>Ga0070730_10005050_pt1 | contig 11453 bp, 11 predicted proteins | sample Coa_R1_3_FD_66447 | JGI IMG/M metagenome (GOLD analysis project Ga0070730, IMG submission 66447) | Surface soil microbial communities from Centralia Pennsylvania, which are recovering from an underground coalmine fire - Coalmine... | ecosystem: Environmental > Terrestrial > Soil > Unclassified ... | reverse complement strand
TTGTGGCCAATGGTCCCAAGCGCCGCCTGCGCGGTGGGGAATTAGCTGAACATCCAGGTGGGGAATTACCTGAACATTTCGGCTCTGCCTGGTGGAATTATTTGAACGCCGACAATCCCGTTGCTCGTGATCTGGGTGGGAATCAGCACTCAGGCCCGATTGCTCTTCGTCGTTCTCATCACTATCTGGCCGGTCCTGCTGAACACCCTCGCCGGGGTCAAGAACGTCAGCCAGGGATACATCGATGTAGGACGGGCGTTCGGTCTCAGCGAGGCCCAGATGCTGCGTGAGATCAGCATTCCCGCCGCCGTGCCGTACATCCTGGCCGGCGTGCGCGTTTCGGTCGGACTGGCGATCATCGGCATGATCATCAGTGAGATCGAGGTGAGCATGGTCGGATTGGGCTTCTTGCTCACCAGCTTCGGGAACTCTTTTCAAACTGGCAAGCTGTTCGCGGTTATTCTGGTCACGTCGGTGCTCGGTGTGTTGAGCGCCGCGATCGTCCGTTTGGTAGAGAAGCGCTGGTTCCGGTGGATCGGCGAACTTTCCGCATCGCAGCGCTAGGCTCGACTCACCGATGACGACCCCGATGGCACGCAACGCGCCGACGACCGAGCCGCACGCCACCGAGGGGGTTGTATGATGCCCGGCGGGGGTCAAAGTGAATATGTCTCATCGATCTGGGATCGCTTCCGGTCGGTTGAGCCGCCGAGACGTGCTGACGACGCTCGGCGGCGCGGGCATCGGTCTGATCGCGGCCGCCTGCATTGGCGCGCCGCAAGCAACTGCCCCGGCGACGGTGGCCGCGCCAGCGCCGGCCAACGCGGGCGCCGCGGGGGCAGCGCCAGCGGCGAAACCACCAATCGCCGGCTCGATCGCCTACTTTGACACCGACGACGATCCGGCATCCTCGGCCTGGCACGACAAGTTCAATGCTGCCTTTCAGGCGATGTATTCGGGCGTGCAGATCGAGAACACCCACATCCCGTCTTCCGATTACCAGACCAAGCTGACGACCGCCCTGGCGACGGGCTCGCATCTGGACATGCTGTTCTGGGACACAACCAACGTGCCCCTGCTGTACGCGCAAGGCAAGGTCCTCCCGCTGAACGACGTCATGGAGTCGATCTACGCCGACGTCGGCGGCAAGGACAAAGTCTCGCCCCAGGCACTCGGCATCTACACCGCTACCAATGGTGACATTCAGGGCATCCCCTACTACTCGGAGCCGATCGCGTGGTGGTTCCGCCAGGATCTGCTGCAACAGGCCGGTCTGACTCCGCCCGCCGATCACTGGAACTGGGACTTTCTGCGCCAGGCAGTCAAGGCCACACACAAACCGCCCGACGTCTACGGTGTCGGCTTTCCCACCGGTCGCAACAACGGTACGCAGACCATCGTCCTGGCATTCATCCTGAACAACGGCGGCCACCTCGTGTCCCAGGACCTCAAGTCCGTCGTGTTTGACTCGCCTGAGGTCCGCGAGGCGTACCAGCTGTTGAAGGACCTTGCTCCATACCTGCCACCGGGGACAGGCTCATGGGCCAACCCTCAACAAATCGACGCGATCACGCATTCGACTATCGCGAACGGCCACTACTTCGGGCGTGTATTTCAGAACGTCCAACAACAGAATCCGTCGCTGATCGGCAAACTCTCGAACACGCTGATGCCGTACAACAAGCAATCGACCGTGAACCTTGCCAACTGGGGGGCTCACTGTGTCCTGAAGTCGGCGGCGAACCCGCAGGGCGCCAAGGAATTGATCAGGTTTGCGTTCAAGAAGGATCAGTTCATTGGCTACCTTGCATCGACGCCGGGCCTGTACGCGCCCGTCGTGCCCAGCTACGGATCTGACCCAGCCTACCTGGCTGACCCCACCCTGAAAGCCTTTGACGCGAAGATGGTCAGCAACATCACCACGGGCAGCCAGAACACCGCGAACATCGTCCAGGAAGGATCCGGCTGGCAGGTCAACCCCAAAGGCGCAACCATCTCGAGCTCACTGGTGGTCGTCGACGTACTCCAAAAGATCCTGGTCAACAACGAGTCCGTGGAGTCCGCCGTCACCTGGGGCGCCGGACAGATCGACTCGATCATGAAGGGCTGAATGGCTAGCAACGCTAGCACCGCACTGAGACTCAGGCGGCCACGCTCGGCCGGCCTCGTCCCGTCGAGCCTGGAGACACGCGAAAAATGGCTCGGGTTCTTCATCTTCTTACCCGTTGTTCTGGTCTTCAGCGTCTTCTTCGCGTATCCGCTGATCTTCGGGATCAGCCTCAGCTTCTATAAACTCGACACGCTTAGTCTCACGGGCACGTTCATTGGCCTCGGAAACTTCCGCCGATTCGTGGTGTCGGAAGACGTCCGCAACGCGCTCGGCAACAGCCTGTACTGGACCCTGGCGTCTCTGGCGCTCAACCTCGTCATCGGGCTGGCCGTCGCCCTGGCGCTGAATGAGCGGTTTCCCGGCCGAAACCTCGCGCGCGGCCTGGCCCTCAGCTCATACCTCATCCCGGTCGTGGTGAGCGCCGCGATATGGCAGTGGATGTTCAGCGCCCAGTACGGGATCGTCAACTACGCGCTGGTCCAGTTCGGCCTGACCAGTACGCCGGTGGCATGGCTCAGTGATCCACATACCGCCATGCCGGCCGCGATCGTCCTGAACGTGTGGCGGTCGTTCCCGTTCGTGGTGATTGTGTTTTTACCCAGACTGCAGACCATTTCCGAAGACCTGTATTCGGCCGCCAAGGTCGACGGCGCTTCGGCGTGGGACCGTTTCGTGGACGTGACGCTGCCCCATTTGCGGAGTTTGTTCATCGTCGTCGTGCTGCTCCGGTTCATCTTCGACTTCAACGATTTCACGACGCTTGCGCTGCTGACAGGCGGCGGTCCAGTGCATGCGACGGAGACTCTGCCGCTGCTGGTCTACCGCCAGATGTTCGGTCTGTTCGACACCGGCGCGGCCGCGGCGGTAGCCGTGCTCATGCTCCTGTTCTTGCTCCTGCTCGCGGTGGCCTATCTCCAACTCACCGGCCGGAGCGAACGAGTGAGCGAATGATCGCGACGTATCGCCTCCGCAGTGGCGCACGGACCGGAGCGCTGATGCTGGCGACCTGGTTCGTCGTCCTGATCGCGGTATTTCCCCTGTTCTGGGCGATCAGCACCTCGCTGCGCGATAACCAGGAAGTCATCTCGCGGACACCCAGCCTGTTGCCCCAATCCGTCACGCTGGCGAACTACCAGAACGTCCTGAAAGTGTCGAATTTCCCGCAGCAGTTTGCCAACAGCACGATCATCGCCGTGCTGTCGGCGCTCAGCGTGGTGTTCTTCGGGTCGCTCGGCGGGTACAGCCTGACCCGTTTCCGGTTTCGCGGACAGGCGCTCAGTCTGAGAGTCGTCCTGCTCACGTATCTGTTTCCGGCAGTGTTGCTGGTGGTCCCGATGTTCATCATCTTTCGGACGCTTGGCCTCACCGACAGCTACGCGGCGCTGGTCATCGTCCACACCGCCACCGGCTTGCCCCTGGGCCTGTGGCTTCTGCGGGCGTACTTCCTGTCCATCCCGATAGAGCTGGATCAGGCCGCCATGATCGACGGAGCGTCGCGACTCGGCACCCTGTTCGACGTGCTGTTGCCGCAGGCGATTCCGGGCATGATCTCGATTTTCATTTTTATCTTCGTCTTCTCGTGGGGTGACTATCTCTGGCCGCTGATTCTCATCACCTCGCGTAGCCAGATGACGCTGCCGCTGGGCATTCACACGTACATGAATGAACAGGGCTTTCAATGGGGGCCGCTGATGGCCGTGACGGTCGTGTTCGCGTTGCCGGTGGTGGTATTGTTCACCGTGGTCCAGAGCCGGCTGGTCCGGGGGCTGGGCGCCGGTGCGGGCGCGATCAAGTTCTGATGGCTGAGCTCGCTTTGCGCGCGACCGACGTGCGCCTGCAGGGCATCAAGAAAAGCTTCGGTAAGGACCAGCTCGCAGTAGACATCGAGGCAATGGTCGTGCCCGCTGGCGAGTTCGTGACCCTCCTCGGACCGAGCGGGTGTGGCAAGACGACCACGCTCAAGCTGATCGCGGGCCTGGAGCGGCCGAACCTTGGAACGATCTACTTTGGCGATCGACCGGTAACGGAGCTGTCACCAGGCAATCGCGACATCGCGATGGTCTTTCAGAATTACGCGCTGTATCCGCACATGACGGTGCGGGACAACCTGGAGTACGGGTTGAAGAAGCACAACGTACCGCGTGACGAGCGGCAACGTCGAGTCGCCTGGGCCTCGCAGATGCTTCAGCTCGACGGCATGCTGCAACGTAAGCCCCGCCAGCTGTCTGGCGGCCAGCAACAGCGCGTGGCGCTGGGTCGGGCCATGGTGCGCGAGCCGCAGGTATTCCTGCTGGACGAGCCCCTCAGCAACCTCGACGCGCGGCTGCGACTCCAGATGCGCTCCGAGCTGATCCGCCTGCACCACACAATCGGGACGACGATGATCTACGTGACGCACGACCAGGTGGAAGCGATGAGCATGTCCCAGCGGATCGCCGTCATGCGGGACGGTCGCATTCAGCAATACGACAACCCGGAGGCCATTTACAAATACCCGGCGAATCGCTTCGTAGCCAGTTTCATCGGCAGCCCGTGCATGAACCTGTTCGAGGGCGAGCTGGAGTCACGCGATGGCGGAGTCCGCTTTGTCGCCCGTGGGCTGGACGTGCGCCTGCCTCGCGAGATGGTGGGCCGACTGCGCGAGGAGGCTCATGCAGACAACGGCGTTGCGCTTGGAGTGCGACCTGAGGATGTGTTCCTCCACATGGCGGATGCTCCTGCCGACGCAAGTATGGGTCGCGTGAACGTTGTCGAGGAGCTCGGGCCCGAAACACTGGTGACCCTCGAGGCTGGCAGTGGCGAGGTCGTCACCCGTGTGCGCGGGATGCAAGCCATCGAATTCGATCGGCAGCTTTGCTTCAGCTTCGATCCAGACAATCTGCACCTGTTCAGCTTGAAGAATGGCGAGTCAGTGCTGCGTCCCGGCGAATCGTCGCATCACGTTCCGGCGGCCCCCGCTACTTCGTCTGGCGGACGGACCTTTGTGCACAAGACCAGCAGCAGCAGCACGTCGTAAATGGCCTTGATCGTGCCCGCGGCAACGAGCGGCCAGCCGAACGGCGACAGCGCCAGCAGGTAACCCGACACCGGTGGGCCGGCAGCCGCGGCAAGGCTGCGCGGAACCGACGCGATGCTCGCGGCCGCGGGCCGCTCTTCCCGCGGAACCACGGCCATGACGTACGAATTGCGCACGGGCTGTAACGCGCAAAGAGCGCGGTGCGTTGTTGGTCGCTGACCGTCTGGGGCAAGAGGCTCCGCTCGAGGGGCAAGAAGCCGCTGACATCGCCTGATGAGGGGCTGAGCGTGCCGAAGAAGGCAACCAGCACCAGTGGCCAGAACTCGCGCACGACGGCGAAGCACACACCGGTGGCGACCATGAGCAGCGCGGCGGTGACCAGGAGCTGGCGCAGTCGGAAGCGATGGGCGATGAACCCGACCACGAGTGTGAGCGCAGCCGAGCCGGTGAGCGTTGCGGGTGGCCACGCCGCCGATCTGGAGTCCATTGAACCCCAGGCTCAGCAAATAGACCGGCAGCAGGACGCTTACGAGGCCGTCTGCGAACGCGCGCGAACCGCGCGCCGCCAGCCCAATGGCAGCGTCCGTGGTGGGCTCGGGTCGCAGCCAATGCCAGTGCGGCAGCAATCCACGACGAGGTCTGCACCTAGCGCGGTTGCCATGCCCGGGACAGCGCGGCAGCCTTCTGCGCATCGCGGGCCCGGCAGCGCTCCGACCAGTCGATCACCAGCCTGGCGCGTTCGTCCACCGGCACGTCGATCATGCGTCCACCTGGAAATGGTACGGCGGCAGTTCCACGCTTCACGCCCTCGGCGAACGCCTGGCGTACCTCGCGGTAGTACGCCACCTGCTCGTCTGTCGGCGTAAAGGCCCGGTTGCAGGCCGCCACCCAGGAAGAAAAAGGACAGAGCGCGCCCTTGAAGCCCGTGTTGCGAGCGCGGTCGGCGACCCGCAGCACGTCGTCCTGACTCGCGTCGCGCGGCAGCGCACCGAGCGGGTGGCCGATGCCAATCGGCAACTTCACCGCGGCCAGCGTCTCGACAATGAGACGTCCGCGGGCGAAGCCGAACGGATCGAACTGCTCGTGGGGCACGATGTCAAGTGACCGACACAGGCCGGGCTCATCGATGCCTGCACAGCGTATGCGAGCGCTGGCAGTGACGACTTCGCGGACGTTCCAGACGCCGCGCGCGGTGCCCACCAGGGGCAGAATCTCGAGCGAGCCCGATAGCATCCCCTCATTACGCTCGTGTTCGCGCAGCACTTCGTCCACGCGTTCGACATCGCGCGCCGATTCGGCGTCCCGCACGGCTACACCCGTCAGTCCCACCGCGCCAGCAGCAGATTTGAGCTGTGCGTAGACGCGATCTCGCTCGACGCAGACGAAGACTTCCGCGCCGCCCCTGGCAGCCGTGGCAATTGCCTGCGCGAGTGATGTGCGTGTGGCTGGCCTGACAGAATCTCCGCCGAGGTCCAGCGCGACCGCGTCGGCCTCATGGCGCCAGGAGCCCTCGACGGCAACGGTGTCCAGGAGCGGAACCACGAGCACCGACCGCCGCACGAGCGCGCTGGTAGCTAGCATTCTTCGGCAGCCCGCCGAGCTTGCGCGCGAGAAACCGCGCGCTGCTTGTGCGCGTCCATGGCCGCGCAAGCCGCCGCCCAATCGAGCAGCTCGCGGGCGCGCGCCGCTTCGTAGCGATCTACCGTTGTGGTGCCGAACACGCCTTCGGCTTCGTGTCGTTCATCCAGCTCCTGCCACAATGTCAAAATCCGCTCCGCTTCGGCAACTTCTTCCGGTGGCGGCGTGAGCGCGCGATTCATCGGCTCGACGACGTTCGGGTGCAGGCCACTGCCGCGTCGGCCGCCAAGTTTGCGCGTTGCCTCCGCCTGTCGGAACGCGTGATCGGCATCGCTGACACTGCCGGAAGTGTCGCGAATCTGAGCGGCAAGCGGAAACGCCTTGCCATGAGCGCGAGCGATCAGACTTCCCAGACCGCGGGGATAGAAGAACGCATCGACGCCGGTGAACATCTCGACGCCCAGGCTCAGGGCATAGTCGTACCCACCCACGCCACCGAAACTGCCAATCCGAGAGCTTGCGTTGACAAGGTCCTCCAGGGCGGTCGTGCCAAGCACGGAATCCGGCGAAACGTCGATCTCAATGCTGCCCGGCCGCAGTCCACGTTCCCGCTCGACCCTGCTCACGCTGGCGTCCATCAGCCGAACCTGCGCCACGGTCAGCGTATGGCCCATGTTGAGGCCGCTCAGGCCCGGCCAGACAGCGGCCGCGACGTCGGCTTCGATGTACGCCTGGTTGATACGCACCTGTACCTCGCCGCCGCCCTGCCCGGCAATTTCGATCGCGCGAGGAACGAGGGTACGCGCGTGCGCCTTCTGAGACTGTGGGACCGAATCCTGGAGGTCCAGGGTGAAGCCGTCGCAGCCGCGAGTCCAGGCGGCATTGACGAACCGCGCGTTGTTGATGGGCATCGTGAGGCCGGAGCGGTGGACGGGACGGTGGCTGTCCATCAATCTCGCACGCTGTCGATGTGCATCGGCGCCAGCTCCAGGGCGTGAGCAGTCAGCTCGCACTCGCCGCGCGCATACGCCAGGCTGTCGCCGCCGAGCTGCGTATGAACGTGCGGCCCGAGGCCAAGGGCCACGCAGCGCTTACTGGCCGCCGCGATTTCGTGCACTCGGCTGATCCCGTGGGGTGTCTCGATCAAGGGCTGCAGCCGCACGGTTCCAGGCCGTATTCCACGCAGCCGCTCGAGCTCGGCGATCAATCCGTCCGCGGCGCGCAGTTGTGCGGCAGACTCCGCCCGCGAATAAAAGACGGTCGAGACGCCAGGGCGCAGGGCAGCACGCAGGTCCGCTTCGGGGCTCGCTGCCGAGATGCGGACCGCGGTCACGATGTGCTCCAGGCCATGGCTTCGCGTTTCGCGACGTCGCGGAGACGACACTGCTCCGCCCAGTCCGATGCTTCGTCTTCGGACGGCGTGAAGCCGCGGTTCATCGGCCCAACCTGATCGGGCTCGACGCACAGACCGCCTTTGAACCCGGCGAGCCAACCCAGTCGAGCCGATCGTTCAGTATGCTCGGGCGAAGCCCGCATCCCGCGTGAGTTCGCCTGCCACCACGCGCCGATCGGCGTGACTCCACTAGCACTGGCAATGACGATCAAGCGCTGCATCAAAAATGGCATCAGGTGGAGCTCGCCATCTGGCTCAGCCCGCAGATCCATGACCAGGTCGGCGCGGCCCAGGCTCACCGAGCGAATACGCGGGCTCGACTCCAGCAGCTGGACCGCGGCATGGTTACCCTGAGCGTTTTCGAGGGACAGCTGAATCTCCAGCGAGTTCGCTGTGGTTCGTGGTTCATCGAACTCGTTGATTTCGTGAATCAGGCCGGCCTGCATGATGCCTCGCTCCGCTTCGAAGTGGGCCAGCAGGTCCTCCGCCTCCCGGATCTGCTCGACAGACGTGACTTTCGGCAAGATGATGCCTTGCAAGCCGCGCCAGACGGCGGCTTCCAGGTCGGCGTACAACAAGTCCAGGTCACACCGAACAAACACTTCGGCCCCACGCCTGCGCGCCCGGTCGATTCCAGGGCGGATGTTGGCGCGCGCCTCGGCCTTGCGCGCGTCGTGGACCAGGTCTTCGACATCGAACACGATCACGTCGGCGTCGAACTGGTCGCAACGTTCGACCAGATCGGAGCGATGGGCGGGGATGAGCAGCCAGGAACGCCGCACGCGCTGAGCGGTCACACCGGCTCGCTCTTCAGCAGTACCAGCGCATCAGCTGCTTTGACCCCCTGGCCCTCCGGCAACACCATCAGCGGGTTGATGTCGAGATCCGAAACCGCCCCGTGCAGGTGAACCCCCATATGGGAAACGGCCACGAGCGTCTGCGCCAGCGCGGCGCGGTCGACAGGCACGCCGCCGCGGTAGCCCTTCAGGAGCCGCGCCCCCTTGACCTCCTCGACCATAGCCCAGGCTTCACCGAGGTCGATGGGGCACCGCCGCAGTGCCACATCCTGGTAGACCTCGACCAGAACGCCGCCGATGCCGAACAACAGCATCGGCCCGAGCTGGACGTCAAAATTGACGCCGACGATGACCTCCAGACCGTTGGTAACCATCTCCTGCACGAGGACGCCGTTGATCCGGGCGCGCGGCGCAGAGACAGCTGCGCGGGCCATCACGTCGGCGTACCCATTTCGGACCTGAGCCGCATCGGCCAGGCCGAGACGCACTACTCCAGCTTCAGTCTTGTGCAGGATGTCAGGCGAATCGACTTTCAGCGCAACTGGATAGCCGAGCGTTTCGGCAGCCGCAATCGCCTCATCTGACGATCGGGCGAGGACCTCGCGGGTAATGGGTATGCCCCAGGCGCCCACCAGGCGTTTGCTTTCGGACTCCGACAGCGCCGACTGCGTGGACGTCTGTAGCGCCGCGAGGGCCCGCAGCTGTTGCGGTGTTGCCGGCGGCGCGGCCGCGAAACCGCCCTGGAGCCGTACGTCGCGCCAGGCGTGATAGGCGTACAGGCTTCTGAGTCCGCGCGCCAGCGAGGCTGGCGAGTAGAAGATCGGCACGCCGGCCGCTTTGAGGATCGGTAGCGCGCGGGTGTCGCTGCGCGCCCCGGTCCACATATAGACCAGGTTCTTGTCGGTGTGCTCGCGCAGCTGAATGGCCTCCCCCGCCCGGGCTTCGGATCCGGCGCTGGCCACCACCAGCGTACCGACGTCAGGCTCGTCAATCATGGCCTGGACGATACGCGGGAAATCGTCCCGCATCAGATAGCCGGTCAGGTCGGCGGGGTTGGATGCCCAACCGAAGCCTTTGATGATCGTGTTCAGCTCGCTCTGGACGTGGTCGCTCAAGGGCGGCAATTGCAACCCAGCCGCCCCCAGCATGTCGGCGGTCAACGAGCTGACACCACCGGAGTGGGAGACGACGGCGATCCCGGTCCGGTCGGTGCGTTTGCCCTGCGCCAGGAGTTGCGAGACCTCCAGGAGCTCGTCGTAGTCCTGCACACGGAGGACGCCATACTGGGCGCACAATGCGTCGAAGCGCGCATCGGACCCGGTCAGCGCTCCGGTGTGTGAGCCAGCGGCCCGCGCTCCGGCTTCGGACCGACCGATCTTGATGACGACAATCGGTTTGCCGCACTGGGCCGCGAGAATCGCCAGCGCGACGAGCTTCTCAGCGGACTTCAGCCCTTCGATGAAGCCGGCGATGACCTTCGTCTCCGGATCGTCGATCAGATAGCGCGCATAATCGGTGAAGTCCAGGTCCGCTTCGTTGCCGGTGGAAATGATGTACGTGTAGCCGATACCGGCATCCGCGGCGCGCGTCTGCAACGGTCCAAAGGCAGTCGCGCCGCTCTGGCAGACGAGCCCGACAGCGCTGGTTGCACCGGCAGCGGCCGCGGTGGAGCTGGACGCCATCGGCCAGATGTCGTCCTTCAGATTGGCTACCCCCAGGCAGTTCGGTCCGCTGATGCGCAGTCCGGTCTCATGCGCAAAGGCGGTGAGCCGATTCTCGAGGGCCCTCCCTTCGGCCGTGCCCCGTTCCGCAAAGCCCGCCGAGATCACAATCGCCGAGCGGACCCCTTTCCGGTGGCACGCCTCGAGCACTCCGAGCACCTGGCTGGCCGGCACGACGACGCCCGCCAGGTCGGGTGTTTCGGGCAGCGCCTCGACACTGGGGTAGCACGCCACGCCGCCCAGCTCGTCGTAGTTCGGATTGACCGGATAGACGCGGATGCGGTCTTTTGCCCTGAGGGCAGCGGTCAAAAAGCGACCACCATACTGCTGGCGCGCGGTCGCACCGATCACGGCGATTGAACGCGGATGCAGCATGGCATGGATCGCGGCCAGCTGGCTGTCGGTCCAGAGGGCGGCGCTGGTTGAGCGCGTCGAAACGACCATCTGTGGTCACTCTTGTACCCCCGATCTGGAACGTATTTCCAGTCGGCCACGCGCGCCTCAGCTTGCAGCTCGCTTCACGAGCGCGGCGATCCTTGCCTCTTCGGCGGCTGGCCGGAGGATGGGTGGCATCGGGACGCCGGTGTTGTCCCGGAGGCTCGCGGCGGTCGAAAGTAGCCTGGCTGTCCGCTGCGGCTGTCCCCGTTCGCATGCACACGTTGCCGAGTACGCCGAACCGTTCTGGCGACCCGTAGGCGTGTCTGCGGCCGCACGGGACAGCTGACTCGCGAATGCCTTTGCTTTGCTCGCCCGACGTCCATCTGAGGCGGGCGGCGGCGGGTAGCGTGTCGACGAGATCCGCGACGCGGGAGACTCGGCGTGATGGGGTGCTCATGAC
>Ga0070730_10005049_pt1 | contig 11453 bp, 10 predicted proteins | sample Coa_R1_3_FD_66447 | JGI IMG/M metagenome (GOLD analysis project Ga0070730, IMG submission 66447) | Surface soil microbial communities from Centralia Pennsylvania, which are recovering from an underground coalmine fire - Coalmine... | ecosystem: Environmental > Terrestrial > Soil > Unclassified ... | reverse complement strand
CGGTGTACCATCCATCAACACTTTTCCCTCATGCATGACGATGACACGTTGAAAGTCGGTAATCTCGTGCATAAAGTGGGTGATGTGAATCACCGTAATATTTCGCTCGCGTGCCAGTCGCTGTACCGTTTCTAAGAGATTGCGCGCACTCTGACCAGAGATCATGGTCGTAGGCTCATCGAGGAGCAGATAGCGAGGGCGCATAGCCAGAATGCCAGCGATCGCGACGCGTTGCTTCTGGCCGACCGACAACTTACTGATTTCCACGTTGGCGTACTCTTCCAACCCCAGCAGGGCGATGGCCTCCTGCACGCGCTCATCGATCTCAGCCAGTGGCAAACCCAGATTTTCAGGCCCGAACGCAATCTCATCGATCACTGTGTTCGCCACCAACTGGTCATCCGGGTTCTGGAAAACGATGCCGACGTGCTGGCGAAGAGTCCAGAGCCTGTCATCCTTCGCTATGGTGGGAATACCATCCACAACTATATTCCCATTGGTAGGATGAAGAATGGCCGCAATAAGCTTGACGAGGGTACTTTTCCCGGAGCCATTATGTCCAATAATAGCGACTGTTTCACCCTCGTCAATGCGTAAACTTACCTCACTCAATGCGGGAGGCGTATCCTGCTCTCCCTGCATACTATAATGAAAAGTAACGTTGTTAATTTCGATCATAAATTAATATGGCAACTGGTCACGTGGTTTGGTGTCAACGGCATGTACAAAGCGTCCACGCACGATGAAAAATGCGCGTGTCACAATGACTGCCAGAACGGCCGCAACGATCGCTTCCAGGATTGCCTGTGGTGCTAGCAGGGCAATGAACGACAAGGGCCAATAGCCCAGCACGATGGCTAAAAGCAGGACGAAAAATGTATTGGTTATCGAGCCGAGAAAACCAGCTACGAATGCCGACACATCAAGATTAAAACGTACTATCCAGGGGAAGACAAGGGTACGTCGTAGACTGGCAAAAACCAGCCAGGACATCAATCCAATCAAAATACGTGGCACAATCGGGATAAGGGGGTTTCTAAAGGCCAGCACAAATACCGCGTTGAGTGGTGTTGGTACGGTGGTCAGTGCATTGTACCAACTGATAATGCCAAAGACAATGCCTGTGACCATACCGACGATGGGACCTTCGAGGATGCCACCAAGAATAACGGGTACATGCTCAATGGTTGCGTTACCCCACGGAAGCGGAATGAAGCCAAGGCCAGGCACAAGACCCAGTATGATGGTGATAGCTGCGAGGACCCCAGCAGTGACGAGACGCGGAGTGGTAAGTGTCCATGGACTGGTAGTGGAGGATTCGGTTGCCGTTTCGCTCACGATGAACTCTCCTTTGGTAGAAAAGAGAAAAATAAATACTGCTGTAGCCTATCATATTCTGATGGGAAGCAACAAGAGAGGAGGTCGTGCCAGACGGAAATTGAGCCCAAATGAACTTCCTTTTATTCCTGGCTCTTCAAGCCAGCATTTTCCCGCTTGATTTGTTGTAACACACTCTCCTCCAGGTGATAGCTTTCTTTATCCGCCGGGAAGGTTCCTGCCTGCACATCTGAGCAATAGCGCTGTAATGCCTCCGTTGCTACCTCGGCCAGGCTCGCATATTGCCTGACGAATTTGGGGAGCCGATTGGTGTTGAGGCCCAGCACATCGTGAAACACCAGCACCTGCCCATCACAATGCGGCCCGGCCCCTATCCCGATCGTGGGGATGGCAATCTCCCTTGTAATGATCTCCGCTAATGTGTCGGGAATCCCTTCCAGTACCAGCGCGAAAATACCGGCCTCCGCCAGGGCTCTGGCGTCCTCAATCAATTCACGTGCTGCCTCAATTGTCTTGCCCTGGACCTTGTAGCCCCCCATAGCATGGATAGATTGTGGGGTGAGTCCCAGGTGACCCATAATCGGAATCTCCGCAGCCAGAATAGCCTCGATGACCGGGAGCCGCTTGCGTCCTCCCTCCAACTTCACCGCCTCTGCTCGCCCTTCGCGTATCAGCCGACCGGCGTTGCGCACTGCCTCTTCAGGCGAAATGTGGTAGCTGAGCCAGGGCATATCTGCGATGACCAGTGCCCCTGGCCTGCTCCGTGTTACTGCGGCAGTATGGTGTAACATCATATCAACGGTGACCGGCAGCGTATCCTCATATCCCAGTACGGTAGTCGCCAGTGAGTCCCCCACCAGGATCATATCCACCCCGGCCCGGTCTACGATCTGCGCTCCGGGGGCATCATAAGCTGTAACCATCGTCAACTTAGGTCCGTGTTTGCGAGCCTGAATGCTCTGTATCGTCACTTTATCGCGCATTGTCGTTCTTCCTTCAGAATTTATCTTTCCTGCGTCATGATCGTCGCCTGCGTCCTCTTATTGGGAATAGTTGGCAAGGGGCATTCGCAGAAAATTATCCTGGATGCAGTCGGGTAAAAGGCGCATTTCAGGAATTTTGCCTGGCCCCCCTCTGAGTGTAATTTGTAATTCTGTAATTTTTGGGGTTCATCCCGCCCCACAGGCTGATCTAGCAAAATTACAGAAAATTACACTCTGCAAGATGTAATTTTCTCATCATACTCCCTTTGCCCTACCCTCCCTTGTTCTCCCTACATCCCATCTCCCATCCTCATGGAGCGCGAAGTTATCAATCAAGCGTGTCTGACCAATGTTGGCCGCGATGAGCAGTAATGCTGGAGCGTGCAGGCTCTGTAATGGCAGGAAACTCTGCGCATCGCGTACTTCCGCGTAGTCTAAGCTCGCTAGCGGCTCGCTGGCGATCGTATCAGCCATGGCCCGTATAACAGTTTGTGGGTCGCCACCCAGCTGGGTATCGAAGACACGACGACCTGCCTCCAGCGCCTGGTAGAGTATCGTCGCTGCCCCGCGAGACGTCGGGTCAAGATAGCTATTGCGGCTGCTCATGGCCAGCCCATCTGCCTCGCGTATCGTTGGTAATATCCGCAACTGGACCGCTAGATTGAGATCACTGACCATGCGGGTGATAACCGCGACCTGCTGGGCATCCTTCTGACCAAAGTAGGCCAGGTCTGGTCGCACAAGCTGAAAGAGTTTCAGTACAACGGTGCATACTCCCCGAAAATGTCCGGGGCGCACCGCACCCTCTCCCTGCTCAGCGAGTGGTCCTATGGGCTGCACGTAAGTAGTAAAGCCTGGAGGGTACATCTCTTCAGGCTCAGGCGTAAAGACCGCATCCATGCCCAGCCCTTCGAGGAGCCGTAAATCATGTCCCAGATCGCGCGGATAACGACTGAGATCTTCGTGGGGACCAAATTGAGTGGGGTTCACAAAGATGCTCGCAACCAGCACCTCGCTCTCGCTGCGAGCCTGTCGGCATAGCGATAGATGTCCTTCATGTAGATAACCCATCGTTGGTACAAAACCGACCCGACCTCTCCATTGGCTCCGTTCACGCTCCAGTGCGTGAACGGTCTTTAGTATGCGCATGCTGTCTGGCTCCCGTTTCTCTAATCACAAACCTGCCTCTTTGCCCTCATCGACACTGCTCGCTTGTTGCTGAACTGATGTATGGTAAAGATAAGATCTCAGGGGAGGACCTGCACTCCATTGGGGCCGCCGATGATCGCTTGCTGGGCCATGCGCAGGAACAGTCCCGTTTCGACGACGCCGACGATGCTGTGCATGTGTGCATCTAGCTCTAGCGAATCAGAAATGCCGCCCTGGAAGGTGCAATCGAGAATCATATTGTTGTTATCGGTAATATAGGGGCGACCTTCGTGTTGCCGAACCTGTACCAGTGCCCCCAGGGACTCCAGCCGTTTTCGCACAGGCGAGACGGCAAAGGGAATGGTCTCAACAGGTACCGGATAACGTAGCCCTAACTGGCTAACAAGCTTCGAGGTGTCGGCGATGACTACGAAACGCCGCGCGCAGGAGGCGACGATCTTCTCGCGCAGCAAGGCTCCGCCCGCTCCTTTGATTAATTGGAGCTGTGGGTCGATTTCATCGGCTCCATCAATATAGAGGTCGAGGTCGGAATAGGTATCAAGATCGGTGAGCGGGATGCCGAGGCCTTCGGCGATCGCTCTGGTGGTTTGTGAAGATGGAATGGCGCCCTTGATACGCAGGCCAGCCTGGATGCGTTGCGCGAGGGCGGCGAGCAGGTGGGCGGCGGTCGAGCCGGTGCCAAGACCAATTAGCATGCCATCTTCGATGAGTTGAGCTGCGGCGCTCCCGGCCAGCTGTTTCCAGCTATCTTGTACGCTGTTCTGCTGCGTCATGTGCTGCTCCTTGCTTGTCTCATGTGCATCCCAGAAAGCGGGATAGAAGTCGTGTTAGCAAATTTTGACCCACCCTGGCGTTGATAACTGCAAGGTGGGGTAGATCTGAAAAGTAATGGCAGTGTGCCTACTGCGTTGAGTATAGCACGCAGGGAAAAGTTGCCACAAATGGCCTTGATTGTCAAGAAAGAGATCCCAGCGAACCGACTGAATCTCCCAATTTCTGAGTTGCATATGTTAAAATAGGAGAACCTTGTATCCTTTGATGATAAGGCTTTCGGGCTTCTTAATTTATCTTTCTGGCTTATTACTCTATAATGCTGACAGGAACAACGGAGATCTCTAAGAATGTCTCGCGTAGGGCATGGGGTGTTTATTAGGTAGAAACAGACCAAACTGTTTCAGGCGGTATGAAAAGAATGGCTGATGTCTGGCGTATTTTAGTGGTTGAGGGTGAGGAAAATCTCAACCAGAACATCGTCAACTCTCTCCGTATAGACGGCTATATTGTGCAGGGGATTGGGAACGGTGCAGATGCGGTGCGTGCTCTCTGGTCGGAAGAGTATGATGTGGTGATATGTGACCTGAAGGCCCCTGGTGTGGGTGGCTTTGAGCTGCTCCAGTGGCTGCGTACGTATCGCCCAAATACGCGTCTGATCATGGTTGGGAGGAGCAATTCTCACCTCAACCGTGTGCAGGCTTTGGAAGGTGGGGCCGTCGCTTATTTGGAGAAGCCCCTGGATATGGGCCAATTGAAAGAAGAATTACGCCGCCTGCTCCAGCAAACAGGCTTTTCAGCCGATCTGGACTCATTTGATTTGTTAGATGTGATCCAGATGATTACTATGAGCCGCAATAATATTGCTCTGCTGGTGAATGCGGGCCTGGAGGAGCGGGGCATGCTGCGTTTTCAGAACGGCGAGCTGATCTGGGCGGAATACGGTACCCTGCGTGGAGAAGAGGCCTTTTTCGCACTGGCAGCTCATAAAAATGGGTCGGTGAGACAGCAGCCCTGGTCTGAGCCGGTCATCCCAAATGTGAAGCTACCCCTGTCGCGCCTGATCTTCCAGGCCCTGCAATATCGCACCAAGTATGCGAATGTCCAGCCAGATGTCGCCGCAGCCGACCCATTGGCAAACCTGCTGATTGGGGAAGAAGATGATACTCCCTTCATTGTCGAGGGTCCATCTTCCCCTCTGCAAAGTAGCCCTGTTCCTGTCGCGCTAAACCAGCCACTCGCGCCAAACCAGCGCTCTTCAGCCGGGACGGCCTCTGGCGAGTGGTGGGAGCAAACAAACAAGCGGCCAATACAGCAGCATGGTGTCGAGAACAATTTTGTTCTCCCATTAGCAGGTGATGTCGCGGCAACATCCAGGTTCTCTATCGACGACCTCAGGCATACAAATGGAGTTGGGGCTCCGCTCTCTCCGCCCCCTGTGTCACCGCCTGCTGGGGATGTGAATCTGGAACTGCCATCCTGGCTCACTGAGCAGCCAACTGCATCTGAATTACCGGTAATTCGACCTTCTGCGTATGCACATCCCAGGCAAGTACCATCAACTCCTATGCAGAAACCTTCGTCACCGGAGTGGCAATCATCGTCATTACCTGCCGCTAAAACGACCGAGCCAATTGGGCCCAATCAGCCATCAGGACCGCTCAATACGCTCTCGGCCAATACAGAGATATATCGTACTACCTCAACTGATTGGCAGGTAACAGGTCAAACAGGTCAACAGCGTACTGCTGCTGGACGAGTCAGTGTGCCTGAGCAAAGAAGCCACGAGGCGCGTGTAATGCAGGATAATGGTTCCCTCTCGGGCCTGCATCCCGCGATAAAACCAGGCTATGATTACACAGCCCTGATCTCGGCCTTACAAACATTGGGCTATTCCATTAAAGGGTTTATCGCCGCCGCTGTGGTCACGCTCGATGGGCAGCTTATGGCTCAGGTCGCGATTGATGATCTGGATATCTCTGCTATATGTAAGCATTTCAGCACAATGATGCAGGCTGCTTTGCTCCTCTTCGATGAGGGCCGGTGGGGTCCGCCTGCTGAGACTGTGGTCAGCAGTGTTGATCGTTCCATCCTGCTGCGTCTTGTCGGGAATGAGAAAAAGGTGCTGCACGTAGTCATTACGAAGCGTGGCGCCAGTTCAGCTGATAGCCTGGAAATTATGGCCAATGTCGAAGGTGCTCTTAACGCCGCCTTGCAATAGGGACCGAGGGCCGCACGTCATCCCTTGCGGATTGAGGGCCCCTGGAAGCAATCACTTGAAACACCCTGGAAAGAAATGAGATCATGAGTGAAAAACCCAAAGTCACTGAGGAAGAGCGCAAGAATAATCAGTTCTCCTTCGTTGTCGGCATCTTTATTGCCATGTCAATTATCATTTTGCTTGCTGTCTTCTTCAATCACTAAGAACACGTTTGACACCGTAGGGGCGGTCTTCAACATGCCTTAGTCCTGTGCAGAGGTATTTTTCTGAGGCATGTCAATCGACTCCCTCACATATTCTATGTCCCGCTTTTTCTGTATGTTGGCCCCTGGTTGGAGGTCATCTGTCTGGCGTTGATTACGCGCCTGTGGCTGCTTACGTACTGGTTCCCCTGAACTTGGTTGGGGATGCAGCAGCGGGGATGGCTGTGCTGCCTTTCCCTCTGAGAGCAGGGGTGGATCCTGTGAGGATCCCTGTTTCGTTTTGAGGTGGTTCAGTTGTTGCTCAATCTCCTGCTCCTGTGCCATGGCATTGAGCTGACTATCCAGATCGCGCCGGTGCAGTTCCGCTATTGCACGCGCGCGTGCTTCTGCCTCCATAACTGCATCCCTGGCTCTGGCTGTGCTGCCTTTTTCGCTGCCTTCACCTGTTTTGTTGAGCACATCAAAGACGCGCTGTTGAATAAGTGCGTTGCGTTTGCGGATCACCAATACATCAATGGTGGTCTCCACCTCGGCGATTTTTGCTTCGAGCTGTTGTAGAGCAGTGCGCAGCGTTGTGACCAGCTGCTCCTGCTCTTTTTTCTGTTGCTGATAGCGTTGAGCCTGCTTGAGAATATCATTGTAACGGGCAAGATTTGTGCGCGCCGCGTTATCATTTCCTTGTTGGACCGCCTGCTCCGCCTTTTTTAGCCAGCTATCCGCCTCTGCGCTTTTCTCCTGGCTGCGTTTTAGCAAACGATGGCCTTCGGCAATGGCTGTGGCAACCTGCGTCTTGACCTGCACTAGCTGGTTGCGCATGTCAAGTTGGAGTTGCCGCAAAACCTTCTCCGGGTCATCCGCCTTTTCAACCATAGTATTGAGATTGGCGCGTAGCAAGGTGAGCACACGTTCCAACAAATTCATCTTCTTCAAGCTCCCGCCTGTTTATATTGGACTATCTACGAATCGGAGGCTATGGCATCTCCCTACTCATAGTATGGCAGCACTGGCTAAATGCCGTACTGCCATACCCCTGATACCTTTACTTTTTGTTTGGCGCTGAGTCAACGGTGTTCGCGGTCCCGTTGGCCTGTACGCCTTCCACTTTGGCTCCATCCTCCTGGTTTGCCAGCGCGGGCACACGGCTCATCAGATCCCCGATGCGTGTGCCGCTGAGCAGTTCAAAGAGGGCTGGTACCTGCGCGACCATATTGACGATATCGCCGGTTAGTCGGCTGGCGCCAATTCCACCATTTTGATTATCGCCACTGCCAGTCGAGACGATCGTGACCTTATCAACTTTGCTCAGTGGCTCGGCGATCGCCCGGACAATCTCCGGCAGACCGGTGAGCAATTTGTCAAGTACGGCGGCCTGATTGTATTCGTGGAACGCGGCTGCCTTAACTTTCATGGCGTCGGCTTCCGCCTGACCCTTGGCCCGGATGACTTCGGCTTCGGCGAGACCCTTGGCCCGGATGATTTCAGACTCGGCGAGACCCCGCGCCCTGGTGGACTCAGCTTCGCCCAAACCGCGTGTCTTCACGGCGTCTGCCTGACCTTGCGCTTCGAGGATGACGCGCTGGCGGTCGGCTTCGGCGACCGTTTCGATGCGTCGGCGCTCGGCCTCTGCTGCCTTCTGGATCGTCGCTTGCAGCTCCAGTTCGCGGCGCTGAATTTCGGCCTGCTGCACTTTAATCTGCGACTCTTTCTCAACCTGCGTAACCCTGACCGCCTCAGTGATTACTTGCTGCTGCATCATATTCGACTGGATATCGTAGGCCTTGTCAGCAGAAGCTTGTTGTTTCTTCACTTCGGCATCAAACTCGGCTTTTTTCAGAGACAGGTTACGCTGTGACTGGGCCTGTAACGCGAGCGATTCGGTTTCTGCTTTGACACGCTCTTGATCGGCTGAAGCTCTGGCGACTGCTGCCTCGCGTGAAGCGTTGGCCTGCTGGATCTGCGTATCCCTCTGGGCGATAGCAGTGGCAATATCGGCCTCTTTGCGAATCTGGGCGATCTGCGGACGACCCATGTTGGTGATGTAATCGTTCTCGTCGCGCACATCTTTAATGGTGAAGGAGATGACTTCCAGGCCCATCTTCTGCATATCTGGGGTGACGGTCCTGAGCATCTTGCTGCCCACGCTCTCCGGATCTTTTACCAGGTCCTCAACGGTGAGCTGACCAACGATTCCACGCAGGTGACCTTCCATAATCAGGCGGATCATGTTCTCACGGTCCTCCTGGGTTTTGCTCAGAAATTGTTCAGCGGCGGTTCTGACGCTTTCATTGTCTGAACGCACTTTGATCTGAGTGACGGCCTCCACGTTGACAGCGACACCCTGTGTGGTGTAGAGCACCTGGCGAGGTGCAACGTCAAAAGACATTAATTCCAGCGAGAATTCCTGAGCGCGCTGGAGCAGCGGGATCACAAAGTGGGTACCTCCGGTCACCACTTTGATCCCCTCACCGCCTCCTTTAACGACGATCAGTGCCTGGTTGGGACCTACTTTGCGTAAGAGGCCACCATAAATTCTAAAAGCACTAATGACAATGATTACAAAAGCGACAACACCAACAATACCTAGTATGAGGGGGTCCATATCATTTACTCCTTTGGTACATCTTTGCGTATGACATATTCAGCATCAGCCCGAGCAGGTTCTTCAAGTAGCGCACGTAGGGTCGCCAGATCATCTCTCGGAGATGCTATGGCACCCTCGCTCTCTTCCTGATTGATAAAATGATCCCAGGTATCAACTTCGGCGATACCCTTCTGGTAGTTGACGACGACGACTTCCTGGTCGCGCTCCAATCTCCGTCCATCTATGCTGCGAGCCGGGACGCTCTTGCGCATTCCACCAGGGGAGACGTAGAGAATCTCTCCCAGACTATTCTCCTGAATAGTCAGGCTGACCTTTCCCAACAACCCTGTGCGATCCGCAACATCCTGGACCGTCTCCCCCTCGCTATCCCCGAAGACCCGATTAAGCAGGGCAAGTAGCACGCTCGCAATGATAAAGCCACTCACGCCAGCCAGAATTAATGTGAACGGTAGGGCAAGTGCGGTGTTGTTGTGGAAGACATAGCCCAGAAAGCCAAATCCTGTCAGGAATAGGGCCAGGGTCATGGGATTGATGTAGCCGAAAACCCATGAGAGGTTATTTGTGGCTCCCTGCCCTCCCTGTGTGGTGCTATGTCCCGCGTGCGAGACAGGATGGGCGGCGTGACCAGCATGAGCGACTACATGATGCCCTCCTACATGATGTGAGAGATCATGGCCTATATTGTGTCCATGTGTCAGATTCCCCATCAGGGCTGTTACAACCAGAAAGAGGAGTCCGGCGAGGAAACAAACTATGAAGAGCAAGGAAAAAGGATCAGTTGCGATTGACATAGCTTTGCTCCTTTGTGTGAGGAAACATTGCGCTTTTGAAACTGAATCTATCAGCCCACTCCAGAACACCAACAATACTGGTTACTATCCCAGTGATTCCCAGTATAAGGGTAAGTGATAGAGATGGGAATATTGCTGGTATGCCCAGCAAGGAGAAAAGGGGAAATATGCTCTCTGGAGAGAAACTGGCGATCCCTATGATGCTGGCACAACTAAGCAGGAAAAGGGGCAGCAGCACCGGGTGACGCTGTAACAATGCACTTTTCCCTGATCCTGGTGTCCATCGCTTTTGACCACATGACTGGGATTGGTTCTGTACCATCTGCCATTTTATCCTCTCTTGTGGCTCGCATCCATACTCATCGCTCGCAGGTGGTACAGGCTGGCCTCCCTGCTGCATGTTTGAATGGCTACATAGTCCTACCGATATAGACGCAAAACTACCAGAAAATTATAATCCTTGACCATTCAGGCTATTTGCTGTGTGATTCATGACGGCTTCCACTATGGCTTCGAGTTCTGTCAGCGGCAGGCCTGCTAATGTATGAAACAGTTCGAGGTAACGCTGCGGATTCTCTGTTTCATTCAGGCGCTGCAACAGTTCCAGTAACGCTGGCTCCGCTCTCCATTCGTCCGGGCTCGCGGCCAGCCAGCTATCGAGTCGGTCCATGTCCGGATCGACATCCGTGATCAGGTCTGTGCTATAATCAGGCGGATCGCTGACCAGGTAGCCTGGGTGAACCTTGAAGAAACGAGCCAGCAGGTCACGACTCGATGCTGTGAGGTGTAGTCGTTTGCCACTCTCCAGTTGGGACATGTAGGCCTGGCTGATCTTTTCACTCAGCTCTTCCTCCATGGCGATGACAACTTCCTTTTGGGTCATAGCCCGGTTCAACCCTCGCAGTTCGCCTTCGATCTCGCGTAAGTGTTTGATCTTCTCCGCTAAATTCATCTACAATCCTCAAATAACTATTTGCTATAAATTAGTATAGCTGACTGTTATTTTATTGTCAAGAGTTTAGCCACGAGTTTGTGGCGCTTGTGAATAGCAGCACACAGATTGGCACTGTGTAATGTGGTGCAGTATAACAAAATGAAAGCACAAAAAGGGAAGGAGCAAATGGCATATATGCAGCCTTTATCCTCTGAGGAGGAGAGCCGAGATGTACAACTGGAGGCTATCTTTCGCACTTACGTTGCTGACCTCTACCGCTATATCTATCGGCAGGTCCGGCATGCCGTCATTGCGGAAGACCTCACCAGTGCCGTCTTTCTCAAAGCCCTTCGTTGGCTTCAGCAAGAGCGCGGCCCGGAGAGCGTGAAAGGTTGGCTCTACGCGACAGCTCGTAGCGTCATTGCTGACCACTGGCACGA
>Ga0070730_10005048_pt1 | contig 11455 bp, 7 predicted proteins | sample Coa_R1_3_FD_66447 | JGI IMG/M metagenome (GOLD analysis project Ga0070730, IMG submission 66447) | Surface soil microbial communities from Centralia Pennsylvania, which are recovering from an underground coalmine fire - Coalmine... | ecosystem: Environmental > Terrestrial > Soil > Unclassified ... | reverse complement strand
GACGATCGTGGTGAACTGCGCGGAGCACCCGCTGGAGCAGGTCACCAAGCAGCTCAACAAGCTGATCAACGTGCTGAAGATCGTCGAACTGGAGCCCGCCGTCGCGGTGCAGCGGGAACTCCTGCTGGTGAAGGTGCGGGCCGACGCCGAGACCAGGTCCCGGGTGCTGGAGACCGTCGCGCTGTTCCGTGCCAAGGTCGTCGACGTTGCCCAGGACGCGGTGACGGTCGAGGCCACCGGAAACCGGGACAAGCTCGATGCCCTGATCAGGGTGCTTGAGCCGTTCGGCATCAAGGAGCTCGTCCAGTCCGGCATGGTGGCCCTGGGGCGCGGGAGCAAGTCAATTACCGATCGCGCGTTGCGGCCACTGGACCGCGGCGCCGCCGGCTCAGCGCAGTGAACGAAAGGTAACCGATGGCAGACATCTTCTACGACGACCAGGCGGACCTGGCAGTCATCCAGCGGCGTCATGTGGCGGTGCTCGGCTACGGCAGTCAGGGGCACGCGCACGCGCTGTCGCTGCGCGACTCCGGTGTGGACGTCAGGGTGGGCCTGCCGGAGGGATCCCGCAGCCGGGAGGCCGCCGCCGCTGAGGGGCTGCGGGTCACCACCCCGGACCAGGCCTGCGAGGAGGCGGACCTGATCATGGTCCTCGCCCCCGACCATGTGCAGCGCGCCCTGTACGCGGAGGCGATCGCGCCAAGCCTGGTACCGGGCGACGCCCTGTTCTTCGCACACGGGCTGAACATCCGCTACCAGCTGGTCACCCCGCCGGACGGCGTGGACGTATGCATGGTTGCCCCCAAGGGGCCCGGCCACCTGGTGCGGCGCCAGTTCGCCGAGGGCCGGGGCGTCCCGGTGCTGGTCGCGGTGCAGCGCGACGCGTCGGGCGGTGCCTGGCCGCTGACGCTCGCCTACGCCAAGGCCATCGGAGGGACCAGGGCCGGCGCCCTAGCCACCACGTTCGCCGAGGAGACCGAGACCGACCTGTTCGGTGAGCAGGTGGTTCTGTGCGGCGGCGTCTCCGAGCTGATCAAGGCGGGCTTCGACACCCTGGTCGAGGCGGGCTACCAGCCCGAGGTGGCCTACTTCGAGTGCCTGCACGAGATGAAGCTCATCGTGGACCTCATGTATGAGGGTGGCCTGTCCAAGATGTACTGGTCGGTCTCGGACACCGCCGAGTTCGGCGGCTACACCCGCGGGCCCCGGATTATCGACGGCCGCAGCGTCGAGGAGATGAAGCGCATCCTCGGCGAGATCCGCGACGGCTCGTTCACCCGGGAACTCGTTGAGGAGTTCGACAGCGGGCGGCCGAACTTCCTCAAGCGGCGCGAGGCCCTGCACGCCGAGCAGATCGAGCAGGTCGGCGCCAAGCTGCGGCCGCTAATGAGCTGGCTCGCCGGCAACGGCGACGAGGACTGACGCCGGCGCGGGGCCCGCACCCGTGATCACGGACGCCGGGCCGATGGGACTGGTTGCGGATCATCAGTGCGGGGGCGGGCCGTCCGCGAACGGCACACTGCCTGGCTTGCGGCGGCCGGCCAGGCGGGTCAGCGCCGGGCGCAACGGGCGGTCCGCGTAACCTCCCTCGGCCAGGCCCGCCCGGCGCTCGAAGACGTTGCGGGCACCGAAGTCGCCGGTCAGCAGCCAGGACACCCCGGCGGCGAGGAAGTACAACGGCAGCATCAGCAGGCCGCCGCAGCAGGCGAACTGGGTGGCGTGCCGCGCCTCGTGCCCGAGCAGCACCCCCGCACCACGCACACCGTCGGCGTCCAGGCGGGTCAGGATCACGTTGCCGAGACAGAACGCGGGGGCGGGCGGAACGGGCAGCCGGTATCCCACGGCGACGACCAGGCCGTTCCGGGCACGGATCAGCCTGGCCCGGCCCACGGTGGCGGCCAGCAGCCCGGCCAGCGTCGACCCGTTGAGCAGGTTCACCGCCAGGCGGACCCGGTAGGCGCCGCGCACCGGGAGCGCCGTCAGGGGCTGGCCGGCGGGCCGGAGCTGGGCGCCCAGTCACCGCCAGGAGTCCAGCCGCCGTCGCGCGCGGCGGGCCCTTCCTCCCGCGGGGAGCCGTCAGAAGGTCCGCCGTCCAGCGTCACCACGGCACCCTGCGGCACCGTGGCCAGCACCGGCGCGGGCATGGCCAGCGACACCTTGCCGTGGGTGCGGTGCGCGACCGCCGCCGCCTGGTGGTACTCCTCGAGCTGGGCCACGAAGGCCGTATCCGCGTACGGCCGCCCGTCCACCAGCGGGCCCGTCGTGTGCTCCATGATCGCGACGACGTCCTCACCGCTCAGCGTCTTGTGCGTCTCCAGCGCGTGCGCCAGGCAGAGCACCTTGGCCCGGTTATCGCGCAGCAGCGTCTCCACCCGCCGCAGCAGCGTGGTCAGCGTGTCCTCGATCCGGTCGGCCAGCGCCCGCCGCAGTTCGGCCTCCGGGTCCTGGCCCTTCTTGTTCCGGCCGCCCTGCCCGCCACCGGGCGCGCCGACCTCCAGGCGCTTGGCCGTCGAGTAGGACGACACGGTGGCGCCCATGCCCCAGAAGCCCTCCATGAAGGAGGCCACGGTCGTCGCCGACTCGAGGTCCCCGGACACGCCAGAGGAGCTGTCGCTATCGAAGAACATCCGCTCCCCGGCCAGCGAGGCGAGGGACACCAGGATGTCGGTCTCGTACTCGCTCCGCCACCGGGTGAACTGGTCCTCGGGCGGGATGCTGGCCACCATGCCGAGGTAGTCGCTGCCCTTCTCGATGGTGGCGATGTCGATCTCCATGTGCTGGCGGGCGCGGTAGGCGACCACGGCGTGGCACGCCTCGTGCACCGCTACCGCGTGCCGTTCCCGCTCGATGTACTCCACGTCCTGCGGTGGCCCGAGTTCCTTGAGCTGCTTGGCCTTGATGACGTCCTGCCAGGTGATCACGTCCCGGCCGTTGCGGATGGCGGTGATGAGCGCCTCGTTGACCAGGTCCTTGATGGTGGCGCCGGTCGCGTATGGGGTGATCACCGCGAGCTTGTCCATCTGCTCGGGCGTCAGCTCGTGCCGCACCTTGCCGAAGTAGCCTTCGTAGGTACGGACCCGGCCCGCCTTGGACGGGTAGCCCACCTTGTAGATGCGGTCGATGCGGCCGGGACGCAGCAGCGCCTCATCCAGCGCCTCGGGCAGGTTGGTCGCCATCATCACCAGAATCCGGTACTTCGGCGGCGGCTTTGGCCGCATGCCGAATATGCGCCGCACGTACCGGTTGATGAAACCACGCGGCTTCTTCAGCCCGGACAGTTCGGTGAGCAGGGCTTCCAGGGTGCCCATGCCGCCGCCGCCCATGCCCATGCCCATCATCTGCCGGTTGCGCCGGGTCTCCCCCTCCTCCGGCGCTGGCGTGGCCATGGCACGCTGCGCAAGCATCCATTGCACGTCGCTGGACAGGTAGGAGAAGCCGTGGCAGCCGCCGCGCTGGAACGGCGCCGAGGCGCGCGGGAAGTTCGGGCCCTGCTGGGCCAGCGCGCCGCGGCGGCCGAGCGAGTCGGCCTCGTCGAAGAAGACGATCACGCCGCCGTACCGCAGTGCCAGCCGGCGCAGCTTGCGGAACAGCGACTTCACCTTGAGCACGCCGATGCCGAAGAACATGTTGATGAACGCGCCCGGGTCTACGAACACGTACGGGTGGCCGGTCTCTCCGGCGACCGCCTCGGCCATCAGCGTCTTGCCGGTACCGGGCGGCCCCCACAGCAGCAGGCCGCCGGGCACGTAGCCGCCCTTGGCCTCGATCTGGTCCGGGTTCTCCAGGAAGACGATGTTCTCCTTCACCCTTTCCAGCACGTGGTCCTGGCCCCAGACGTCGGAGAACCTGGTCTTGATGTCGTCGGGGTAGTAGACGTCCACGCCGCCCCGGGACAGCAGCCAGAACAGGCCGATGAACTGGAAGGCGATGAAGAAGAAGGCGAACGCGAGCTGGAGCACGAACGGCAGCAGGTGCCACAGCAGTTGCGGGGCGCGCAACAGCGCGAGGACCGGCGAGGTGTGGATGATCTTCCCGGTGACCACGGCCGCGACGGCGATCCACAGCACCCAGGTCAGCAGCCGCCAGAGCCGGAACCTGGTCCAGTTCGACAGTTTGCGGTGGGTGAGCCGCTCGAACCCGCCGAACACTCCGTGCGTCCAGAACCTGTGGTACCTGGCCCAGTGCTCGCTGATCAGGAAGTGGATCTGGCGCAGCGCCTCCAGCCCGGCCAGGACGAACACCCACGCGCCGGTCCTGACCTCGGTGCGCATCGCGTCTGAGATGCCCATCAGAGGGTTGTTCGCCATCGCGGACCAGACGAGGATCCACCAGATCAGCGCAAGGAGGATCAGGAACCTGAGCCGGTCCCAGAGGGACATCGGCTTCCTGGTCCGCCGGTCTTCGTCCCGGGGACGCTCGCCGGGCGGGCGCAGGCCCTCCGGCGGTGTAGCAAGGGCCTCACGCACTAAGGGCTCCTGACGGTAAACGACGACATGATCGTGTTGAGCTGGCCGCGGTTCTGGCTGTAACAGGACGCTATGCAGTGCACCATCAGCACGTAAAGCTGGGTGTTGGTAGCGTTGGTGAGGGCTACCTGGCCGAAGGTGTCGGTGATGCCGCCCGGGTAGGTGTAGCTGTACGTGTCCCACACCCCGTGCACCCCCTGGCCGGGCATGAGCACGGCGTCCTTCAGCAGCTTGAAGTGGGTCAGCGGGAAGTTGCTCCGGGCTGCCTCGGACCGGGCCGCCGGCGTCACCGGCAGCAGCACGTCGCGCAGCCCGTTGTAGGACAGGGCGTCCCTCGCGGCCGAGCTGAGCGGCGCGACGAAGGCGAACGCGAACGGCTCCGTGGCGCTGGGGCTGAACAGATGCACGGCCGCGGGCGCACTGGCGGCGTCGTAGGCCACGTCCCAGGTGCCGGCGGCCTGGCCGAGAACGCTGCCGGGGGTCTTGAACTGCGCGGCGAGGGAGACGTCGCTGATTTTGTGCCACCCGGACGGCACCTTGAAGTAGGCGTTGGCGGACGTGTCGGAGACATACGTGAATTGAGGCGCGGCACACCCCGTCGCGGTGGCCGCGACCAGAAGCACCCCGAGCCCGGCGAAAAACCTCCCGGTTCGGGACGTCTTGCTAGCCAACCGGCAGCACCCACTCCCTGGCGGACCGCCCAGATTCGAGTATGGCCCGTGAGCCTCCGGTGGGCATAATTCTGCACGATAACTGTGCTTTGGCCGGGGCGCAAAAGTTCTTGGGAGTGGCTGGCAGGTGCCTGCTGGCGGCTGGTGGCCGGCCGGTCCGCGGCCGGGCCGGGCCGCCTGTCAGGCCCGCGGCGAGCGCGGTTATGCGGCCGGTGATGCCGGTGCGGGGCGTAGCCTTGCCGTCAGGGCCGACAGCGATGACTAGGACGCCACCAGGCCACCGGGCACTGGCGGCCGGTGCTGGACGCGGGCACGGCCGCTTTGGCGGTGGGATGAGGACGGCTTGGTAAGAACCAAGGAACGCTCAGATTGCTGAATTCTTGATGATCCGCCCCGGCTCCGTAGCCGTGAAGCTACCAGCCAGCGAGGCCGGGCCGGGCCGGCCCTGGCTGGGCCGTGCCGGCGCGGCGGCCTTGGCCTTTGCGGTATACCTGCTGCTGGTCTGCTTGGCCGACCTGCCGGTCCTGCCGGTCGATGGGCGTCACCTGCTGGGCTGCGCGTGTTCCGACCCAGTGCAGCAGACATGGTTCCTGACCTGGACATCTTTCGCGCTCACGCACGGGCTCAGCCCCCTGTTCACGGCCTATATCAACGTGCCAGCCGGGGCGAATCTGGCGATCAACACGTCCATGCCGCTGCTAGGGGTGCTCGGCATGCCGGTCATGCTCGTGGCCGGCCCGGTAGCCACGTTCAACCTGCTGCTCCGGCTTGGCGTGGCGACGTCCGCCACAGTGATGTTCATCGTGCTGCGCCGGTACACGCACCGGTGGCCGGCGGCATTCGGGGGCGGGCTGCTGTTTGGTTTCTCCGCTTACATGGTTGGCCAGGCCCAGCGGCACCTGTTCCTGGTATTCGTGCCGCTGGTTCCACTTTTCATCCCGCTGCTGGACGACTGGCTGGCTGGACTGCGGCGGGCGCCGGTGCGGTCAGGGCTGCTGGTGGGGCTGGTGGCTGGACTGGAGTACCTGATATCGCCCGAGATCGTGCTGACGAGTGCGCTGTTGGCGGCGACCGGGCTGGCGTACCTGGCGCTTCGGTACCGCGCCCGGGCGCGGCAGCGCCTCGGAATCCTGGCCCGTGGGCTGGCGGCGGCCGCTCTGGTCTTCTTGGTGATCGCCGGGTACGCGGTTTGGCTACTGCTGGCCGGGCCGGGCCGCCCGGCCGGGCCACTGCACCCGCTCGCGGACCTGGGCAGATATCACGGCGACCTGCTCGCGCCGTTCGTGCCCACGAGCGACCAGGCGTTCGCTCCGAGCACGTTGGTGAACGTGGGTAACACCCTGGTCGGCGGCCGCAAAATCGAGAATGGCTTCTATCTGGGCATCCCGCTCGTCGCCTTGCTGGGTTACCTGACCTTTCGCTGCCGCCGGATTCCGGTCGTGGCCACGTTCGCGGTCGTCGGGGTGGCGGCCTTCGTGCTGTCACTCGGCCCGAAGCTCACCTTCGGCGGCAAGGTGATCTTCCCCATAATGCCGTTCGCGCTCTTCGAGCACATACCGATCCTGCAGGACCTGGAGGCGGCGCGCCTGTCGCTGTTCGTACAGCTGGCCGCGGCGATGATCTTCGGGGTCGGACTCGACCGCATCCTGGCCTCTGGCTGGCGGGCAGGCCCGGTGCGGGCCGCCGCAAGCTCTGTTCCCCCGGCTCCCGTGGCGACGGAGCCAGCCACCCTGACCGGGCCCGCCACACCGCCCCCGGGTGGCCGCGCCGGGCTAATGCGGCCGGTAGCGGTGGTGGTGGTTGCCCTGGTGGCTCTGGCGCCGCTGGTGCCCACCATGTCGCTTCGCTCCCGGCGGGTGACCACGCCGCCCTTCTTCACCAGCCGCATGGTCAGGATGATCCCGCCGGGCTCCGTTGCGCTCACCTTCCCGTATGAGCTGGCCCCCCCGAACCAGCCGATGCTCTGGCAGGTGGCCGCTGACCTGCGCTTCCGAATCATTGGCGGCTACGCATTCGTGCCAGGCCCGGACGGGCGCAGCACCTGGCGGCCGAATCCTCCCGGCCCGCCGGTGCTCCGGCAGGTCCTGCTGGCCAGCACCGTGGTACACCCTGGGCCACCGCTGGCCAATCCGCAGGCTGTCGCCGCCATTCGGCAACTCTGCGCCAGGTACCGGGTCAGTGTCGTGCTAGTCGACCCGGCGTGGCGATACGGGCATGCCATCGCCCGGCTTATGAGCCGAGCGCTGCGCTCGCCGCCGGTGAGGACGGGCCGCATGGATGTGTGGCTGCGGGTGCAGACCGACCTGCGCGCCAGTCACTAACGGTGTGCGAAGACGCTCCGACGCTGAGCCGGGGATGGCCGGGCAGGGTGTGAACCCGTGTGAGGGTGCTACTGTTCTGCAGCCAGGGACCGTTGCGGGCCCGGCAACTTCATGTCTGACGGGACCGGCTCGATGCGACACAGTGACCAAACGCGGCCGGGCAGCTGGCAGTTGCAGGAGTGGCTGGTCGTGACGCCAGGCCTGCTGGCTGCGTCCTGCATCGCGATTTTGCTGGCGTATGCCCAGAAGCTGCCGTGCAGCACCGGTGCCTGGAAAACGTTGCGCGGCTCGTACAGCCACCTGTGTTACACCGACATCCACTCGCTGTACTTCAGTGAGGGCCTGGTGAAGGGTACGGTGCCTTACCTGGGGCATGCAGTGGAATACCCGGTCGGTATTGGCATGACGATGCAGGTGGTGGCATCGCTGGTCCGGGGCGCGGGAGGTCCTCAATCGCGGGCCGCGGCGTTCTATTACCTGACAGCTGTCCTGCTGGCGGTGTTTCTGGCTGTGACGGTTTTCGCGACGGCACGGCTTGCGGGGCCGGAGCGCCGGCGCGACGCGCTGCTGGTGGCATTGTCTCCGGCGGTTATTTTCTCGGCGTTCACCAACTGGGACCTCATAGCCGTGGGGCTTGCGATGGTTGGTCTTGTGGCGTGGGCGGCGGGGCGGCCATTGGTTGCCGGGGTGCTGATCGGGGCGGCGACGGCGACGAAGTTCTATCCCCTCTTGTTCTTCGGCCCGCTGCTCTTGCTGTGCTGGCGGGCGGGACGGCTGCGCCAGTTCACCGTGGCGCTGGCCGGTGGGGTGGCCAGCTGGCTGGTGATGAACCTGCCATTCATCGTCGCCGCCCCGTCGAACTGGGCATGGTTTTACGTATTCAGCCGGATACGCAGCGCATCCTGGGGCACCATATGGCTGTTCTTCCAGCAGGTGCACGTTCCCGTCGCCGGAACGCTCCATGTGGGAGCACAGAACCTCATGTCCGGAGGGCTGTTTGCCGCCTGCTGCATCGCTATCGCCGTGCTGGCGATGGCGGCCCCCCGGCCGCCGCGGCTGCCGCAACTTTTGTTCCTGGTGGTCGCGGCTTTTTTGCTCACGGGCAAGGTGTGGTCGCCGCAGTATGTGCTGTGGCTGGCGCCCCTGGCCGTGCTGGCCCGCCCGAAACTCGGGGCCTACCTGGTCTGGCAGGCCTGCGAACTCGCCTACTGGGTTGCTGTTAAGCTCGCTCTCCTTCATGTGTACGACCTCACCGGCGGGCTGCCCGCCGGAAAGCCTGGCTTCGCTGCCATCGGGATGCCGTGGTACTACGCTGCGCTGCTTGCGCGGGCCGCCTCGGTGCTGCTCTTCGCCGTACTCGTAGCCCGGGACATCATGCGGCCCGAGGGTGACGTGGTACGCGCGGCAGGCGCCGACGATCCGGCCGGGGGAGTGCTGGCGGGTGCACCTGACGCGGCCGGGCTCCGCCTGGGCTCGGCCCTTCCCGTCAGGCTGCGCTCAAAGACAGTCGTTCACGGGTGACCCCCGGGGGGCGCATTCAGAAGTGAACGGGCGATGTCATGCAGTGGATGTAGGGGCCTTTCAGGAGCGGTGAGACCGGAGGGGGGGCCACCCCCTGCACCTGATAGACGGTCACGTACGGCCTGGTCAGTACCGGCTGCAGGAAGGGCGCCGTGCGGATGCCGTGCACGTTGACCTTCCCCGTCTGCCCGGTGTAGCCGAGGAGCTGGTTCTGCCCCGTCAGCACCACGTAGGAGATGTCGTGCTGGCGCAGGAACGCCTCATGGGACAGCGGGTCCTTGAAGAAGTGCCGTGCGGCCAGGAACACGTCGATGACATAGGGAAGCTTGTCCACGCGCAGGAACGGGCCCATCCCCTCCAGAAGGGCGAACCGGCCGGTGAGCACGGTGAAGGCCCCCTCGGTCCGCTGGTTAACAAGAAACCGCGCGTTGCAGGGCGTATGCTCGCGCAGCCAGTTGATGATCGATACCCGCTCACGGCTGACCCGGCCCAGCGGTCCGGACGCAGCGCTTGCGGGGAGTACCAGCACACTCAGGACGACGATGATCGCGACAGCGGCCGTGAGCGGCACCCCGGGCCGGTGGCGGCCCAGATAAGCAAGCAGCGCCTCCAGCGCCCCAAGGCCCACGATCAGCAGCGCGAGAAGGGAGAAGTCCTGCAGCCTGCGCTCGCCGAAGGTCCCGTCGACGTAGATGCGGTAGTAGTTGTAGGAGAAGAACAGGGCGGTGCCGATAAGCGCCGCAAGGAGCCCGCCCCCCACTATGCCGGCGATCCGCAGGTCCCCCTGGGCGAACAGGAACAGCAGCACGGCTGCGGCGAGGACCGCGGCGAACAGCAGCCACGTGGCCCACGCCGGCCAATGGATGTCCGCTCCGCTCATGATGTAGTCCACTACATGCCAGGGACTGACGTACCAGTGGCCGCCTCCCGCCGCGCCCGGGCCCCACGGCACGAACGCCCCGGAAAAGAGATACGCGGTGGGGTCGAAGCTCATGTGCAAAGCGGCATAGCCGGAGGGGTTGCTGGCGCCTCCCAGGCCGAACGTGCCGCCGGCGAAGAGCCGGATGAGGACCGCCAGGAAAGCGCAGGCCGAGCCGAGCACGGCAAACTGGCGGGCCACGACCAGGCGGGCACGGGTTCCGCTCACGCGCAGCAGTTCTGCGACGCCGGCGAAGAAGAGCGCGATCGCCACCACGGCCGCCGGAATGAGGTGGGTGCCGCTTGCCGCAGCCAGGACCACGCCGGCGGCGAGAGCCGGCCCCCACTTCCGCTTCCTGATCGCATAGATGCCGAGTGCCAGCGCGCAAAAGGCCACCGCCCGCCCGAAATCCTCGGCGCGGTATTCGGCGAAATCGGTGCTCACCCGGATGTGCCGCGCGTGCAGCGCAGCGACGGGGTTAAAAGTGCTCCCGATCTTGGACAGCAGCTGGTTGTTCACAACCAGCAGGGGCAGCAGGATGCTCGTGCGGCGAAGGCCGAGTTCCCACCCTGTGGCCCACAGGCCGAGAGCGGAGCCGAGGATCGAGATCCACAGCAGTACCCCGGGCCCGATGGCGGCATTGGGGTTGAGCAAGACGAGCACACCCGTGAACGCGTCGAGGACTATCTTGTCGGTCGCCGGCGGCCAGGACTGGCCATACTCCAGGCTCGACGAGGGCACCCCACCGGCGTTAGCGATCTGCATGCCACCCTGGTAGTACACGTAGCGCGATGCGCCCAGCATGTACATGAACCTCAAATGAAGAATGAGCAAGATCGCGATGACCAGCGCTCCCAGCACCAGCCACAGGCGATTGGCACCAAAGTCCCCGCCGAGCGCGCGCGCGTGATCACGCAAAGATCCGCGCCGGAGAGCCGCCACCCACAACACCGCGGACACCGCAAGCCACAAAGCGATAAAGAAATCAAGATGGAATGCGTGAGCCGCCGCCAGAAGAAAGGCGCAGCCGGCACTTGCTGCATACCCCAGGCCGAACACCGCCGCCAGCCGCGTGACAGTCGACGCCTCACCCGGCGGGAAAACCGCCAGCGACGCGGCGGTCCCCGGCAATGCCAAGACACAGATCACCAGGACCAGCAGCACGATGCTCTGCACGAAGCTCTAGCTCCTCTCACCCGGCCGCAGTGATGGGGCCGGCCAGCGTCGGGGGAACCGTGGCGTGGCCGCTGAAACCAACTGCTTACCATACGCTTGGTACGGCCCGTTAACTCGGCTTTACACCGCTTGCTCCGGCTGGCCCGCGCCTGCCACGGCTGCCGGGCATGGCGGCGTGTCCGGCTGTGGCTGGCGGAGGTGGGTTCCGGGCGCCCCGCCAGCGATCGCGCCTGAAGACAAAGCCACTGGTTTCTGCATCAGGTGTGCCGTCTCACTGAGGGTTATTCACAGGGTTAGGAAAATAGCTGAGGGAGATTTACTCTGAACGGCGCGCCTGCATGAAAGAAGGCTCGTTTCCCGAAAGGATTTGGTTACCAAGCC
>Ga0070730_10005047_pt1 | contig 11456 bp, 10 predicted proteins | sample Coa_R1_3_FD_66447 | JGI IMG/M metagenome (GOLD analysis project Ga0070730, IMG submission 66447) | Surface soil microbial communities from Centralia Pennsylvania, which are recovering from an underground coalmine fire - Coalmine... | ecosystem: Environmental > Terrestrial > Soil > Unclassified ... | reverse complement strand
GATGAAATCGACGGCCCGCCCCCAGGTGTTTTTTTCATCAGTTCAATGATTTTCGGTGGAAGGCACTAAGGCCGCGCGGCCAGATAGAGATTGTCGCCGGCGCTGACGAAAAAGCGCTTGGCCGGGTCGATGGCCAGGGCGCTGATGGGCGCCGAGAACGCGAAGTAGGGGCGGAACTGGCGCACCAGGGCCAGCTTGAGGCTGAGCTGATACATGCCCGAGGTCTGCGCGTCGAGCAGATAAAGCGAGGGCTCCGGCGGCTGGTCGTAGACCAACTGAGCCGGCACGCTCAGGTCGGCCAGTTTGTCGCCCACGACCCGGCCGGGCCGCCCGTCGGTGAACTGGGTCACCGGGGTGCAGCTTGGCCCGGCGCCAGGCGCGCTGCGCGTGCAGTTGGTCACCCGGCCATCCTTGCGCAGAATGAACACATCCCCGCCGGCAATGGTGAAGCCAATCGCGTCGGCCAGATCGTAGGAGGCGCTGGAAAAGTAGCGCGTGGGAGACTGGGTGAAGGCGCCGCCCGACGACTGGTATTGCCAGATTTCGTTGCTGCCCGGATCGAGCACGTACAGCCGGTCGGCATACAACTGCAGGGCCGTAGGCCGCACCCAGCCCACATTTGGCGCGGCCAGATAGCTGGCGTAAGCATGATCCAGGCCGGGGGCGCAGTAGAGCAGCGCGCCCAGGCTGTCGAGCGCGATCACCACGTCGCTGTTGACGGTGGTGTCGCCGCCGATGACCGTTGGGCCGGGCACAATCGCGGCGTCAATCAATTCGCCCACGTTGACGTCGCGCACGGCCTGCTTGCCCGCGCATTGAAAACTGGTGTCCAGCGCGTAGCCGGGCGCCTCGCCGCTGACGGCCGTGCCGACGCCGGGACTGGGGGTCACGCGGTCCACTCGGTTGTGGGCGGTATCCAGGGCATACACGTCTTGCCCCGAGAGCAGCACGCGCGCTACCCTGGAATCCGCCCCTAAACCGGCGGCCAGCAGCGGCTTGAAATCGAGCCGGGTGATCCAGTCCAGGGTGTCGAGTTTGCCTTGCGCCTCCTGGCGCAGCAGGGTCACTTCGGGCCGGCCGGGGCGCAGGGCCTCCGCCTGATTCAGCCATTGCAGGGCCGCCTCCCAGTGCGGGCGCGCGGCCACCTCGTCGGTGGCAGTGCGGCCGCGGGCCACCTCCAGCTGTGCCTGTCCCAGGGCGCCGTCATATTGCTGGTTGCGGCCATTCTCCAGGTAAAGCCAGACGGAAGTGCCCACCACCAAGACCGGGATGATGATGGCGATGCTCACCTGCACCGAGGTAGGCACGGTGAACAGGCCTTCTCGCTGCAGCATGCCCTCGGGCAGTACCCGTGCCAGGGCCATGCGCACGCCGCGGATGGCCTCGGACAGGGTGACCCCAATGGCGCGGCCCATCGAGCGCAGGCCGCGCCGAATTGGATTGCCCACGCCGGCCAGCGGGCCGGGGCGGGCCGGCCCGGCGTCCGCCGCGGGTGATGGTGCCAGTGGCGTCTCCGCTGCCGGTCGTTGCGCTGGCCGCACGGGTTGGGTCAGTTCTTCGGGGGCAGGCTCGGGTATAGCGCCCGGCAGCGCGGCCGAGGCTGGCGGCGCGCCCCAAACGACGACGGGCGCGGCTGCGCCAGCCTCCAGCGTCACCGGAATTTCCGGGGCTTCCAGCGCGGGGCTTGTGGCCGGTGTGGCCGGGGCTTCAGTCGAGCGTGGCCTCAGCCGGAAAAATTCGGCCAGGCCGGCGCCGCGTGACGCGGACGCGGGGCGATTGCCGCGCCGCGCGGGCTTGGCGGGCGCGGCTGGGGGTTCGGGCGTCACCGCGGCTGGTGTTGGCGCTGGCATCGTTGGCGCGGCGGCGATGGTTGGCCGCGCCGGGGCGGCCGGTCCGCTGGCCGCGGCGTTTGCCGCGGCGTTTGCCGGCGCATTTGCGGCGGTGTTGGCCGCGGCGTTTGCGGTGGCATTGGCCGCGGCAATCAATCGGGCCGCCGCCTCTTCGTCCACCACGCGGCCGATTAGGGCGGCGGAGTCGCTGCCCGCTGTCTCGCGCAGGCGCTCGGCCACTGCGCCCAGGTCGGCCAGGTTACCCATGCCCACCAGGGCAATGTCGGTCCAGCCGCGCGCGGGCGCATTGCTGAAACACAAGAAGTCGCCAGTGGCCAGTTGGGTGTGAAAATACAGGGCGTCCACCGTGTTGCTCTGGCCCAACGGCCGGGTGGGCGCATTGGGAAAGCGCTCGTGGCCGGCCGGCCGGGCCACCAGCAGTAGCCCTGGCCCACCCTGTACCACGTAGAAATCGGCATCGCGCAGCGCGGCGGCAATCAGCCCGCCCTGCAGGGGCGCGCCGCCGGCCGCCAGGTTGTCATCCAGCATCTGCTGATTGACGGCTGTCACCGCCTGGCGCAGTGCCGAGGTGACCGAGCCCGAGCTGCCAAAGAAAGTGTTGGCAGCCAGTTCGAGCAGCGGGTCGTAACGCTCGGGGGGCACCCGCTCGCGCCCGCGCAGGCCCAGGCACAAGATCAGCGCGTCGCGCTCGCGCCCGCGGGCCGCCTTGCGCGGCGCGGGCATGAGGCTGTAGCCCAGAGGCTCGTCGGGCAACAGACGGCCACCAGTAACGTTGATCAAGCGGGTGGCAACGTCCAACGCGGCAGGCATAAGTAGGATTATAGTTGACGCGGCACGGTTGCGCTATAATGTCGCCGCGCAGCCGGCGTGGCAGGACTCAGTTGCAGGATTGATGCCGGTTGGAACTATTGGTTACCCTTCGCTCCAATTAAGCAGACGAAGGACGAAAGATGAAGGACGAAGTGGTAGTTCGTCTTCCGTTCTCCGTCTTTCGTCTCTCTTCCCAGGTGCCGGATGCAATTTGAGATTCATCGTGATTTAGCGGTATTTGAGCAATTGAAGTCTGAGTGGAACGCCCTGCTGGACCGCGCCGTGACACGCGTGCCGTTCCTGCGGGCCGAATACCAACAGGCCTGGTGGGCCGAGCGCGGCGGGGGTGAGTGGCCGGCGGCCGAATTGTTGGTGGTCACTGCGCGCGGCGACGATGGCGCCTTAGTGGGCATTGCGCCGCTGTTTCAGGCCCAAAACCGCGAGGGCCGCTCGGCGCTTTTGCTGATTGGCTCGATCGAGATCTCGGATTACCTGGATTTCGTCGTGGCTCGCGAGCAGGTGGAGGCGTTCTGTACCGGTCTCCTGGACCGGCTCACCGCCGCTGACGTGCCGGCCTGGGAGGTGCTGGATTTCTATAACCTCCCGGCCTCGTCGCCCACCCGCGCGGCGCTGGGGCGGGCGGCGGGCGAGCGTGGCTGGGCGGCGGGCGAGCAGTTGCTCATGCCGGTGCCGGCTATCAATTTGCCAGGCGATTGGGAAACCTACCTGGCGACGATGGTCGAGAAAAAAGAGCGCCAGGAGATCCGCCGCAAGCTGCGCCGGTCGGAGGGCAGTGACGACCAGGTGACCTGGACCATGATCGACAACCTGGCCGGCCACGACGTGGCGGCCGAGACCGAAGCCTTTCTCGAGCTCATGTCGCACAACGCCGACAAGGCCGGTTTTCTGACCCCGGTGATGCGCCGGCAGTTTCACGCCATCGCGCGCGCCGCCGCCGAGAATGGCTGGCTGCGGCTGGCGTTCTTAGAAGTGAATGGCCAGAAGGCCGCCGCCTATCTCACGTTTGACTACGGCAACCGGCTGTATGTCTACAACTCGGCCATCGACCCGCGTTTCAACCCGCTGTCGCCGGGCTGGGTGCTGCTGGCCTATCTGCTGCGCTGGGCCATCGAAAACAAGCGCGCCGCGTTCGACTTCCTGCGCGGTGAAGAGGATTACAAGTTTCGCTTTGGCGCCGTGGCCGGGAAGATCTATCGGGTGCAGGCCGCCCGGGCGCTGCCGGTGGAAGCGCTAGGCGGCGCGCCGGCGTGCTTGATGAACGAGTTCGAGGCGGACTTTTTCCCGGAGGGGTAAAAACTTAATCCACTTCTCTCTCTTTCTCTCCTGCTTTTGCTTGCCACCGCCTGACCCACCCCTCATCCATCCGGTTCAGGCGGTTTTTCTTTAAGTTCTCGCGCATAATCCACAGCACGTCTTTGTCCGGGCTGGCCAGCCAGGTTTCCATGGCGGCTTTGCCTTCGGCCGGCGCGCCGGCCACGGCCACGCTCCAGCAATAGGCCAGGCCCTGGCGCAGGGCCTTGAAGTCGTCGCCCTGGCGCTCGGCGGGGTTGGCCTTGGCGATGGCGCGCGTGATGCGGTCGAGAATTTTCACCGATGCTTTGGCGTGCGCGCCACCCTCGGCCAGCAGGCGCGGCTCGCACAGCCCGGCCGCCGCGGCGCGCTGTTCCAGCCAGGTGCCGTTGGCCCAATCCTTCATGGCTTTGACCAGGGCGCCCATGTCCGCATCGCCCCAGCGCTGCAGCGCCATGGCCACGCCTTCGCGCACGCGCCAGCGCGGATCGTTGGCGTGCCGGCGCAGCTCAGCGAGAACTGCCACTTGCCCCTCGGCCAGCAGGCGACCGAGGCCGACCACACCGCACAGGGGCAAGAACTCCAGCGCCGTCTTGGCTGGCGTCGCCGCCGGGCCAAGCGCCAGCCAGCGTTGGAACTGCTCGGGCGTACCGAGGTCGGCGGCGGCCTGTACCAGCTCCAGGTTGGCGCGCGGGCCGGGCAGGCCGGATTCCTTGAGCAGATAGTCGTCCCAATCGGCGAGGGTGGGCAGGGCTTGCAGGTAGACGGCGCGCTTGGTCATTTTGGCCCCAGGGTTAAGGCTGCAGCGCTGAGTACGCGGAGAAAGGCGAAATCAGATATTGAGAAACTGGTGATAACTGCGGTTCCACCAGACGACGTAGGACACGCTGCCGGCAAGCGACCTAGTCGCCAGAAAAGCCCGCAAAGAATATTTCGTTGGGAACGTCGCCTTCATAGACAAGCACGTAAACACCCTGCCATCGCTCACGCATCGTTACAAGATGGTCCGCCTTCTGCTCTACCATCTCGTGCGTCGGCGTATCCGTGCCAAATACATCGCTATACTCTTGTTCCGAAAGGGGTGTCACTACTCCATAGTCGAGTTCAGTTGACACCCTTGTAATGTCGATAATTGAATGTGTGCCATCCAACCCGCGCATTTGAATCAACTCTTCAATTGTTTGCGGTTCTGGAGTCGATGAAACACTTTCAAGCAAAGTGGTGAGTCTTTGCTGGTCAATGATATTATCCTCGTGCAGCCTTCGAAACCAGTCTGCGGGTTTGTAGTACTCCCCGTTAGCGAAAACATTTTGCCGCAAAGCTTGCAATGCTGATTCAAGATCGGTTTGATAGGGAACGAAATAGGCCCAATCCGATGCACCCATGACAGCTCCTTGGACCAAATATCGTTCAATTGGCTTGCGCTCAATCAATGATGAGCTTGAGAAACAGTTTGGCGTCCGGGCGAAGTGATCGAAATCGCGACAGTACAGAAGCCGCTTCAGGCAGAACTGCCTCTACGACTGGGCCGGCGAGAGCCGCTTGGCCGGCTTGCCGATGACCGCTTGAAGCTGTGCGGCGTAGTCTTGGTGCGAGATGGGCTTGGCCAGAAAGCCATCGGCGCGCAGACCCTGGGCGCGGGCGCGGTTTTCGCCGGTGCGCCAGGCGGTGATGAAGATGATGGGCGCCTGGGTGGCGGGCCGCAGCTTTTCATACAGCGTCCAGCCGTCGGTCTCCTCGAGCATCACATCCAGCACGATGGCGTCGGGCTGCTGCTCGGCGCAGGCGGCCAGGGCCTCCGGGCCGGTGCGCACGAAGCGGTGCTCATAGCCCAGGATATCGGTCATATGGCCCAGTAGCTCGGCCATATCGGGGTCGTCGTCGACGATCAGGATCGAGGTCATTTAGCCATAGGAGAAGCGCTGTTCTTTCCACACATCGGCTTCATTGTGATAGCCGGCCTGCTCCCAGAAGCCCAGGCGGTCCTTGTTGAGGAACTCCAGCCCGCGCAGCCACTTGCCGCCCTTCCACAGATAGGGGGTCTTGTAGTCGGTGCCGTTGATATGGCCGACCACGCCACGCATCGGAAAGCCATGGTCTAGCTCCAGCGGCTCGCCGTTGAAGTGGGTGGCCAGCAGGAAGTTGGGCGACAGCGCTATCTCAATCGGAATGTTGACCGTAAAGCCATACTCGCAGTGCTGCAGCAGGTAATGGGCGCTGGGCTTTAGCTTGAGCAGGCCCGCGTCCACCAGGCTCTTGAGGGCCACGCCTTCCCAGGTGGTGTCGAACTTGCTCCAGCGCGTGACGCAGTGAATGTCCATGGTCACGGTGCTGCGCGGCAGCTTGTTGAACTCGTCCCAGCTCCAGCGTTTTTCCTCTTCCACTTCGCCAAACGCGCGCAGGTCCCAGGTGTTGGGGTCAAAACGCGGCACTGGGCCATAGTGCAGCACCGGAAAGCGGTTGGTCAGTGATTGGCCGGGCGGAAGACGCCCCTCTTTCTTGACTTTCTCTTCGTCTTCCTTGCGGCCGAAAATGCTCTTAAGCATACGATCTCCTTCGGTAGTCTACGGCGCATTGTAGACTTGAATCGTTACAGGGGTCTTAATTCGTAGTCCTTAAACCTTCAACACGAAGACGCTAAGACACACAGACACGAAGAAAACCAACAAAATGCTATTGAAACGGCGGCCCATATGGAATTGAATTCAACGGACTTATCGTTTTCTACCGCATTATCGGTTCAGATGATCCTTTTCCGGTCCTTATCCGTACCATCCGCGTTACACCTGCACTTGCAGCGCAGGTGCAAGTGTCCGCGAAATCCGTGTACAGCGCTCTTTACCCGGAAAAAACTGGCAGGTGGCCCAAAGCGAGAATATTTTGCCACTGGGCGCGCTCGCCTTCAGTGAAGATGGCGGCCTCGGCCACCACCTCGGCGCCGGCTTTGCTCAGCACCAGGCGCATGCCTTGCAGGGTCGAGCCGGTGGAGATCACATCGTCTACCAGCACCACCCGCTGGCCCTGCACCAGCTCGCGGTCCTTCTCGTCCAGGTACAGGGTTTGCGGCGCGCCGGTGGTGATGGACAGTGTTTCGGCCTGGATGGTTTCGCCCATGTAAGGTTTATAGGTCTTGCGCAGCACCACATACGGCTTGCGCGTGCGCACCGACAGCGCGTGCACCAGCGGGATGCTCTTGGCCTCGGCCGTGACCAGCAGGTCATAGCCCACGCCTGTCAGGCGCTCGGCCAGGCCGGTGGCGGCGGCCTCCACCAGCTCGGTGTCGCCCAGGATATTGAGCACCGCAATCTTCAGGCCGGGCTTGACTTCGAAGAGCGGCAGGTTGCGCTTTACCCCAGAGATTTCGACCGGGAAGGTATCGCGGGAGGGCGGCATGCAATCGGCTCCTGGGACGAGATACGGCGGCTTGACCGGCGTGATTGTACCGTAGACCCCGCGTTAGCGCTGGACCAGCGGCAAGAACAATTCGTTCAGGAACTCGTCGAAGCCGATATCAAAGCCGGCGCCGATGGGGCGTGGGTCGCCGTCAAAGTCGGTGCGCAGGCCCACGTCCACGCCGGCATTGATGGCCGGGCTGCCGGCCGTCAGGTGAAAGTCGCCCGCCGCCGGGTTCACAAACAGCGGGTCCGCCACCAGGCTGTGCCCGCCGCTCAACGCGGTGGGGGCATTCGCACCGTTGCCGAAGAACAGGTTGTAGTCTTCCGCGATGCCGGTGCCGGTGAGCGCGATGCTGTAGCCGGACACAATCGTGTTGGTGACGAACAGCGGGCCAGTTTTGGAGAGCATGGCCGGCTGAGTGACGGGCACGGCGTTAGCCAGCGTGTCGTTGATCACGAAGATGGGCCCGGCGGCTTCCACGTTGATGCCGGCCACCAGCGGCGCGGCGCTGCCGGTGACGACGTTGTTCACAAAGAGCGAGTTGGCAACCGTATACGCCGTTCCAGCCAGATCCAGGGCGGCAACATTGCCGGCAACATTCCCCGAGAACACATCGCTTGCGATGATCATCGGCCCGTCGGCTACCAGCCCGCCCCCGAACGTGCCAGCCAGGTTGCCGATGAACTGGTCGCCGGTGCTGTGGGATGTGCCGGCGCCGTTGACCACCGCACCACCCCCGACGCCATTGAGGGTGGCCTGGTTGGCCTGGAACAAGGTGTTCGTCAAGATAGCCGAGTTATTCGCGAACAGGCCGCCGCCGCCAGGCCGGCCCGAGCCGGGCGCGTTGACGGACATGGGACCGGGCTGGTTCGCCGGTCCGGAGGCGGCCAGTACCGTATTGTTCTCGGCGGTGTTGCTGACGAATTTGCCGTGATCGATGGCGGTCAAGCCCAGGACGAATAACCCGCCGCCTAAACTGAGATGGGCGACGTTCAAGGTGAATTGCGGACGGCGCACGTTGACGCTGCCCGTGACGTAAGCGCCGCCGCCCTGCAGGGCCTCGTTTTGCTCTGCCGTTGGCCCAAGGCCGGATACGTCGCCGGCCACCAGCATGCCGCCCCCGTTGCCGGAGATGGCCTTATTAGCAATGAAGGTCGGTCCTAACAGCGTGGCGTTGAACCCGACAAAGATGCCGCCAGCATCGTGCTGGGCCTGGTTGGCCTGAAAATTTGCGCCGGTGACGTTGGCGTTGCCCCGGACAAAGGCGCCACCGCCAAAGCCAGCGGTGTTGGTGAACAACTTTGAACCATTGAAGCTCACGTCACCAGCGACAAAGAGCCCGCCGCCCGAGCCGCCAGCCGCGTTGCCAAAATATTTGGCGCCATTGGAGGTGGCGTCCGCGTTGGAATAGCTGCCGCCGCCGTTACTGCCGGCCTGATTGGCGATGAACTCAGCGCCATTGTAACTGGAGATGCCGCGCGCATAGACCCCGCCGCCGCGGCCGGCCAGGGCGAGGTTGCCGGACAAAACGCCGCTGCTCAGGACGACGGTGCTCTCGCCATATAGCCCGCCGCCGTCCTGAGTGGCGGTGTTGCTGATGACCGTCAATTCGAAGCCCTGCAATTGGCCGACCGCATATAAGCCGCCGCCATTGTTGTTGACGGCGTTGCTGATGAACGCGGTGCCGAGCAGGAATACATCGGCATCGGCTCGCAGCCCGCCGCCATTGAGCGGGTTGCCGGTGGTGATCACGACGCCGGCGGTGTTGCTGATGAAGCTGCCGCCGGTGATGGTGATGCCGCCGGTCACGCGCATGCCGCCGCCGTGATTGGAAGAATGGTTGTCCTTGAAGAGGCCGCCCTCCATGACTACGCTGCCCGCCGCGCGCACCCCGCCACCGGCGCCATTGGGCGCGCGGTTCTGAAGCACACTTACATTGGTGAGCCTGAGCGTGTCACCCGCGTACAGGCCGCCGCCGCTGTTATGGGCCGACGTGTTGCTGATGATGGTGACGTTCGTCAAGGTCAGGGGGCTGCCCGGGTTGGCATACAGGCCGCCGCCGAGCTGCTGCGAGGTGCTGTTGGAGATGACGAGATTCTGCAGCAGTGGCTGGGCCGAGCCGGTAATCTGGATCGCGCCGCCGCAGCCAGCGGGGCACGCGCTGCCTGAGACATTGCCGCCGGCGAAGGTGAGGCCTGAGATCAAGGTGGAATTGGCGATGGCGGCGCCGGTGACGGTGAGGACGCGCTGGTTGGGGAGGGCACGCAGGATGGTGGTGGCGCTGTTGACGCCGATAAGGCTAAGCGCTTTGTTCAGGGTGAAGCTGGTGATGTAGGTGCCGGTGCTGATGGTGATCACCCCGGGGGCGCCGGTGCTGTCGATGCAGGCTTGCAGGCTGGTGTTGCAGGGCGCGGGGCCTGGGTAGGTGTGGTTGGTCGCCGGCGCTGGCAGCGCGGCGGCCGCTGCCTGGCGCGTGGCCACGGCCAGCAGCGCCAGCATCAACGCACCCAGCAGCACGGCCAATCCGAGCGAGGCGACGCGATGCAGCACAGGAGCCTCCAGTGGTGGGTGGGCACATTTTACATTACATTTTTTCGGGAATCGATTCTCGACTTTTCCCCTCTTGACGGCCCGGCGAGTCAATTATAAGATTAGATGGATGTCTAATCTTATAAGAGACGATGGAAACTGAGCCTGACCTGGTCCTATTTTTTAAAGCGCTGGCCGACGAGACCCGCCTCAAGATCGTCGGCCTGCTGGCCAGCGACAGTTACTCGGGTGAAATGCTGGCCGAGCGGCTGGAGGTTAAGCCGGCCACGGTGTCGCACCACCTGGCGCGGCTGGCCGAGGCCGGGCTGGTGACGGCGCGCATGGACGGCCACGCCAAGCTTTATCGCCTGCGCCTGGATGTGGTGCACGCCATGGCCAACCGCCTGTTGGCGCGCGACACCCTGCCCGAGGCGGCGCGCGAGCTGGAGGGCGCGGCCTATGACCGCAAGGTGCTCAACGATTTTTTACTGCCCGACGGCAGCCTGAAAAAGATCCCGGCGCAGCAAAAGAAGCTCCTGGTGGTGCTGCGCCATTTGCTCAGAGCATTCGAGCCTGAGCGGGACTATCCGGAAAAAGAAGTCAATGCCATCCTGGGGCGAGTGCATCCCGATACGGCCAGCCTGCGGCGGGCAATGATCGAATACAAGTTGATGGCGCGCGAGGGCGGGAAGTATTGGCGGTTGGAGTAAAAAACTTTCACCGCCGAGAGCGCGGAGTACGCGGAGAAGATCAAAAAGAAGGTCAAGATGGAAACAGATCAAGAACTTATCCAATTCTTTAAGGCGCTGTCGGACGCAACGCGGCTGCGGATTGCGGGGCGGCTAGCGGACGGCGACTGCTCCGAAGAGGCGCTGGCCAGTTGGCTGGGCGAGAAACCAGCCGTGGTGAAACATCACCTGGGCCTTTTGGCGGCCGCCGGCCTGGTGGAGGCGCTGGACGCCGGCGGGCAGACCTACCGGCTGCGGCTGGCGGGCGCGCGGGCGCTGGCCGGGCGGTTGCTGGCGCACGCGGTGACCGTGGTGCCGGAAGGCGCGGCGGCCGACCCCTTCGAGCACAAGGTGCTGCGCGAGTTCCTGACCCCCGCGGGCGCCATCCGCGACTTGCCGGTGCAGGAGCGCAAGCTGCGTGTGGTGCTGCGCTACGCGGCGCAATCCTTCGCGGCCGGCCAGCGCTACAGCGAAAAGGAAGTCAATACGCTTCTCAAGCGCCTGCACCCCGATAGCGCCACGCTGCGGCGGCTGCTGGTGGACTTTGGTCTGCTCCAGCGCCAGTCCGCCGGGCAGGCCTATTGGCGTACCTGACGTTAGAAGTTATTCCGGCTGCTTGAAGTCGTAGATGCCGTCTCGGATGGGCCAGCGGCGGCCGCATTGGACACAGTCCAATCGGTCGCCGTTGTGGTTAAGCTGGGCGCCGCCGCAAGCCGGGCAGCGGAAAAATTGGCCTGGCGCGGCCAACGGGCTTTCGCCGCGCGCCCGGGCGCGCACAAAGATGCTGGGCGAGAGCTGCGCCAGTTGCCCGGTGGGCTGGAGTAGGGCATCC
>Ga0070730_10005046_pt1 | contig 11457 bp, 12 predicted proteins | sample Coa_R1_3_FD_66447 | JGI IMG/M metagenome (GOLD analysis project Ga0070730, IMG submission 66447) | Surface soil microbial communities from Centralia Pennsylvania, which are recovering from an underground coalmine fire - Coalmine... | ecosystem: Environmental > Terrestrial > Soil > Unclassified ... | reverse complement strand
GCTGGTCCCAGCGGTACCCCGCGAGCCGCTGGCCGAAAAAGGACAGCACCTCCTCGGCCAGCGCGCGGACTTCCCGCTCCTCGCGCCGGGCCCGGGGCAGCCGCAGGATCGACTCCCAGGCCGTCGCCTTGGTCTCGCCGTAGGTGGCGGCCATCACGTTCTCGAGCACGGACATGTTCATGAACAGCCGCAGGCTCTGGAACGTGCGCGCGATCCCGCGCCTGGCGATGACGTGCGGCGCCTGGCCCGCGATCGACCCCCCGGCGAACCGGACATCTCCCGCGCTCGGCTGGTATACGCCCGTGATCACGTTGAACACCGTGGTCTTGCCGGCCCCGTTGGGCCCGATCACGCTGACGACTTCCCGGTCCCCGACCCGCAGGTCCAGCTCGGATATGGCCCGCAGGCCGCCGAACGACAGCGAGAGGTGGTCCAGTTCCAGGACGGCCTGGGCCGCGGGCTCGGCTTGCGCGGGTTCGGCGGTCACGTCAGGGCCTCCACGCGGCGCTGCCCGAGCAGCCCCTGCGGGCGGGCGTTCATCATCACGATCAGGATCGCACCGATCAAGAGCTGGCGGGTAATCGAGGGCTCCACCACCAGCCGGGTCTCCCACACGAACGAAGCCAGGTAGATGGTCGGCACCATGAGTATCGTCCGCCACCGGGTGCCGACCTGGATCAGCGCGATCAGCATGACGATCAGCGCCACGAAGCCCCAGTTCCCCGGGGTCTGCGGGTTGGCCGGGACGATCACCCAGTCGCGCAGCGCGCTGGCGATCCAGCCGCCCGACTGCGGTCCGCTGGCTACCGCGGTGGCCGATATCGCCTTGGCGATGACGTACGCAGCGAAGCCGAAGGCCACGGTCGCGGCCAGCACCGCGGCCAGCCTGCGCCACGGGCGCAGTTTGACCAGCAAGGTCAGCACGATCAGGCCGTAGAACAGGTAACCGGCCTCGGCCGAACTGCGCAGCAGCCCGTCGTAGGTGATCATGACCACCAGGGCGCCCAGGGCGGCGCCGGCGATGCTGCCCGCGCCGCCCAGGATGAGCCCGGCGTAGATCAGGATCAGGATCGGGGTGTCGAAGTCGGTCGGGAACACGCTGGCCTGCTGTGCGGCGTAGATGGTGCCGGCCAGCGCGGCCACCACGGCGCCCGCGGCGAACGCGGCCAGCTTGACCCGGTTGACCGGGATGGTCATCGAGGCCGCCGCCAGCGGGTCTTCCCGGACCGCGCGCCAGGCTCGCCCGGTGCGCGAGCGCTCCACCAGCCGCAGCACCGCCATCGTGACGACCAGGGCGATCACCAGCAGGTAGTAGTAGCCGTAGTTGCTGACCAGCTGCCAGCCGAAGGCCCTGATCGGGTCGATCCCGGTGATCCCGTTGGGCCCGCCGAGCTTGCTCGGGGCCACGTTGTTGGTGAACTCCACGAACGCCTCGCCGAAGAACAGCGTGACGATGGCCAGGTAGTCGCCGATCAGCCGCCGGGACGGCAGTCCCACACCCAGCCCCAGGAGCGCCGCGGCGATCATCACGATCGGCAGGGACAGGTAGGCAGGCAGGTGGATGCCCGTGCTGCCGATCTCGGCCGAGGACAGCAGCGCGAACCCGTACGCGCCGAAGCCGAAGAACGCGATGTAGCCCAGGTCGAGCAGCCCGGCCCAGCCCACCACGATGTTCAGCCCGACGGCCAGCAAGGCGATCACCAGCGCGTCGATCCCGACCTGGAGCTGGAAGCCGCCCAGGCCGACCGACGGCAGCAGGGCACCGGCCAGCCCGGCGACGGCCAGCCTGGGCCACCAGCCGATCCGCTCGGTCTCACGCTGGGCGCGGCCCAGCCACGACGGCAGGTACTCACGCCGGCGGCCCTGCCTGGCGACCCATTCGTCGGCGCCAACCTGCGGGCCCGGGGACTCGATGCTCATGGTCAGCTCATACCTTCTGGAGCTGGACCTGGCCGAGGAGGCCGCTCGGCCGGACCAGCATCACGACGATCAGGAGCCCGAACACGATCAGGTTGGAGTAGGTAGAGGAGATGTAGCCGGTCACGAACGATTCCGCCAGGCCGATCAGCAAGCCGCCGAGCATCGCGCCCGGTATCGAGCCGATCCCGCCGACCACGGCCGCGGTGAACGCCTTGAGCCCGGCGATGAACCCGATCGTGTTCGTCACCTGGTTGAACAGCAGGCCCGCCATGACGCCAGCCACGCCCGCGAGCGCCGAGCCGAGGAAGAACGTGGCCGCGATCGTGAAGTTGACGTTGATCCCCAGCATCTCGGCCGCCTCGCGGTCGCCGGCCACGGCCCGCATCTGCTTGCCCAGCTTGGTGCGGTTGACCAGCATCCGCAAGCCGGTCATCAGCACCAGGCCCATCGCCAGGACCAGGATCTGCACGCTGTCGATGGTGACCGAACCGATGCGGATGCCGCTGGACAGCGAGATGAACTCCGAGGTGTTGTAGACCCGGTACTGGGCGCCGAACAGCAGCAGGGCCGCGCTCTCCAAGAAGAACGAGATGCCGATCGCGGTGATCAGCGGCGCGATCCGCGGCGCGTCCCTCAGTGGCCGGTAGGCGAACCGTTCGATCGCCACGCCCAGGCCGCCGACCAGGCCCGCGGCCAGCACGAACATGATCACAAGCAGCAGCGGTACCGGGATGCTCACCTTCGCCGCGCCGCCGAAGAACTGGATGACGAAGAAGCCGATGTAGGCCCCGACCATGTACAGGTCGCCGTGTGCGAAGTTCAGCAGCTTCAGCACGCCGTAGACCATCGAGAAGCCCAGCGCGATCAGCGAGTAGAGCGCACCCGTGGTGATTCCGTTCACGAGTTCCTGAAAGAAGAAGCTCATCAGGTGCGACTCCCGGTTTCCGCGCGTTGGTCCGCCGGACCCCTGCAGGGCCCGGCGGACCAACTTACATTGGGTCCTAGCTCGGGATCAGCTGGTACTTGCCCGCCGAGTTGATCTTGAACAGGAAGAACTTGCCGTTGACCAGGTCGCCGTGGGAGTCGAAGGAGATCGGCTGGCCCAGGATCGAGGTCGGCTCATTCGTCTGCTTGATCGCGGTCAGCACGTTGGCCCGGCTCGGGGTCTGGCCCGCCTTGCACACCGACGAGATGGCCTCGTCGATCACGTGCGTGGCCGCGAACACGGGCGGTCCGAAGGTACCGAACGAGCCGTACTTCGCCTGAGCGGCCGAGGCGATCGACGCGTCGGCCGGGATCGCGGTGATGTCCGGGCCGAACGATGACACGTACGAGCCGCTGATGGTGAACGTGCCCGGCGAGAACAGGCCGTCGGTGCCGAAGATCACCGCGTTCTTGTGCTCCTGGGCCAGGTCCTTCCCGAACTGCTGGGCGTTGGCAGCGACCTGCCAGGGCAGGACGACCACCGTGTCGGCCGCGGTGACCTTGGCCACCAGCGCGGAGAAGTCGGTGACCTTCTGCGAGACCGACTCGTGGTCGACCTTGACCCCGGCCGCCTGGAAGACCGGCACCATGGCGCTGACCAGGCCGGTCGAGTAGGCCTCCTGGTCATCGACGATCATCAGGGCCTTCGGGTGCAGCGTCTTCACGATGTAGTTGGCGTCCTGCGGGCCCTGCACGCTGTCCTTGGACACCACCCGGAAGAACGTCGGGTACGTGCCGGTGGTCAGCGCCACGGCGGTCGCCGAGCCGGAGATGAAGGCCATCCCCGCCCGCCCCATCGGGCCGCCGATGGCCTCGACTTCCTGGCTGCCTGCGGGACCGGCCACGGCCACGATGGCCGAGTTCGAGATGAACTGCTGGGTCACGGTCGTGGCCTGCGCGGGCTGCAGCTGCGTGTCGCCCTGCACCAGTGTGATCTTGGTGTTGTTGGCCGCGTTGTCCATGGACACCGCGAGCTCCGCGAAGTGCAGCTGCTCGGTGCCGAGCGGTGCGACCGGGCCAGTGATCGGGGCCTCGATCCCGATCGAGGCGGTGCACGTTTTGGTACTGCTGCTGCTCGATCCGCCGCCGGCGGCCGCGGTGCTGGAACTGCTACTGCTGCTGCTGCTACTACTACTGCAACCGGCCACGACCAGCGAGCCAACCGCCGCCGCGACCAGGACCAGGCGTCCCTTCATTGGATACGCCTCCATTTCCCGGGTTATCTCACAATGTGGGTGGGTGGCCGCATTAGCGAGGGCTCCTGTGCCTCGGCATGCGTTCGAGGAAGCTCAAAGAAACGCTCTCCCCCTGGCCGAATTCGTATCGCTGATCAAACCATTGCGGTTTAGGCCAAGGCAAGGGGACTACTCTGTGACAGGGCTGGCAGTTGTGAATTCGATACCGACCACGAGGAGTTACCGGTGGCCGAAGTGCTCAGCGCAGGCGTGGACGTCGCCGCGATCCGGGCTCGCTTTACCTCGCTGCGGCAGGGCTTCGCCTTCTTCGACGCCCCGGGCGGCACGCAGGTGCCCGACGAGGTGGGGGACGCGATCGCGCTCGCGCTCCGGGAGGCCAGCGCCAACATGGGCGCGGTATACGCCACCAGCCTGCGCGTCGGGCAGATCCTGGCCGAGGCGGAGGACAAGGCGGCCCGGTTCCTGGGCTGCGAGCCGAGCGAGGTGATCTTCGGGCCGAACATGACCTCGCTCAACTTCGCGCTGTCCCGGACCGCCGCCCGCGCGTTCCGCCCGGGTGACGAGATTCTCGTGTCGTGCCTGGACCACGACGCGGGCGTCGCGCCCTGGCTGGAGATCGCCCACGACCGCGATCTGGTCGTCCGGCACGTCGAGCTCCACGACGACACGACCCTGGACTTCGAGGACCTGGAGCGCAAGCTCGGGCCGCGGACCAAGGTGGTCGCGTTCGCCTGGGCCTCCAACGCCGTCGGTACGGTCACCGACGCCCGCCGGGTGTGCGAGCTCGCGCACCGGGCCGGGGCGCTCGCCTGGGTGGATGCCGTGCACTACGCGGCGCACGAGCCGATTGACGTCCGGGACATCGGCGCCGACGTGCTGATCTGCTCGCCGTACAAGTTCTGCGGCCCGCATCTGGGCATGGCCTACGGGCGGACCGAGGTGATCGAGCGGTGGCGGCCCTACAAGGCCCGGCCGGCCCCCACCAGCCCGCTGGGGCGCAGCTTCGAGACCGGCACGCAGTCCTACGAGCTGCTCGCGGGGTTCAACGCGACCATCGACTACCTGGACTCGATCGGGGGCTTCGCCGCGATCGTGCCCTACGAGCGCTCGCTGGGCCAGCGGTTCCTGGACGGCCTGCCCGAGGCGGTCACGGTGTACGGCCGGCCCGGGATGGACGGCCGCGTGCCGACCTTCCTGGTTAACGTCGAGGGCGTGCCCGCCGCCGACGTGGCCGCCCGGCTGGCCGACGAGCAGATCGGGGTCTGGGCTCACGATTCGTGGTACTCGCTCGGCCTGTACCAGCGCCTCGGCTACCGCGACAAGTCGGTCCGGATCGGCTTCATCCACTACAACACCCCGGACGAGGTAGACCGGCTCATCGCCGCCCTGGCCGGCGCCCGGCCCGCCTGACCCGCGGTTTAGCCGTCCGCACCGCCGAGGATCTCGGCCAGCTTGCTCAGGTTGATGTTGCCGCCCGAGACCACGCACACCACCTTGCCGGTCCCGGCCCGGCCGCTCAGCGCGGCCGCGGGAGCCAGCGCTCCCGCGCCCTCGGCGATGACCCGCACGCGCTCGGCCAGCGTGCGCACCGCTGCGGCGACCTCGGCCACCGGGATCGACAGCGCGCCGTCGACGAGCGGCTCGACCAGCGGCCACATGCTGTCCAGCACCCGCCGGCTGCCGGAGCCGTCCACGAACGAAGGCCGGTAATCGACGTCCGCCGGGTGCCCGGCGGCGACCGCGGCGGTCAGCGCCGCGGCGGTCTCGGGCTCCGCGGTGAAGATCTTGGTGCCGGGCCGGAGCGCCTTGACCGCGCTGGCGATGCCGACCGTAAGCCCGCCGCCGCCGTACGGGATCACCACCGCGTCCGGGTCGGGCAGGTCGTCGAGAATCTCCAGTCCGATCGTGCCGTTGCCCGCCATCACCGCCTGGTCCTGGACGGGATGCACGAACAGCCCCTCCACCCCGTCGACGTGACTGGTGACGATGATGTTCCACCATTCGTCGTACGGGACCTTGACCACCTGGCCGCCGAGGCGCTCGATCGCGGCCAGCTTGGCCTCGGGCGCGTGGTCCGGCACCACGATCGTCGCCGGGACGCCGAGCGTGCGGGCCGTCCACGCCACGCCCTGGGCCATGTTCCCCGCGCTCGCGGTGACCAGCCCCTTGGCCCAGGCGTCAGCCGGGGCGAGCATGACCGCGTTGGTCGCGCCGCGGATCTTGAACGAGTTGATGGACTGGAGGTTCTCCAGCTTGAGGTAGATCTGAGCCGGGGCGCCCTCGACGTACAGGGGCACCAGCGGTGTCCGGATCACCGAGCCCGCGATCCGCGCCCGGGCCGCCTGGATGTCCGCCAGCGCGATCATGAGCCTGCCTCCTTCGGGACGAGGTTCGCGACCGCCTCGTCGATCATGCCCCGCTCCTGCTCGGAGACCGGGTGCGCCAGCGCCTCGGCCGCCGGGGCCAGGTGTTCCGGGCGGCCGGGTCCGATGACGATCTGCGTCACCCGGTCGTCGGCCAGCAGCCAGGCCAGCGCGAGGCCGGCCATCGACGTGCCGCGGCCGGCCGCGATGTCCTGCAGCCGGGCGAGCGCCTCGAAGGTCCGGTCGGTGACGAGCCCGGTGTACGGCTCGGGCCGCTGGGTCATCCGCGACCCGGCCGGGAACGGCGCGCCGCGGCGGTACTTGCCGGTCAGCCAGCCGCCCGCCAACGGGCCGAAGGCCAGGTAGGCCACGCCCCGGGCCGCGCACAAGGGCAGGACCTCCTGTTGGTCCTGCCGGGCGAGCAGGGAGTAGCTGTTCTGGATGGCCTGCGGCGTGCCGTCCGCCAGCGCCGTCGTGAGCTGCCGCGCGTCGAAGTTACTGACTCCGTAGGCCTCGATCAGGCCGTCGGCCTGGGCCCCGCCGAAGGCGCCGAGGGTTTCGGTGAGCGGTACGGCCGGGTCGTAGTCGTGGGCCAGGTACAGGTCGACGCGGTCGACGCCCAGCCGGTCCAGGCTCGAGCGGAGCTGACGGGCGATCCGGTCCGGCGCCAGGCCGTGGTCCGCGCCGTCCAGCATCGGGTTGAAGGTCTTGGTCGTCAGCCGCGGCCGGACCCCGCGCGACCGGATCCAGCGGCCGATCGCCTGCTCGCTGCGGCCGCCGCCGTAGGCGTCGGCGGTGTCGAAATGCTCGATGCCGGCCGCCCAGGCCGCGTCCATCAGCTCGAGCGCCTGGTCCTGTGTGAGCCCCTGGCCGAAGAACGCCGGCGCCGAGCCGACCCCGCCGAAGTTGCCGCAGCCGAGCGCGATCCGCGCCACGGTGAGCCCCGGCATGTCACCTCCTGTGTCAGCTGCTCCGGGCAGTCTCCCACAGCCGGTCCTGCCGCGACGTCCGCCCGGCGGACGGGGCGGGCTAGCTTTGGGGAATGGACAAACTCGCGGCCGCCTGGTGCCAGCGGTGATGCGGACCGCGCAGGACATCCTCGCGGCCGCCGGGGAGCTTGCCGACGACGTGCTGTTCCCGGACGCGATGCGGGTGGACCGCCTCGACATGCTCCCGGCGGGGCACCTGGACAGGCTCGCCGCGGCCGGGCTGTACGGCGCGCCCGCACCCGCCGAGGCGGGCGGGCTCGGGCTGGGCCCGGATCAGATGGCCAGCGTGGTCGAGGAACTGGCCGGCGGCTGCCTGGCCGTCGCGTTCGTCTTGATCCAGCATTTCCGGCTGGTCATGACGCTGGCCGGGGGCGGCGCGCCGCCCGTGCTCCGCGACCGGTGGCTCGTGTCCGCCTCCCAGGGCCGGACCCGCGGCGGCATCGCGCTCACCGGGCTCATCCCGGGACCGCCGCAGCTGCGCGCCGGGCCCGCCGAGGGCGGCTGGCGGCTGGACGGAACTGCCCCCTGGGTCACCGGCTGGGGGCTGATCGACCTGGTCCAGGTGGTCGCGCGCGGGCCGGACGACACCGTGGTGACCCTGATCATGGACGCTGCCGCCCAGCCCGGGCTGACCGTGACCCGCCAGCGCCTGGTCGCCGTCGACGCCGCGGTCACCGTCCGGCTCGGCTTCGACGGCGTGCTGATCCCGGCGGAGCGTTTCGTCGATCAGGTGCCGTTCGACCCGGCCGTGAGCGTGCAGCCCGCCGGGCTGCGGCTGAACGGGTCGCTCGCGCTGGGCGTGGCCCGCCGGTGCGCCCGGCTGCTCGGCCCCAGCCCGCTCGACGAGGAGGTGACCGCCTGCAGGAACCGTCTCGACGCCGCGCTTGAAGCCGGCCCCGAGCCGATGGCGGTGGCCCGGGCGGCCGCCTCGGAGCTGGCCCTGCGCGCGGCCACGGCGCTAGCCGTCCGCGAGGGAGGCAACTCCGTGACCGTGGACCAGCACCCGCAGCGGCTTGCCCGCGAGGCGCTGTTCCTGCTGGTGTTCGGGTCGCGGCCGGGGATCAAGGCCGCGCTGCTGCACCAACTCGGCGCCGGCGCTGTCCCCGCCGGGCGGACCTGATCGTCATCAGGCCGACAGAGCACGTGAGCTGAGCAAAAGGAGAAGGCAGATGACGACGATGGCCCGGTTCCTGGCCCTGTGGGGCACGCCCGAGGACCCGGAGTTCTTCGAGCACCACTACCGGGAGGTCCATGTCCCCCTGGTGCTGACGCTCCCCGGCGTGCGGCGCTACACGTTCAGCCGCGACGCCAGGTCCGTCCGCGGTGATCTGTACTACCGGATCGGTGAGGTCGACTTCGATGACATGGCCGCGCTCCAGCGGGCCTTCGCCTCGCCCGAGGGGCGCGCCGCCGCGTCGGACGTGGACACCCTGGCCGCCACCGCCGGCGCGCAGGTCCGGAGCATGATCTACGAGCTGGAAGAGCTGTAGACGGCTTGCTCGGTGACGATCTCGGCGAGCCGGTCGGGGGCGCGCAGCGGCAGCAGGTCGCCAGGCCGAGTTGCACCAGGCCGTCCTGGTCGCTCGCCGTATAGCGCCACGGGCGTTCGGTCGCCGCCGGTGTCTTCCGCCCGTATCTCGCCGTCCGCGACCGGGATCATGAGTTCCATCAGCCGGAGGATCCGCCGGCGACTTCGTATGACCACAGTTCGCTGCTGATGCCGACCGAGGGCTGCGCCGGGCCGCCCGCCCGCTCGGCCGCCGAACGGTGCCCGTGCCCGAAGGCCGGGGACTGCATCCAGGCGCGGAACGCTTCGTCGTCCCGCCACCGGGTCACCACCAGCCAGGTGGTCCGCCCGTCGGTCGGCTTGAGGAGCTCGAACCCCTCGAACCCGTCTTGGTTGTCCACCGCGCCGGCTCGCGCGGCGAACCTGCGGGCAAGTTCGTCGCCACTGTCGGCGGGCACGGTAATCGCGTTGATCCTCACCACGGTCATGTGGACGATGATGCCAGCATGCCGCGGTGGTTAAAGCCCGGTACCACGGGTAACGGGCTTTGATGGTCCATACCGCGACGTTGCTGGCCGGTCGTTACGTCCTTGATGAACCCATCGGCGCCGGCGGGTACTGCGAGGTGTGGCGGGCCACCGATACCGTCCTGACCCGTCAGGTCGCCGTGAAGCTGCTTCACCCTGGATACGCCTCGCAGGGTGAAGCCCTGGCCCGGTTCAAGGCCGAGGCCCGGCACGCCGGAGGTCTGTCCCATGAGAACGTCGCCCGGGTGTACGACTTCGGGGAGCCCACCGACGGGCAGTCTTACCTGGTCATGGAGCTGGTCGACGGGCCGTCCCTGGCGGACGTGCTGGCCCGCGGTCCCCTCGGCGTCCGGCCGACCATGGATATGGTCGCCCAGGTCGCGGCCGGCCTGCAGGCCGCTCACGCCGCGGGGCTGATTCACCGGGACGTCAAGCCGGCCAACATCTTGTTCACGTCCGAGGGCAGTGTGCGGATCACCGACTTCGGCATCGCGTACGCGGTCGGCTCGGCACCGGTCACGTCCACCGGGATGGTGATGGGGACGCCGGGGTACATCGCCCCCGAGCGGGTTTCCGGAGCTCAGGGCGGGTCGGCCAGCGACCTGTACGGCCTGGGCATCGTGGCCTACGAGTGCCTGACCGGATCCCAGCCCTTCCGCGGCGGGGCGCTGGACGTGGCCATCGCGCACCGGGACCGCCCGCTGCCGCCGCTGCCCGTGTCGGTGCCGGCCGAGGTGGCCGCGTTCGTGATGACGCTGACCGCTAAGGATCCCGCCTGGCGGCCAGCTAGCGCCGGCGAGGTCGCCGATCAGGCCGTGCGGCTGCGAGACGACCTCCCGCCGCCACGGGACAGCGCACCGCCCGTCCCGAGCCTGCCGCCTACTGCTGCGGACTACGCCCTTATCCGGCCGCGCCGCCGTCGGCCGCTGGCCATAGCCTTTCTCACGCTCGTCGCGCTGACCTGCCTGGTGCTGATCAGCGTCACCGGGTTCGCGTCTGGCTCGCATCCGGCCGGATCGCCGTCACACCCGGCGTCCCATCCGCCGTCACACGCGGCCTCGCAGGCCGCCCCGGTGGCCACCGCGTCACCCTCCGGGTCCACGTCCCCGCCTGCCAGCCCGTCGACCAGCCCGTCTGCCAGCCCGTCCGTCCGACCGGACGCCAGGACCAGCAGCACCGGTACGGTCACCGGCACCGCGACCGCCGCACCCGGCCAGCATCATCACAAGAAGGGCCACGGGAACGGCAACGGCAACGGCAACGGCAACAGCAACGGTCAGTAAGCCCTTAGCGTAGGCCGCGTCCCGTCCGCCCGACCCGGTGTTAGCGTGACCGCGAGAACGCGGGTAACGCGGCGCGAGGAGGCGCGAGAGATGAAGGTGGGCATCATCGGGGCCGGGCATATCGGCGGCGGCATCGCCCGCCAGCTAGCCGGCGCCGGCCACGAAGTGCTGCTGTCCTTCAGCCGCGACCCGCAATCGCTGGCCGTGCTGGCCACCGAGATCGGCCCCCGCGCCACGACCGGCAGCCCGGCTGAGGCAGCCGTATTCGGCGAGGTGGTGGTGATATCGGTGCCCTGGAGCACGCTGCCCCAGGCGCTCGAGCAGGCGGGCCCGCTGGCCGGCAAGATCGTGATCGACACCACCAACCAGTTCGGCGGGCCGCCGCTGCCCGCGGCGGGCCAGACCGCGATGCGGTCCGGGCCGGACAGCCCATCCCGCCGACCCCGCGGTACTAGACGTCCCGGGCCCAGCCAGCAGTAACAAGCGAAGGGACCGGCCAGCGCGCTGGCCGGTCCCTGGCTGACTCGGCGGCCTAATACCCCGACTGCTGGTCGCCACCCTGGTCGTAGCCACCCTGGTCGCCGCCCTGACCGCCTTGGTCCTGACCGTAGCCACCCTGGCCGCCGCCCTGGCCGCCCTGGTCCTGACCGTAGCCACCCTGGTCGCCGCCCTGACCGCCTTGGTCCTG
>Ga0070730_10005045_pt1 | contig 11458 bp, 8 predicted proteins | sample Coa_R1_3_FD_66447 | JGI IMG/M metagenome (GOLD analysis project Ga0070730, IMG submission 66447) | Surface soil microbial communities from Centralia Pennsylvania, which are recovering from an underground coalmine fire - Coalmine... | ecosystem: Environmental > Terrestrial > Soil > Unclassified ... | reverse complement strand
CCCGAATGGGCGGCGATCGAGCAGGCGATTCAGAAAAGCCAGACCTGGGATGCGGCCCTCTGGCAGACCCTCGCCCGCTGCCCGGTCATCACCGCCTACAGCGACGGCGGCGCCCCGATCCGCGATCCCGGCGGGCCGGCCGGCGTGGGCGTGATCGTCGTCGGCAAGGACCTGCTGACCGCGCCGGCGTGGCCGGCGTCCGGCCGAGAGCGCGTCCGCCTGGAGCTGAGCGCCCACATCCCGGCCCGCTTTGTCCTCCCGGCGACGAGCCAGGCCCGGGCGGAGCTGGCGGGCGTGCTCGCCGCCCTGGCCGTGCTCTGGCACCTGGGCGCCCGCGGCTGGCGGGCCACCACGGCCACGGTCTGGAGCGATAGCCGCTGGGTCGTCGAATGCGCGAACCGGCGCTGGCAGCGGCGCACCCCGCCCGACCTCTGGCGGCTCTATGGGGCGGTCGAAGCGGCCCTGCGCCCGGTCCTCGCCCATGGCGTGACGGTCGCCTGGGTCCAGGGCCACGCGGGCTATGGCTACAATGCCGTGGCCGACGACCTGGCGACCCGCGCCGCGCTCGAGTTCGACGCCGCGCGCTACAAGCGCTATCGGGCGGCCCAGGCGGCCACCGGGAGCGAGATGCCCGGCCCCCCGGCCCTCGCCCGGTTCGGCCTGGGCGCCGCGACCGCGCCCCCGCCGGCCCTGGCGCCCCCGACCCTGCCCCACCCCGCCCCGCCCCGCGTCTGGATCCAGGACGCCCATTATACCCTCGTCGTCTATGCCCCCGGCGATCAGGCGGACGCCTGGTATCAGCTCTGGACCCGGGATGGCCGCAGCCTCCAGGCGCGGGTCCCCGCGACCCGGCAGACCGGGCCGGCCGAGGAGCGGACACTGACGGTCGCGGTCCGCGCCTTGCTCTGGCGCATCCGCGCCGCCGGGCGCCGCCCCCAGGACTACACCCTCGACGTCTACCGCGTCGAGGCGCCGGCCGATCTGGCGCCCACCCGCGCCTTGCTGGAGCAGTTCAAGGCCGTCGCCCAGCAACGCGTCCCCGCGCCGGAGATTGCCGCCGTGTTCGCGACCGTCGCCGGCCGCGAGCCGCTCCCGTCCGCCTCCCGGCCGGCGCCGAAAGTACCGGCCAAAATAGGATAATAGTACTACCCCTGAGCTCGGCGGATGGTCTTGGGCTTGCTGGGGCGACGGTAGGCTGATCGCCGCCCGGGCCGACCCACCGATCAGCCGCGCGCCCCGCCACCCCGGCGAGGTCCGGGTCCCGGTCGGGCCTGCGGAGGTGATGGCATGGATAAGGACTCCCTGGCGCCCGCCCGGATCCTGGTGGTGGACGATCACGCCGCGAATATCCTGGCGCTCACCGCGATCCTGGAGCAGGCCGCTTTAGGCACCGTGACGAGCACGACCGATCCGCGCCAGGTCGTGCCGCTGGTCACCGCCCACCCGCCTGATCTGATCCTGCTCGACCTGATGATGCCGCACCTGGATGGCTTTGCGGTGCTGGCGCAGCTCCAGACGATCATCCCGGCCACGACCTATCTCCCGATCCTGATGCTGACCGCCGACAACACAACCGCCACCCGCCAGCGGGCGCTGGCCAGCGGGGCCACGGACTTCCTGACCAAGCCGCTCGACTCGTTGGAAGTCGTCCTGCGCAGCCGGAATTTACTGGCCACCCGGCGCCTGCACTGCCAGCTGCGGGAGCAGAACGATCTGTTGGAAGCCCGGGTGGCCGCGCGCACCCGCGACCTCGAGCGCGCCCAGCTGGAGATTTTGGAGCGGCTGGCCCGGGCCGTCGAATATCGGGACGACGAGACCGGGCAGCACACCCGGCGCGTCGGGCAGCTCTCCGCCCAGGTCGCCGGCGCTCTGGGCCTGCCCCCGGCCCTGGTCACGGCGATTGCGCGGGCGGCCCCCCTCCACGACGTCGGGAAAATCGGCATCCCGGACCAGGTCCTGGGCAAGCGGGGCCGCCTGACCCCCACCGAGATCGCGCTGATGCAGACCCATACAACCCTCGGCGGCCAGCTGCTGGCCGATGGCGAGTCCGACGTGATCCGGCTGGCGCAGCAGATTGTGCTGACCCACCATGAGCGCTGGGACGGGACCGGCTATCCCCGGGGGCTGGCCGGCGAAGCGATCCCCTTATGCGGGCGGATCGTCGCAGTCACCGATGTCTTCGATGCGCTGACCCACGCCCGGCCGTATAAACCGGCCTGGCCCCTCGCGGCGGCCCTCGACGAGATCCGCCGGCAGCGGGGGCACCAGTTTGATCCGCAGGTGGTCACCGCCTTTCTGCAAGTGGCCCCGCCGGCCGACGAGCCGGTGTTGCGCGCTGGCGCCGCGGTCCGGGGGCGGCGGCAGGACTCGCCGCCCCGGGCGCGGCCGGCGGCGCGCCCGAGTCCCCACGTGCATTAGATCGCCCGATCCGCCGCCGCGCCGCCGGGCACGCCTTGTGCCGCACCGGGGAAGGTGCTATAAAGGGGCCATAGAGAGGCCGCTATGGCGGAAACCGTGCCCAGGGGAGTCACGCGCCTCTATAGCGATATCTCCGCCCCGGGCCAGGCCAGCGCCGACCTGGCGGCCTTCGCCGCGACCAGCGTCGCGGCCGGGGCCTTGCCGGCCGCGTTCCCGCCGATCCGCACCCTCGACCAGCAGGCCACCAACCTCTCCCCGCAGCTCTATCCGCTCATCGGGCGCGACCAGGAGGTGGCCACGGCCGAACGCCGGCTGCGGGACCCCGCGGTGCGCCTGCTGACTTTGACTGGGGCGGCGGGGACGGGGAAAACGCGCCTGGCCATCCAGGTCGCGGCCCGGGTGGAGGAAACCCTGGCCCTGCGCCGCCCGCTGGGGCGCCCCAAAGATATCGGCGCCGCGCTCAGCAACCTGGGCGCTGAGTCCCGGATGCAAATTGGGCGAGAAAAAGTCCCGATCGGGGCTTGACCTTGACCTTAGGTCAAGGTGTTAGTATGGGAGGGATGACCGCGTTTGAACACCCGCCCGTCGCCGCGGAGGCCGCCGTGGCCACCGCGCCGGCGGGCGCGCAGCAACGCGGAAAAGGAGCATGAAATGTCATCGGACACGCTTTCCGCTGTCGCGACACCGATTCGCGAGCAGGTCGCCGCCTATTGTGAGGCGCAGAAGATCCCTGGCTATCTTGCCGGCGTCTACCACGACGGGGAGCCGACCGTCGTGGCCCATGGCGTGGCGAACATCGTCACCGGGGCGCCGATGCAGGAGCACACCGGCTTCCTGTTTGGATCGATAACGAAACTCCTGACGACGACCCTGGTTCTGCAACAGGTCGAGCGCGGCGCCATTGATCTCGATGAGCGCGTAATCACCTACCTGCCGGAGTTCCGCCTGACGACGCCCGGCGCGGCCGAACAGATCCGCATCCGCCATCTCCTGACCCATACCAACGGGATCGATGCGGACCTGTTTTTACTGGATGCCCGGGGTCGCGATGCCCTCAAGGTCTTCCTCGAAGGTCTCGGGCAGCACTGCGGGACTCTCTTCGGGCCGGATGAGTACATCAGCTACTCAAATGGTGGGATGATCGTCGCGGGGCGGCTGCTCGAAGTAGTGACGGGCACATCGTACCATGATCTCCTCAAGCGTGAGGTGTACGCCCCGGTGGGCATGGCGGACTCCTGCACCTCGGCCGAGGACGCCATCCTGCGCAGCACCGCCGTGGGCCACTTCCCCGATCCCGCGACCAAAGGGGCCCGGCGCACCGACCTGTTCATGCTGCCGGAAACCTGGGCGCCCGCGGGCAGTACGCCGATCGGCACCATCCGCGATCTCCTGGCCTTCGCCCGGACCCAGCTCGCCCACGGCGTCTCCCCGGCGGGGAAACGCGTTTTATCGCGGGAGGCCACCGTCCGCATGCAGTCGGTGGCCTATGACATGCACACCCCGAACGTGCCACCCCTCGGGTTGGGCTGGCTGCTCGTGCCCTTTGGCCAAACGACAGTGCTCTCCTTTTCCGGAGCATCGCCCGGGGGTGTGGCCGTGCTAGCCGTCGTTCCGGAGCATAATTTTGCCTTTGCCGCCTTTGGCAACGATCCGCGGGCGATGGCGCTGCATGACCAGCTGCTGCTGTGGCTGCTGCGCCAACAGCTGCACGTCGCAGTTCCCGACTTCGTGGCGGACCCGACCCCGGTCCGCGATCTCACGCCCTACGTGGGCACTTACCGCTCGAATCAACTGCGGGTCGAGGTCCGGGTTGTGGACGGCCAGCTCGAAGAGCAAGTGACCTATGAACCGCTAGACGCGGGCCAGGAGCAACTCTTCACGCGGTTCTCCGGCGGCCTGTTCCCCTTCCCGCCGCGGCGCTTTGTCCCCGTGGGCCAGGACCTCTTCGCGCCGGCCGGGATGCCGCTCCAGGCATTCAGCGGCTATTCGCGCCAACTGCTCGTCTCCTACCACGGGGTCCGCAACGCTCGGGCGATCTATCGCTGTGCCGGGGGGCGCATGACGCGGAGAGAACAAGTCAGCTAAGGAAGGGAGACTGAAGCCGATGCTCACCATCGGGCAACTCGCCCGCTATGTGGGCGTGACCATCAAGGCGGTCCGCCATTACCACCAGCGCGGCCTGCTCGCGGAGCCGCCGCGCGACGCGGCGGGCTACCGGCGCTACAGCGCCCAGCACGCCATCCAGCTGGTCAAGATCAAAACGCTCGCCGATACGGGCGTGCCGCTCGCCCGGATCAAGGAACTGCTCGCGGCCGACGCCGACCAGTTCGCGGCGGCGATCGCGGAGATCGACCGCCGGCTGCAGGAACGGGTCGCGGAACTTCAGCGCACCCGCGAGCACCTGGCTCAGCTCGCGCTGAGCAGCGGTGGCGAGCGCCCGTTCGTCTCGGCGGAGGTGGCCGAGTACCTCAACCGGCTGCGCGAGTGCGGGGTGAGCCAGCGCACCGTACAAATGGAGCGCGACATCTGGATCCTGCTGCAGGCGGTCTCGGCGCCGGAGGCCGCCCGCTGGATCAGGGACAAGCGCGCGGCGCTCGACGATCCCGAGTTCCGGGCTCTCTATCTCGCGTACGACGAGGCATTCGTCTGGTCCGCCGACGATCCGCGCCTCGCCGCCCTGGCCGACCGCAGCCAGCGGTGGATGACCAACCAGCCCGGCCGGTTGGAGGGCCAAAAGCGGGCGGTTCCGGATCCGACCATCGCCCAGCTAGTCACACGGTCGGGTGGCGTGTCGTCGCCGGCCTGGGACCGGCTCACGGAGCTCGCCAAGGAGCGCCGGGCGGGCCGTTGAAGGGGGGGCGGCCCCACCAGGGCCGCCCCGGGCGAGAACCCACCGGGGGTGGCGACCCAAGTAGCGTTCGCGACAGTGGTGGACAGGAGATCACGCCCCCGCCCCCGGATGGGCCTATTACGGGCCCGGTAAGTTGAATCGGAAGTCCCAGGGTCCGGTGATCCACGCATGATCGACGTTCAAGGCCTGGATATCCTGGACGTGCAAGCGCCACGCGCCGTAGTTATCTATGAGCGGTGCGAGGAAGGTGTAGACCAATTCGCCATCCGGGCCGCTAAGATAGCTGACGCCCTGCGGCGGGTGCGCCTGGGCCGACGACCAGACCCCGGCCCGCAGTTGCACCCCGCTCGTCCAGCTACCGCGCGGTTGGGCCTCGGCCGCCGCCGGGCTGAAGCGCAGGGTGACCCGCGCCTGGCTGCGGGTCACGACGAGCCGCTCCAAGGTCAGCATGCCGTTCGTCCCGCCGACCGTCTCCTCTAGATCGGCAACGCGGCGGAGGGGATCGTAGGGCAGCCGGAAGTCAAAGCTCAGCGGCCCGGTCGTCGAGCTGCTCCAGACAAAGGTTAGGGTGCCGGCGCCCAGGGTCAAGCGGAACTGCTCGGCGAGGGCCGGGTCCGCACCCGGCACGGAGCTGAACACCAGGATATACTCCATACGGTCCGGGACGGCGGGGTCGGTCAAGGGCGGCGAGAGCACGAAGGCCAGCGGGAGCGTGATGCCGTTGTTCGCACTGAGCGTAGGCAGGTGCCAAAGGTTGGCCACCTGCAAGTCCATCCAGCCCAGGGCGGGGCGCTCGTTGCCGTCCAGGTGGCCCAAATGCCCGCCCTGCACGATCACCCGCATGGCGACCCCGTTCGCGTCGAAGGCGAGGGGCTGCACAGTAACGGTGTAGCCGCCGGCGGCCTGGACCAGCGACGCGGGCGGCGGCAGCGTGGGGATCGGCGGTGGCGGCGGATTCGGTGCCGGCACATCCGTGGGTTGGGGGGTCGGCGTGGGTGTGGGGGTCGCCGTCGGGACCGGGGTGGGCGTGCCACAGACCGTCGTGTACTCTTCCAGGAGCGTGGCGATCAGGGGGGGCCCGCTCACCGGGGCGCCGGCCGGTCCGCTCCGGGCGATCGTCCGGAAGATCGAGCGCGCGAAGGTCTGCGTATCGCCCACGGCCCAAACCTGGCGGTCGGGCGCGATGGCGGCCGCGCTGAGCGCCCCCGCGTCGCTGCCCGGTACGGAGCGCCACTGGGCGCCATCCCAATGCAGGGCCAACGGCCCGGACTCGGTGCCGCCCACCGCCCAGACATCGTCGGCGGCGGCCGCCGTGACGCCCGCCAGGCTCCCCGGCTCCGGGCGGCGCAGGCTGCGCCAGGCCTGCCCATCCCAGTGCGCGATCAGCGGCCCGTCGCCGCCCCCGACCGCCCAGGCGTCGTCGGCGGCGACCGCGGCGATGCCGGTGAGCCGGCGGCCGGGCCCGGAATCGGGCAGGGGCATGAGGCGCCACTGGGTGCCGTCCCAATGGATGATCAGCGGACGCTCGGGCCCGGGCGGGGGCGCAATTCCCGGCCGGGGAAGCGCGTTCGGCGGACCATCGGCCAGGTGGGTCACGGATCCGGCCGCTTCCAGGCTGTAGCCCACCGCCCACACATCGTCGGCGGCCCGCGCGGCCACGCGCAGGAGCACCGAATCGGCCCCGTCCACATTCGGGCTCGGGATCTGACTCCAGGCAGTGCCATCCCAGTGCAGGACGAGGGTCTGGCGCCGGTGGTTGCGCGTGTCGCTGCCCACCGCCCAGATATCGCCGGCCGCCCGGGCGCCGATCCCGTAGAGATGGCCGGTCTCCGTGCTGGGGTTCGGGCGGGCGACCCGGCTCCAGCGCGTGCCGGTCCAATGCAGCAGGAGCGGCTGATCCGCGGGCGCGGAGTCGCCCCCGCCCACGGCCCAGACATCGGACGGCGCCAGCGCGGCCACATCTTCCAGGTAGCTGTTGCCGCCGGGCGGGCGCGTGCTGCGCCATTCCAGCCCATTCCAATGCCAGGCCAGGGGCACGGGGCCTTGCTGCGCGGAGAAGCCAGCGCCGACCGCCCAGATGTCGCCCGGGCCCGGCGCGGCGACCCCGGTGAGCCGATCGGCGGCGGTGGCCTCCGGCGGGCTGGGGAGCCGATAGCCGGCGGGCGGACAGCCGGGGGCGCCCCCGGGCGGGTTACGCGCCACCCCGGGCAGCGCCGCGCCGGGCCCGGGCGACAGGTCACAGGCGGCCAAACACAATCCAAGAAGAACCAGAACACTATAGGCCCGCGTGGTAGACAGCGCGTCCATGCTCTCTCCATTCTCCCCCGCTCCGCTGGGAGTTCAGGAGCGGGGGTATCGTCCCTTCAGTATAGGTGGAGAGGGGGATGGGGGGATGTGCCGATCGGCCTATTGGGGGTGCCCGGCACCGCGCCTATTGGTCCGGGCGCCGGCCGCCTAGCCGAAAGTGCTATGACGTTTGGCGGCCCCAAGGCAGGACTTTACGCAAGTGTTGTCGATCCGCTCATCGCTCACGACGCCTGCTGTCATGACTCGGCGCGAGCGGTGAGGACGACGAGCTTGCCGACGCTGCGGTTGTGCTCCATATCGGAGTGGGCCTTTCTGATCTCGTCCAGGGGATAGACGTTAACGGGGCCCAGGTCGATTGTGCCGGCGGCGATGCCGTCGAGGTAGCGTTGCAAGACGGCGGCGGGCAGATCCGCGCTGTCCCCGCCGTAGGCGGTGAGGCGCACGCCTTTGGGCAGGTAGCCGATCGGATAGAAATCATGCACGAGCCACTGGTTGGAGAGCATGCCGCTGAAGCAGACCACGCCGTGGACGCGGGTGGCGGCCAGGGTGTCGGGCAGGGTGGGGGTGCCCACCAGCTCCAGGGCGGTATCCACCCCGGCGGGGAAGAGGCGGCGCACCGCGGCCGCGACCTGGCCGGTGTCGAGGATGGGGTAATCCACGCCGTGGGCCTTGAGCGCCGCGACCCGGTCGGGCTGGCGGGTGGTGGACAGGACGATGGCGCCGCGATCTTTGGCGAGGGTGGCGGTAGCCAGGCCGAGCGCGGAGGTGCCGCCGCGAATGAGCAGGGTCTGGCCGGGCTGCAGGTCGAGGCCGGTGGTCAGCGAACCGTAGGCAGTTTGCAGGGTCTCGGGGATGGCGCCGAGGGTCGGCCAGGGCAGTTCGGAGCGGAAGGGGATCACCTGAGAGCGCGGCACGATCGTATACTCGGCGTAGCCCCCGTCGAAGGTGCGGCCCATGCCGCCCATCATCGCGGCGACCTGCTGGCCAGGTGCGAGGTCGGTGCCCGGCGCGGCGTCGACGAGGCCCACGGCCTCGATGCCGAGCACGCGGGGGAAGGTGACGCCTTCGGCCAGGCCGAGGCGGGTGTGTAGCTCGGAGCGGTTGAGGCCGAACGCCTGGACGGCGATGCGCACCCAGCCGTGGCGCGGCTCGGGGATGGGTAGGTCCGTGATCTCCAGATTCTCCACTGGGCCGGGCGCGCTTAGTACGACTGCTTTCATCGTGTTTTCCATTGTGAACTCCATTACTTGTGCTGGGGGGTTAGCGCTCCGGCCGCACCCAGACCTGATGGCCATCCGAGAGCACCTCGATCGTGCCGTGCTCGTCGGTGCGATAGGCCGGCACACCCGCGTCGCGCAACAGGCCCATGGTGCTCGGCGCCGGATGGCCATAGGGGTTGCCGCGACCCACGGAGATCAGCGCCACCTGGGGCTGGACCGCCGCCAGCAGCGCGGGGCTGAGCCCCGTGCCGCTCCCGTGGTGCGGCACTTTCAGGACCTGGGCCCCCAGCTGCCCGCCCTCGTGGGCCAGCAACTCCTGCACCGCCTCGGTCTCGATATCGCCGGTCAGCAACATGCGCACGCTGCCGTAATCCAGGCGCAGCACGACCGAGGAGTTATTGATGTCGCTATGGGTGCCGCTGAGCAGGTGGGCGGTCGGGTAGAAGACATGGAGGGTCAGGCCCGGCTCGACGGCCACCGTCTGGCCGTCGGTCGCCAGGGTCACCGGCACCCCGGCCAGGGCCAGCTGGCCCTGCCACTCATCCTCCAGCTGCGGATTGCCGGCGTTGAAGGGGGTCTCCAGCACCGCACTGGCCTGGTAATGCTTCAGGACCTCGATCAGGCCCGTGATGTGGTCCTCGTGCGGGTGGGTCAACACGACCAGGCCCAGGGTGTGCTGCCAGAAGGGCAAATGCCGGCCCAGCTGGCGGGTCGCCACAGCCGGGTCGGGGCCGCCGTCGATCAGCACCGCCTGGCCGCCGGGCGTGCCGATGAGCAGGCTATCGCCCTGGCCCACGTCGAGGGTCCAGAAGTGGAGCAGGCCGTCGGGGCGCTGCCCCAGGGCGGCCAGCAGGAGGGCGCATCCGGCGGCGAGGGCCACCAGGCTCGCCAGCCAGGCATAGTCCCCGAGATGGAGAGGGAGGGGTCGTTTGATGGGATCTCCTACGCCGGCTCGCCCACGGCAACCGGCGGGGCCGGCGGGGTATTCCCCGCGTCGGCGATGGCCTGGCGCGTGTTGGTCACGACCAGGATGGCGGCCCCGATGATCATCAGCACGATAATCGACAGGATGGCTTCGCGATACGAGTTCGTGGCCCCGACGACGAGGCCGAAGACCAGGGGCCCGATCCAGGAGGTGCCCTCGTCGGCGATCTCGTAGATGCCGAAAAAGGCGGCCTCCCGGCTGATCGGGATCATGCAGGAGAAGAGCGAGCGCGAGAGCGCCTGCGAGCCCCCCAGCACCAGGGCGATCACGACCCCCAGGCCCCAGGCTTCGGCGATGGTGTGCAGGGCCGCGTAGGCATAGATAATCACCCCGCTCCAGATGACCAGCGAGATCAAGATGGCGCGCTTGGTGCCGACGCGGGCGGCGATCCAGGCGAACAGAAACGAGCCGCCGAAGGCGACGAACTGGATCACGAGGATCAGCTCGATCAAGAAACTGTTATCGACCGGGAGGCCGCGGGCCACGAACAACTCCTGGGACAGGAAAATCGAGGACACGCCGATCACCGTCTGGATGCCGTCGTTATAGAGCAGGAAGGCCACCAGGTAGCGGGCCGTGTGCGGGAGCCGGCGCAATTCCCGGAAAGTCTGGGCCAGCTGGCGGAAGCCGACCGTCACCAGATTCTGCCCGGCCGGGAGGGCGCGCGGCGCCGTGCGGGTGCGCAGGCGGCGGAAGGTGACCAGGGCAAAGCCCCCCCACCAGAGCCCGGCGGAGAGCAGGGACAGGCGCACGGCCAGCGCGGGGGCGATGCCGAGCGCGCTGCCCCCCTGGTAGAGGCCGAGATTGAGCGCCAGCAGGATGCCGCCGCCCATATAGCCCCAGGCGAAGCCCCGGCTGGAGACCGAGTCGCGCTGGTCTTCGGTCGTGATTTCGGCCAGGTAGGCGTTATAGAGGACGATCGAGGCCCCGAAGCAGAAGTTGGCGAGGATGAACAGCAGCGCGCCCCAGAGATAGAGGCTGCCGGTGATCAAGAAGAGCAGGCAGGTGGCGCTGACGCCCAGGTAGCAAAAGAGGATCATCAGGCGTTTCTTGAGGTTCGTGTAGTCGGCGATGGCGCCCAGCAAGGGCAGTAAGAAGACCTGCAGCAGCACGGAGGCCGAAATGGCCAACGGGTACAGCGATTTCGCCGTGACCTGGAAGCCGAGGACGCTCAAGACCACCCCGTTCTCGCCCACGGCGTCCTGGGCCAGGGCCGTCAGGTAGGGGCCCAGCAAGGTGGTATAGACTGTGGTGGAGAAGACGGAGTTGGCCCAATCGTACCAGATCCAGCCCCAGATCTCGCGGCGGTCGTTCACGGGCGCGGGGGGCGGGGCCCCCGGGGCCGGCAACTCAGGCATCAGCTCCTCCTACAGCACGCGGTACCCGGCCCACCGGCGGCGGTCACGCTACATCGCGGCTATTATAGCAGCTTGCCGGCCCCTTGTATAGCACCGCCTGATGCGGAACCCCCGAGCCAGGAGTTAGTCGGCAGTCGGCAGTCGGCAGTCGTCAGTGACGGGGCATTATTGGCGAAGGGCCATCTGATCCTAATCCAAGAAACTGACGACTGACGACTGCCGACGACTGCCGACTGCCGACTGCCGACTGCCGACTGCCGACTGCCGACTGCCGACTGCCGACTGCCGACTGCCGACTGCCGACTGCCGACTGCCGACT
>Ga0070730_10005044_pt1 | contig 11459 bp, 7 predicted proteins | sample Coa_R1_3_FD_66447 | JGI IMG/M metagenome (GOLD analysis project Ga0070730, IMG submission 66447) | Surface soil microbial communities from Centralia Pennsylvania, which are recovering from an underground coalmine fire - Coalmine... | ecosystem: Environmental > Terrestrial > Soil > Unclassified ... | reverse complement strand
GCGACCTCGAGCGCGAGGCTCTTGATTAGGGCGGGAAGCGCGGCCGTGAGCGCCGCGACGAACGCCAGGCCCGCTGCGGTGCGGCGACCACCGGTGCCGCCCGTGAACAGCAGGGTCCCTCCCGGGCGGACCTTGCTTGCGGCGTCCCGGACGACCTGCAGCGGCAGCAGGAGATGGGAGTCGACGTCGCGGCGTGCCGCGTCGAGGTCGAACTCGGTCAGCGGCGCGTAGCAGGAACCGGGGCCGGTGACCAGCAGGTGGTTGATGGGCGCGGGCAGCGCCTGGAAGAACCGCCCGAGCCGGTCGAAGTCGATGGCGTCGAAGGCGGCGATGCTGGCTCCGAGCTCCAGGCCGACGCGGTGCAGCCGGTCGGGGTCGCGCGCGGTGAGGATGATATCCGCTCCCCTGGCGCGGGCGAGCCGGGCTGTCTCGAGCCCGATGCCGGAGCTTCCCCCGATGACAAGGACGGTCTGCCCGAGCAGGTCCGGCTCGCGGTCCACGGGCGAACCGTTGGTCGAGGCGACCATGGTTCCTCCAGGCGCCGTAATCGTTCATGTCGGCAGTTCCGTCCCGGCCTGCTCGGCTGTCATGTAGGCGGCGTACCAGCCCGGGCCAGTCTGCGTGGCGCTGGTTGTGTCAGGACTCACCGTGCCGCTTCCAGGGCTACATCGCCTCCGGGAAACACCCTGGGGTGGCCCCTGGGTTTGCGGGGTTCCGCAGGCCCGACCCCAGATGTACGCTCTGCTGGTACCGGCCACGAGCAGTCGCTGGACGACGCAGGGAGGCCGCCGACGAGTCAGGATCCCGGGGTGCCCGCGAAGCTCCTCGGACGCCGAAGCGAATGCGAGGCGCTCGACCGGCTCTTGGCCGACGCGCTCGCCGGCTGGAGCCGGGTCACCGTCCTGCGGGGCGAGGCGGGCGTGGGCAAGAGTGCGCTGCTGGGCTACCTGTCCGGCCGGGTGACCGGCTGGCACGTCGCCAGAGCCGTCGGCGTCGAGTCGGAGATGGAACTAGCCTATGCCGGGCTGCACCAGCTGTGCGCGCCCATGCTGGACCACCTCGGCCGGCTGCCCGCTCCGCAGCGGGACGCGCTCGCGATGGTATTCGGCCGCAGCGCCGGCGCTGCGCCGGACCGGTTCTTGGTCGGGCTGGCCACGCTGACGCTGTTCGCGGAGGTCGCCGAGCAGCAGCCGCTGGCCTGCATCGTCGACGACGCGCAGTGGCTCGACCACGCATCGGCGCAGATCCTGGGGTTCGTTGCCCGCCGCCTGCTCGCCGAGCGGATCGCGGTCGTTTGCGCCGCGCGGACGGGGATCGGCGATGACGTCCTCGCCGGGCTGCCCGAGTTGTCCATCCGCGGGCTCGGCGACAGCGATGCCCGCGCGCTGCTGCTGGCCAACGTGCCCGGCCCCATAGATGCCGCCGTTTGCGACCAGATCGTGAAGGAGAGTCACGGCAACCCGCTCGCCTTGCTTGAGCTGCCGCGCACGTGGAACATCGCCGATCTCGCCGGCGGGTTCGGTCTTCCCGGCAGTCAGCCGGTCGCCGGCCGGATCGAACAGAGCTACGTCCGGCGCCTCCAGCTGCTCCCTTCCGACACCCAGCTGCTCGTCCTGATGGCTGCCGCCGAGCCCCTCGGCGACCCTGTCCTGCTCCACCGTGCCGCGGGGACGCTCGGGATCGACCTCGCGGCGGCGGGCCCTGCACAAGACGGCGGGCTGCTCGAGCTGGGAGGGCGCGTCGAGTTCGCGCACCCGCTCGTACGGTCCGCCGCCTACCGCTCGGCAGCCGCGAACGACCGTTACCGCGTGCATCGCGCTCTGGCCGATGCCACCGTCGCCGAGACCGACCCGGACCGGCGGGCCTGGCACCGCGCCCGCGCCACCCCAGGGCCAGACGAGGAGGTCGCTGCCGAACTCGAGCGCTCGGCCGGCCGTGCGCAGGCGCGCGGCGGCGTCGCCGCTGGGGCCGCGTTCCTGCAGCGCTCGGTCGCGCTGACCGTAGATCCTGCGCGGCGTGCGGAGCGGGCGCTGGCCGCGGCGCAGGCGAGCTTCCAGGCCGGCGCGTTCGAGGCGGCGCTCGGGCTTCTGGCTGCGGCGGAGGCCGGGCCGCTGGATGCGTTCCAGCTCGCCCGGGTGGATCTCCTGCGGGGCCACATCGCCCTCGCCTTGGGCAGCAGCAACGCTGCGTCGTTGTTGCGCGGGGCCGCGAGCCGTCTGGAACCGTTCGACCTCGATCTCGCGCGCGAGACCTATCTGATCGCCTGGGACGCGGCAGTAATTGCTGGCGACCCCGAAGGAGGGCGCCTCGTCGGCGAGATCTCTCGTGCCGCCCGGTCCCTCCCTCAGCTGCCTGGACCTCCTCGTGCACGCGACCTGCTGCTCGACGGGCTTGCCCTGCTGACCATCGAGGGACGCGCCGCTGGGGCTCCGGCGTTGCGGCAAGCAGCGGAATCGCTTCTCGAGATCTCGGGGGAGGACGCCCTGCGCTGGGGGTGGGTGGCCACGGCGGCCAGCGACGCTGTGTGGGACGACGAGGGCATGCTGGCGATCGCCGCGAGAGTGCTCCAGTTCGTCCGCGACGCCGGCGCGCTCGCGCAGCTGCCCGTCCACCTGGCCGTCGTGGCCCTCGCAAAGGCGTGGATCGGCGACTTCGCGGGTGCTGCCGCGCTCGTCGCGGAGATCGACAGCGTGGTGGCGGCAACCGGGAGCCGCTTCGCGCCGGGTGCCGCGCTGCAACTCCTGGCCCTGCAAGGAAGGGAAGCCGAGTTGGCCGCGCTGATCGCAAGCGTGATGGAGCATGATGCTCCCGGAGCCAGGGCACTCTACGCGCATTGGGCGGCCGCGGTCCTGCACAACGGACTTGCTCGTTACGAGGAGGCGGTGGCGTCCGCCCGGCAAGCTGCGTCGAGCACCTGCGAGGTCTTTGTGACCGCATGGGCGTTGCCGGAACTCGTCGAGGCGGCCGCGCGCGCGGGAGATGCCGAACTCGCACGCGAGGCGCTCGAGCGGCTGGCCGAGACGACCCGGCCCTGCGGCACGGATGTCGCACTCGGCATCGAGGCGCGCTGCCAGGCGCTGCTGAGCGACGGCACCGCCGCCGACGACTTGTACCGCGAAGCGATCGAGCGGTTTGGCCGTACGCGGCTGCGCCCGGACCTCGCCCGCGCGCGTCTGCTGTACGGGGAGTGGCTGCGCCGCGAGGGCCGACGCGTCGACGCGCGCGAGCAGCTGCGCGCGGCCCATGACATGTTCACCGCGATCGGCATGGAGGCGTTCGCCGAGCGCACCAGCCGCGAGCTGGTCGCGACGGGCGAGAAGGCGCGCAAGCGCAGCCCCGAGACACGCGACGAGCTCACGCCGCAGGAGGAGCAGATCGCTCGGCTCGCCCGCGACGGCCTGTCAAACCCGGAGATCGGCACGCAGCTGTTCGTCAGCGCGCGGACGGTCGAGTGGCACCTGCGCAACGTGTTCGCGAAGCTCGGTATCACCTCGCGCAGGCAGCTCCGGACAGCCCTGCCGAAGGATGGGCGGCTCGCTGTAAGGGCCTGAGCTCAGCATCTGCCCGACGGGCTCGATGAGGCTCCTCGCGGCTGCGGCCCAAAGAGGACACCCAGCGAGGGCACCAGGGAGATCCACGCGTACCGCGGGAGGACGCCAGGGAGATCCACCGGGGCGACAGGCCGCAGAACGCAGGATGCTGCGGATACACGGCACAACGAGCCGCGAGCCCGATCTCAACCTAAGGAGACCCGCATGTCCGCGACGGAGACACGATCATGAACACGGCGCGCACACGGCATGCGTCGCTGGCCGCTGTCTGCTGCGCGGCGCTGGCCGCGCTGACCCTTACGGCAGCAGGTGCCACCGCTGCGGAGGCCGGCGCAGCGGCCGCGGCTTCGGGCGGCAATCCGACCGTGACCACCAGCGACGGCGCCGTCCGCGGCGCGGCCGTTCCCGGGAGCACCGTCGACGCGTTTCTCGGGCTGCCCTACGCCGCTCCCCCCACCGGCAACATGCGGTGGCGCCCGCCGCAGCCGCCGGCCCAGTGGCAGGGTGTCCGCGACGCCACCAGCTTCGCGCCGAGCTGCCCGCAGAACCCGACCCTCAACCCGTTCCTGCCGCCCGGGCTCACCAGCGAGGACTGCCTGTACCTCAACGTGTACACCCCCACGCTGCGCCACAACGCTAGCCGGCCGGTCCTGGTGTGGATCCACGGCGGCGCGCTGACGGAAGACGCCGGCCGTAACTATGACGGCTCCGAGCTGGCGGCAGACGGCATCGTGGTCGTCACGATCAACTACCGGCTCGGCGCTTTGGGGTTCCTGGCCCACCCGGCGCTGGCGTCACGGCCCGACGGCCCGGCCGGCAACTACGGGCTGATGGACCAGCAAGCCGCACTGCGCTGGGTGCAGGCGAACATCGGACGGTTCGGCGGAGACCCGCACAACGTCACCATCGCCGGCGAGTCGGCCGGCGGCCTGTCCGTGCTCGCCCAGCTAGTCTCCCCCGGCTCGCGCGGGCTGTTCCAGCGGGCGATCATCCAAAGCGGCTCCTTCGCGCTCAACCAGGAGCCCCTCGCCGCCGCCGAGGCCAGCGGCGAGGCCTTCGCGGCCCAGGCGGGCTGCCCGGACCAGACCGCGGAATGCCTGCGCCACCTGCCGGTGTCGACGCTGCTCGCCCACCAGAGCGGCGTTTACATCCCAAGCGTCGTCGACGGCACGGTTCTCACCGAGTCGATCGGGACGGCGCTGGCCGACGGGCGGTTCGCCCGCGTGCCGATCCTCAACGGGACCAACTACGACGAGGAGCGGATCTTCGTCAGCTTCGGCCACGCCATCAGCGGCGGCACCAACGTGATGATCCCCGGGGGTGCGGTGACCGCCGGCAGCTACCAGAGCGACATCGCCGCGGTGCTGGGCGTGCCCGCCGCGCGGGCCGCCGCGATCGCGGCCGAATACCCGCCCGCCGCGTACCCGTCGCCGGCCGTGGCCTTCAGCGCGCTGGTCGGGGACGCCAACTTCGCCTGCCCGGCGCTGCGGATCGACCAGTGGACCTCCCAGCGGGTGCCGGTCTTCGCCTACGAGTTCAACGACGACAGCGCGCCGCTGCGCTTCACGCCGCCGCTCGTTGGCCCGCCCGTGGCGACGCACGGGTCCGAGCTCCAGTACCTGTTCGACCTGCCGAACGCGCCGGTCGCTGGGACGCTCAACGCTGACCAGGAGGCGCTCGCGGCCAGCATGCGCGCGGCCTGGGCGAGCTTCGCGGCCAGCGGCAACCCCGGGTCTACAGCCGTGCCCTGGCCCGCATTCAGCGACGGCGCGCAGATGCTGTCGCTCGTGCCGCCACGGCCACAGGCCGAGGCGGACTTCGCCGCCGGGCACCACTGCTCGTTCTGGGCCGTCGGGTAACGACCCCGGCCATTCCTCGGTCCGCACCGGCACGCGCCGACCAATCCAATCCAGGGAAAAGAAGATCCTATGTCCAGCGAAACTGAAATCCGTCCCTTCCAGGTCGACATGCCCGCCGAAGTGATCGCTGACCTTCGGCGGCGCATCACGGCGACATGCTGGCCGGGCAAGGAGCTCGTCGCCGATGCTTCGCAGGGCGTGCAGCAGGTGATGTTGCAGGAGCTTGCCCGCTACTGGGCGACCGACTACGACTGGCGCGCGTGCGAGGCGAGACTGAACGCGCTGCCGCAGTTCACGACCGACATCGACGGGCTCGGCATCTACTTCATCCACGTGAAGTCGCGGCATGCGAACGCGCTGCCGCTGATCATCACGCACGGCTGGCCCGGCTCGGTGATCGAGCTGCTCGGGGTCGTGGGCCCGCTCACCGACCCGACCGCGCACGGCGGCTCCGCCGAGGACGCATTCGACCTGGTGCTGCCGTCCCTGCCCGGCTTCGGCTTCTCCGGCCAGCCCACCGAGGTCGGCTGGGACGCCGACCGCACCGCGCGAGCCTGGGCGGAGCTGATGAACCGGATCGGCTATGACCGCTACGTCGCCCAGGGCGGCGACGTCGGCGCTTCAGTCACCGACACGATGGGACGTCAGGCGCCGCCAGGCCTGGCCGGCATTCACCTGAACTTCCTCCCGGCCTTCCCGACCGACGTGCTAGCAGCGGTCTTCGGCGGCAGCTTGCCGCGGGCCGGACTCTTCAAGCGGGTCGCGGTAGCCATCCTCGCGGCCCATGCCGAGAAGGAGGAACCCACGGCACTGGATGCGCTGGCCGCCCTCACCAAGAGGGGCTACATCATCGAGATGCCCGAGCACCCGCAGACGGTCGGCTATGCCCTGACCGATACACCCGCCGGGCTGGCGGCCTGGATGCTCGACCACGACGCCGACAGCTACGAGAAGATCTCCCGCGCCTTCCTCGACAAGCAGCCGGCGGGCGGCCTCACCCGGGACAGGATCCTCGACAACATCACCCTGTACTGGCTGACGGGCACCGCGACGTCGTCGGCGCGGCTGTACTGGGAGAACGGGCGAACCATAGCTGCGGCCGTTGCGGCCGGGCAGAAGCCCCCCGAACTCACGCTCCCGGTCGCCTTCACCGTCTTCCCCGGCGAGATCTTCCAGGCCCCGCGCAGCTGGGCCGAGAAGGCCTACCCAACCCTCACCTACTTCCATGAGGCCGCCAAGGGCGGCCACTTCGCCGCCTGGGAAGAGCCGCAACTCTTTTCAGAAGAGCTTCGCGCGGCATTCCGGCCACTGCGCTAACGACAGCCCGCGCCAGCCGAGACAGGACAAGTTCTCTCGGGCCGTCGTGTTGCCGATCATCAACCAATCCAGGGAAAGGGACAAGATCCTATGTCCAGCGAAACTGAAATCCGAGCCTTCCGGGTCGACATGCCAGGAGAAGCGATCGCCGACCTTCGGCGGCGCATAAACGCGACCCGGTGGCCCGAGCGCGAGACGGTCACCGACGACTCGCAGGGCGTGCGGCTGGCGATGATGCAGGAACTGGCGAGCTACTGGGGGAGCGACTACGACTGGCGCAAGTGCGAGGCGAGACTGAACGACCTACCGCACTTCATGACCGAGATCGACGGACTGGACATTCATTTCATCCACGTCCGCTCCCGGCACCAGGACGCGCTGCCGCTGATCGTCACGCACGGGTGGCCCGGCTCGATCATCGAGCAGCTGAAGATCATCGAGCCGCTCACCAACCCCACCGCGCACGGCGCGAGCGCGGCGGACGCGTTCCATCTGGTAATTCCCTCGCTGCCGGGCTACGGGTTCTCCGCCAAGCCGGCAGGCACCGGCTGGGATCCAGCCCGCATCGCACGGGCCTGGGTGGTGCTGATGAAGCGCCTGGGATATACCCGGTTCGTGGCGCAGGGCGGCGACTGGGGGGCGGCCGTCACGCAGGCGATGGGCATCCAGGCGGCACCGGAGCTGCTCGGCATCCACTCCAACATGCCCGGAAGCTCTCCCGCCGAGATCAACAAGGCGGTCCAGCGCGGCGACCCGCCGCCACCGGACCTCTCAGCCGAGGAACGACGCGCCTACGAGCAGCTGAGCAGCTTCTATGCCAAGCACGTGGCCTACGCGCAGATCATGGCGACGCGCCCGCAGACGCTGTACGGACTGGCGGACTCACCCGCCGACCTCGCGGCGTTCATGCTCGACCACGGCGACGGCACCGGCCAGCCCGGGCTCGTCGAACAGGCCGTGCAGGGACACCCGGTGGGCGACCTGACCCGAGATGACATCCTGGACAACATCACGCTGTACTGGCTGACCAACACCGGAATCTCCTCGGCCCGCCTGTACTGGGAGAACAAGGCCGACTTCTTCGACGCCAAGCCCATCACGATCCCGTTTGCCATCAGCGTCTTCCCCGACGAGCTCTACCAGGCCCCGCGCAGCTGGGCCGAGCGCGCCTACCCGCACAACCTCATCTACTTCAACACGCTCGACCGGGGTGGCCACTTCGCCGCCTGGGAGCAGCCTGACCTGTTCTCCGCCGAGATGCGCGCCGCGTTCAAGTCGCTGCGCTGACCAGGCAACCAAGGCTGGGCGCCTGGGTCGAGCTCGAAATCGCCGCTGCCGCCGAGTCGTATGACCCAGGACTTGGCCAGGGTGCTCGCGGGCTCGAAGGACGGACCGAATCTAGGGGATTCATGCCAACGACAGTGACCCCGCAAGTCAGCTTCCGGACTGTCGACGGAACCCGGATCCGGTACGCCGGCCCGCAAAATCACGTGAGCCGCAGACCATGAGAAGGGCAGACACCATCATGACCTCGACCGAGGACCTCACCTACGACGTGTTCGTCAACGATCCGCCGCCACAGGACAACGGCCTGCTTCCGAACGGGGAGCCGAAGGGGGGCTCTCCGGTCGCGAGCACCCTGATCTACGGGAGCGAGGATGCGGTACTCACCGACCCGGGATTCACGGCGGATCAGGCGCGTGCGCTCGGCGACTGGGTCGCCGGAAAGGGCCGGAACCTGACCGACATCTTCATCACCCACGGCCACGGCGACCACTGGTTCGCCGCCGGACTGCTGGCCGAACGGTTCGGGGCCCGCGTCGTCGCCACGGCGGGAACGATCGCGCAGATGCACGTCAGCATCGCTGCCCGGCCATTTCTCTGGGACAAGGTGTACCCGGGGATCCCGCCATCCGCTGTCGCCGCGGTGACGATCCCTGGCAACCGCTTCACGCTCGAAGGACACGATCTCGTAATCGTCGAGGTCGGCCACGCTGACACAGACGACAACAGCGTCCTGCACGTCCCGGATCTCGGGCTGGTCGTCGCCGGGGATGTGATCTACAACGGCGCCCACATGTACCTCGGGGAAGGCGTGGTCGTCGGCGGCTTCGGACCCTGGCGCGCGGCGATCGACAAGGTCGAGGCCCTCGGGCCCCGGCATATCGTCGCCGGTCACCAGAACAGGCAGCTCGATGACGACGCCGGGCGGACGATCGCCGAGACCCGGCAGTACCTCGACGACGCCGACGAACTGCTGCAGACCGAGAGCACCGCCGTCGGCTTCTTCAACGTCACGATCGAGCGGTACCCGAACCACCTGGCGCGTACGGTGCTCTGGGCTGGTGCCAGCGCACTCTACGGCGTGCGCGAACACCCCGGAGAGGACGGAGAGGACGTCGCCCAGATCCTCGTAGCCGGCTGGCTTTGACCAATTACGTCCTGAGAACGGCGTAATGCTGAGGGAGGTTCGTTGTGCCGGAACATGTTAAGCCCGCCGGGGGTGCCGCTGAGGATGTGCGGTTCGGACCGGGCACCGGGGAGCATTCTGAGCGCAGGACGCTGCCGAAGGCGGCCGCGTTCTGGATCCTGGCCGGGCTGTTCCTGATGTTGTTCTTCGCCTCAGCGGCCGCATCGCCGCTGTACCCGGTGTATCAGGTTCAGTTTCGTTTCTCGGCGGCCACGCTGACCGCCGTGTTCGCGGTGTACGTACTGGTCCTGCTGGTCACGCTGCTGTTCTTCGGGTCGGTGTCGGATTACCTGGGCCGGCTTCCGGTGATCATCGCGGCGCTGGTCTTCAGCGCGGGAGGGTGCGCGGTCTTCCTCGCGGCGCACGGCGTCGGGGCACTGTATACGGCCAGATCCCTGCAGGGCATCGCGACCGGGCTGGCCAGCGGGCCGATCGGTGCCGCGCTGATCGACCTGCAACCAGCGGGCAGCCAGCGGGCATCCCTGGTGAGTAGCACCTTCTCGACCATGGGCCTGGCCCTGGGCGCGCTGATAACCAGCGCGCTTGTCCAGTACGCCCCGGCGCCGACCCAACTGATCTGGTGGATGCTGCTGGCCGTCTTCGCCGTCGGCATCGTCGCCGTGCTGGCTATGGCAGAACCAGGGGCCAGGCGTCCCGGTGCCCTGGCCTCACTAGTGCCCAGAGTCGCCGTGCCACGCCAGGCACGGGGAACCTTCGCGGGGGCCGTTCCGTGTTTTGTCGCGGGATGGGCGCTCGGCGGCCTGTACCTGTCGCTGGGACCGTCGCTGGCCGCTCAGGCGACGGGTTCGCCGAACCTGCTGTGGGGCGGGCTGGTGATCTTCCTGCTCTGCGGGATCGGGGCCGCGGCGGCGTTCGCGCTGCGCGGCATCAGCTCCTGGGCGGCGATGCTGGCTGGCTGCCTGTTCTTGCTCGCGGGCGTGGCGGTGACGTTCGGCGCGATCGCGACGACGACGGCCGCCGCGTTCCTCGCCGGTACGGCGGTGGCAGGTGTGGGCTTCGGCCCGGCCTTCCTGGGTGCCTTCCGCAGGACCACTGCCCTGGCCACGCCTGGCCAGCGGGCCCGCCTGCTGGCTGCCATCTTCACCGTGGCCTATCTCGCGTTCAGCATTCCGGCGCTGATCGCAGGCGTGGCGACCACGAAGTTCGGACTGCGCTCCACTGCCCTGGTCTACTCCGCCTCGCTCGCCGCGCTGGCCGCGGCCGCAGCCGGCATCCTGGTGTCCCGCCCCGGCGGCAAGCCCACCCAGCCAGCCCCAGAATCACGTGCCGTGATGCCACCGGGCCCGTGCACTGGTCCGCCCTGCCCGCAGGCCATGGACCCAGCGGGCCAGGGTGTTCTACGGGCACGCCCGGGGGCTCCGAACGCGATCGTGGATGCCGCAGCCGACCCGGTGGCCAGGCATGCAGGCCGGGTGGTACTGGACCGCACGAGCTCCGGTCCGTTCGGCCAAAAACATACGACCAGGTAAGGAGCAGGACGTCATGAGCGACACACTGACCTACCAGCAGATGGGAACGGCGGCCCGCAGTCAGGCCCACGTCTTGTTCGCCCAGACGATGGGCTATGTCGCGGCCACCGCGGGCCTGTTCGCGCTGGGTGCCTGGGCGGGCCACGGCCTGACCGGCGGGGTGGGCATCGCCGCGTTCATCGCCGCCTTCGCGTGCCTGATCGGGATGCGCTTCGCGGTGCGGCGGTCGCTGCAGCTGACGGTCGGGCTGCTGGCCGCCTTCGGCCTGCTGCTCGGGCTGGCCGTGGCGCCGACGATCGCGTACTACGGCAGCATGGACCCGCGGGCGCTGTGGGCGGCGGGCGGGGCCACCGCGCTGTTCATCGCCGGGTTCGGCGCGGCCGGGTACGCCACCCGGCACGACCTGACCGCGATCGCGCGGGCCTGCTCTTGGGCGCTGGTGGCGCTGATCGTGTTCGGCATCGCGCTGGTCTTCATCCATATTCCGGGCGGCGACCTGGCCTACTCGGCGCTCGGCCTGGTGATCTTCGCCGGGTTCACCATGTTCGACTTCCAGCGGCTGCGCACCAGTACGGATATCGCCTCCGCGCCGTTCCTGGCCGCGTCGATCTTCCTCGACGTGCTGAACGTGTTCCTGTTCTTCCTGCAGATCTTCTCAAGCCAGCAGGAGGGCTGAGCGGCGAGTAACGGCATAGGAGATCCTGGCCGACTATGAGGGCTTGCCGGTCGGCCAGGAGGCCTTCGATAAGCGCCTGCACCAGCATCCCGAACT
>Ga0070730_10005043_pt1 | contig 11460 bp, 9 predicted proteins | sample Coa_R1_3_FD_66447 | JGI IMG/M metagenome (GOLD analysis project Ga0070730, IMG submission 66447) | Surface soil microbial communities from Centralia Pennsylvania, which are recovering from an underground coalmine fire - Coalmine... | ecosystem: Environmental > Terrestrial > Soil > Unclassified ... | reverse complement strand
CGCAGCGCCGCCGACTCCTCCTCTCCGACCTGTGTGAGGACGATGGCCGCGGTCTTGCGCAGATGGAGCTCCTCCGGAAACGGCGGTCCCGGCGGAACGGTCACGAGGCCGTACCAGATTCCGAGCTCGTCCGGCTGCGCCGGCACGAAATCGCGGTACCACCGCATGACGTCGGCCGCATCGTCGATGTCGTAGAGAACGGGTCCTGCGAGCACCATGGTCGCCGGGTGGCAGCGGAACGTGAACTCGGTCACGATCCCGAAGTTGCCGCCTCCGCCTCTGAGCGCCCAGAACAGGTCGAGCTCCCGCTCGGCGTCGGTCTGCACGACGGAGCCGTCGGCGAGAACGACGGTGGCGGCGAGCAGGTTGTCGATCGTGAGGCCCATCCCACGGCTGAAGTGGCCGATCCCTCCGCCGAGCGTGAGACCGCCGACCCCGGTCGTGCCGATGATCCCGACCGGAACGGTGAGCCCGTGCTGGTGCGTCGCCTCGAGCAGATCCTTCAGCAGCGCGCCGCCCTGCACCCGGGCGACCTTGGCGGCGGGATCCACGTCGATCTGCTTCATCTGCGAGAGATCGATCACGAGCCCGTCGTCGACCGAGCCGAGACCGGCGCCGTTGTGGCCGCCGCAGCGCACCGCGATGCGCAGGCCGTGCTCGGTCCCGTACCGCAACGCCGCGGCCACGTCCGCCTCGTCCACGCAATAGGCGATCGCCGCGGGCCGCTTGTCGATCATCGCGTTGAAGAGCGCCCTCGACTCGTCGTAGTCGGACGCGCCGGATTCGACGACGCGCCCTTTCACCGCGGACGCCAGACCTGCAACGGAAACAGCCATCTTCCCTCCCCCGATCGGTTGATGCGATGCTAGCCCGTGCTCGTGCGGAAGTGAACTACCGTTCGGGCTGCGATCTAGCTAGTAGCCGAGCAGGCGAACTTCCTCGCGGCGCTCACGCGCGAAGAAGTGGATGCCATCGACGAAGCGCACCCAGTTGCAGCGCGTGCACATCACGAGCGAGTGCGTGCGCGCGCTGTCGGCGAGGAAGCGGACACCGCGGAGCAGGTCGCCGTTCGAGACGCCGGTCGCGGCGACGATGACCTCGCCGGGCGCGAGATCCTCGGTCCTGAAGACGCGCTCGTAGTCCTCGATTCCTGCCGCCCGCATCTCGTCGATCTCGCTGCGCGACGTCGGCCAGAACTGCGCCTGCAGCTCGCCGCCGAGACACCGCAGCGCGGCCGCCGAGAGCACGGCCTGCCGGGTGCCACCGATCCCGATCGCGAGGTGATCGTTCGTGCCGCGGATCGCCGCCGAGATCGACGCCGTCACGTCGCCGTCCTGGATCAGCTTGATCCGCGCGCCCGAGTTGCGGATCTCCTCGATCAGGTCGTGGTGGCGGGGCCGGTCGAGGACGATCGTCGTCACGTCGTTCACACGCCGCCCGAACGCCTCGGCGATCGCCTCGATGTTGTGGCCGACCGGTCGCAGGAGGTCGATCGACCCGCGAGCGCGGGGACCGACGGCCATCTTCCGCATGTAGATGTCGGGAAGCTGCGTGAAGCGTCCCGGGTCGCCGACGGCGATCATCGACATCGCGCCGTTGCCCCCGCGTGCCACGACGCCGCGGCCCTCGAGCGGGTCGAGCGCGAGGTCGACCTCCTTTCCGCCGGAGCCGACGATCGCGCCGGGCGTGAGGCCGCCCGAGTCGTCGAGGGAGCCGAAGACGACGCGGCCGCTGATCGGGAGGATGTCGAGCGTGGCGCGCATGCCCGTCGCCGCCGCCTCCTCCGCCGCATCCTCGTCGGCGCGGCCGAGCCAGCGAGCCGAGACGAGCGCCGCCCGCTCGGTCGCTCGCAGATACGCCTGACACTGGCAGGGTGTCTCCTGCTCGGGCTCGTACGCGGCGCCGTCGCTCATCGGACGACTGTACGACTTCGCTCGGCAGCTTCGAGCACGAGGTCGGCAACGGTGCGCGCGGCCTTGTCGGCGTTCTCGTTCTCGATCACCGGAACCCCGGCCCGCTCGGCGCGGGAGAGGACGAAGTCCTGCAGGTTGCGGATGTCGTCGAAGCGGTCGAGATAGCGCGACTGGGGCCGCTCGGAGTCCGCGTCCCGGAAGTGGAAATGGCGCGCGTGCTCGCCCTCGTCCTCGATCGAGAGGACGACGAAGACCGAGACAGCCTGTTCCGGGTGCGGCAGCTCGACCATCCCTGGAACGAGGTGCACGCCTTCGAGGACGAGCGACCATCCCTCTTCCAGTGCGCGCTCGGACGACGCGCGAACTCCGACCAGCACGTTCCGCGCCTGCTGCAGGAAGCCGGCGACGAGCGGATCGTCGGCGTCCGGATAGAGGTCGCCCGCCTCGAAGCTCGACTGGTGGATCGACGGCATGAAGTCGTGCGAGAAGAAGGCGCGCATCGTCTGGCGCACGAAGTCGGTCGAGGTGACGCGTGTGATGCCGAACCGGTAGGCGAGCTCGGTCGCCACCGTCGACTTCCCCGTGCCCGTGGCGCCGCCGATGAAGACCATGATCGGGAGGTCGAGCTCGCGGAGCTCCTGGAAGCGGCGGAGCCTCAGGATCGAGTCGCGTCCTTCCTTCTCGCCGAGCACCTCGACCGCGAGCGCTTCGAGGCGCTCGATCTCGATCCGGCGCAGGCCGCGCTCGATCAGCTCGTCCCCCACCTTGCTTGCGAGCGCGTACGCGCGGTATCCGGCCACTCCGGCGGCCATCAGGGAACGGGCCATCAGGCCGCGCGAGTACGGGAGGCCGGACTCCCCGCCGCCGAGCGGGAGCGGCATGATCCGACGAGGCTCGTTCACGCGCGGCTCCGATCCGGCACGAGGGAGGCGAGTCGCTCGTCGAGCTCGGGCGAGACGACGTCGTTCGCGGCGAGCACGACCTCCGCCCCACGCGCGAGTGCGGCCTCCGCGACGACGTCCACGGCAGCCGCTTTCAGCTCCACGAGGTACACCTCGGCGTCGACGCGCTCGAGCTCCTCGTGGAGCGCTTCGCGCCGCGCGAGGTTGCGGGAGACGTGCACGACCTCCGCGTCGAGGTGGTCGGTCGGCGCGGGGCCGGTCGTGAAGACCGCGGTTCGGCGACCCGCGAGCGGCTCCGCCGGCCGCAGCCGAAGCTCGGCCGAAACGACCGGAACGTCCGAGATCGAGCGAATCGCGTCGCGGTCGGCGCCGCCGGTGTCGACGACGAGGTCGGAGACGAGGACGCGGTAGGAGTTGAGGCCGGCGCGGGCGTCGTGTCCCGCGTTCGTCACGAGGATCCGCGCGTCCACGTCGACCGGCGGCAGCGCGGCCCCGCTTCCGTCGAAGACGAGCAGCTCCGGGTCGAGCTGTCCCGCGAGCTGCCCGCCCTCGAGCACGTTCGACTCGAATGGAGCACCGGCGAGCCCTCCGCCTGCTCGGCGGCAGCCGACCGCGGGCACACCCGCAAGCGCCGCGGCCTCGAGGTGGTCGGAAGCGGCGTGGCGCCCCGAGCGGGACAGCGCAAGCAGGTCGTCGAGCGTCGGCGGCGTCTCGACGAGCTCCGGCTCCGCCGGCCCGCCGCGGCCCATCGCGACGACGACGACACGGCGGTCGCGGGCGAGGATGCGGGCCACGTGCCCCGCCACGGCCGTCTTTCCCACTCGCTTGCCGAGCCCGACGACCGCGAGCGACGGCGTCGCGACAGCCTCGAGCGGCGGCGGGTCGAAGCGAAAGTCGGCGCCGACATACGGCAGTCCGAGCGCGAGCGCACGCGACGCCCAGAGCATCCGCTCCCGTGGCCCGAGCACCGGCTCGTCGGAGAGATCGACCACGAGATCGGCCTGCACGGCGTCGAGCGAGTCGACAAGCGGCGCACCGTAGTCCTCTGCGCCACGAAGCTTCTCCGCCCCGCCTGCGAGCAGCGCTCCCACCACGTCGTACGGGAGCGCTTCGAGCGCGTCCCGCACGACGGGCGCATAGTGCTCGCCGTCGATCAGCACGAGCGCGCGCAGGCTCACGTCGAACGCACCTCGTCCTCGATCCGCGCCGTGTACTTCTCGTACGTCTTCGTGTCGGTCGAGAACTGGATGATGCGCTCCTGCCCGTGGAACGGGTAGCGCCGCCAGACGTCGACGTGGGTTCCCTCGACCTCGACGACGTTGTAGCAGGGTCGCCCGTTGCCGCGGAGGCGCGACGACGAGACCGTCCCGGCGTTGACGACGAACAGGTTCTCGAGCTTCCACGCGTACGGGACGTGCTTGTGGCCGGCGAGGACGAGATCGACTTCGGCGCGCTGCAGGCACTCGAGCGTGTCGCCCGCGTCGTTGACGATGTTCCGCTCACGGCCGGTTCCCGGCACCGGCAGCAGATGGTGGTGGAGGACGAACACCTTCAGTTCCGCCGGCACCGCGAACTGTTCCTCGATCCAGCGGTAGCGGCCGCGACCGATCTGGCCATTGTCGAGGTCGGGCTCGCTCGAGTCGACGGCGACGATCTGAGCGTCGCCGACCCGAAGCACCGAGTTGCGGTCGCCGAACAGAGCCTCGAAGTGGACGTAGCCCACGTTGCGCGAGTCGTGGTTGCCGGGGATCACGACCATCGCCTCGCACTCGACGCGGTTCAGGTACTCCCGCGCGAGCACGTACTCCTCCTTGAAGCCGTGGGAGGTGAGGTCGCCGGAGACCACGACGACGTCCGGCTCCAGCTCGTTCACCTCCGCAATCGCGCGCTCGAGATGCTGCGGGAGGAAGAACTGCTGCCCGCAGTGGAGATCGGAAAGCTGTGCGATCCGGAACACGCGCGGAAGGCTAGTGCCCTGCCTCTGAACGCGCCAGATTCGTGCCGATTGTCTCGGCATCCGACCGCGTCGCTACCTTGACTGCCGATGGAGCTGGAGCTCCCGGTCTTCCAGGCGTTCCGTGGTGCTGAGCCGCCACGGTTCGCCAGTCCCGCAGAACTCGAGTGCGCGAAGGTGCTCGACTATTACGACGTCGGCTGGGAGTACGAGCCGCGGACGTTCGTGCTCGAGGAGGACGAGAACGGCCGGGTGCTCGAAGCGTTCACACCCGACTTCTATCTCCCCGAGCAGGATCTCTATGTCGAGATCACCGCCATGAAGCAGTCGCTCGTGACCCGCAAGAACCGGAAGCTGCGGAAGCTGCGCGAGCGGTATCCCGACGTCAAGATCAAGCTCTTCTACCGACGCGACCTGGAGCGTCTCGCCCAGCATTTCCATCTCGACCTCGCAAGCTGAGTCCGGCCACCGGCCGGCGGACGATCGGATCGGAGAGATCTACCTCTCCGCGGCCGAGATCGCCGCGCGCGTGCGAGAGCTCGGCGACGAGATCGCGCGCGACTACGGCGGCCGCGAACCGGTCCTCGTCGGGTCGCTGAAGGCGAGCCTCGTCTTCGTCGCCGACCTTTCCCGCGCCATGCCGATCTTCCACTCGCTCGACTTCGTCGAGCTTGCCGGCTACGGCAGCGCCGCGATGGGCGGACACCAGCAGATCCGCGTGCTCAAGGACCTCGACCTCGACATCCGAGGCCGCGACGTCCTCGTCGTGGAGGACGTCGTCGACACCGGCCTCACGCTCAACTACCTCGTCCGCACGCTCGACCTGCGCGGCCCCGCGTCCGTCGCCGCCGTGACCCTGCTCGATCGTCCTTACCGCCGGCTCGTCGACGACCTTCCCGTCCGCTACGTCGGCTTCGTCGTCCCCGACGAGCTCTACGTCGGCTACGGGTTCGACCTCGAAGAGCGGTACCGCGAGCTGCCCGAGCTTCGCCTGCTCAACCTCGCCTGAGAGCGGCCCACCCGTAACCGGAGCAGACGCCGGCGGGTTTACGCCTTGAAAGCCGGAAAGCCTCCAGGGCTCGGGAGACGCCTCGTCTGGGGTCACGCACGACGGTTGTCTCCCGGCGACGCCGGCCGCCTCCCGCGGGCGGCCGGCCACTTCGGCGGCGCCCACACTCGAGACCTCTCGCCGCAGCCCGGCTCGAGATATCCCCCGGGCGGGGGCTGCCCCCGGCGTGCCGCGGGAGGGACGATGGAGCTGCACCATGCAGCTCTTCGTACGCGATCCCAGCTACACCGACCGGCTCGCCGCGTTCCTCACGAGCGTCGGCCGCCACGCCATCGTCATGGCGCCGGACCGCGTGGACATCGAGGAGCACGAGGACGATCCGCAGCGCCTCGAGGTCGAGCTGTACCTCCGCGTCTGGCGCGTCATCCATCCGGACGCGGACGTCGAGCTCGCGGTGGGCTAGGCGCGGCGGCCGGATTCTGCGACGCTAGGCGCGTGATCAGGTGGTTCCTCTCGCTTTTCGGTCGACGGCCGGCGCGCGAGGCATCGCCCATCCGCGAAGAAGATGCCTATGCGCGGAGCTACGGCGAGCGAAGCGGCGAGATCGTCAACGTCGCGCGGATGGAGCCGCCGCGGATTCCGCGCCGAACGGGCGACATGACGGGAGAGCTCCTGCGTCGCGCGTTCGAGGCGAGACTCGACTCACGCGGCAAGGCCGCAACCTGAGCTCGTCCGCCGCGGCCAGCCGTCGAACCAGCGCGTCGCCGAAACGTCTTGATCCGGAATGCGGATGAGAGGACTTGAACCTCCACGGGATTGCTCCCACACGGACCTGAACCGTGCGCGTCTACCAATTCCGCCACATCCGCGCGGAGCGTCAGTGTAGCCGCCCCCCAGCGCCCAAACCGCCATGTCGCACGTACCATGCCGCCTCTTGCGGCGCTCTCTCCTTCCCCTCGCGCTCGCCCTCACGGCCGCACTCGCAGCGCTCGCCGGTGGCGGCGCCGCCGCGCCGTCACGGCCCTCCGGGAAGCTCGTCGAGGTCGTGGTGACGCTGCCGCGTCCCTCGCTCGCCGTGGAGATCGGCCGGAGCCGGATGCTCGCGGCGGCTGCACGCCGGAACCGTTCCGTCGCCGTCGACGCGCCCGCTGCCGTCTCGTATCTCCGAACACTGGCCGCGGCACAGCGGACGCTCACCGCGCGGCTCGCGGTCGCCGTCCCCGCCGCCCGCGTCCACTGGCACTACGGCGTCGCACTCGACGGCGTCTCGGTCGTCCTCCCCGCCTCCGAGCTCTCACGCCTGCGCGCGCTTCCCGGGGCGACCGTCTGGCCGAGCGTCACCTACCACGCCCTGCGAGAGACGGCTGCCGTGGCGCGCACAGTTGCGACGGCGCAGGCGAACCCCGGGCCGACGCTGATCGGGGCGACGGCGCTCTGGGGCTCGAACCTCGCGACCGCCGGCGAGGGCCTGAAGATCGGGATCATCGACGACGGGATCGACCAGGCGCACCGTTACTTCGCGCCGGCCGGCTTCTCGTATCCGGCCGGCTTCCCGAAGGGAAACACGGCCTACACCACGCCCAAGGTCATCGTCGCGCGCGCGTTCCCGTCCCCGTCGACGAACTGGAAGTACGCCGATCTGCCCTTCGACCCGAAATTCTCCTTCCATGCCACCCACGTCGCCGGGATCGCAGCCGGTGACTACGACACGCGTGCGGACACCGCCGGCGTGTCGCTCGACTCCGGCGTCGCGCCGAAGGCGTACCTCGGCAACTACAAGGCCCTCACGGTGCCGACGGCGTTCTTCGGCCTCGACGGCAACTCACCGGAGATCGCGAAGGCGATCGACCAGGCCGTGGCGGACGGCATGAACGTCATCAACCTCTCGATCGGGGAGCCCGAGGTCGAGCCGCGTCGCGACATCGTCGTGAAGGCGCTCGACAACGCCGCGGCCGCCGGAGTGGTTCCGGTCGTCGCCGCCGGAAACGACTTCCAGGCCACGGGGCTCGGTTCGGTCGGCTCCCCGGCGAACACGCCGGCCGCAATCACCGTCGCGGCCTCGACCCTCGGCGGCGATGGGACGAAGCCCGACGTCCTCGCGCCCTTCTCGTCGGCCGGACCTACTCCGGTCTCGCTCCTGACGAAGCCCGACGTGACAGCGCCTGGCGTCAGCGTCGTATCCTCGCTACCGCCGAACGGGTTCGGGCCGCTCGACGGGACGAGCATGGCGACCCCGCACGTCGCCGGAGCCGCCGCCCTGCTCCTGCAGCGCCACCCGACGTGGACCGTGGAGCAGGTGAAATCGGCGCTCGCGTCGACCGGCGCGCCGGTGCACCCGCCGGGTTCCACCGGCGAGGTTCCAGTGCTCCGCGAAGGCGGCGGCCGGATCGACCTCGTCAAGGCCGACCAGCCGCTGCTCTTCACCGACCCGTCCTCGCTGGGCTGGGGGCTCGTTCGCCGCGGCTTCTCCAACACGCAGCAGATCTCGACAGGGGACGCCGGCGGCGGCGCCGCACCGTGGAGCGTCTCGGTCGACGCGCAGTCGATGCCGCGCGGCGCGGCGCTGACCCCGCTCGCCACGACGCTCGTCGCGGGAGAGACCCTTCCCGTGCGCGTCACGGTGTCGAGCTCGGCGACTCCCGGCGATGCCATGGGCTTCGTCGTCCTCACCCGCGGCTCGGACGTCCGGCGGATCGCGTTCTGGTTCCATGTGGAGGTGCCGAGGCTCGGCCTCGACCCGCACCGGACGCTTCGGAAGCCCGGCCTCTACGGCGGAGACACGAAGGGGCAGGCGTCGCGCGTGTCCTCGTATCGCTACCCCGAGCGCGGTTTCTCGGCGGGCGTTCCCACCCGGCTGGGAGGCCCCGAGGAGGTGTTCCGGTTCACGCTTCGCAGGCGGGTCGCGAACTTCGGCGTCGACGTGGTCAGCCACGCGCGAGGCGTGTGGGTCTCGCCGCGCCTCGTGGCGGGTAGCGACGAGAACCGCCTCGTCGGCTACACCGCGTTGCCGACGAGCCTCAACCCTTACCAGGAGTTCGCGCATCCGGAACCGGTCGTCGCCGCAGTGCTACCCGATCCCGGCCGGTACGAGTTCGTGTTCGACACGCCGACCGGGGCGAAGCCCGGCGCGTTCCGGTTCCGCTTCTGGGTGAACGACACGACACCGCCGTCGATCCAGCTCCTCAGCCGCCCGGCGATCGCCGGACTGCCGATTCGCTTCGCCGTCCGCGACTCGGGCTCGGGAGTCGACCCGCACTCGATCGAGGTGAGGGTCGGAGGAAGGCGGTTCCCTTTCTTCACGTATTCGGGCGGTGTGCTCTCCATCCGCTCGAAAGGTCTAGGAGCGGGCCCGCACTCTGTGATGATCATGGCCTCCGACTACCAGGAGACGAAGAACATGGAAGACGTCGGGCCGGTTCTCCCGAATACGCGCGTCCTGCGTACGACGGTGAGGCTGCGCCGCGGCTAGCCGTGCCGTTCGCGGTCGTCGATCGTCGGGAGATTCGCAAGATCTCGCTCGACGCTCGCCGCGAACTCGTCCGCCTCGTCGTCCTGGACGACGCGAAGGCTCGCCTTCCGCCTGGCACGCTGCCGGCGACGGCGCGAGTCGCTCCCAAGCCGCTCTCCCAGCCGCGGCCACTCGGCGCCCGCGACCAATGCGACAGCGACCGCGAGCAAGGCGATGTACAGCCAGCCCACGAGGCGAGTCTAGCGGAGGTCCGCCGACCTCAGATCGAACTCGGCTCGAGCGCGTCCACCTTGGCGCGAAGGTACGCGATGTACGGCTCGGCGTCGAGCGGTCGGCCGACGACGCGCTCGAGGAGCTCCGGCGGCTCGAGCGCCCGCCCCCAGCGGTGGACGTGCTCCCGTAGCCACTCGCGCAGCGAGCCGAACTCGCCCCGCGCGAACTGGTGGTCGAGGTCGGGCAAGTCTTCGGTGGCGCGCTCCCACAGCTGCACGGAGATGACGTTCCCGAGCGCATACGTCGGGAAGTAGCCGAAGCTCGAGTCCGACCAGTGGACGTCCTGGAGCACCCCGTCGACGACGCCGGTCGGCGTGACGCCGAGGTACTCGCGCAGCTTCGCGTCGAACGCCTCGGGCAGATCCGCAGGAGCGACGTCCCCGGCCAGCATCTCCCGCTCGAGCTCGAAGCGCACGACGATGTGGAGCGGGTACGTCACCTCATCGGCGTCCATCCGGCTCACACCCGGCGCCACCCGGTTGAGCGCCCGGTGGAAGACCTCGAGGGGAACATCCGCGAACCGCCCGGGGAACGTCTTCTGGAGCTGTGGATAGAAGAAGCGCCACGTCGAGAGCCGGCGGCCGACGATGTTCTCCCAGAGTCGGCTCTGCGACTCGTGAAAGGCCATCGACGCCCCTTCGTGGACAGGCGTGCGTGCGTACCGCTCGTCGATCTGGCGGTCGTATACGCCGTGCCCGAACTCGTGCATGCACGTGAGGATGCCGATCAGGTCGTCCGGGTTGAAGCGGGCGGTGACGCGGATATCCGCGTCCGAGATCGCGGTCGCGAACGGGTGCACCGTGTCGTCGAGCCGCCACGCCTGGTCGTCCATCCCCCAACGCGTGAGCAGTGCGAGCGAGAACGCCCGCTGCTTCTCGGGGGAGAAGTCCCCGTGCAGGCACGAGTCGTCGACGGGGTCCCGGATCCCCGCGACGAGCGGCACGAGCTCGTTCTTCAGGCGCTCGAACACCGCCGCGACGTCCGCGGTTCGCATGCCGGGCTCGTTGTCGTCGAGGAGGGGGTCGTATGCGTCTTCATACGGCTCGAAGCACGCAACGTACTCGTGCAGGAGCGCGATGCGCCGCTCGAGATGCGGCCGGAGGATCTCGAAGTCGGCGGCGGCCCGCGCCTCGAGCCAGGCGCGGTATCCGAGCGACCCGGCGCGCGTCATCTCCGCACGCAGCTCACCCGGAACCCGCCGCTCCTTGTCGTAATCGCGCCGAGCGACGCGGACGACGCTTGCCTCGAACGACTCGCGGCCGGAGCTTTCCTCGAGCTCGCGCAACTCCTCGAGGAGCTCACCGAGCTCAGGCGCCGTCCCGAGCTCGTGCGTGAGACGAGCGAGAGTCGCGCTCTGCTCGGCCCGCCCTGCCGCACCGAGCGGCGGCATCTTCGTCTCGTGATCCCAGGCGAGCAGAGACGACGCGCGCCGGAGGTCCGTGACCTCGCCGAGGCGCCGCAGGAGCTCGTCGAAGCGGGAGTCGAGAGCCGGCACGCGAGCCGGAGCCTAGCCCGTTCGGCTCAGACTCGAGCCCACTCCGCTCGGTCGCGCGTCTCGATCGTGACCTCGATCGGCAGGGCGTGCCCCTCGGGCGGCGGCGCATGGAGCGCGAGGCCGAGCTGCTGAGCGAGGAACGGGCTCAGATGGCGACCGACGATCTTCGTCGGCGGCCACCACAGGGGCTGAAGGTCGATGATTGATTGACGTCCTTCGTGCTGGCTTCGCAGGAAGCGTGGGTGCATCCCTGTGAGCAGTAGCCCCCGCAGGACCGGCTCGAAGGTCCTCGGTCGAACGCCCGCGCCCGCGTCGGCGGCGATCGAGGTCGCGACCGCGTCTGCCTGCTCGGCCGCAATCCCGCCCTGCTTGACGGGGAAGTCGGTGATGTCGCCGGCGGCGTAGACGTCGGTCAGGCCGAGCACCCAGCCGAGCTCGTCGGTGG
>Ga0070730_10005042_pt1 | contig 11462 bp, 9 predicted proteins | sample Coa_R1_3_FD_66447 | JGI IMG/M metagenome (GOLD analysis project Ga0070730, IMG submission 66447) | Surface soil microbial communities from Centralia Pennsylvania, which are recovering from an underground coalmine fire - Coalmine... | ecosystem: Environmental > Terrestrial > Soil > Unclassified ... | reverse complement strand
ACTTCGCGGCACGATTCCCGAAGAATTTCGCGAACCGATGGGCCGCCACGTTTTCGGATGTGACATCTGCCAGGACGTTTGCCCGTGGAACCACAAATCGCCGCGCACCGGCTTGCCGGAATTTCAGCCGCGCGCATTGTTGACGCCGCCCGGCGAGACGGCGCCGGACTCTCTTTACCTGCCCGACCTGCTCAAGATCGCCAGTCTTTCGCCACCGGAGTTTCGAGAATTATTCCGCGGCAGCCCGATCAAGCGCGCAAAGTGGGCTGGTTTGGTGCGCAACGCCTGCATCGCCCTCGGGAATTCTGTTATTCGGCCAGATTCTGTGCGCCACCAGCAAACCGTCAGCGTTCTGGAAAAACTCTCCCAGAGCGATGACGCGACCATCTCCGAATCTGCCCGATGGGCTCTTTCGCGCATCCAATCCGATGTGCGATGAAGTCTCGCAGCTACGGTTGCGCCAGCAGTTGAGACTCTTGACGGCGCGGACGTATAATCGCGCTGCCTCATGATTGGTCCGCCTCGTAAAGGAGTTCCTCATGAAGCGTCGGGAATTTCTCGTCACTGGCAGCCTTGCGGGAGCCGCTCTCTTGGGAACGGATTCACTCCGTGCAAGTGTGCTGGCTGCCAGCGGCCGCAAAAATCCTAAAGAAGGTTCCACACCGGAGGACAAACCCATGGCATTTACCGTGCCCGCTTTACCGTACGCTTTTGACGCGCTCGAACCGTTTATTGACGCCAGAACCATGGAGATTCACCATGACAAGCATCATGGAGCCTATGTCACCAATTTGAATAAAGCCCTCGACGGCCATGCAGACCTGCAGGCAAAGTCGCTGGACGATTTGTTGAAGAATCTCGATGCCGTGCCGGAGGCCATTCGCGGAGCGGTTCGCAACAACGGCGGCGGCCACTGGAATCACTCGCTCTTCTGGACCCAGATGAAGAAGGGGGGAGGTGGCGAACCGAAAGGTGATCTGGCAGCCGGAATCGCCGCCAGCTTCGGCTCGTTCACTGCGTTCCAGGAAAAATTCGCGGCGGCTGGGCTGGGCCGATTCGGCTCGGGCTGGGCGTGGCTGATCCTTAAAGACGGCAAATTGGCGATTGATTCCACACCCAATCAGGACACGCCATATTTGCTGGGCGGCAAAGCGGTGCTCGGTCTCGACGTCTGGGAGCATGCATATTATTTGAAATATCAAAACGTCCGTGCCGACTACATCAAGGCTTGGTGGAATGTCGTGAACTGGGATAAAGCGGCAGAAATGTACGACGCGGCCAGGAAGTAATCAAAGCCCCCACGATAAAATGAGAATGCCCGCGGCAGCGCATGCCGCGGGCACTTTTATTTTGCAGATAACTGGTGCGGCTTATTGAGTGAGCACTTCGCGTCCGGAAAGGGCCACAAACGCCCCCGCCGACGGACGACGATAATTCATAACACGCGACACGAACGGCCGGGCCTCGCGGGTTGCCACCGGAGCGGCGATGGGCATACTCGGAGCCACGTGCTGCGCGGCTTCGCGCACCAGCTCCATCCGCCCGCGAACCTGGAATTTTGCCAGCAGCGACGACACGTGAAATTTCACCGTGCGCTCGGACAAGTTCAGCTTCGCGGCGATTTCTTTATTTGCCAGGCTGCGTACCACGCCGTTCAATACTTCTTCCTCGCGGCGAGTCAGCTTGACGTGGCTCTTTACCGCGCGGCCTGCCTCCAGCAACTTGCGAGCTTTTTCGTCCAGATCTTCGAGATGCGCTGGTTCCACTGCAACCATGACTACGTAATCGGCGGGGGTCTGATTTCTCACCATGCAGTGCATGGCGAGCAGACCCGCGGCTTGTTCCACTGGCAACCGCCCTTCGCGGTCAGCCTCGACGTGGAAATGCGCAACTCCGGTACTTTTCTCGTAAAAAAAATACTTTTCTCGCGCGATCGCAGGCTGGGGGGCACGCACCGAATGCACCTGTGCACTTCTGCGGGTCACTCTCACTTGGACCTCTCCGTTCGCGATCCCAAAATATTTTGGAATCGCCTTCTGAAATATGAATGCACCTCAGAGCGAGGCGAACAATTAATCTGATTAAACTGAGAACGCACCTGCGCCTGGACGGACGGGGTTGCCCGGGCTCTCGACCTTGAAGAACGGTTACGCCGAGGCGTGACAAGGAGTACGGAAGAAGGCCGCCTGCGAACGCACTACCGAACTGGCCGGAAGGAGTGCAACTGAGTGCCCAAAAGTGAAGTACTGGAACTACCGTAAAACGGTAGAGTTATGCACATTTCTACCCATTTCCATGTATGGCGAGTAGGTAGGAATTTCATGAAGTGCGAAATTTTTCCCTGCGATCCTGTGGAAATTTTAATGAACGCTGCTCCGATCTAGGTCTTCAGTGCAGAGCTCATCGGGCCAGAATTCGGGTTTGCTGCGGCGAAACCAACTCGTAACGAATGCCCCTCCAGCGGATGGTCCGGGTCATCGCGGAAGCCACAAAATTAATCGCATATAAATAGGGAACCCAGACCCCCAGCAACAGATGGATCCACGATTGTTGCTGGATCTGCGATTTCAGCGCGGGGAGCATTTCCTGGACGACAGTCACCCGAAGCGCGGAGCGGATAGCGGCGAGAAGCAACGGCAAGAAGGTGAGAGCGGCAAAAGGCAAGGCGGGCCTTCCCGCGAGAAGATTTTCGACAGTAAGTCCGATTCCGAGCAGAATCGTGCCGCAAAAGAGCAAGTGAATCGCTCCGGCAACCGCCCACATTTTTGGCGAATAAACCCGAGTGATGAGCATTTGGCGATTGGTGAATTCCATCAGTCCGTCGAAGTCGGTTTCGACGTAGGAAACGGTCAAACACTCCGGCAGAAAGATGATCGGTCGGCCCGCGCGCTGCAGCGCCGAAGTCATTGAATAATCGTCGCTAACCGAATGTTGCCACTCCTCCAGCACTCCGGACTGCTCGAAAACCGATTTGCGAATCGCGGTGCCGCCGCCCCAGCAGAAATTCTTGGAGGTATCTTCCCCGAGCATGGTGAGGATCGGCGCATTCCAGGCCGCCAACAGCAGGCTCGGAAAATTATTTTTGTTGGGAATCAGCCAACGCATGGTGCTGGCCGCACCGATTCGGGAGTCGCTGAGCGGCGCGGTGAGGCGACGCAACCAGGAATGTCCCGGCCTGCCGTCAGAATCGGCGAAAACCAGAATCTCGAAGCCTTCCGGGAGTTGCTCGATTGCGGCGCGAAGATTGTGCACCTTTTCTCCGCACTCCTGCGGTGCGCCCGCGAAAACGAGGTGCGCCTTGCCGCGCGATTGTGATGCCACGCGCTTCACGATGCTGACCGCAGCGTCGGATTCCGACGCCAGCGCGAAAAACACTTCATAATTCTGGTGATCGAATTCGCAGAGCGCGCTGAGATTCTGCTCCAGTCCCGGCTCCACGCCCTTGCACGGGCAGATCACCGCAGTGCGCGGGGAGTAGAAGCCCGGGTCGGTGCTCGCGCGGCGTCGCGCGTAGGCCAGCCAGCGTACCCCTTCGTAGACCAGGTACACCCCGACAAGTATCTGTACGAATCCCAGAAGATAAAAAATATTTTCCACGCAAAACGAGAATAGCAAACGCGCAACGCTCGCGCAGCACACATCTGAACAGGTAGAATCGCAGCGGTTAACGGCAGCCGGCTCATCCAGAGCGGCTGCACGCGAGAGGAGAATTCAATGCCGGGCCGAGTGGATTCATCGATGGTCACGACAGCAATGGAAGTGCCGGGATACCGCATCGTACGCAACTTCGGCGTGGTGCGCGGGATCATTGTGCGGTCGCGAAGTGTGATCGGAAATTTGGGCGCAGCGCTACAGACCATTGTGGGCGGCAATATCACCATCCTGACGGATCTATGTGAGAAGACCCGCGAGGAAGCCTATGAATTACTGTTGATGCATGCAGGCCAGCATGGCGCCAACGCCATCGTCGGCTTTCGCTATGACGCCACCGAGGTGATGCAGGGCGTGACCGAAGTGCTGGCGTACGGCACGGCAGTCTTGGTCGAGCCCAATCACTAGAAGTCTGCTATTCCTGGCGCAGCGCCGCTGCGGTGACTGTCGCTGCAAGATCTTCCACATTTGCCAGTGCTCGGCTCGCCGCGAGCCTGGCTTTTTCCAGGAACGCCGAATCCAGCATGAAGGCGCAGCGATCCACGAATGGATGATTCGCGGCCTCGTACGGCTTGCGTGGCCGGCGTGAGGCCGATGCTCGCCGCAACAGTTCCTCGTACATGCGCAGGTCGGACTGAAAATCCAGCGCATCGCCGGCGTTCCAATTCTGCTGGCGGGCCAGCGCCGAAAGGAATTTTCGCCGAAAAGTTTCCGCGCCTTTGCGCGCCACTACGCGCTGTTTGCCTTTGCTTGAGGTGATCGTCTCCGTTGACGCAATCTCCAGCGCCCGCACACAGGCGGCCAGCAAGGCTTCACGCTGCAGAATCGCCAGCAGATCGCGGTACAGCGAGGCATGCACCTGCAACGCGTGACGGCCATTTTCCACCACGTAGGAATCCACGAATCGCGGAATCACCCTTTCGCGCAGCAGCGCCTCCACGAGCTTCTGCGCCAGCTCCGTCGATGGGTCCGCAGCAGGATTCTGTCCTCGCGTCATATTCTTTGGTCATGTTAGCAGGAGATTCGGCGCATCCGGCGGCCGCTTTTGTGCACCGCTCGCAATAATTTCAATGCACCAGAGCAGGCAGTTGCGGCACCAATGCTGGAAAAACGTACGCGTAGAGCATCACAATCGTGCCGACAATCGCCGCCAGTGCCATCGAGTGCCAGAAAACAAACCGGAAAATACTGCCTTCGGAGCCGACCTGATCCGTCGCCGCCGTCGCAATGCAGATGGACTGCGCGTCAATCATTTTGCCCATCACGCCGCCCGCACTGTTTGCCGCTCCCATCAGAATCGGGCTGAGGTTTAATTGCTGCGCGGTGATGCGCTGCAATCCTCCAAAGAGTGCGTTGGAAGAGGTATCGCTTCCAGTCAACGCAACGCCAAGCCACCCGATAAATGTTCCGAAGAAGGGAAAGAACCATCCGGTTCGCGTGAACGCCAGCCCCAGCACCGCGTCCATGCCTGAGTATCGCGTGACGTACCCCAACCCCAGCATGCACGACATCGCAATAATCGCGAACCGCATGCGATACACCGTTTTTCCAAAAATCCGGAAAAGCCGCAGTGGGCTCAATCCAAGAATTGTCCCCGCCAGCAGCGCCGCAAGAAAGCATCCCGATCCCGTGGACGTCAACCAGTTGAAATCAAATTTGGCGTTTTCGGCGGTCGGTTTTGCCACCACTGGCTGCGCTCGCGATACTGCTTTGTGAAGATACGGAAAATCCCATCCGCCCCGGCTGAAAGCGGGCGTCGTAACCTTGTTCATCGCGGTCTTAATCGTCGGCAATCCCCAGCACAACACAAAAATCGAGAGAATTGCGAATGGCATCCAAGCCTTCATCACCTGGCCGGTTGTGTGCGTCATGGCCGTGTCGGTGGTTGGTGCGGCTTCGACTTTCCACTTGTCGCCCATGGTGTCTCGCACGCTGGTTTCGCGGACTGCGTTCGAGTCGCCGCGTTCTTCGGAGAAGCGCCAAATTCGCTTCGGCCGCCAGAACCGCAGAAAAACGACCGTCACCACCAGCGAAAAAATTCCCGCCGCGATGTCCACCAGATTGCTGTCTACATGGTTGGACCAGAAATATTGCATGCCTGCGAACGACAATCCAACGACGAAGATTGCCGGCAGCACCTCAACGGTCTCTTCCCAGCTAACCATCGTCCGCACTAGCCAGAAAGGAACGATGATCGCCGTCAACGGCAGAATCCGGCCGATCATTTTGCTCAAGTCGCCGTCCGGAAGTCCTGACACGGCAGCCAGGGTGTGCACCGGAGTACCGATTGCGCCCCAGGCGACCGGCGCGGTGTTCGCAATCAAATTCAACACCGCCGCCTGGAACGGCCGAAAGCCCAACCCGATCATGAAAGCGCCGGCGATCGCTACCGGCGCGCCGAATCCCGCCGAACCTTCAATAAACGATCCGAAGCAGAACGCTACCAGGAGCAGTTGTAACCGCCGGTCCGGCGTGATCGCCGCCACAGACTCTTTCATGATTTCGAATTGACCGGTTTCCACCGAAATGTCGTAGAGAAAGACCGCGGCCACCACGATCCACACGATTTTTAGTGCCCCGAAGCCCACGCCATAGAAAAAACTGGCCGCCGCAAGTTTCATCGGCATCCCAAATACCAGCGCCGCGCACAGCAGCGCGGTCACCGCCCCGGCAATCGCGCACAAATGCGGACGTACCTTGAGCCCCGCCAGCAATCCCAACAGCACCACGATCGGAAGTGCAGCAACTAGTGTCGAGAGCCACCAATGTCCGAATGGATCGTAATTCTGCGTCCAGGTCAAAACGAGCCTCGTAGTCTGCGGCCCTCGCGGCCGCCGCGGATTTACCCGTACTTGGGAGTCCGCCAACCGGATGACCCGAATTCCCCTGTCTTCGGTTCTTCCCGCGGGCTGGAAATTAGCGTAGTGGAATTACTTCGCGGGCGGCAAATTGTCAAGGAAAAGAGTTTTTCGAAACTGGCGGCCGCGGTCCGCCCCGGTTAGTCGTCGGAGGCGGCAAAGGAAATGGCTCGCGTGGACTCGCGGATCACCAGCTCCGGCGCAACCCGGTGATGCGTAATGTTCCAATCGCGTTTTTCTTGCGCGGCATTGATGCCTTCCATCACGATATTCGCGGCCAGATCGCCCATGGCTTCCAGCGGCTGACGAACGGTTGTAAGCGATGGCGCCGCCAGCGCGGACATCGCCACGTCATCGAATCCGATTACCGAACACTGTTCCGGTACTTTCACCCCGGCTTTGGTCAGCGCGCGAATTGCTCCCAGCGCCGTCAAGTCATCAAACGCCACCAGCGCCGTAAATTTTCGCCGCCGCTCCAGTAGTTCTTCCGTCAACCGCAGGCCGCCCTCAAATCCCGAATTGGGGTCAAACTCTTCCGGAAGCTGCAGTGCCAGGCTCTGATCGATCTCCAGCCCTGCGCCGTGTGCAAACTTTTGAATACCTTTCCAGCGCGGAGCGGAGTCAATCAGCGTTTTCGGTCCGCGAATAAATGCAATTTTTCGGTGGCCCAGTTTGTAGAGGTGTTCCAGCGCCAGCCGCCCGCCGGCCTCGTTATCTACCATCACCGAGCTTACCGTGTCGCCGGGCAACTCCCAGCCAATGGTCGCCGCCGGAATATTGCGCTTGGAGAAATCCCCCAGCAGATGAATATCCACGAACAGCCAGTTCGCCACCACGATCAGCGCTTCCACCTGGCGCTCCAGCAGCATTTCCAAATATCGTTCGAACCGGTTCCGCTGATTGTGTGCGTCGGCAAAAATAGGCAGGTACGACGCCTGGAATAGTGAATTCTCAATCCCGCGCAACACCGGCGTGCAGAATGGATCGGTGATATCGAAAAACATCACGCCCACGCTGTTGGTCCGCTTGCTGCGCAGAAAACGCGCCATGGCGTTCGGCCGGTATCCTAGCTTGCGCGCTGACTCTTCGATTTTCTTCTTGGTGGCCGGCGCGATGTACCGCGCCAGCGGCGCACTGTTCAGCACAATGGAAACAGTTGCCGGCGAGAAGCCGCTCAAATTCGCGACGTCTCTCATGGTCACTGCATCAGGTTTGCTCGATGACCGCTTCACGATTTTGTTCGTGCCAGCATCATCCGGCAGACCCCTGCTTGTTTGCAATGGCCCGTTTTTCACCGGCGCCTACTCCGTTGGAACATCAAACGTCATGGTTTTGCGGAACCAGGAAGTCTTCCACGCTCCGTAAATAATTCCAACCGCCACCCAGATCGTGCCCAGCACCTTCGCAGGCAAACTCAACTTCCACCAGATGTACGCGCAAATCCCGAATCCCAGCGTCGGCCACAGAAAACTCCAGACCGTCTTTTTTTCAGCATGCAGAAAATAGCGCACGAATGCCGCCGCATTCACTCCCATGAATGCGATAAACGCTCCAAAATTCAGCATCTCTGCGCCGCGTTCGTAAGTCAGCAAAAAGGAGCCGGCCAGCGCGATCGCGCCGATCAGAATCACGTTGTTCGCCGGGATATGTGTCTTCGCCGTAATTTTTCCGAAGAACGCTTTTGGCAGCGCGTCGTTTCGGCCCATACCATATAACAAGCGTGCGGCCGCCATTTGCGCTCCGAACCCCGAGCCGATATTAGCCACCAGGATGGTGAAGTTCAGCAGTTGGAAGAGAAACATGCCGCCCGCCTGCCGTGCCACCAGTGGAAACGCCGATTCCACCTGATCTGGAGGGAACGGCTTCGTTCCCCACACCAATTGTGCAGCGTAGACTTCCAGCGACGCGAGCACTCCGGTAACCACGCACACCAGCACCGTCGCCAGCAGAATATTTCTTCTCGGGTTCTCAACCTCTTCCGAAAATGTCGAGATGGCATCGAACCCGATGTAAGTCAGCACTGCGATCGAAGTTCCGTGAAAGATCAAATTCAGATTGAACGTCGCCGGATCATAAAATGGCTTGCTGAAGAATCCCGGGCCATAGGTATGCAGCTGAATCAGAAAACGCACCACGTAGGCAAAAAAGACGATCACCACGATGGTCATCGCCCCGGCTAGGACGTCATTAATTCGCGCGGAGGTTTTCACTCCCCGCAAATTTAGCAATGTGAACGCCACCGCGTAGAACACCGCCAGCACCCAATACGGCACCTCGGGCAGGATGTTTTGCGTCAGCTTGCTGCACAGAATGGTGCAAATCAGCGGGTTCAGGATGTAATCCATCACCATCGCCCAGCCGGTCAGGTAGCCAATGCCCGGATGGATTTCCTGCCCGACGTAGGTGTAGGCCGAACCGGCGCTGGGGTAAACACGCGCCAGCATTCCATAGCTGATCGCCGTAAACAGCATCGCCACCATGGCGATCAAAATGGTAGTCACCACGTGGCCGCTCGCCGCGTTATTCACCACCCCGAATATTCCCATCGGCGCGATGGGCTGGATGATCACGATGCCGATGATCACCAGATTCCACAGCGTCAGCGTTCGCCGCAGCCGCGGTGCTCCCGCGGCGGCTTCATCAGTCATCAGGATGTCCTCGTTGCCTGGGTCCGAATGGGTCACCCGGCTTGATTGAAACGATTTAACCGACCGATTGTGCTGATTTCGCGCACTTCATGCAACTTCATTCTTTTTTCACTTGCCCCGCGGGACATTCTGGCACTGTTCAACCGGACAGTTGCGCTCCTCGCAACATTCAGCCAAAACTGGCAACGACATCCGGCGCGCCGCAGTCTAACTTAATAGCACCGCCCGGCTAGATCGTTGGAAAGCCTTTTATGGGCGAAGGACCTCTCAACTCGGAACGCTGGGAAGCCACCCCTGTATTTTGGCACGTCGTGGCTTTGCTGCTCATCCTGCTGTTCGCACTCTGGCTGCGACCGGTTCCGCTGCAGCCTGATCCCGCGCTACAAGGCTACATTCAGATCATCACCGGCCTGCTGGCCTTTGTTTTTTCCGCCGTCACCCTGGTCCGCTTTCAAGGCTCTCAAGACCGCATTTCGCTGATCCTCGGTGCCGGATTCCTGCTCTCCGGAGCCGTCCTCGCCGGTTCCAGCGTGCTCTTCTTCCAGATTCCCGCTGAACACCAGCTTCAGATTCACTGGGCCCCGGTAGCTCTGTGGGTCGGGCGATTGATTCTGGCCCTATTGCTGGTGGTTGCCCTGCTCGTCGAGTATTTCCTGCCGCGGTCGCGCCATCCCAAAATTGAGATCGCCGGAGCGCTGCTCAGCGTCGTTGTGCTGACCTATTTGGTTACCGCCGCGCTCCGCCGGTTGCCCACAGAAGTCTCGCCGCATCCTGGTGCGCTGATTCCGTCGCCTCAACAACTCTTTCCAGGGGTAATTTTCCTGATTGCCGTCGTCTGGTATCGCCGCCGGTTAAACCAGGTCTTTACGGCTTTCGATCGCTCGATCTACGTCGCGGCCTGGATGAACTTTGCCTCGCAGTTGGCCGCATCACAGTCACAGCGGCTACTCGACGCGCCGTTTGTGATGGCACAGGCTTTTGCCGTCATGGGATACGCCATCGCGCTGGGTGGCGCGCTGCTCGATAACGCCCGTCTGTTTGAACAAGTGCACCAACTCGCGGTCAGCGATCCGCTGACCGGACTCGCCAACTACCGCCGCTTGCTCGACGTACTCGAAACCGAAACCGAACGCTGCAATCGCACCGGCCGCCATTTTGCCGTGCTGCTGCTGGATCTCGACGGTCTGAAAAAGATCAACGATACCTACGGACACCTGGTTGGCAGCCGCGCGCTTTGCCGGGTCGCAGATATTCTCCGTATCCACTGCCGCTCGATTGACACAGCCGCTCGCTATGGCGGAGACGAATTCGCGCTAGTTTTGCCGGAGTCGGAGGAAACCGAAGCGGAGAGCGTCGCGGGGCGCATCAAGCACGTTATGGAAATGGATCCGGAGAAGCCAACGCTCTCCGCCAGCATCGGAATCAGCGTCTATCGCGGCGATGGCGAACGTATTGAAAAACTATTGTCGGAAGCCGATGCGCATCTCTATCAGGAAAAAGCCAAACGCAACCGCCGCACCGCCGCATCCCTCGCGCGCCGCCGCCATCCCCGCCCCGACACGGTCTGAGTAGCACAGCCAATCCTGGCTGTGCTGTTTGCCGGAGAATTGTCATCCAGAGTCCGCCAGGGGTGGGCGAAGGATCTCAGCTGTGGAATTGCACAAACCATGATCGATGGAGGCCAGTTCGCGCAGTGCGTCGCCATCATCTGTGGAACACCTTACCGTTTCGCTCCCGGAGTAAACGGAGCCAACTGCTCCGCGATCTTCGCCTTGTCTCCGATCACCACAATCGTCATCTGATCCGGCTTGATGTGTTCCGCCGTTTCTCGCTGCACCTCTGCAGGCGTCACGGCATTGATCTTCTGCACATAAGTCTTCAGATAGTCCTCGCCCAGCCCCTGCAAATCCACAAATCGCAGTTGGCCAATCAACGCCCCGCGCGAAGAATTCTGAATCACAAACAAGCCAGACAAATAACTCTGTATGCCCTTCAACTCCGCATCCGCCGGCGGTTCTTTGGAAAGCCGGTCAATCTCGCCGAAAATCTCCTTCAGCGATGGCCCGGTAAATTTCGTCGTAACATCCGCCGCTTCCGCCCAGTACGCGTCGTGATATCGCCGGGAAATCTGGCTGTTCGGGGAATACGTGTAACCCTTTTGTTCGCGAATGTTCGAGGTAATGCGCGAGCCAAACGATCCGCCCAGCAGCGCATTGGTTACCACCAGCGGCACCTGGTCTGCACTCGTCGCGTCCGGCACCGGCAATCCCATCAGCAGCGTGGATTGCGCCGCTCCCGGCCGGTC
>Ga0070730_10005041_pt1 | contig 11462 bp, 5 predicted proteins | sample Coa_R1_3_FD_66447 | JGI IMG/M metagenome (GOLD analysis project Ga0070730, IMG submission 66447) | Surface soil microbial communities from Centralia Pennsylvania, which are recovering from an underground coalmine fire - Coalmine... | ecosystem: Environmental > Terrestrial > Soil > Unclassified ... | reverse complement strand
TCTTCAGCCTTGTGGCCGCAGCGCCCCTGGGAGCTTTGACGACGCCTGGGCTTTTTGCGCAGACCCACAAACACATTCCCGTGGGATTGGAGCTCTACTCGGTTCGCGACGATTTGAAGAAAGATCTGATGGGGACGGTGCGTGGCGTGGCGAAGATGGGCTACGAGTGCGTTGAGTTTTACGCGCCTTACTATGAATGGACGCTCGATTATGCCCGGCAGGTCCGCAAGGAACTCGACGATCTCCACATTCGCTGCTATTCCACGCACAACGATTTACGATCGTTCCATCAGGATGGCATCGGCCACGCCATCGACCTGAACCATATCCTGGGCACGCGCTACGTGGTGCTGGCTCATCCCGGCAACGTCAGCGGCATCGAGGGCTGGAAGCACATTGCGGACACGATGAACAAGGCCAACGATATCCTGATGGGCAAAGACCTGCACGCGGGCTATCACAACCACGATCTCGAATGGAGGCCGGTCGAGGGACAGAAGCCGATTGAGGTGCTCTCGGCGAACTTTGACAAAAGCATCATGCTGCAACTTGACGTGGGCACTTGTCTGGAAGCGGGCGGCGACCCCGTCACATGGATCGCCAGAAATCCCGGACGCATTCGCTCCATGCATTGCAAAGATTGGTCCCCCCAAAAAGGTTATCGCGTGCTTTTTGGTGAAGGCGTGGCCAAGTGGAAACAGATTTTTGCCGCCGCTGAAAGTACCGGCGGAATTGAGTACTACCTGATCGAACAGGAAGGCAGCGATTACTCCGAGATGGAAACCGTGGAGCGTTGCCTCAAGGCTTATCGCCGGCTTCGCGCTTGAATCGTGTCAGCATACTCAAACCTCACCACTGCCTGCGCCATTAAAACGGGCCTGTTGATTTCGGCTGCCCAAGTTCTGATATTAATCGCTGGCAACCCGTCGGCAATTTTAGGCTTCAAAGAGTACTTGGGCATGGCGAAGTTTTGCCACGGCTGTTGGAAGCTTCGATAGAAACTCTATGAAAGATCGATCCACGCTTGAAACCAGGTTCAGCGCCCGCCCATGGGCCGCCATTTTGCTGCTTCTGGTTGGGCTCGTCTCGCTGTTTACCCAAACCAAGTACGGCCGATATCTTCCCAAGTCAAGCTCCGTGCGCTTTATCTCGCAAGCCAGCAAGATGAGTCCGCAGGGTTCCCGGCGGAGAATAAAGCGTCGCAAGACCCAAGGCGTTGCGAACGACCACCGGCCCCGGAGTTCTGTGGAACTCTCGGTAGTTCGCTCCCGGCCGGACTCTCCCCCTCCGCAACAAGCCCTGATATTGCTCGCCGATTTGTTGCGTGCTCCTCCCCTGGCGCGAATTTAGTCCGCCACACCAATCAATAACAAACGTTCTGACTTAAGTCAGGCTTTCATAAAAAGGCCCATGGCCGCAGCGCCGTCCGCGTAATTGGAGGACCAGAAATGCAGGCACCACTAACTTCGTCCCAATTGGCAGAGCTCCAACGTCTTGATTCCTGCTCGGTGTCGAATGCGATTGAAACTTTCAAGGTAAGGATGCGAAATACCGGATTTGCGGATTCGAGCATTCGATGCATGTTTGAAGACTTTCCTCCGATGGTAGGTTACGCCGCAACGGCTCGTCTGCGCAGTGGTGAGCCGCCCATGGAGGGACGGAGTTTCCATGACCGCACGGACTGGTGGAAAAGCATTCTCAAAGTGCCTGCGCCGCGCATTGTGGTGCTGGAGGACATGGACAGGCGGCCGGGTCTCGGAGCCTTCGTTGGCGACGTTCATGCTGCGATTCTCAAAGCGTTGGGGTGCGTCGGTTACGTGACCAACGGCGCCGTTCGGGGATTGCCCGCAGTGCGTGAAATGGGATTCCATTTATTTGCCGGAAACATTGCGGTATCGCACGCTTACGCGCACATCTTCGACATCGGGTCGCCAATCGAGCTTGCGGGCATGCAAGTTCATCCGGGCGACTTGCTGCACGGCGACCGTCACGGCGTGCTGACCATTCCCCATGAAGTTGCCGCGGGCATTCCGGAGGCGGCGGCAAAGCAAATGGAGAAGGAACACAGGGTGATTGAGGTTTGCGGGTCGCCTGACTTTTCTCTGGAACGTCTGGCGGAAGCAATTAAGTAAATGGAGTTACGATCCAAATAGCAAGCGGGCGCGGGACCGAACTGCACTCGCGGGCGGGAGATGAAATGAAAAAGCAAAAAGTTAAAATTTGGCGGGTGAGCAGCGGGCTGGTTTGCCTGGCCGGGATTGGTGTTGCCGGAGCGCTGCTGGCTACCTCGTGCTCTCAGGTGCAAAAGGCTGAAGCGCAACCCAATCTACCGGACGCGCCCAGTGTGGCGGTGGCCAAAGCCACACGCCAGGATCTCGACCGCAACTTCAAGATTGCCGCCGAGTTTCGGCCCTACCAGGAAATTAATGTGTATGCGAAAGTCTCCGGCTACGTAAAACACATTGACGTGGACATCGGAGACCGGGTGCGCACGGGCCGGCTGCTGGCGGTACTGGAGATTCCCGAACTTACCGCGGAGTTAGATCGTGCCCAGGCTTCTCTGCGGCGCGACCAGGAAGAACTGAAGCGCGCGCAGGGAGATTTGCAACGCGCTCAGGCGGCGCACCAAGTCACTCACCTGGAATACGGCCGGCTGGCCGCCGTGGCCAAGCAGCGGCCAGAACTTGTGGCGCAACAGGAAATTGACGACGCCCAGGGCCGCGATCTCGAAGGAGAAGCCAAAGTGGCGGCGGCCAAGTCAAGTCTGGCGGCCGCTCAGGAACAATTGCAAATTGACCAGGCCACTTTACAGAAAGACCAGTCCATGTGGGACTATTCGCGCATCACCGCGCCTTTCAGCGGCGTGATCACCAAGCGATACGTGGACAACGGGGCGATGGTGGCTTCCGGTATTTCTTCAGAAAAACAGGCTCTGCCCGTGGTCCAACTTGCGCAGACGGATCTGCTTCGGCTGGATATTCCGGTACCTGAAGCGGACGTTCCCAAGGTTCGCCTTCGAACGCCGGTTGAAGTCTATGTGCAGTCCATCAACAAAACTTTCCCGGGCTTGGTTGCGCGGATTTCCGACCAGGTGGATATGGCGACGCGCACCATGATTGCCGAGGTGGACGTTCCCAACGCTGATCTGGTGCTGGTGCCGGGAATGTACGCCGAGGCTACCATCACACTTGACCACAAGCGCAACGCAGTGGTGGTCCCGGTCCAGGCTGTTTCTCGTGACGCCAACAAGTCAACCGTATTGATGGTCGATGCGAAGAACAAGATCGCAGAAAGGACTGTGACTCTGGGTCTGGAAACTTCCAACAAAGTCGAAATCGTGGCCGGGATCAATGAGGGTGACATGGTGGTGATCGGCAGCCGCGGCCAACTCCAGGATGGCATGACGGTAAAGCCAAAAATGGTGGAAGGGACAGGGGCGGAGGGAAAAACCTAATGTCACGCTTCTCCATTCGTAATCCCTATTTCATCATTGTCGCCTGCCTCATTGTTGCCGTGGTGGGTTTGACCGGACTCGCGCGCATGCCCGTGGATTTATTTCCGACGATTAACATTCCGGAAGTCGTGGTGGCGACGTTTTACAACGGGATGCCGCCGGAAGACATTGAGACTGAAATTACGGGCCGCTTCGAGCGGTTCTTCACGCTGGGCGCCGGCATTGACCACATGGAATCGAGGTCGTTGCCGGGGGCGAGCGTGATTAAAGTCTATTTTCAGCCGGGAACGAATGCCGATTCCGACGTTGACGAAATTTCAAACCTGGCGATGGCTGACCTGCGGCGGCTGCCTCCGGGAACACTTCCGCCCGTGGTGATGAAGTTTGATGCATCCAGCCTCCCTGTCTGCCTGATTACGCTTAAGGGTAAGGGAATCAGCGAGACTCATCTCCGCGACTTCGGCCAGTTCACGGTCCGCAATCAACTGGCGAGTGTGCCGGGAGCATCTGTGCCGCCTCCCTTCGGGGGCATGTACCGGCAGATCATGGTCTATGCCGACCCGCTAAAGTTGCAGGCCTACAATCTGAGCCTGATGGACGTGGTTCGCTCTTTGAATAACTCCAACCTGATTCTGCCCGCCGGTGACGTCAAGATCGGTCCGTACGATTACGACATCTACACCAACAGCCAGATTCAAAACGTCGCGGATATCAGCCGCGTTCCGTTAAAAACCGTGGGCCAATCTTCCGTGACGGTGGCGGACATTGGAAAAGCCGAGGACGCGCATGGGATCCAAACCAACATTGTAAGAGTCGATGGGCAGCGGTCCGTATACCTGCCGATTTTGAAACAAGGTGGAGGCACCAACACGATTGCCGTGGTGGACGGAATCAGGGCGGTATCCTCACACCTTTATGACATACCAAAAGAGTTGCTCGCCAAGGTGGTTTTTGACCAGTCATCGTTCGTAAGAGCGGCCATCAGTGCAGTGTTGGTCACAGCGGCGATCGGACTGTTCCTCACCTGCCTTTTGGTTCTGGTTTTTCTGGGCAGCCTGCGCGCCACCATCGCGGTATTCCTCTCTGTTCCGCTCTCGGTGCTTGTGGCGGCCATCGCGCTTTACCTGGGAGGCAGCTCGATTAATACCATGGTCCTGGCGGGGCTTGCCCTGGCCTTTTCGCGATTGATTTACAACGCCGTGGTGGTGCTGGAAAACATTTTCCGCCATCTTGAAATCGGCGAGTCGCCGGAAGTGGCAGCGGAGAAGGGCGGGCAGGAGGTGGCGTTGCCGGTTCTGGCCGCAACCCTGGCGGCGGGCGTGGTTTTCTTTCCCGTCACTTTCCTTTATGGCGTCAGCCGGTTTCTTTTTTCGGCCCTGGCACTGACCGCGGTATTGTCCCTGATCGGCTCTTACTTTGTGGCCATGACCGTCGTGCCGCTGTTTTGCGCCAAGTTGATCAAGGGCCGCGTCACCACGCCCGATGTCAGCGGGCAGGCGCCGGGCGCGACGGCAGAGATTCGCCAACCGCGGCTATCATGGACCGTTCGATTCAATTCCTACTTCAGCAGCTTGTTCTCCCGCGTCTTGAACTGGTACGACGGGTGGGTACGAAAAGCTCTGACTCGGCCCCTGGCCATCGTGCTCGTGACCACAGTAATTTTTCTGTTGAGCCTCTTGATCTATCCGTTCCTGGGTGTTGCGTTCTTCCCCCGCACGGACGCCGGACAATTCATGATTAATCTCCGCGCGCCTTCGGGGTCGCGGGTGGAAATCACCAATGACGAAGTGAAGAAGGTTGAAGCTATTATTCGCCAGACGGTCGCTCCAAATGATCTGTCCATGATCGTTTCAAACATCGGAGTGATTCCCGGCTTTTCCTCGATTTACACTAGCAATTCCGGCCCCGACACGGCCACCGTGCAGGTGGCCCTCACTGAACATCACCAATTGGGCAGCTATCAATACATGGATCTTGTCCGAAAGCGGCTGCAAACCGAATTGCCCGAACTGAATGCTTTCCTGCAGTCCGGCGGACTGCAGGACGCTGTTTTAAATATGGGCTTGCCGGCGCCCATTGACGTGCAAGTGAGCGGCAATAATCTGGACACGATCTATCAGACCGCTCTGCGACTGGCGGAAGGGATCCGTAAGATTCCCGGAGTGCGAGACGCGTTTATCCCTCAAGACATGAGTTATCCCGCGTTGCGACTGGCTGTCAATCGTCTCCACGCCGGCGAGCTTGGGTTGAGTCAGAAGGAAGTGGTGGACAATGTCATAACAGCTTTAACTTCGAATGGAATGATCGCCCCCAGTTACTGGATCGATCCGAAGACGGGCAACGATTACATGCTGACCGTCCAGTATCCCGAAAGTGCGGTGCAGAGTCTATCCGACCTGAGTCAGATTCCGCTCCACTCGCCGAATCATCCCGAGGCCACAACACTGGACGCAGTGAGCAAAATCAATCATATCGAATCGCCCACTGAGGTTGACCACTACCAGATTCAGCGCGTGACTGATGTTTACGTTACACCATCAGGCGAGGATCTGGGCCGCGTCACCAAGTCGATTAAAAAAATTCTGGGCAAAACGCAACTGGACCAGGGCGTGCGCGTGAATCTGCGGGGCATGGTTGAGGCCATGCAATCGTCATTCCATATTTTCGCTCTTGGCCTGCTGCTTTCCATCGGGCTTCTTTATCTGGTTCTGGTTCCTCCCTTCCGTTCTTTTATCAGCCCATTCCTTATCCTGCTCGCCGTGCCGCTGGGAATCACCGGAGTACTGTTGGCCCTTGCATTGACCGGCACGACGGTGAACGTGATGTCGCTGATGGGGCTCGTGATGCTGGTGGGCGTCGCGGTTTCCAACAGCATCCTGATTGTCGATTACACTGACCGGGTGCGTGAGGAGGGAGTGGCGGTTTACGATGCGATTCTTGAAGGTTGCCGGGTCCGCCTGCGCCCCATCCTTCTGACCTCGCTGGCTACTCTGCTGGGACTCGCGCCGATGGCGTTGAAGCTCGGCACAGGGAGTGAGACTTATGCTCCGCTCGCGCTCGCCATGATCGGGGGCCTTACCGTATCTGTTTTCGCGACACTCTTCATCGTACCCGCGGCCTACCTTCTGGTCTACCGTGACAAGAACGAGGCGGCCTTGGAGGAGTCTCACTGATGTCGCGATTTTCGATCCGCAATCCCCACTTTATTATTATCGCCTGCCTCATCATCGGTGTGCTCGGACTGACGAGCTTGGCGCGCATGCCGGTGGACCTTTTTCCAACCATCAACATGCCGGAAGTTGTGGTCGCTACCTTTTACAACGGCATGCCTCCTGAGGATATTGAAACCGAGATCACCGGCCGGTTCGAGCGATTTTTCACCCTGGGCGCGGGCATCGATCACATGGAATCGCGATCACTGCCGGGAGTGAGCGTCATCAAGGTGATTTTTCAACCGGGCACGAACGCGGATTCCGACGTGGACGAGATTTCAAACCTGGCGATGGCGGACCTTCGCCGCCTGCCGCCGGGAACCCTGCCTCCGGTGGTGACGAAGTTCGACGCTTCCAGCCTGCCCGTCTGCCTGATTACTCTGAAAGGAAAAGGGCTGAAGGAAACGCGGCTGCGCGACCTGGGACAATTTCAAATCCGAAATCAGATTGCGGCCGCCCCGGGCGCATCGGTCCCTCCGCCCTTCGGCGGCAAATACCGGCAGATCATGGTCTACGTCGATCCCGTGAAGCTTCAGGCGCACGAATTAGGCGTGATGGACGTGGTGCGCGCCGTGAATAATGCCAACCTGATTCTTCCCGCGGGTGACACAAAGATCGGGCCTTACGATTACAACACCTACACCAACAGCCAGATCGAAGTTGTCCCGGACATCAACAGCCTTCCCATCAAAACAGTAGGCGGGACTTCCGTGATGGTGGGTGACGTCGGCGTGGCAGAGGACGCGTCCACAATCCAGACGAATATTGTGCGGGTCGATGGCCAGCGTTCCGTGTACCTGCCAATTATGAAGCAAGGTGGCGACACGAATACCATCGCCGTTGTGGACGGCATCAAGAAAGTGGTAGCCAACCTCTTTGATGTTCCAAAGCAGTTGGTGACCCGCGTGGTGTTCGATCAATCATTGTTCGTAAAGAAGGCGATTGAAACCTTGCTGCACGAAGGGGTCACCGGCCTCCTGTTGACGGCCTTGATGGTTCTGCTCTTTCTGGGAAGCCTGCGCGGAACCGCCGCGGTCTTTCTCTCCATTCCGCTATCAGTTTTGGCGGCCACCATCGCGCTTTACCTTTGGGGAAGCTCGATCAACGCCATGGTGTTGGCCGGGCTGGCCATCGTTTTCTCGCGCTTGATCGATAATTCCGTGATCGTGCTGGAAAACATTTTTCGTCACCTTGAATTGGGTGAGTCGCCTGAGATCGCGGCGGAGAAAGGCGGCCAGGAGGTGGCGATGGCAGTACTGTCCGCCACACTCACCAGCTCCGTCGTGTTCTTTCCCGTAACGTTCCTTTATGGCGTCAGCCGATTTTTATTTTCCGCGTTGGCTCTGGCGGTGGTTCTGGCTTTGTTCGCTTCTTACTTTGTCGCCATGACGGTGGTCCCGCTGTTTTGCGCCAAGCTGGTTAAAGGCCATCATGTCGCCGGCGAAGATGCTGCCGCGCACTCGGACGACGTCCCCGGTCAGACAACCTTAAAGAAAACTTCCTGGAGCAGCAGGTTCAACGCCGCTTTCAATATTAAATTCAAACAGACTCTCGACTGGTATGAAAACCTCGTGCAGCGCGCACTTACCCGCCCTGTGGCCGTGATGGCGGGCATTATCGGAATGTTCCTGGCCAGCCTCTTGATTTATCCGTTCCTCGGCGTTGCCTTTTTTCCCAGAAGTGATGCGGGCCAATTTGTGCTCAATCTCAAAGCCCCGTCCGGAACCCGTATTGAGGTGACGAACAAGCTGGTGGCCCGCGTCGAAGATCTTATCCGCCACGTGGTGTCGCCCAAGGATCTTGGGTTGATCGTTTCGAACATCGGCGTGATCCCCGGATTTTCTTCGATCTACACCAGCAATTCCGGACCTCACACCGCGACCATTCAGGTGGCGCTCACAGAAAATCACAAAATCGGCAGTTACGAATATATGGATCGCGTTCGCCGGCGCCTTGCCACCGAGCTGCCCGAAGTCAGCGCTTTCTTCCAATCCGGCGGCCTTCAGGATGCTGTCCTGAACCAGGGCCTGCCGGCGCCCATTGATCTCCAGGTGAGCGGCTCGAATCTCAAGAGCGATGACCGTATCGCTGTGGACCTTGCCAATCGCATTCGCAAGCTCCAGGGCGTGAGTGACGTCTACATTCCGCAGGATCTGGACTATCCCTCCCTCCGGCTCGACGTCGACCGGGTTCGCGCCAGCGAATTGGGATTAAATCAAAAGGAAGTGATCGACAATGTTATTACGGCTCTGACTTCAAATGGCATGATCGCTCCCAGCTTTTGGATCGATCCCAAGACCGGCAACGATTATCTGCTGACCGTTCAGTATCGCGAACAGAATGTGCGCAACATCGCGGACCTGAAGTCGATTCCCATTCGCTCGCCCGGAGATAAATATCCCGCACTGCTCGATGCCATCAGCAAAGTGACGCCCATCGAGTCGCCCACTGAGGTCGATCATTATCAGATTCAGCGAATCATTGACGTTTATGTGAACACGGCAGGAGAGGACCTGGGCCGGGTGGCCACAGGCATTGACAGGATTATCGCTCATACGGACGTTCCGCCGGGCATTCAGGTGAAGCTGCGCGGCATGGTGGAAGGCATGCGCCAATCATTCCGCAGCTTCGGGCTCGGCCTGATCCTGTCGCTCATTCTCCTCTACCTCATTCTGGTGGCTCAGTTCCGCTCTTTCGTTGACCCGCTCCTGATCCTGCTGGCCGTGCCCACCGGGCTTACTGGCGTGCTGGTCATTTTGTTCGTCACCGGCACAACTCTGAACGTCCAATCGCTGATGGGTATTGTCATGATGGTCGGCATCGTGGTCTCAAATAGCATTTTGATTGTCGAATTTGCCCACCGGTTGGAGGAAGAAGGACTCCCCGTTCGTGATGCCGTCATTTCGAGTTGCCGCATCCGACTGCGCCCTATTCTGATGACATCGCTAGCCACCGTTTTCGGATTGATTCCCATGGCCTTGAAGCTGAGCACGGGAAGCGAAGTCTATGCGCCGCTGGCGCGGGCGATCATCGGGGGATTGGTCGTCTCAGTCATCCTGACAGTCTTCCTCGTCCCCGCAGCTTACCTGCTTGTGTATCGCAAGCGGTCCGGTGAGGCGACTGTCGCAACACAATTGGAGGCTCAATGAACTGGCGCCGCCGCGCAATCACTCTGCTGAGTTTTATCACACTGGGTGGAGCAATGGCTTTCGCCCAAGCCGTCCAGAAGTTGACGCTCGCGCAAGCAGAGGCCATCGCGCTTTCAAATCATCCGCAAATTAGTTCCTTCCGTTACAACGCACTTGCCGCAAATGAAGCGACGCGCGAAGCCAAGTCAGCTTATTACCCCACCGCCATCGGCAGTCTGACCGGGGCGGGCGCCGACGATAACAGCCGGATTGCGGCAGGCGGCCTGAACAATCCCATCATCCTCAATCGCTACTCGAATGGCGTGGCGATCGGACAACTGATCACCGATTTTGGCCGCACCAAAAATCTGGTGGCAAGTTCGCGCCTCCAGGCCCAGGCAGCGCAGGAGAACGTTCAAACAGCGCGGCAAAATGTGTTGCTGCAAGTCGACCGCGCTTACTACGACGTCTTAAAGGCTCAGGCCGTCTTGCGCGTCGCCGAGCAGACGGTGAAGGACAGGCAATTGGTGGCTGACCAAATCAATGCTTTGGCGGCGAACAAACTTAAGTCCGGTCTCGATGTAAGTTTCGCCAACGTCAACCTTGCAGACGCGAAACTCCTGCTGGCGCAATCACAAAACGACAAGCAAGCCGCTCTGGCAGCGCTCTCCACAGCATTGGGTTATTCGGATCAGCACACGTTTGAAGTGGAGGATGTGCCGCTGCCCTCCGCGCCGCTCCCTCAATTCGCCGATCTGGTTAATCAGGCATTTCACCACCGGCCCGAACTCATCAGCCAGCGTTACACTCAACAGGCGTCAGAAAAATTTGCCAGGGCTGAAAAGGATCTCCGGTTTCCGACCATCAGCGCGATCGCTGCTGCCGGTGAAACTCCCGTCCATCAAGCGGCGCTCGCCGACAACTACGCGGCTGCCGGTGTGAACGTGAACATTCCTATTTTCAATGGACATCTGTTTTCCGCGCGTCGCGCCGAAGCGGAGTTTAAGGCTCGGGCCGAAGCAGAGAACCTGAGAGATCTCCAGGACCGCATCGCGCGCGACATTCGAGTGGCCTGGCTGAATGCGAACACCGCCTATCAGCGCCTGGACTTGACCCGTCAGCTCATGCAGCAGGCTACGCAGGCTTTGGACCTTGCGCAGTCTCGTTACAAACTTGGCCTGAGTTCGATCGTTGAGCTCAGCCAGGCGCAGTTGTTCCAAACTCAGGCTGATATTGAACAGGCCAGCGCCAAATATGATTACGAATTCCAGATCGCAAATTTGAATTACCAGGTGGGAGCATCACACTGAGTGGAGAGCAGCGTCAGGGTTCAGAGGAGCGGGACGCCAAACAGAAATGACTCCATCCCCGTCAATGCGCCAGAGTCACAACTTCCACGGCAAATGGGTTTAAGGTAACTTCGTCCCGGGGAATATTTATGGCACTGGGCGAATCAAACCCGGTGGTCGGGTCCACGTATTCAATTCGCGCTCCCGTGGCCGAAGGGAGGCTAAGTTCCACCGGCTGCTGGCGCTTGTTAATCAGCAGTATCTTGCGCTTTCCATCGCGCGTTATAAAACCCTGAACCTCGACAGAGGGCGTGGACACATGGGTTTCCACAAGCTTGTCGCCCGGCCCAAAATTATCGTGGATCAACTTCAGCACCCA
>Ga0070730_10005039_pt1 | contig 11463 bp, 9 predicted proteins | sample Coa_R1_3_FD_66447 | JGI IMG/M metagenome (GOLD analysis project Ga0070730, IMG submission 66447) | Surface soil microbial communities from Centralia Pennsylvania, which are recovering from an underground coalmine fire - Coalmine... | ecosystem: Environmental > Terrestrial > Soil > Unclassified ... | reverse complement strand
GCCCAACCGGCTGGTGCGGATGCTTCGCCCCTACCAGCGACCACGAAAGGCAAATGCACCCGCCCCAGCGTCCGTCTTGACGACTGCTACCACCCCGCATAGACTTAGCCTCTGATGCTAACCGACGTTTCCTAGCCCCCAATGAACCCAACCCAAAACGCTTCAGTGCCCGCCCACCTCCCGGCGGCAGAGTTATTCAGCCGGCACACCTTATTGTCGATAGTGCCGTCGTGACCACCCGCATCCTGGTCTACCAGCACATGGACCGCGATCGACTCGGCCTCATTGGCGAAGCCTTGCTTCGGCGAGGCGTCGCTATTGACATCAATTGCCCGTACCTTGGCGAAGGGGTGCGCGATCCGTCCGAATATGATGCCCTGGTCGTGATGGGCGGGGACATGAACGTCTACCAGGAAGAGCAGTTCCCCTGGCTGGCCGTGGAGACTCGTTTCATCCGGCAGGCGGCGTTGGATGGTCAGGCCATCCTGGGCGTGTGCCTGGGCGGCCAGTTGCTGGCGCGCGCGCTGGGCGCCATTGTGCGCCTGGGCGGCGCGCCCGAGCTGGGCCTGGCTGAGATCGACTTGACAGAGGCCGGCCGGGTCGATCCGCTGTTCGAGGGTCTAGCCAGCCTCGAGTCCACCGTGTGGCATGACGATACTTTTGACATCCCGGCTGGCGCCGTGGCGTTGGCCAGCTCGGAAGGCTGCGCCAACCAGGCTTTTCGCTATGGCGAGCGGGCCTACGGACTGCAATTTCATCCCGAGGTCACGCCCGCCCTCCTGGAAGAGTGGATCGCCGCGGCGCCCTATCTGGCGGTGGACGACCAGCGCGCGCTGCGAGCGCACTTTGCCAGCCGTTACCCGGCCCTGCGAGCCCAGACCGATTGTCTCGTCGATAATTTTCTGCGCCGCATTTCGCGCGCCAAGCCCGGCCCAATCGCTCAGTCCACCTGACACCCCGCGGCCAAACCAGGCAATCCAAGATCTGTCCGATTAGCGCCGGCCGGCAGCCCTGTGCGGCTGCCGGCGCGGCTTTGTGGAGCAACGATGAAGATCACCAGGATCGAACAATTTTTCCCGCGCCCGCGCACCCGGCTGGTAAAGGTGACGACCGATAGCGGCTTGATTGGCTGGGGCGAGACCACCCTGGAGGCCAAGCCCAAAAGCACCAACTCGGCCGTGGAGGAGATGGCCGACTACCTGATCGGCCAGGACCCGCTGCTAATCGAGAAGCATTGGCAGTTCATTTACCGCTCGGCCTTCTTCCGGGGTGGGGCGGTGGTGATGAGCGCGCTGTCGGGGCTGGACCAGGCGTTGTGGGATATCGCCGGCAAGCATTTTGGCGTGCCCACCTACCAGTTGCTGGGCGGCCCCGTGCGCGACCGCATCCGCGTCTACGCTCATTGGGGCATCGACAACCTGGAGCCGGCCACGCTCGACAGCGCCAAACAGCGGTTGGAGCGGCTGCAGAAGATGGGCTATACGGCCTACAAGAGCGGTCCGGGCGGCAAGTGGCGCGGGCACGAGCCGCCGGCGGTGATCGACGCGTTTGTAAAACGCGCCTACCTGATGCGCGAGTGGGTGGGGGACAATGTGGAGCTGGCCTTTGACTTCCACGCCAAGATGACCCCGGCGCTGGCGGTGGAGATCTGCCACGAACTTAAAGGCATGCGCCCCATGTTCGTAGAGGAGCCGGTGCCGCAGGAGAATGTGGACGCGCTCAAACAAGTCAGCGACCACGTCACCTTCCCCATCGCCACCGGCGAGCGGCTGCTGAGCCGCTGGGAGTTCCGCGAGGTGCTGGAAAAGCAGGCCGCCGCCTACCTGCAGCCCGACGGTTCGCACGCCGGCGGCATCAGCGAGCTCAAGCGCATCGCCAACATGGCCGAGGCCTACTATGTTTATTTGGCGCCGCACTGCGCCATCGGGCCGATGGCGTTCTCGGCCTGCATGCAGGTGGACGCCGCGATCCCCAACTTCCTCATCCAGGAGCAGGTGGATGCCTGCTTGGGTAATGGGCTGCTCCAGACGGATTGGCAGGTGATCGACGGGCACGTGGCGCTGCCCACCCAGCCCGGCCTGGGGTTCGAAATTAACGAGCGCGAAGCCCAACAGAATATTGAGTATCACGAAGAGCTGGGCGGCGCCTGGTACCACCCGGCCGACGGCAGCTTAACCGACTGGTAATTTGGAGGAGCGAACGATGGGCGACACACAAGCGCCACACCCCCTGAAGAAAGTCCTGGTCACCGGCGGCTGCGGGCGGATTGGCTCGTACTTTATCAAAGCCACCGCCGGCCGCTACGACTTCCGCATGGTCGATCGTGTGGCCTGGGATGAAGAAAAGAACGGCCAGTTTCCGGGCGAGGCCAGCGTGGCCAACCTGAGCGACCTGGACGCTTGCCGCGCGGCCTGCGAGGGCATGGAAGCGGTCATTCACCTGGCGGCCAACCCAATACCCTCGGCGGTCATGGCCTCGTTACTGCCCGACAACATCCTGACCACCTACAACATGTTCACGGCGGCACAGGAAGCTGGCTGCCAGCGCTTTCTGTTCGCCAGCAGCATCCATGCCATCGACGGTTACCCGCCCGAGGTGGAAGTGAGCCCGGAAATGCCCCTGTGGCCCAAGAACCTGTATGGCGTGACCAAATGCTTTGGCGAAGCCCTGGGCATCGTCTTTGCGTATCAACACGGGCTGCCCACCATCGCGCTGCGCATCGGCACGTACTGGGTGGCGGGGCGCGCCGGCACGCCCTCCGAGCGGGACAAGCGCTCGTTCCTGGCCGCCGATGATCTCAACCAGTTGCTGGAGAAATGCCTGGCGATCAATGGTGTCCAGTTTGCCATCATCAATGCCATCTCCGACAATCGTATCAAGCGCATGAATATCTCGGCCACCATCCGCGACTTTGGCTATCAGCCGCAGGCGGATGCCTTCGAGCTGTTTTAGCCCAGGAACCCTATCATGAAAGCTCAGCTCAAAACGCACAACGGCACGCCCACCGTGTTTCTCGACGACCAGCCGGCCTTCTTTGGCTGCCACCTGGTTGGCTACATGCAGCCCGACCACCTGCTGGACAACCAGCCCTACGCCCGCAAATACGCCGAGGCCGGCGTTCACATTTACTCGGTCGACAACTTCACCCACGAATGGGTGGGCCCCCGGCCCGGCAACCCCAGCCCGTACGACTTTACACTGGTGGTGCCGCGCCTGCAGAGCTATATCGACGTGGACCCGCAGGCCATGTTCCTGATGCGCATGGGCGTGGAAACCAGTTGGGAGCCCAGCACCTGGTTTAACAAGGCCTACCCGGACGAAGTGGAGGTGCGCTCGGACGGCACCAGCCGCTTTAGCTCCTTCGCCTCCACCGTCTGGCGGCAGCAGGTGAACGATCTGATCCGCGCCTTTATGGCCCACCTGCGCGACACCGGCATGTATGACCGCATTGTGGGCTTCCAGGTGGGGGCGGGGTCGTCGGGCGAGTGGATCAAGGACACCTCGTGCATGTTGCTGCCCAGCAACGATTTTGGCCCGGCGATGCGCCGGCACTTCCGCGGCTGGCTGGCCGCGCGCTATCACGACGACGCCGCGCTCCAGGCCGCCTGGGCCGAGCCGGCCGTCACCCTGGCCACGGCTGAAGTGCCCACGCACGCGATGCAGTCCACCACCACCGCGCACACCTTCCGCGACCCGCGCCGCGAGCGGCGGGTGATTGACTATTACGAATGCCTGGCCGAGACCGCCGCCGACGACCTGATTGGCTTTTGCCAGACCATCCGCGACCTCACCCACGGCGAAAAGCTCACCGGCGGTTTCTTTGGCTACGTGATGGAGCTGGCCTGGAATATGTGCTTCTTCGCTGACAACAACACCCTGGAAGAGGCCGAAGTCTCCACCATCCAGCGCAGCGGCCACCTGGGGCTGCACAGGCTGCTGCACTCGCCGGCGGTCGATTTCGTCGTCAGCCCGTACAGCTACGCCTTCCGCGGGCTGGGCGGCGACTGCCTGCCCATGCAGCCGGCTGAGTCGCTGCGCGCGCACGGCAAGATCTATTTCATGGAAGAAGACGCGGTGATGCACAACTTCCAGGAGCCGGACGGGCGCAACCATGCCTTCGAAAACAACATCGCCGTCTACCAGCGCAACTTTGCCCAGGCGCTCACCCACGCGCACGCTGTCACCTGGTTTGAAACCTACGATCTGCACGAAACCCCCAGCCTGATGGACGAGCGCAAACGCTGGATCCGGCGCTTCCAGGAGCTTGGCACCTGGGGCCTTGGCCTGGACCGCACGCCCGCGTCGGAGGTGGCCGTATTCCTCGACGACGAGTCCTATTTCTACGAATCAAATCGCAACAGCCTGGATATCCCGCTCATCTGGCGGCAGCGGGTGATCGGCCTGAACCGTTTCGGCGCGCCGCACGATATGTACTTGCTCAACGATCTGTTGGACCATGACCTGCCGCCCTACAAACTGTATGTGTTCCTCAACCCGTTTCACCTGAACAACCGCCGGCGCGAAGCGTTGAAGCGGGTGCTGCGCCGCGACGGGCGGGTGGCGCTGTGGCTGTATGCGCCCGGCCTCATCAACTGCGACGCGCCCGACGGCCAACCGGCGCTGAACAAGGAGCACATGACCGACCTAAGTGGTCTGCACTTTGGCCAGGGTAAGAGCCCGTGGACGCCGTTTATGCATGTGACGAATTTCAAGCACCCCATCACCCACGGGCTGCCGCAGGATTTGTTCTGGGGCACCACCAACCCCATCGGGCCGTTGTTCCACCTGGAAGACCCGGCGGCTACCACCCTGGGCCAGGTGGTGTACACCCTGGGGCGCTGCAAGCCCGGGTTTGGCGTGCGGACTTTCAACGCCGATCAGCGGGAGTCTGCCTATAGCTCAGTCTATCTGGCCGCGCCGGATGTGCCGGCGCCGGTGCTGCGGGGGGTGGCGCGTTTTGCCGGGGTGCACCTGTACAACGAAGACGGGGATGTGCTGTATGCCACGCCCGAGCTGCTGAGCGTGCACACGGTGGCGGGCGGCGCGCGCACCTTCAAGCTGCCCAAGGCGGCCGAGGTGGTTTACGACCTCTTCAACCAGCGCATGGTGGCCGCTAACGTCTCTGAATTCAGCGTCGAGCTGCCCGAGGCCTCCACGGCGCTATTTTTCACCGGTTCGCGCGCTGTGCTCGGGCCAGTGAATTAGGCCGGGTGGCGGCGCCATGCCGCTGACGTCCTGAATCTCGGGTTGGGCCCACTGGGTTCTGGCTTGCTCGGAGAGCCGCAGTCCGTGACCGGGCAGCTCGGGTGCCACCGCAAAGCCGTTCTCGAACACCACCGGCGCTTCGAGCAGAAAGCTGTAGTTGGGGAAGTGAAACTCAATCCAGGTGTCGCCTGGCAGGGCGGCGGCCAGGTGCACGCCCAGCTCGAAGGCGGTGTTGCCGAGCGATACCTGGAGGCCGTGCTCGTTGGCCAGCCAGGCGGCGCGCAGGCCGTCGCTGAGGTTGCCGTGGATGTTCAGGATATCCACCGCGCCGGCTTCAATCAGCCGGCGCTTGTCGCGCAGCCCCAGGTATTCGCCGGTGTTCACCAGCGTAAAGGGCACCGCGCGCATAATCTCGCGCAGGCCGTCAAAGTCGTAGCGCAGGCAGGGGTCTTCGGCCCACAAAATCTCGAAGCCGGCGGCGTGATAGGCGTGCAGCCGGCGAATGGCCTCGCCCGGCGACCAGGCCTCGTTGGAATCCACCATCAGGGTGGCCTGCCGGCCCACCAGGTTCTGCACCAGTTGCAGCCGGCTGATGTCCCACTCCAGATCCGGATGCCCCACCTTGACCTTGAAGGCGTTGAAACCCATCTGCGCCGTCTGCTGATAGAAGGCGGTGCAGGCTTCGTCCGTCAGGTGATAATCGAGGCCGCTGGCATAGGCCCGCACCCGGTTGCTGCGCCCGCCCAGCAGTTGATACAGGGGCAGCCCCAGCTCCTGGGCGTGCAGGTCCCAGGCCGCCTGGTCGATGGCCTCGCCCAGGCCATACGGCAGGTCGCGGATGTTGCCGCCGCGCGGGCGGCTGAGGCGGTGGGTGAGGGCTGAGGGCGTCTGGCCGACAAAGCCTTGTTTAACCTCGGTGTCAATCACCCGCTTCATCTCCGCCAGGCCCGGCAAGGGGTGAAAGGCAGACGAGAAGAAACCGGTGCCGGTGTGTCCGAGCGTGTCCAGCAGCTCCAGCACGGCCATGTAGACCATGTTGAACCGCACCTGCGAGTCGCCGACGACGCGGTCGCGCGGGAAGGCAAAGCGTGTCAACCGATAGCCTTCAATCGTGTTGGACATTCAAGCGCCTCCGGCGTTGGATGATTCGGCGGGCGGCCACATCACCGGCCAATAGTCGCCGGCGAAGGGCTGGCCGTCGTAAGCGTTGGGTCCAAAGAAAACCAGGTTGGGATGCCACTGGCGCCCGGCGCGGTAAACTGTGTCGGCGGGCATCATGTGCGCCACAACACTCAGGCGCGGCTGTGAGCTCAGGTTCGGGCCCGAGCCGTGGAAAGTGAGACAGTGGTGGAAGCTGGCCTGGCCGGCTTTCAGGATGCATGGCTCGTCCAGCCACTGGCTGCCGCCCAGTTGGGCAAAACGCTCGGCTTGCTGCTGCAGGTCGGTCTCGCTAAAGCCGTCACTGCCCTTGATCAGCCCCCACTTGTGCGACCCAACGATGGTGCGCATGCCGCCGTTCGACAGGTCCGTGTCCTGCAGCGCCACCCAGGCGGTGCACATATCGGGGAAGCTGCTGGACTGCCAGTAGCCGAAGTCCTGGTGCCAGCCGATATTGCCGGCATTGGTGACCGCTTGCCCGTTGGTGCCGGGTTTATAGATGGCCTGGTCATGCCACAGCCGCACGCCCTCTACCCCCATCAATTGCGCCCCAATCTGGCCCAAAATCGGGGAGGTCACCGCGCGCCGGATTTCGTCATTCAGCCAAAAAGCGTTGAATTGGATGCGAACTTTTGACGATCCCGGCTCAACCTTCGCCAGGCCATACTGCGAGGGGATTTCGTGGTCATAGTTGGCCGCCCACAGTTGCTCATGCGCCGCTCGCAGGCGCGCGATTTGGTCGTCGTCGAACAACTTGGGGCTGATCCAATAGCCGCGCTCCCAATATTCGGCGATCGCGGCCGGCGACAAAACGTGTTCCATCCGCGCGTGTTGGGCGCGGTCGAGCTCGAGTGTCTTGCTGGTGTCGGACATACGCTTTGCTCTCCAGGGCTGGATGCGGGCCTGCCTCACGCCGGCGATTGAGTTCACAAAACGGAGTACATTCGCGTTTTTGGGCCGGCGATTGACCCGCCAGGGGCGCTTCGCAGAATCGCGCCTAATGGCCCTTCGACTTCGCTCAGGGCAGGCTTTCAGCCGGCCGTCGGCCTGCGCCGACGAAGAGCGAAACCAGGACCGGCCGAAAATCGGCCACCATTGGCAAATGCACCCACAAACCTGCGGCTGTTGACACCTGCAATGGAGCAGGTAGACTAAATTCAGTCAGTATTTTTGCCAAATTCAGTCTACATGTTTTGCCAGGAATATCAAGCGCAGGCCATCCCGCCCGGGAGGTCCCGGGCATATCCATCTCTTTGATTAAGGAGCATCTCCTGATGGAAATCTCGATCTCGAGCGAAGCGCAGTTCGGCATGACCTGGCCCAGGTGGCAGGGGCTGGTCGCGGCGGTGGAGTCGATGGGGTTTGCCGGCCTGTTCCGGGCCGACCATTTCACCATCCAGGCCCAGCCGCCCGATCAAGATGCGCTGGAGCTGATCGTCTCGCTCACCTATCTGGCCGATCATTCGCAGCGCCTGCATTTTGGCTCGCTGGTCGCGCCGCTCTCCATGCGCGACCCGGTGATGCTCGCGCGCCAGGCCAGTGCCCTGGACGACTTGAGCCATGGCCGTATGGTGCTCGGCATTGGCGCGGGCTGGAACGAGCGCGAGCACGCCGTGTTCGGCTATCCGCTCGGCGACAACGCCACCCGCTTTGCCCGCCTGGAAGAAGGGCTGGAAGTGATCACGCGCCTGCTGCGCTCGGACGAGCGGGTCAGCCACGCCGGCCGTTTCTTCCATCTGCACGATGCCATGCTGCTTCCCCGCCCCCAACGGCCCGGTGGTCCCCGCATCCTCATTGGCGGCAGCGGCCTCAAACGCACACTGCCCCTGGTCGCCCGCTATGCCGACATCTGGAACGGGGACGGCCTCAGCCCGGACGGCTTCCGCGAGCGCTCACAGCGGCTCGACGACCTCCTGCGCGCGGCCGGCCGGCCGCGGCAGGCCGTCAAGCGGACCACGTCCGTCTTCGCCGTCTGCGGGCGTGACGCGGCCGAAAATGAGCGCCGCGTGGCCGCCTTCCGCCGCTTTGTGCCGGATTTCGCCACGGCGCCGCTGGCCGACATCCTGCACGCCCTGCGCACCGGCTGGCACGCGCTGGTGGGCACACCCGACGAGGTGGTGGAGCAGATAGCGGCTTTCGCTGAAGCCGGGGTTGAAGAGCTGATGCTGCATTGGAATGACACGTCGGAGATGGAGGGCTTACAGTTACTGGCCGAGCAGGTGCTGCCGCAGCTTAAGTGAGCCGCGCGCGGGAGCGCCACGGCTGTAGCGCTCGCGACAATCTTTTGCCCGAAATAAAAGCCCTGGCCGTGCGGAGCACGGCCAGGGCTTTTATTTCGGGATCTTCTGCGGCGGCTAGCCCTTCAGGCCGCTGCCGACCAGCCCCTGCACAAAGTAGCGCTGGAGCAGGAAGTAAACGGCGGCCGGGGGCCAGGTGGCCAGGAAGGTCGAAACAAATATAAACGGATAGTTGGTACTGCCGTCCGGCAATGTGCCAGACTGCAGGAGTTGTTGTGCGCGCTGGCCGATCACATACAGGTCAGGTGACCCGGTAAACGTCAAGCTCGGCCAAAGGAAATCATTCCAGATACCGAGGAAAGTGAGAATCGTTAAGGCGACGATCGGCGGTTTGAGCAGCGGCCCGTAGACGCGGAAGATAATGGTAAAGATGCCGGCGCCATCCATCTTGGCCGCGTCTTCGTATTCGGTGGGCAGCATATCAAAACTCTGCTTGAAGATGAAGATGGCGAAGGGCGGCACCCAGCCGCCGATGAACAGCACGCGCCAATCTTCGATCAGTCCATGCCCGCCCTGCCCCAGCCAGTTGTTGCCGCCCGTGTTGGGCCACCAGGCCATCATCAGGTAACTGGGGACAATCATCAGAATGCCAGGCATGATCAGGCCCGACAGGAACAGCAGAAATACCTTGTTCTTGCCGGGGAAGCGCAGCTTGGAAAAGATATAGCCGCCGATGATCCCCACGGTCAGCGTGCAGAAGACGTAAAAGCTCACGCGGACCAGGGTAAACACGTACGCCTGCCCGACGCCGAAGTTGATGACGTACCTGAATAGATCGATGTTCAGGGTAGTCGGGATGGGCAGCAAGATCGTGCCCGAGTACTGCTCAGCCGTCGTAAAAGCGCCCAGGGCCATGAAGAGCACCGGGTAGATCATGATAAAGCTCGAGATAATCAGGAAAATGTAGCTGGCCGTCTTGAGAAGCGCTTGGCGTTGTCGCATGACTGGCTCCTGGGTCAGACGTCGTACTGCTTGCGGTACTGGTTGAGCTGCCAGCCGATGAAACCCAACAGCATGACGAACAACACCAGCGATTGGGCGGTGCCCAACCCCACATTCAAGGCGCCAAACGTATCATTTTGAATGCTCCACACCAAGGTGTAGGTGAGATTGTTGGGGCCGCCGCCGGTGAGCAACCTGGGTATTTCCCACATCTGCATCGACCCGATCAGGCCGGTGACCGAGATAAACAGCAGCACCGGCTGCATTTGGGGAATGGTGATATTCAACAACAGCTGCCAATCGCTGGCGCCGTCAATTCTGGCGGCGTCGTACAGGTTTTCGTCCACGCCCTGCAGACCGGCCAGGAAGAAGATCACCGTGAAGCCAATGCCCTGCCAGACGGAATACAGCACCGTTATGATCGGCATAAACAGCGGGTCGTTGACCCAATCAACCGGCCCGAAACCGAACCCGCCGATAATAATGTTCAGAATCCCAAAGGAAGACCCTTGCAGGTAGATCTTGAGCAGCAGCACAATGACGGCGCCCGAGAAAACGCCGGGCAGATACCACATGGTGCGGAAGATGCCTTTGAAGCGGAGATTCTGGTTGAGCACCAGGGCCACAAAGAAACCAACCGTGATGTTCAGGGTGACAATGATCACGCCATAGACCAGGGTGCGGCCGATGACTTTCAGATAGAACCAGTTTTGATAACTGGAGAATATTCTCGCCATATTGTTCAAGCCGTTGAAGACGGGCGGGGTAATCAGGTTCCAGCGGGTGAAACTCATAACAATGAGGAACGCCATGGGCACAAACGTCATGATGCAGAAGTAGATGACCATGGGCGTCAGAAACGACCAGGCCATGATTGAGTCGCGGTTGCGGCGAAACCAGATCGCAAATTTTCCAGGGTCAGTGTAGGTCTTCTCAACTACAGCCGCCCGCGGCAGTTTTATCTCCATCCATCGTCTCCATTCTGGTGCAACTGGCCCACCTAGGTAGATTCTATATTAATTTGGCCACAGATGCAGAAGCTGGGCAGCCGTGGAACGGGCTGCCCAGCTTTTGGGTGTGACGGCGTGGAAAGGGCCACTCGCTTAGAACCAGGGCGGCGTGCTTTTCCCTGTCTGGCAGCCCTTCAAAAACTGCCGTGGGCCATACCGCGTGAACCTGGAGTGATGTCCGCTTAGGCGGCCGGCTGCAGCAGCCCTTCGACGGTGGTCTCGAGCGTATCCAGCTCTTTCTGGATGGCGTCCTTGGCCAGGTTACCCTTCCAGATCTTGCTGTATGAATCGTTCCAGGCATCCCAGATGCGGTTGCCGTTCTTCGGCCAGCCCGGGATGGGCGCGGCGCTGTCCAGCGCGGCTTTCATGGTGACGCGCACGATGTCCTGGGCCACTTTGGTCTTGAACCCGCCCAGCTTATCGAAGGTGGCGTACTGCTCCAGCATCGACTTGAGGGCCGGGATCCAGATGCCGCAGCCATTCGGCTTGACGATCTGGGCATCCTGGTTGGTGACGGTCGACTCGATGTAGTCGATCGCCAGGGCCGGGTGCGGGCCATGCAAGGTCGGCGAGTTGATCTGGTTGCCGACCAGGTTGGTGGCCTTCTTGCCGCCCTTGGGTGTGGGCAATTCGATGGCGATCACGTTGGCCTTGGGGTCGCTGCCGACAGTGGTGGCATCGTTGGTCCAGCCAATCTTGAGCGCGATGATGCCTTTGTTGAGAGCCGCCGCCGAACCAAATTCACCAGTCGCATCGATGTTCAAGATCGTGTTTTGCTGCGAGGTTTGCAGCAGTTTGTTGACGAAGACCCAGACATCCGCGGCTCCGGGCTGGTTAATCGACGGTTTGCC
>Ga0070730_10005038_pt1 | contig 11466 bp, 6 predicted proteins | sample Coa_R1_3_FD_66447 | JGI IMG/M metagenome (GOLD analysis project Ga0070730, IMG submission 66447) | Surface soil microbial communities from Centralia Pennsylvania, which are recovering from an underground coalmine fire - Coalmine... | ecosystem: Environmental > Terrestrial > Soil > Unclassified ... | reverse complement strand
GACGGCCCGCGGCGGGTCTCCACCCTGCTGCACGCGGCCCGGCCGGTGCTCCTCAACCTCGGCGCGCCCGGCGGCTTCGACATTACGCCCTGGGCCGATCGCGTGCAGGTGATCGACGCCACCTATGCCGGCACCTGGGAGCTGCCGGTGCTGGGCCAAGTCGCCGCGCCCCCGGCGGTGCTGATCCGCCCCGATGGCTACAGCGCCTGGGTGGGGGACGGCACCGATCGCGGCTTGCGCGACGCGCTGACGACCTGGTGCGGGGCCCCCTGACGCGACGCGCGGCGGCGCGCTGGAGCGCGCCGCCGCCCTTCCAGCCCAAGGCGGCCCTGCGGTCCGCACTTGCCACTCAGGACTTTCCACTCAGGACGGCGTCGGGGGCGCAATCTTTGCAGGTGATCAGGTGGGCTTTCTGGGTCCGGGCCCAGGTCTGCAGCTTGGCCGGGGTGGCGGCGACGATTTTGTAGTAGGCGCCGCCCGTGTAGTTCAAGCCGGTGGCGGGCGCAATATGCAAGCAGGTGGCCCGGTGCAGCACCAGCGGCCCCCCGCCGGGCTGGCGGGGGACGTTGAGCAGAAAGCCCCCCGGATGGCTATTGACCCACGCGATGTAGGCGGCTTCGTCGTCGATGAAGATTTCCATCGTGTTACCCCGGCTGGGTTGCGGTTGGGTCCCTGGGTGACGATCGGGGGGGCGGCGCGTGGCGGTGAGGCGGTCCCCTACTGGAATCTGTAGGGGTATTGTACCAAGTCCCGAGGGGAAAGGCAATGAGGCGGGACGGATTTTGGATTTTGGATTTTGGATTTTGGATTTTGGGTCTTGAGTTTTGAGTTCGCGCAGTGGGCCGCCGGGGCTGGGTTGCGTTGGCCGGGGGCGGAGGGGGCGGCGGGAGGCGCGGTCAGCGGTCCGCACTTTCAACTCAGGACTTTCCACTCAGGACTTCGTCCGGGCCCTCACCCTGCCCTCTCCCGTGCGCGGGCGAGGGTTCGGTGGTTCGCCTGCCGGCTGCCGTATGCCGCGTGCCACATGCCGCACTCGGTTCGCGGGTGCCGGGGGCCCGCACCTGGTATAATGATCCCAAGGGATTCGGATCGCCATGAGCACCACTGGCCCGACGCAGATTCGAGAGGCCCGCGTACTGGTTAGTCGCCCGCGCGCCGCCGGGCTTGGCTCGAATCGTGCTGTTTTCTTGCGCTACGGGACAAGGCGGGAAAGGAGCCAGGCGATGCGATCCTCTGTATGGCGATTGGCCTGGATTGCGGGCGCGGGATTGTTCCTACTGGGCTTTCTGACCGGGCCGAGCCGGCCGGCCCAGGCCCGGTACGGCGCCTGGCCGAGCCGGGTGGGTGCCACGGCGCCCGGGCCGCCCGCCACAACGCCCGCAAGCTGCGGGGGTTGGAACGTCGTCCCCAGCCCCAACCCCGGCGGACTCGCGAACGGCTTCTATGGGGTGGCGGCGGTCACAGCCAACGACGCGTGGGCCGTCGGCCACGACTACAACAGCGGCGGTCCCGAGCATTCGCTGGTCGAGCACTGGAACGGCACCGCCTGGGCGGTCGTCCCCAGCCCCAACCCGGGCGCCGTCGGCAACGTCCTCCAGGCGGTAGCGGTGGTGGCGGCCAACGACGTCTGGGCCGTCGGCTACCAGGACGACTGGAACAGCCCCTTTCAGACGCTGGTGGAGCACTGGGACGGCACCACCTGGTCGGTGGTGCCCAGCCCCAGCCCCAGCACGTACAACAACCTCCTGTATGGCGTGACCGCGGTGGCGGCCAATGATGTCTGGGCCGTCGGCTACTACTACGGGGCCAACGGCCTTGAGCAGACGCTGATCGAGCACTGGAACGGCAGCGCCTGGGCGGTCGTCGCCAGCCCCAACCCTGGCTCCGCCACCGGCGTCCTTTATGCGGTGGCGGGGGCGACCATGAATGACGTCTGGGCCGCCGGCTACTACTACAAGGCGGGCGGGGTCAGCCACACACTGGTGGAGCACTGGAACGGCACCGCCTGGGCGGTCGTCCCCAGCCCCAGCGGCGGCGCGCGCAGCAACGTGCTGCAGGGCGTGGCCGTGGTGGCGGCCAACGACGTCTGGGCGGTCGGCTACGTCGCCAACAGCTATTACGGCCAGCAGACGCTGATCGAGCACTGGAATGGCACCACCTGGACGGTCGTGGCCAGCCCCAACCCGGGCTCATCCAACGACTACCTGACCGGGGTGGCGGGGGCGGGGGCGACCACGAATGAGGTCTGGGCGGTCGGCCACGATGTCAACGGGAGCGGCCAACCGCAGACACTGGTGCTGCGCTGGGACGGCACGGCCTGGGCGGTCGTCCCCAGCCCCACCGCCACGCCCTACGACAGCCTCTTCGATGGGGTGGCGGTCGTGGCGGCCAACGACGTCTGGGCTGCCGGCGAGGACTCGAACGGCAGCAGCCCCACCCTGCAGACGCTGGTGGCCCGTTACACCGTCTCCTGCGCCACCCCGCCCGCGGCCCAACGGGACGGCGGTTTGGATTTTGGATTTTGGATTTTGGATTTTAAGTTCGCGCCGCGGGCCGCACTTTCAACTCAGGACTTTCAACTCAGGACTTCGTCGAGGGCGGCGGCCACCACGGCGTCCCAGGCCAGGGCCTGCCCCGTGGTGAAGGCGGCGCGATAGGCCGATGCGCCCAGGGCCGCCTGGGCGGCCGCGGTGGCCTGGTCGTACAACGCCCAGACGGGCGGGATGATCAGGCCGCGCCCTTCGCGCAGCTGGGCAATCGCGCCCAGTAGCCGCGCACTGGCGACGCCCGGTTCCCCGCAGCAGACAGTGCCGATCAAGGCCTCGATCGCGCCTGGCCCGCTGCCGAGCGGACGGTAGAGCTCCAGGCTCTCGCGGAGCCGGGCGCGGGCGCCGCCCGGATCGCCCTCCGCCAGCGCCAGCAGGCCCAGGCCCATCAGCCCGATGGCGCAGAATCGCCGCTCGCCATGGCGCTGCGCCAGCGCCAGCCCCGCCGCCCACAGCGCGCCCGCCGCTGCATAGTCGTGCTGCCGATAGGCGAGGATCGCGAGCGTGTACAGCGCACAGGCCTCCAGCCGCAGGAAGCCCAGCTCCCGGCTGAGGGCCAGGGTCTCGGCGGCGAGCGTCTGCGCCGCCGGATAGTCCCCTAGCCCATCGGCACTAAACCCCAGGACACACAGCGCCTCGGCGATGCCTCCGCGGATGCCCAGTTCCCGATACAGTAGCAGGCTTTCGTCGCCAAACCGGCGGGCCGCAGCCACATCCCCCGCCGCCCAGCCCAGCCAGGCCAGGCCCACCAGGGCCCGCGCGATCCCGGCGCGATCGCCCTCCTCCCGCTGTAGTGCCAGGTGCGTCTCATACCAGGCCCGCGCGGCCGCATACTGCCCCTGGGACAAGGCCAGGAAGCCCAGGATATCGAGGGCCGGTGCGCTGGCCCGCCGATCGCCCACGCGGCGGGCTACCTCCAGACTGGCCTCGGCCAGGGCCTGAGCCTGGGTAAACTCCCCCTGCGTCCCGTAGACTCCGGCTAAGCGGGCCAGGGCCCGACTCTCCCCCGGCGCATCGCCCGCCGCGGCGTAGACGGCCCGGGCCTGCTGGAGCCAGCCAATGGCGTCGGCCCCCGCGCCTTGCCGTTGGCGGATATTCCCCTGGGCCAGCAGGGCCGCCGCGTGGCCCCGGGCGTCCCCCCGGGCCTCCGCTGCCGCCTGGGCCTGGGCGTAGTGCGCGAGCGCCTCGGCCCAGGCGCCCATCAGGGACAGCACCGCCCCCAGGGCCTGATGGACCGGCCCCCGCGCCGCATCCGGCAGCTCCGGCTCCTCCAGCAGCCGCGTGTAATACTCCCGCGCGGCCGCGTGCGAATATGTCGCCGCCGCGGCGTCGCCCGCCGCCCGCAGATATTCCCGCCGCTTGGCGGCGTTCGCACTCCGCCCATAATGATACGCCAGCAGGTCCAGCGGGGGGGCACCCGCCGCAGCGCTGTCCGCCTCCAGCCAGGCCGCGAACTGCCCATGGAGCGTGTGTCGGGTGGCCTCGGCCAGGCTGCTGTAGGCCACCTCCTGGGTGACAATATGCTTGAACAAGTAGGCCAGGTCCGGCGCCGGGGTGTCCAGGACCGTCAACTCCCACTGCGCCGTTTCCTCCAGGGCGGTCTGCACCGCCGGCGCCGCCCCCAGCGCCGGGTAGTAGCCGACCAGCCAGGCCACCGGGAACAGCCGGCCGACGATGCTTGCCACCTTCAGCGTCTGCTGCGCCCGCTCGGCCAGCTGGTCGAGGCGGCTAAGCACCAGGCTGTGCAGGCTGGGCGGCCAGTCCACCCCGGCCAGGGCCGCTTCGTCCGTCGGGTCCACGCCCTGCTCGCCCAGGTAATTCACCAATTCTTCCAGGTAGAACGGGTTGCCCTGGGCCCGCGCCGCGAGCTGCGCCACGGCCGCCGCCGGCACCGGCGTCTCCGCCGGCAGCAGCCGCGCCAGCCGCGCGCCCAGGAGTTGCGCGGCCTCTGGAGGCGCGAGCTCCCGCAGCGGAACCTCCGTGAAGTAGGGCAGGCGGGGCACCCGCGGCGCGGGCCGCCGGGCGATCTCCGGCGGGCGGTAGGCCAGCAACAGCAGCACGGGCAGGGCGGGGATCGCCCGGGCGACGGCGTCGAGCAGGTCCTGGGACAGAGGGTCGAGCCAGTGGGCGTCCTCGACGACCAGCAGCAGGGGGTCCTGCTGCGCCTGCCCGCGCAACAGATCGATCAACAGGGCCTCGCGCGACTCCTTGCGCAATTTCTCGTCCAGGCTCGCCGTCAGCGCCGTGTCGGGCAGGCGCAGGCCCAGCACGGCGCCCAGCAGCGGCACGCGTGCGACCAGCCCCGGGGCGCGCGCCGCCACCTGCTGCCCCACCTGCGCCGCCGCCGTCGTCGGGTCGTCGCCCGGGGTGAGGTGAAAGAACGCCTGCCCGATCCCCCGCCAAGCCAGGTAGGGCGTGTTCATCCCGTAGGATTGCGCCGCGCCCCCGTAGACCTGCCAGCCCGCCATCTGCGCCGCGCGCACGATCTCGGCCACCAAGCGGGATTTCCCGATCCCCGCCTCCCCCACCAGGCCCACCACCTGCCCCTGCCCGGCCCGCGCCCGCGCCAAGAGCGCCAGGATCTGGGCCTGCTCGCCGGTGCGCCCGACGAGCGGCCCCGTGGCGCGGGGCTCGTGCAGCTGGACCTGATCCGGCGCGGACGCGGGGCGCAGGGCATAGACCGGCACCAGATCGCGCTTGCCTTTGACCGCGATGGCCGGGAGCGACTCCCAGGCGAACGCGGCGGCGGTGGCGTGATAGATCCGCCCGCTGGCCAGCACCTGGCCCGGGGTGGCGGCGATCATCAGCCGGGCGGTCAGGTTGACTTCATCGCCCAGGACGGCGTAGGTGCGGCGCGTCCGGCTCCCACTCGCCCCGGTGCGCATGACCCCGCGGCTCAAGGCGATCTGCCCCGGTCCCATGAGGGCCGGGGGCGGGGTCCGCAACTCCTGGGCCGCCGCCACGGCCCGGCGCACATCGTCGTCGTGGGCGATCGGCGCCCCCCAGACCATGTAGAGGTAGCTCCCTTTGTCGCCCAGCGTCAGCTGGAGCAGCAGCCCGTCATAGCGGGCCACGACCGCTTGCACCCACCGGATATAGGCGTCGAGCCGCTGGGGGGCGGCCGGATCGGCGTCGTAGTCGAGCGCGCCGAAGCGCAGGAAACAGGCCACCGCCGGCCGCAGCTCGGTGAGGAAGGCGTCCGGGCTCCCGATCAGCCGGGCGTAGATCGCCGGATGCAGCCAGGGGCGGGCGGTCGCGGCCGGCAGGGGCGGGCCGGCCGGGGACGGGGCCGGGTCCACCGGGCGGGGCGGGGCGGGGAGGGCCGTGACCACGATGCCGTGCCGGCCCGTCTCGGGATCGGTGCGCCAGGCTGCAGCGGGGGCCGGAATCCCGAGCGCCTGGGCACAGGCCGGGTCGACGACGACCTCGCCGGGCGTCGCCAGGTGTTCCGCCGCCATCAGGCGGTCGAGCAGGGTGCCGGCCAGGACCTCGAAGACCTGCAGCGCCGGGTCGCCCACGAGAAAGCGGCGGGCCGGGCCGCCGGCGACCGCGACCTTCAGCGCCAGCGCCGGGGCGCGGGGGCCGGCGGGCTGGGGCAACGTGGTCACGGCCCGCAGGGCGGCCTGTTGGGCCAGGGCGCAGGCGGCGGCGCGGGGGGCGGCGGCGCCGTGGGTATCGTCGAACCAGCAGGTGATGGCATCCCCGGCGAAGCCGATGACGCTGCCGCCATAGGCGTCGACGGCGGCAATCAGCGCCTCATATACCGCATTGATCTGGTCGCTGAGGGCTTCAATGCCGCGGCGGGGCCCCAGGGCCGCCGTGAGGGCTTCGCTGAGGGCGGTAAACCCGGCGATATCGGCAAACAGGGCGGCGCCGGTGCCGCGCTCGGGCAGATCCTGGCCGGCGGCGAGGGCGGCCCGGCGGTCCTGGGGCAGATAGGCGAGCAAGGGATCCATACCGGTCTTTCTAGACGAGCCCGCGCCCGTACCCCGCTATTGTGGACCGAAGTGGCCTGCGTGTCAACTCGTCTTGACACGCTTCAGCGCAGTCGATATAATCGGGCACATACGTTGACCTCAGTATTGGCCGGCCAATTGATCCCGGATGTGTGCAACCCGGGCCCGCCCCCTTCGTTGATATCTGCAGAAGGGGGTGCAGTGTGGCGGAAGGATTCGCGATATCCGTGGCTCTCGACGAAACCAACTGGATCGCCCGCGCCCGGCAGGGCGATGCGGCGGCCTTTGAAGCGATCTACCAGCGCTATGAGCGACGGATCTACAGCTTTGTCTATCGCATGATGGGCAACGCGGAGGACGCCAGCGACCTGACGCAGGATACGTTCGTCAAGGCCTATCTCGCGCTGCCCCGCACCACGCCCGATCTGAATGTGTCCGCCTGGCTGCACCGCATTGCCTCGAATGCCTGTCTCGACGTGTTGCGCCGTCGCCGGATCGTGCAATGGCTGCCCTGGGAAGTGTTTGATACCAATCCGGCGCTGGAGCCGGCGGCGCCGGATGATCCCGCGGGCAATTACCTGCGGCGGGAAACGGAGCTGGAGGTCCAGCGCATCTTAACCTTGCTCTCGCCCAAACACCGCACGGCCCTGGTGCTGAAAGAGTACCAGGGGCTCTCCTGTGACGAAATCGCCGCGGTGATGGGCACCTCGCGGTCGGCCGTGAAGTCGTTGCTCTTCCGGGCGCGCGAGGAATTCCGCCAGGTGAGCGAGCGGGAGCAGCAGAAAGGGAAGGCGGCCCATGTCTAACCGCCGGACCCCCCCCAGTGCCCACACCGGGGCGAGGGATCAGTCATGAATTCGCCACATGTCCGCGCGTTGCTCTCGGCCTACCTGGACGGGGAAGTGACCCCGGCCGAGCACGCGCAGGTCGAACGCCACCTGGTCTCGTGCCCGGAATGCACGCGCATCCTGGCGGAATATCGCGATCTGGGCAGCCAGGTGCGGACGCTGTCGCGGCCGCTGCCGCCGGCCACCCTGCATCGCGACGTCTGGACGGCGATCGAGGCGCGCGAAGGCCGCTCGGCCTGGGGCACTTCGCTGGCGGGCCTGCTCCGCTACGGCGCGGTAACGGCGGTGCTGGCCCTGGCCGTGATCGGGGCCTGGCTCCTGCTGCGCCCGGCGGGGCCGCAATTTGCCGCCCAGCCCCGCTACCCGCTGCCCGGCCAGAGCGGGGTCGCGCGCAACAGCAGCGTCGACATCGAGTTTACCCGGCCGCTGGCAACGCCTCAGCCGATCGATCAGATCATCCAGCTGGCGCCCACGGCGCCGATCACGCCCACGCTGGTGCATGGGGGGGATACCCTGCTGCTCCAGGGGGACTGGGCCGCGAATACCCTCTACACGATCACGGTGCTGAGCAGCACGCTTTCGGCCGAGGGGAAGACCCTGGGGCACGCGGTCACCTGGCAGTTCACCACGGGGGACTTCCTGAACACGCCGACGGCGACCCCGACAGAGACCCCCAACCCAACCGACACGCCCGTGCCGACGGACACGCCGCTACCGCCAACCGATACGCCGCCGCCGACGCTGCCGCCGCCCACGGTGGTCGCTCTGGTGCCGACGAGTCCCCCGGTAGTGCCCCCGGCGACGGTCACCCGGGCGGCCGGGCCGCCAGCCCCGACCCTGCCCCCGACGGCCGGGCGCCCCCCGGCGCCGACTGCGACCGCGCCGCCCGCGCCGTTCACGGTCACGCCGGTGCCGGCCGCCAGTGCGACGGCGGCGGCCTCGGCGACCAGCGCGGTCGTGCCCAGCCCGACCCCGCCGCCGGCCAGCCCGACGGCCAGCCATGGGCCGCCGACCGCGACCGCAGAGCCGGCGACCGCCACGCCCACGCCGGTGATCGCGCATATGCCCCCGGGCACCACGCCGACGGCCAGCCCGACCCCCGGGCCGCAGGAGACCGCGACGAGCGAGCCGATCAGCACCCCCGGCCTGACTCCCAGCCCGGGCGCGACCAGCACGGCCCCGCCCGAGGGCACGCCCACCGCGACGCGCACGCCGGGTGGGTCGGCCTGCCAGTACACGACGCAGGGCAACTTCGACCGGGTCTACCAGGACAGCTATGCCATCCGCAGCGTGCTGGGCTGTCCGACGAACACGGAGCGCGCGATCGTGACGACGGCGATCGAGCCTTTCCAGTACGGCTTTATGTTCTGGGATGGCGATCAGAAGCAGATCTATGTCTTCGACACGAGCCAGATGGTCTACTTTGTGTATGCCGATACCTGGGTGACCGGCGATCCGAGTGGCGGCACGGCGACGCCGCCGGCCGGCTACTATGCGCCGGTCCGCGGCTTTGGCAAGGTCTGGCAGGAGCATAACGACGTGCAGACGCGGCTGGGCTGGGCGACGGCGCCCGAGACGGGCGCGGGGGCGGCGGCCGTGCAGGCCTTCGAGCGCGGCAGTATGCTGCGGACCGATAGCCAGGCGGTGCGGGTGCTCTACGCGAACGGGGCCTGGGAGAACGTCACGGTGCGTTGATCGCGGTCAGGAACGGGCGGATCTGGTCCTGCATGGCGCGGATAAACTCCTCATTCCAGGAGTGGCCGGCGCCCATCTGGACGAACAGGCGGCGCTCGGGGTGGCCCCGGACGATGCCCTGCAGGACCGGCAGGGGGGAGAACGCGTCGTGCTCGGCGGCCAGGAAGAGCATCGGCGTGTGTATGTCGCGCATCTCGCTGCGGCTGTCCATGAGCATCAGATCGTGCAGCAGCTCGCCGGCCGCGCGCAGGGAGGCCTGTTGCTTGTGGGCGATATCGCGCTCAGCCAGCTCGGGGATGGCCTCCGGCGGCTCATGGGTGATGATGTGGTGCATGAGCGCATCGTTCTGGCGCAGGCGGTCGACCAGCACGCGCAGGGCGGGGACCTGCAGGGCATAGGCCGCGACCGGGCGCATCCAGCGGGGCAAAGCGCTGCGGCCGAGAAACGGCAGGCTGAAGAGCAGGCCGGCGGTGCGCCCGGGCTGCTGCCGCGCGTAGCGGATGGTGACCGGGGCGCCGGTGGCCACGCTAATCAGGGCAACCCGCCCCACGCTCAGGTGATCGAGGAAGCGCTGAAGCCAGGCCGTATAGCCGTCGACAGTATGCGGGCCGGCCAGCGGCGCCGACCCGCCACAGCCGGGGATATCGGGCAGCAGCACCCGGATGTCGTCGGGCACGCCGCCCAACAGGGGCCAGAAGCTATCGGCACCCCCGGCCAGGCCGTTAATGCCGACAAAAGTCAGCGGGGCGCGCTGCGGTCCGCGCGCGGTATAATGCACGGCGCGGCCGTCCAGCGGGATCGTCTGGTCGTCGAGGGGCGGGCTTAAGTCGATCACAGGTCCTCCAGCGGTCAGCAGTCAGCGATCAGCAGTCAGCGGTCAGCGGTCAGCGATCCGCACTCCGTCAGATCACCTGCGCGGCCAGAGCTTCGAGGGCAGAGCCCTCTCCCACAGACGCGCGATCCGCATTCCGCATTCCGCACTCGGCCGCGCGTGCCGCGATTCGCCCACTGCCCTTTGCACTCAGGACTTTGGACTCAGGACTTTGGACTCGTATAACGGGCGGGCGCGCTTTTTGTAACTGGCCCGGGCATAGCCGGCGGCGAGCAGGGTATACCAGAGGAGGGCGCCGGGGAGGCCGAAATCGGGCAGAGGCAGGGAGGCGAGGGGCAGGCCGGCCGCCAGCGGCACCAGGTGGGCCAGCAGGGTGAGCGGCAGCCAGCAGACCAGGGCCAGCCCCTGGCCGAGCGGCGCCCAGAGCCAGCTCACCAGCTCGGTCAGGCTGCCCAGGGCCATGATCGGCGCGAGGAGCAGGCCCCCGAGCACCCCGGCCGGCAAGGCGACCGGGGCGAATTGGCCAAACTGGAGGGCGACCAGCGGCCAGGTCGCCAGTTGCACGGCGACGCCGACAGCGCAGGCCTCGCCCAGCACGGGCAGCCGCCGCCAGCGGGCGCTCAAGGGCGGGGCGAAGAGCAGGATGCCGGCCACGGCGCCGAACGACAGTTGAAACCCGGCGTCGGCGACACTGCCCGGGTCGAGGGCGGTCAGGGCCAGGGCGGCGACGGCGAGCAGGTTGAGGCGGGTCACCGGGCGGCCCAGGCCCTGGGCCAGCAGGTAGAGGGCGCCCATGAGGGCGGCGCGGGCGACGGGCACCCCCAGGCCGACAAAGGCCGCATAGAGCACGACGAGGCCGCCGGCCAGGGCCACGCTGGGCCAGGGGGCCAGCCAGCGGCGCAGGGCCAGGAAGCCGAAGAGCAAGAGCATGCTGAAGTGGATGCCCGAGATCACGATGATCCAGGATGTGCCGCTGGTCGCGAAATCCTGGCGCAGGGCGGGATCGATCGCTTTGGGCTGGCCCAACAAGATCCCCCGCAGCAGCCCGGCCTCCGGCTCGGGCAAGAGCGTGGCGGTGCGGGCGCCCGCCGCCCGGCGCCAGCGCGCCAGGAGGTCGCCGGGCGCATCGCCGGCCGCGGCCACGAGGCGCACGTCGGCCGGGCTCATGTAGGACTCGACGCCGTGCCGGGCGAGCCAGGCGCGGTAATCGAAGCCGGGCACGGGCGGCGGGTCCTGCACGACGCCGCGGCATTCGACGAGGTCGCCCTGGCCGACGCCGGGATAGGGCCCGGCCAGGGCGAGCAGGCCGCCGGTGACCGGCCGCCAGGCGCCCGCTTGCCAGACGGTGGCCACGGCGACGCGCACCTGGCTGACGGTTCCGCCGCGGGCGATCACGGGATCGGCCAGCACGGTGCCGCGCACCTGGAGCGCGGCGCCCACTGCGTGTCGGGCGGACACGGCCGGGACGTTCAGGGCGCGCAGGCTATCGGCGGGCGGGAGCGGGGCCGGCAGGGCCAGCAGGCTGCGGGCCAGGCCGAGCCACGCGGCCAGCCCGAGGAGGGCTGCCCAGCGCGCCGGGCGGTGCGGCC
>Ga0070730_10005037_pt1 | contig 11466 bp, 11 predicted proteins | sample Coa_R1_3_FD_66447 | JGI IMG/M metagenome (GOLD analysis project Ga0070730, IMG submission 66447) | Surface soil microbial communities from Centralia Pennsylvania, which are recovering from an underground coalmine fire - Coalmine... | ecosystem: Environmental > Terrestrial > Soil > Unclassified ... | reverse complement strand
GCGGAACGTGGGCGTGCGCCGCGCGGCGTAGCCGACCGTGTGCGTGCCGCGCGCAGAGACGCAGCGCCCGCGTTGATCGCTGCCAGCACCCGGTCGACGCTCTCGTCGAGCGATTCCAGGTCGGTTCGCACCGTGACCTCGGGGGCGAGGGGCTCCTCGTACGGGTCGGAGATGCCCGTGAAATTTTCCAGCGAGCCGCTCAACGCGCGGGCATACAGTCCTTTCGTGTCGCGCCGCACGAGTTCGTCGATCGAACACTGGACGTGCACTTCGACGAAGCTGCCGATCGTGGCCCGGGCCGCGTCGCGAGCCGCGCGATACGGCGAGATGGCGGCGACGATCACGACCACGCCGTTGCGCGCGAGCAGTTTGGCCACAAACGCGATGCGCCGAATGTTGGTGTCGCGATCTGCCCGCGAGAAGCCGAGACCTTGCGACAGGTTCTCGCGGACCGTGTCGCCGTCCAGGATCTCGACTTTCCGGCCGGCCGCGAGCAGGCGCGCCGCGAGCGCCTCCGCCAGCGTGCTCTTGCCGGCGCCGGACAACCCGGTCAACCACACGGCAAGGCCTGCAGCGGTGTCAGTGGGCATCTCAGGGGCGGTCAGCTCAGCAGCAAGGGTAGCAAGGCGTCTGGGTCCAACGCGGCATACTTAGGGCCCGCGATAATGACGACAACACTCCAGAGCGGCCACCGATTCCAGCACGTGCTGGATGCCCGCCAGTTCACGCGCGACTGGCTCGAGCAGGTGCTTTTCCCCCGCGCGCTCGAGTTGCAACAAACCGCCGTCGATCGCCTGGCGCATCCGCTGGCCGGCAAACGCCTGTTTTACCTGTTCTACGAGCCGAGCACGCGCACCCGCGTATCGTTCGAGATGGCGGCGACGCTGCTCGGCGCCACGGTCCACGGCATCGATACGCAGGATGAGCAAGTGCGCAGCGAGCGCCTGGAAGATCGCATTCGTATCCTCAACGCCTACCCGTTCGACTTCTTGTTGCTGCGCTATCACCTCGAGGGTGGCGCGTCGCGGGCCGCGGCGGTTTCCAGCGTGCCAGTGATCAACGCCGGTGACGGCGTCGGCCAGCACCCGACGCAAGCGTTGCTCGACGTCTACACACTGTGGCGTGAGCTCGGGCGCCTCGACCGGCTGCGGGTCGCGCTGGTCGGCGACCTGTCGTACCAGCGCACGACGAACTCCCTGGCGTACATGCTGGGGTTGTTCAGCGACCTGAAGATCTACCTGGTGGCGCCGCAATTGCTGCGCATGCGCGAGGAGGTCAAGCAGCACCTCGTGCGCTCTGGCGCCGACATCGAGGAGGTCCGCGACCTCGGCGCGATTGCAGCCGACCTGGACGTCGTGTATCTCACGCGCGCGCACAGCGAGCGGCTCGACCACGCCCAGCGCTTCGAAGGCGAGACCGGGAAGTACGCCGTCGACGAAGACGTGCTGGCAGCGCTACCAGCCGTCGCGCGGATCTTGCATCCGCTGCCTCGAGGCCCTGAACTGCCGCCCGAGCTCGATCTGGACCCACGGGTGGCGTGCTTCCGTCAAGCGGCCAACGGACTGTACGTGCGCATGGCGCTCCTGACCCTGCTCGCCGGCGGCGACTGACTTCGCAGCATGCTCACCTCCGCGTCGTACGTCGCCGAAGCTCGAATCAGCTTCAGGTGCGGCGCGGATCTGCGTTCGTGCGTCGCAGCGGGTCGCGTCAGGCGTCTGTGCAGCTCACCTCGGCGGCGTCAGGCGCCGACGGCTCGAATCAGGCGGGAACTGAGGCCTGATCCACCTGCAGCGTTCCTGCCAGCTGGAACTCTTCGGCCAGCAGGCGCGCGGCCATCCGGCGCATGAAGAGCAATCCGTCGACGGCCCGCTGATCGCGCGCCAGCATCGAGTGGCTCGCGCACGGTGACAGAGTGCGTCCGCTTTCGACTCGGCACTCGCAGTGTGCGCGGAGCGCATGCAGCAGTGCAAGCGCTTCGTCGGTGGTTCCATTCCAGGTGATGTGTCGCCTCATTGGGCCTCTCCGATCTTCATTGACCGGTTCTGGTTAATGCGCGCTCAGCGTATCGGTCGGTTGTTGAGAGGTTGTTGTCTCGGCAGTGAGCCTCACGTTGCGGAGATGAGCTCGCCCTCGAGGAAGTCAGGCCGGGGGTTGAGCACCACGTCGACACCCTCCTGCAAACCCTGGACGATCTCGACGTTTTTACCGTCGGTGGCGCCAAGGGCGACGGTCTGCTTGTGGACGCGGCTCTCGGCCACCGAATAGACCACGTTCTGCGCCGGCGCGGTCGGATCCACCGACCCGATTCGCAGAATCGCCTCCTTGGGCACGATCAGCGCCCCAGAGAGCTGCCCGGTTTGAATCGCCAGCTGCGCGAACATGCCGGGCTTCAGCTTGCCCTGCGGATCGGGCACGTCGATCTGGATCGCCACACTGTGCGTGCGCGGGTCCAGCACGGGCGCGATCGCCTTGACGGTGCCGTTGAAGGCATCCTTGGCAAAGCTCTCCACGCTCAGCGACACACTCTGGCCGACCTGGAGCTGAGACAGCTGGCTTTCGTCGGCGCTCACCACCACCTGCATATCGGGCGGAATCAGCGTCAGCATGGACGCAGAGGGACCGACGGTCGAGCCAACGCCTGATTTGATCTCGGCCACGGTGCCAGTGATCGGCGCGGTGATCGTCGCATCCTTGGCCCGCGAGCGACTCAGCTCGGCCTGAGCGAAGGCCTCCTCGACCGTCGTCTGGGCCGCCTTGAGCTCTTCGGGCGACGCCGGCGCACTCGCCAGCTTGACCTGCGCATCGGCGACGTCGAGGAGTGCGCGCGCCTGGTCGAGGTCGAAGGCGGTCGTCGATAGACGCGCCAGCAGCTGCGCCTGCTGGGCATCCTGAAGATCGAGCCGCGCCCGGTCGGCGGCGGCCTGGGTGCCGTGGACCACCTTGGCCGCCGCCAGTGCCGCGTCCGCCTTCTGCACGTCGCTGCGGGCCGCGTCCATGACCGTCTTGTCGTTGGCCTTGGTGGGATCCGCCTGCAGCTGCGCCAGCTTCGTGTGGGCGTCATTGGCACTGGCCTCGGCCTGGCCGACCGCCTGTGGGTCGGGCTCGAGCGCAGCTTCCGCCTGGTCGAGCGCTGCCCGGGCGTCCTTCACCCGCTGGTCGAGCGTCGCAATGTCCGCGTTGTCGCGCGCGGACTGGAGCGCATTGACCCGCGCCTGCGCGGCCTTCAAGTTGGCCTGCGCCGCGGCCAGGACTTCTGGCTTCGGTCCGGCCTGGAGCTGCGCCAGCCTGGCCTCCGCGCTAGCCTGCGCGGCCTGCGCGGCCAGAACCTCCTGGTCAAGCTGTGTGTGATCGAGCTCGGCCAGCACATCTCCGGCGCGGACCCGTGCGCCGACGTCGACGCTGAGCGAGTCAACGCGAGCGATCACCCGTGGCACCACCAGCACTTCGCCCTTGGATTGGATGGGCGCGGTGAAGTTGAGGATGCCGTTCAGGTCGCCGCGGACGACCTTGCCGATACGAATCGAGTTGCTATTGCTGCTACTGCTACTGGGCCGAGCTTGATCGGTATTCGTGGCGGCCGGCTGGTTGCCGAGCGGTATCCCCGGGATGCAGGCCGTCGACGATACAGCCACAAGTACCGCAACCGCGCCAAGACCGCGTGGAGTGCAGCTGCGGCGGATCAACGTCGAGAGAGAAATCAGGGGCATTGCGCCAGAAAATCGCAGTAACGAGCGCCTGATCCGGCATCTTAGCATCAGTTCCGGTCAGGGTTGGCCCGCCAGGGGCAGGTTCGCGTAGGTCGGCGCATAGGGCGCATAGTCGCCTGGCAGCGGCTCCAGTACGAGTGCGGGATCGCCCCCGATGAAGTAGGTGTCCGGGTACCCCGGTACGGTATTCGCGGTCGCCGGGGCAAGCGTGACGCGGATGTGACCGGTGTCGTCAATTTCGAGTGGCTCCACGTTGCCGAGCCCGTCCATTCGCTGCGCGCTGGCCGCCACGGCGGGGATGACCGCGTCGCGTGGCTGTGGACTGCAGTTCCAGAGGACGGTCATCCGCCGCCCAGCCTGCTCCAGGTACACCCGATTGACCTGGCCTTCGTCGACCAGCTGGGCGCGCGTCGTCGGCGCCATCTCACGTAGCAGCAGCTGAAAGGTGCGGAAGATGGGTCGCACCGACTGCGTCGCGTCGGCGCGCACCATGCCGAACGCCTGCTCGACGTTTTTGATCAACGGCGAATCGTCGAGCATCTTGTACATGGCGACGCGCTCGACGCCCCCGGCCAGCGCATACGCGATGGCCTGGACCAGGTAGTTCGACTGCTCGTGCTGGGTCGCCCGGAAGTGCTCTCGAGTGAGCGGCGCGGCAGGATCGTCCCACGGCACGACGTTGTTCTCATTGACCCAGACTGGCTTGTCGAAGCCGTGTGCGCGCATGACGTCGTGAAAGATGCGCGGCGCGTCGAACAACCCGCGCGGGTTGTTGTAGAGCTGCAGGACGGCGGCGTCGAAGTACCAGTTATTCGCCCGGGCGCTCGGATCGGCCGCTGCCAGACGCAGCAAGCGTTCGAAGTACAGCTCGCGGCCGTACGCCGCGTCCCACCAGTACGTCATGCCGGCCAGCAGCACGCTGGCTTTTGGGTTCGCCGATCTGGCCGCCAGATACCCGACCTTCAGCAGCCGGTAGTACTGTTCGATCGTCCCCAGCCACTGGCGGGCGTGGTTCTCGTCGGACCAGACGTCGGGCTCGTTCCACATCACCCACGTGTCGATGGCGCCGGCGAGGCGCGCGACCGCGCTCCGCACCCAGGTCGCCCACAGGTTGCCGGGATCGTCAACCGGCAGGTCCAGTCCCACCGGCGGCGACTTCGGATCGCCCGTCCCCGAGGCCCAGGAGGGGGTCGAGATGAGCTGGCCGACCATCGGCCGGCCAAGGTCCCGCTCACGCCCAGCGGCCTCCTGATCGGCCCAGCCGAAGCTCCAGTCGTCAGGTCCGCGCGCCTGGATCGCGCTCCAGTCGAACAGGATGCGCTGCCACTGGACGCCCATCTCGGCCGCCCGCGCCGGGGCCCGAAACGCCTCGACGGCGCCCATCGGGAGCGGGTGGTCGCGACTGACCGCGGGCCAGATGCGCGGGTTGTCGACGGAGATGGGGCGGCGATCTGGTTCAGGCTCGGCTGGCGGCGCCGGGCGCGCCACGACGAGCGGCGAGCCCAGAGTGAGCCCCAGCGCATTCAGGAAAACGCGGCGGAGCATTCGGCGATTTTGTCGCTTTTTGGCCGTTGGCGGCTCGCTTCAATCGGTATGCTTGAGGCATCCACTCGATTCCGCCCGAGCCCGAGCCCACCAGCCGGCCCCGCGTCGCGCTGCTGGTCGACTACCCGATTTTGTTGCGGGCGATCCGCGGCGCCGATCCGGACGCCGTGCCTCGACTTGGCGACCTCGTCGGGGGCGCCAGGGCCCTCGGTTCCGTCCTCGTGTCGCGCGCCTATGGCGCGTGGTACGACGTGGACGAAGCCACGACCGCGTTCAACGAGGGCCTCGACCCGGTATACGTGCCGCCGGCGGGGCCCGGCAACGTGCCGACGACGAGCGCCCTGGTCGCCGATGGTCTGGTGTTTTTGAAGTCGGGCCAGATTCAGTCGCTGGCGCTGAGCGGGGATGACCGGCTGCTGCCGCTGGTGGCCGCCGCGCACGCGGCCGGCGTGCCGGTCGCGCTGATCGCTCACTCGTGCCACCCGGACGGGCCTTGCGTCAAGCTGGCCACGACCGCCGAACCGGCCGCTGCCTTCGCCCGCCCCATGAGCCGCGCCGAACGCTACCGCCGCCCCACGTCCGCCGCGTAGCGGTCCTCGTCCCGCCCTTCGCCGCCGCCCGCGGAGACGCCGTGCTCGCGGCGCTGTTTGCGGACGACGGCCAGACACTCGCGGCTCGTCGCCGTCGCCCGTCGCCCGCTGCCCGCTGGCCCGTTTGCTAGTGGTCGCTGTCGTTGCCGGGTTGGTGATCGCCGCTGCCGTTGTGCGGGGCGGGCGCTGCGGGGGTTGACTTCTGCTCTCCGTCACTGTTGCGGTGACTGGTGGGCGAGGCCGACGCCGAATTGCTCGGCGGCTTCGTCGGGGTGGCCTGCGGAGTTGGCGCCACGCGGCCGTCGCCGCCGTTGTCGCGAGAGTTGCGATCGCCCGTGCTCGCAGCGCCGCCGCCGGCGGTCGCTCGCTCGGGCGCTGGCGCCACGGGCGCGGCATGCGCCGTGGCGCCAGCATCGTCACCGCCGCTTGATTTGCCGGCCGAGCCGCGCGCTCCGTCCGACCCACCGCCGCCCCCCCCGCCCGCGGACTCTTGGGGCTGACGCGCCACGCTCGGTTGGAGCGTGTCCTGTCCGCGTGCGTTTCGGTCGTCCTGGTTTGGCGGGCCCGGCACACTCGCCCGGCCATCGGCGCCATCGCCCTGATCGGAGCCGCCGCGTCCAGTGCTCACGTTCGCCAGGTCCGGTGGACGATCGTCGCCACGCCCATTTGCCTCGGCGCTCCCGGCCTGGGCATCGTCGCGGGCGTTGACCGACGGAGACACCAGCGCGGTCTCGCCGTGCTGATTGGAACCGTGACTCTGATCCGCGCGACCGTCGCCCCCATCGCCGCCGGCAAAGCCCCCGACCTGCGCTACCACCGGCGCCGTGTCCGCGCCAGAGGCGTCATCTCGCGACTCGGCAATGACGGCCACCGGCGTCGACGTCGCCAGGACCAGCACCGGCCGTCGCGTCGGCACGGCGGTCGGGTTCTCGGCCGGGACAGTTGGCTCCACGATCGGCGAGGCCTCGTCTTCGGCTGCCATGGTTGGCACCGCGGCCGCCGCTGACGCGTCTGCGACATCACCGCGGCCCAGCGCGCGCTCGACCGGACGCGGGTCGGCGACCAGCGCTCGGCCGCGCTCGGTCGCCACCAGCGCCTCGCGCAGATCCGCGCGCGCCGGTTCCGGCGCCGACGTCAGCAGGGCCTGCAGCACGTCCTGGTCGCGGCCGAGGCTGGCCTCCATGTTCACCGTGGCAGGCGCGCTCGCGGGGTTGCTGTCGATGGTCCCGACGTACGACATCGTGGCGCGCTGGACGCCCTGGTCGTAGCGCAGTGTGGTGACCGTCGCATCCAGGGTGCGGCCCTGCTCGAGGAGGCGGGCGGTCTCGTCCAGACGCGCGTTCGCCTGTTGCAGCAGGGCCAGCGCGCGCTGCTGGTCGTCGCTCGCCAGACGCACCGCCAGTTCTTCCCGTGCCTCCTTCAGGCGGTACAGCGGCTCACCCGGCAGCGCACTCGCCGACGCGGTCAGCGTCGCGGTGACGGCCAGCGCCGCTGCAGCCAGGCCTGCGGTGGCCCGCCATGCCCAGACGGCTGTCCGTCGCGGCCGGCGAGCTGCGCCGGGGCTCGAGGAGAGCATGCTCAACGGGGTGAGGCCCGCTGGTCTGCCTGGCCTGCGCGCCTCCGGCAGGCCCGTGTCGCCGCCGATCCGCCGCATGAGGCGGGCGCGCGCCGCGCCGCGGAACTCGTTGGACATGACGGCGTTGGAGGTGGCGGCGTCGAGCGACCCGGCGAGACCAATGAGGCGCTGCAAGTCGCCGCGCGCCCAGGCCGGCTGACGCGCAATGATCTCCTGGGAGGAGCCCGGCAGGCGCCGCTCGGCCGTGATGCAGGCGTCTAACGCCTGCGCGAGGAGCAGGTCGCGGGTCGGCCGACCAGGCGGCAGTACCGGAAAGCCCGGCTCGTCAGGAAGCCTCATGCCAGGCCATGTTCACCCTGGCTCTCGAGCACACGTCGGAGGCTCATCAGTGCGCGCATCTGCAATGCGCGAATGGCGCCCTCACGTTTATCCATGCTCTGAGCAATCTGCTCATTGTCGAGGCCATCGATGAACTTCATGACGATTACTTGCTGCTGGTCGACGGTTAGTTCGCTGAGGGCGTGCGCCAGCAAGTCAGCGTCGAGGGTGCGGGCCAACTCGACGGCCGCTCCGGGACTGGCAATTTCGATGGGACGCGCATCATTGTTGAGTGAAGTAGTTGGCCTCTGGGTGCGGACGTGGTCGATGTGACAGTTGCGAGCCAGGCGGTACAGCCAGGCCACGAAGGGTCGGCCCTGCCAGCGATACCGGCCAACCGCCTCCCACGCCTTGAGGAATACCTGTTCGGTGAGATCCTCCGCCTCAGGATGGCTACCGGTTCGAAAGTACAGGTATCGATAGACCCGCTCGACGAAGCAGTCGTACAACTCGCCAAACGCGTTGGGGTCTCGGGTACCCACGACGCGATTGACGAGTGCCACGACTCTTGGGTCGTCGGGGCCATCGATGGGTTGGGACGGCTCAGTTCCCGTTAGAGACAACGGACAGTGATCCTGGGGTGTTATGGGCCGCGGCCGCAAAACGTTTTTGTACGTCCTGCCTGACATTCGGCGGGCCGCGGCGCCGGGTCGATAGTACCCGGGGTGGGCCCTGGGATTCGTTAAGCCGTTGCCCGGGTTACTTCAACGTCTCGAGATAGGCCACAATTTTGGTGGCCTCGTCGTCGTTCAGGCCCACGTTCGGCATGGCCGTGCCCGGCTTTTGCGCCGGCGGATTCAAGATCCACTTCTTCAGATCATCCGGGCCGGTATTGCTCACCGCGCCACCCGCAATCTTGGCGCGACTGGCCACGCCGCCGAGATTCGGGCCGACGGTGCCGGTGGCGCCCGGAATGCCCGGGATGGTGTGGCAGCCGACGCACGGCTTGGTCGCGATGATCTGGGCGCCCTCGGCCGCCGGACTGCCCGGGCTGAGGTCCGGGGTTGGCGCCAGCGCGGCGAGCTGGTTCGGGCTGCCTCCCGCCTTGCCCGACACGAGCGCCGGGTTCAGGCTCACGAACCACACGGTCACCGCAACCGTCATGACCAGGCCGACCACGCCGGTCCACAGGCCCGCGTGGGGCGCGAAGGGATCGCGGTCCGAATGGTCGAACAGGCCAGCCCCGCCGGTCAGCGTCGCGTTCGACTCGGCGAGTGGCGAAGCGGTCGGTCGTGGAGCGAGGGCGCCTGGCGCTGGTTCGGCATCGCGCTGCACGTCTTTCAGTCTAGCTGAGACCTCGGCGCGCGGTGGCCGCCGGTTCAGCGTCGTCGCCCGCAATCTGACATCGCAAGCACGTTCGGTTATGATCGATGTGTTCGGGATTGCCTGAAATGAGCGCTGTGGGCCCGCGCCGCGACATCGAGGACCGCTTTATCAATGAGTGGGGCTTGCTCGCCAACGCCTGGGGCGTCTCGCCACTCCTCGGCCGCATTCACGGCCTGCTCCTGCTCGTCGGCCGACCCATGACCGCCGAGGAGGTCTGCGAGCGCCTCGAGATCAGTCGCGCCTCCGCGTCGGTCCAGTTGAACGCCATCCTGGGTTGGGGGTTGGCGCGGCGGATGTACCTGCCCGCGGACCGTCGCCAGCACTACCTGGCCGAACCTGAGCCGTGGACGTGGTTCCGACGCGCGGTGCGCGTCCGCAAAGAGCGGGAGTTCGATCCGGTCATCGCCGGCCTGAACAGCGCCGCGGCCGAAGCGCTGCACGCTGCCGAATCGTCGGGCGATACCGAACTCGGGGCCGAAGCCGAGCGCCTGGCCTACCTGCTGAAGTTCGTCCGCCTCTTCTTCGGCGGGATCGAGACCTTCTTGCAGATCGAGCCGTCGGCGCTGCAGGCGTTTTTAAAGCTCGTCGAGGATTGAGGTTGGCTCAGGCCGCTGAAAACTGATGGAAGACTAGATTTCGAAGTGCGCGCGCGCCTGGGCCGCGGCGCGGCCAATCGAATCGGCTTCCAGGCCATGCGTCTGGCCCAGGATGAGCAGGCGGCGGAACACGCGGCGAACTTCGGGCCCAAGCTCCGTCGCGTGGCGCATGATCTCACTGCGCTGCGCGGCGTTGAGTGGGCCGAGCGTTATCTCGTCAATCAGGGTACTGGTGGACATGGTTCGCGACTCTAACAGCTGCGTTGTGACGGTCAAACCGATTACGCCCGCTTCCGCAGCCGCAGCGCAAACTCGATACCAATGGACACGATCGCAAGTACCACCAACGTGACCAGTGCCAGGCTGCCCGCCGCGCCGAGCACAAACGCCGCCGCGTCTGCGCTCGCCCCCCGCGGCGAGCCAAACACCACGTCCACAATCGCCCCGAACCCAGGCGGCGTCACCCACAGGACCGTCCCAAACACGATCAACGCCCCCCCTAACGGCGTCACCCATGTCCACGCGCGGTCGAACACTACGGCGACCACCCTGCTCGCATCGCTTCGCTTGCTCCCCTGCGGGAATTCACCGAAAGGATCGGAGTGTCCGATGCGAGAGCTCAGTCGGGGTGCCGACCCCGTTCCTCCCTCCTTCGACGACGGAAGGGAGCGAGCGTAGCGAAGCGGGCAGCGGGATCACAGCGCCGCGCGATAAATCCCGACCAGATCCTCGAACGGCAGCGTGTCGCTGGCCACGGGCCGAGCGGCGGATTCAAGGTCGGCGTGGCTTAGACCGTAGGCGGCCAGGTGCGTTGGCAGGTCCAGCCGGCGGATCAGGTCGGCGACCGCATCGGCGGCACGCGCCGCCGCCTGTTCCAACGGCATCTCGCGCACATCGACCCCGAGCGCCGAAGCAATCCGCGCCTGGGCGAATAATGTGCGCGGCGCGAGATACCGCATCACGTGCGGCAGCAGCAGGCACGAGCTCACCCCGTGCGGAATCGCGTGTCGCGAGCCGATGCGCTTGCCCAGCGTGTGGCTGAGCCCGGCGGCGGCCGGCCCGGGGAGTGTGAACGAGAACCACGCCCCGAGCTGAGACTCGGTCCGCGCCGCCAGATCGGACGGCTCGGCGTGCGTCGCCAACAGGCTCGCCTGCAAGCGCCGCAGCGCCTCGAGCGCGAGCGTGTCAGGCAACGGATGGCTACCCGGGGCCAGCAGCGTCTCGACGGCGTGGTCGACGGCCCGAATCCCCGTCGACAACCACAGCGCCAACGGCGTTTCCAGCGACAGCTCCGCGTCGTAGAACACCACCCGCGGGATGAGCGCCGCGCTGCGCAGGCCGACCTTTTCGTGCTCGTCTTCGGTGGTGAACCCGGCCAGGCCTGAGAGCTCGGCCGCCGACAGCGTCGTCGGAATCGCCAGGTGCGGCAGCAGGTCGTCCGAGCCAGGCGTGAACTGGCGGGCCACGCTCGCCGCGCGTGGATCGGTGAGGTCGAGGCCAGTTGCCAGCGCGAAGGCGACCGCCTTGGCCGCATCGATGGGACTACCGCCCCCGAACGAAATCAACACCTCCGGCCTGGCAGCCGAAGCCGCCTGGACCGCCGCCGCCACCGCCGCGGCCGGCGCATGCTGTCCCACCGCAACGAACTCCCCGGCGACCCGCGACCCGAGGAGTGTTTTCAGCCGCCCGCCGAGCGCCGGATTGGCGACCACGCTGCGGGTCGTGATGACGAAGGCACGCTGCCCACG
>Ga0070730_10005036_pt1 | contig 11467 bp, 13 predicted proteins | sample Coa_R1_3_FD_66447 | JGI IMG/M metagenome (GOLD analysis project Ga0070730, IMG submission 66447) | Surface soil microbial communities from Centralia Pennsylvania, which are recovering from an underground coalmine fire - Coalmine... | ecosystem: Environmental > Terrestrial > Soil > Unclassified ... | reverse complement strand
TCGCCGTGTAGCAGTTGGCGACGCTCTGTGCCTCGACTCCCTGGGAGGCGTCCACGACCAGCAGCGCCCCGTCGCAGGCCGCGAGCGAGCGCGACACCTCGTACGAGAAATCCACGTGCCCCGGGGTGTCGATCATGTTGAGCTGATAGCGCTCGCCGTCGCGGGCGCTGTAATGGAGCGTCACGCTCTGGGCCTTGATGGTGATGCCGCGCTCGCGCTCCAGATCCATGGAGTCGAGCACCTGCTCCTGCATCTCGCGGTCGGCAAGCCCCCCGCACAGCTGGATGAACCGATCGGCGAGCGTCGATTTGCCGTGATCTACGTGCGCGATGATGGAGAAGTTACGTATGTGCCGCATGAAAGAGGAAGCCGCCGCCGGTCCGGCCATGCCGTGGCCAAGTCCAGCGGCGGGCGGATTATAGGGACTTTTGGGGGTTCTGGCCCGCCGGCCGCAGCAGCCGCAGCAGCTCGAATGGCTCGAGCCGGTGCCGGCAGACAACCGTGCCGCCGAGCAGCAGGACCGGCACGTCGAGGCCGTGGCGGCGCAGGAGCTGCGGATCGGAGTCGACGTCCAGGAGCTCGAGCGGGGGCAGGGTCACGGTGCGGGCCAGCACCGCAAGCTCCCGGCGCATTTCCTCGCACAACTCACAGTCGGCGCGCTTGAGGAGCGTGAGGCGCGGGGGCGCTGCCGGCGGCGGCGTCACTGCGCGGGACGCGCGCAGTCGGGTGCGAGGCAATCGACCGCGGCGGCGGGGGTGGCGCCCGCGGCTCGCAGCTGGGTGGCGAAGAAGCGCACGGTGGCCTGCGGCACCTCGCCGACGGCTGTGACCTTGCGGCCGTCGACCCAGGTCGAGAACGCGCAGGAGGAACCGAGGCAGGACGAGCGCTCCGAGATCCCGGCGCCTCCCTGGGCGCCCATCTCGACGAAGACCGATACGGAGGCCAGCCCGTCGGTGAACACGAGCTGATCGACCGGGGTGCTCGAGCCGGGCAGCGTCTGCGCGCCGCGCACCATCATCCTGAATCCGGGCGGCAGCTTCAGGGCGCTCCATGCCGGGGGCAGCTGCGGCGGCAGTGGCGCAACGGCCGTGTTGCGCAGCCACTGGAAGCCCTCCGTCGCGACCTCGGGTTTGAAGGCGCCGTCGGCGATATGCGCCGGCATCGTGAGGCTCGCGAACACGATCTGCTCGATGACACGGCCGTCCGCGTCGCACAGCTGCGTCTTGAGCGGCATCGCGGTCGCGTCATCGATCCACAGCCGGTAGCCATAGCGGTACTGGTCGCGGGGCGCGATCGTGATCAGATGGGTGTCGCGGCGATTGAGGCGCATGCGCGCCACCTCGCGGATGTCGTAATAGCTCGCCGTCTGGCCGGTGACTGCCGGAAAGCTGACCAGCGACTGCTGCGCGGGCCGCCGCTCGACCAGCACGGTGCGGCGGTCGGGCAGATAACAGGTGAGCGTTTCCCCGGCGCGCACGAACTCGCGCCCCGACCCGTCGAGCGACACCAGCCGCTCGGCCACCTTGCCGTCCTGCAGCCGGTGAATGATGCGCAGCATCTGCACCGTGCCGCCCTGCCAGTGCGAGAAGGTGCCGTCGTAGTTGCGGCTGGTGAGGGAGCGGTTCATGCGCTCGAGCCAGTGCGTCGCAGGCGTCGCTCCGGCGGGCTCCGCCGCCGCCTCGGCGGGCGCGGCGCGCACCGGATCGGTGCCAGCGCTGGCGGCGCCCGCGGCGGCGACCGCCCAGGCAAGCATCAGGGCCCTGACGGGCTCGCTATTGGGTCTGGATCTGCGCATCGCGCGACGGGTCCTGCGGCGGCTCCGCCACCGCGGGACTCGCCATGGCCGGAGCCTCGTTCGCCATGAACGAGGACAGCAGATTCCCGCGGGCCACCGGCTGGCTGAACATGCTGTGCGCGACCACGTAGCTGGCCAGCTCCGCGGCGGGCACCACCGCCCCCGAGCCTCGCGGGGCCGGGGGGACCGTATAACTGTCGGTCTTGCCCGACGCTGCGCGGACAGCGCGCGCCGGACCTCCCGCGGCATCGTTCGCCGCAACGGCTCCGGTCAGCGGCGCGCGCGGCGCCGTCAGCGCAGTCAGCGGTGCGGGTGCCTGGGTGCGCAGCCAGAGGATCGAGACAGTGGCGACGGAGGCCGCGACCGCAGCGGCCGCCAACGGCCGCCACCAGCGCGGCATCGCCGCTCGCCGCGCGACCTGCGGCGCACCGAGCGCAGGCTCGGAGCTCATGATCAGCTTGACGCGCCGGGCGACGCGCGCATTGAGACGCACGCCGCGCTCGGCGCGGATGGCCGCACCGATCACCGCGTAACGCCCCCAGCGCGCCTTCAACTGCTCATCGCGCGACAGGCGCCGCGCCAGCAGCTCGCACTCGGCGGGCGCCAGCTCGTCGTCGAACATCGCGGATAACTGACTGTCGAGCTCTTCGTTCATCCCAGCTCCTCCGCGCGGCCGAGTCCGCCCTCGAATACCTCCCGCAGCCGGCGATCGATCGCCTCGCGGGCGCGGAAGATGCGCGAGCGCACCGTGCCCACCGGGCAGTCCATGGCGGCGGCGATCTCCTCGTAGGAGAGGCCCTCGAGCTCGCGCAGCACGATCGCGGTGCGCAGGTCCTCGGGCAGCGCGTCGATGGCGGCATTGACGATCGAGCGAATCTCGTCCGTCAGCACCAGCCCTTCGGGCGTCTCGGCATCCTTCATTCGGCCTTGCATGTCATATGACTCGTCGCTGCTGCGGTCAACGCTGTACTCGATGGGGCTGCGGTCGCGGGATACTACGGCGTTCTTCGCGGTGTTGATCGCAATGCGGTAAAGCCAGGTATAGAAGGCGCTGTCGCCGCGGAACTGCGGCAGGGCGCGATAGGCCTTGATGAAGGCCTCCTGTGCGATGTCTTCGGCTTCCGCCGGGTTGCGCACGTAGCGCATGACCAGCTTGACGAGCTTGTGCTGGTACTTGAGGACCAGCGCATCGAACGCCCCCTTGTCACCGCGTTGCACGCGGCGAACCAGACTCAGATCACTCGCATCGGCGCTCATGCGCACCCTCTACCCGGGGACAGAGGGCCGCCGTGTCGCGCGTGGGATAGACTGTGACCTCTTGTAAAAGTTCAGCATACCGGCGAAGAGTGACATAAATCACGCACCCGCGCCGCGAGCGCCCCGAGCTCGGGGTCCTCCGGGCGCTCCCCGGCGAGCAGGTACCCCGCCAGCACCGGATCCGGGAGGGTGAGCAGCCGCTCGAAAGCGGCCCGCTCGGCTGCAGGCGCCCGGGGCAGTGCCTCGCGCGCGAAGCGCTCGAGCAGGACGTCGAGCTCCTTCATTCCGCGCCGGCAGCGCCACAGGAGCCGCCTGGAGGCTGGCACTGGATCCATGGGTCACCCGGCCCGCTCGGCCAGCATCTTCTTGATTTCGGCGATGGCGCGTGCCGGGTTCAGGTCCTTCGGGCAAACGTCCGTGCAGTTCATGATGGTGTGGCAGCGATAGAGCCGGAACGGGTCCTCGAGCTCATCGAGCCGCTCGCCGGTAGCTTCATCACGGCTGTCGATGATCCAGCGGTAGGCTGCGAGCAACGCCGCGGGGCCGAGGAAGCGCTCGCTGTTCCACCAGTAACTCGGGCACGCGGTCGAGCAGCAGGCGCAGAGGATGCAGGCCGCCGGCCGGTCGATCTGCTCCTGCTCCTCCTTGCTCTGCAGCCGCTCGTGATCGGGCGGTGCCGGGGTGCGCGCCTGCAGCCAGGGTTTGACCGCGGCGTACTGCGCGTAGAAGTTGCTCAAGTCGGCGACCAGGTCCTTCACCACCGGCATGTGCGGCAGCGGATAGATGCGGACCTCGGCGCCCAGATCCTGCATCGAGGTGGTGCAGGCGAGGCGGTTCAGCCCGTTGATGTTCATGGCGCACGAGCCGCAGATCCCCTCGCGGCACGAGCGGCGGAAGGTGAGCGTGGAGTCGATGACCGCTTTGATCTGGATCAGGGCGTCCAGCACCATCGGGCCACAGCTGCGGGCATCGAGCTCGAAGGTGTCGATGCGCGGATTGGCGTCGCCGTCCGGGTTGAAGCGGTAGATGCGGAAGGTGCGCGGCTCGCGTGCGCCCGGTGCGGCGCGGTGCGTGACGCCGGCCACGGGACGCGAGTTGCGGGGCAGCAGGAACTGGGCCATGGGGTCGGAGCTTCCTCAGTAAGTGCGTGGCCGGGGCGGGATCGACTCGACATCCCCGGTCAGGGTATTGAGGTGCACCGGCCGGTAGTCGAAGCGCACCTCGCGGGGACCCGCGACCCACACCAGCGTGTGCTTGAGCCAGTTCTGGTCGTCGCGCTGCGGGAAATCCTCGCGGGCGTGCGCGCCACGGCTCTCGGTGCGGTGCGCGGCCGAATGAATCGTCGCGGTCGCCTGCAGCAGCAGGTTCTCGAGCTCGAGCGTCTCGATGAGATCGGTGTTCCAGATCAGCGAGCGGTCGGAGATGCGCACATCGGCGAATGACTCGAAGGTCTGTGCGATGCGGGCCAGCCCTTGCGCGAGCGTCTCGCCGGTGCGAAACACCGCGGCATCGAGCTGCATGGTCTTCTGCATCTCGAGGCGGATCGCGGCGGTGCCGCGCGCACCGTCGGCGTGCCGCAGCCGATCGAGCCGCGCGACCGCCGCATCCCCGGCATCGGCCGGCAGCGGCGGCGGGGGCTTGCCGGGCTTGATGAGCTCGGCGCAGCGGCGCGCTGCCTCCCGGCCGAATACCACCAGGTCGAGAAGGGAGTTGGAACCTAAGCGGTTGGCGCCGTGCACCGAGACGCAGGCCGCTTCCCCGACCGCCATGAGTCCCGGCACGACGCGGTCGGGATTGCCGTGCTGCGGACAGACGACCTCGCCGTGGTGGTTGCAGGGTATGCCGCCCATGTTGTAGTGCACCGTGGGCTGCACCGGGATCGGCTCGCGTGTGACGTCGACCCCGGCGAAGATTCGCGCCGTCTCGGCGATGCCCGGCAGCCGCTCATGGATGACCTCGGCACCGAGATGCTCGAGGTGCAGCTCGATATAGTCGTGCTCCGGGCCGACGCCGCGGCCCTCGCGGATCTCGAGCGTCATGGCGCGGCTGACGACATCGCGCGAAGCGAGATCCCTGGCGTTGGGAGCGTAACGCCCCATGAAGCGCTCGCCGCGCGAATTGGTCAGGTAGCCGCCCTCGCCGCGAGCTCCCTCGGTGATCAGGCAGCCGGCGCCGTAAATCCCGGTGGGATGGAACTGCACGAACTCCATGTCCTGCAGCGGCAACCCGGCGCGCAGCACCATGGCGTTACCGTCGCCGGTGCAGGAGTGCGCCGAGGTGCAGGAGAAATAAGTGCGCCCATAGCCACCGGTGGCGAGAATCACCATGTGGGCGCGGAAGCGATGCAGGCTGCCGTCGGCCAGGTCCAGGGCGATGACACCGCGGCACGCCCCGTCCTGCATGATGAGGTCGATGGCGAAGTACTCGACGAAGAAGGTCGCCGCGTGCCGCATCGACTGCTGATAGAGCGTGTGCAACATCGCATGCCCGGTGCGGTCGGCGGCGGCGCAGGTGCGCTGCGCGATGCCCTTGCCGTAGTGGGTGGTCATCCCGCCGAACGGACGCTGATAGATGCGCCCGCTCTCGGTGCGCGAGAACGGCACCCCGTAGTGCTCGAGCTCGATGACCGCCGCGGGCGCCTCCTTGCACATGAGCTCTATCGCGTCCTGATCGCCCAGCCAGTCCGACCCCTTGACGGTGTCGTACATATGCCAGCGCCAGTCGTCCTCGCCCATGTTGCCGAGGGCCGCCGAAATTCCGCCCTGCGCGGCCACGGTGTGGCTGCGCGTCGGGAAGAGCTTGGTGATGCAGGCGGTGGACAGGCCGCCTTCGGCGAGCCCGAGCGTGGCGCGCAGCCCCGCGCCACCGGCGCCCACGACCACCACGTCGTAGCTGTGATCGATGAGCTCGTAAGCGCTCACGGCGCGACTCCGAGCGCCACCTTGAGCACCGCGAACGTCCCCGCCGCGGCGAGCAGCGCGTGCGCGAAGGCGATGAGCGCGAGCGTCACGGTGCGCGCCCCGGGCGAAGGCACGTAGTCCTCCACCACGACTCGCACGCCGAGCTGCGAGTGCCAGGTCCCGACCAGCACCAGCAACACGAGCAGCAGCGCTGTCGAGCCGTGCCGCTCCCAGGCGGCCACAGTGGCGTGATCGAGCGAGGGCAAGGTGAGGAGCGATACCACGAACCACACGGTGAGCGGCACGAGCGCGACCGAGGTGAGCCGCTGCACCCACCAGTGATGAACGCCCTGCTTGGCGGAGCCCATGCCCAGCACGCGACTCAGCGGGGTGCGCAGGCTCACGGCGCGCGGCCTGCGAGCACGAAGGCAAAAGCGCCGATGAGCAGCATCAGCAGCACGCTCGCCGCGAGCACCAGCCAGGCACTGTTGCGCGACTGCGCGCGCTCGAGCCCGTGGCCGGTGTCCCACACGAGGTGGCGGATGCCCGCGACCAGGTGATAGCAGAAGGCGATGATGCAGGCCGCGTAGACCAGCTTCATCACCGGCAGGCCCAGGAGGCGCGCGGCGCGCGCCTGCGCCTGTGCACCGCCGGCCACCGCCGCCAGCCAGTACACCAGCAGCACCAGGGCGAGCGACAGCACGACTCCCGTCGCCCGATTGAGGAAGGAGGTGAGGAGGGTGTACCGGTACATCCGGTAGACCGACAGATGCGGCGAGAGCGGGCGCGCCGGCATACTCTCAGAAGTCGATGCAACGGCCGTTCTTCTCCCAGTCGCCGAAGCGGGTCGGATCCGGACCCGGCACGCCGCCGAGCTCGCGCGGCCGGGGGGCACCCGCCGCTCCTCGCCTCGAGGGCAGCGGAGCCACGACGTCAGCGGAAGGGGAAGGAACGGAAGCGGCAGCCGGAGGCGTCTCGGCCCCCTTGAGTTGCACCTTCGACATACTCATTTAGTCTGACAGAATTCACGCATCCCGGCCACGGAAAGCCAAGGAAAAACAAAGCTCAACTCATGCACGGGCCCTGGACTCTCGTGTCTCTCGAGTCGCTCGGCGCTTTGCGCCTGCGCGGCCGCGACGCATTCGCATTCCTTCAGGGACAAGTCTCTGCCGACCTCATGCGGCTCACGCCCGCGCACTCCGCACTCGCGGGCTACCACAATCCGCAGGGCCGCGTGCTGGCGCTGCTGCGACTGCTCGCGCTCGCTCCGGATGAAGTGCTCGCCATCCTCCCGCGCGAGCTCACCGCAGCGGTGGCGAGCCGCTTGAGAGGCTTCATCCTGCGCTCGAAGGTCGCCCTCGAGGACGATTCGGCCGCCTGGCGCTTCGAGGGCCTGATCGGTGGCGCGGCGCCCGCGCCTGCGATCGCCGCAAAGCTCCCTCGGGCACGCTCGGACGTCGCACGGTTCGGGTCGACGCTTGCGCTGCGGATCGGGGACGCGGGGGCGCGCTGGCTGCTCGCGACGCCATCGACGGCACCGACCGGGGAGTCCGGTGACGGGCTCGAAGGCTGTGCGCGCGAAGACGCGCGGCTTTGGCGGCGCCTCGCCATCGAAGCCGGCGAGCCGCAGGTCCAGGGCTCGACCTCGGGGGAGTTCGTCGCGCAGATGCTGAACCTCGACGTGCTCGGCGCGATCGACTTCGACAAGGGCTGCTACACCGGCCAGGAAGTCATCGCGCGCGCACACTACCGCGGGCGGGTGAAGCGCCGTCTGCAGCGCTTCCGCACCAGCGCCCCCGCGACGCTGCAGCCGGGCGACACGGGTGAGCTCGCCGACGGCCGCGCCTTCCGCGTGGTGGACGCCGTACCGCTGTCCGACGGCGGCAGCGAGTTTCTCGCCGTGGCACCGATCGCTGCGGGACCATTTGCTGAGGCTGCTCCGCCTGGCGCGCCCGCGCCGACGGCGGGCGCATCCGGCCTGAGCGCCGTACAGCTCCCCCTCCCCTATGCGCTGCCCGACTGAGGCGCGGCCGAAGGAAATCGCATGACCCATTCCATCCACGCCGGCGGCTGCCTCTGCGGAGCGGTTCGCTACCAGGTCACAGGACCCCTGCGGTCGGTGGTGCTCTGCCACTGCACCCAGTGCCGCCGCAGCACCGGGCACTTCATGGCGGCGACGGCGGCACGACATTGCGATTTTCGCCTGATCGAAGAGTCGCAGCTGCGCTGGTACCGCTCCTCGGACTGCGCGCGGCGCGGTTTCTGCGGGCGCTGTGGATCGACGCTCTTCTGGCAGGGCGGGGGGCGCGACTACATCAGCATCGCCGCCGGGACGCTCGACGGTGCGACGGGACTTGTGAGTGCCTGCCACATCTTCGTCGCCGACAAGGGGGATTACTACTCGATCGACGACGGCCTTCCGCAGAGCGCCGACGGCAGTTTCTCGGTGGCGATTCCGAGTCCCGAATGAGCATGCCGACGGCAGCGCGCACGCTCACCATGCTGGCGCTGCTTGCGCTGGCGCTGAGCAGCGGGGGCTGCACGAGCTCCTCGCTGAACGCTCGGCCCATGCCGCCGATCGTGGGTGCCTGGGTGGTGCGGGCGCCAGAGGCGCCCTTTCCGCTTCACGTATTCGTGTTCCACCCGGACGGAACCGTCGAGCAGTCCAACCCGGACGCCGGCGATCCGAAGACGAGCGACAGCAATCTGACGGGTGTCTGGACGCCTGACGGGGGCGCGGTAAGGGGCAAGCTCGTGGAGATCGCCGCGGACCGGAGCACCCATCGCTTCGTGAGCCGCACGGAGATCGCCTTCTCGATTCGCGTCGCCGGCGATACGTTCAGGGGCACCGCCGAGGCGCGCTCCTACGATGCGGCCGGACAGCTCCTGGATGGGCACGTGCACGCCACACTGGAGGGCGAGCGCGTGGTGCCCTGAGCTCGCGCACCCGGGTCGGTCACGCCTCGGGCCGCATCTGTGGGAAAAGGATCACGTCGCGGATCGAGGGCGAGTCGGTGAAGAACATGACCAGCCGGTCGATGCCGACGCCGAGACCGGCGGCCGGCGGCATGCCGTACTCGAGCGCCCGGACATAGTCGGCGTCGTAGAACATCGCTTCCTCGTCGCCGCGCTCCTTGGCGGCGGCCTGGGCGCGGAACCTCGCCGCCTGCTGCTCCGGGTCGTTGAGCTCGGAGAAGCCGTTGGCGATCTCGCGGCCTGCGATGAAGAACTCGAAGCGGTCAGCGATGAAGGGGTCTGCATCGTTGGGACGTGACAGCGGCGACACCTCCGCCGGATAGGCGTAGACGAAGGTCGGTTCGAGCAGACGGCCCTCGGCGGTCTTCTCAAACAGCTCGATCTGCAGCTTTCCGGGACCGTCGTACGGTCCGGCCGCAATGCCGCGCTCACCGCAGCGCCGCCGCAGGTAGGTCAGATCACGCAGCGACATCGGATCGATGCCGGGGTTCGCCTCGATGATCGCCTGCTCGACCGTCACGCGGCGGAAGGGCTTCGCGAGGTCGTAGTGACGCCCCTGGTAGGTGAGCTCGAGCCGCCCGTTGAGCGCGGCGGCGAGGCCCCGCGTCGCCTTCTCGACCCAATCCATGATGTCGTTGTAGTCGGCGTAGGCGAGATACAGCTCCAGCATGGTGAATTCCGGGTTGTGCTGGGTCGAGAGCCCCTCGTTGCGGAAGTTGCGGTTGATCTCGTAGACGCGCTCGAGTCCGCCGACGATCAGCCGCTTGAGATACAGCTCCGGCGCGATCCTCAGGTACATGTCCAGATCGAGCGCGTTGTGGTGGGTACGGAAGGGGCGCGCCGCGGCGCCGCCCGGTATCGGCTGCATCATGGGGGTCTCGACCTCGAGAAAATCCAGCGCATCGAGGAAGTCGCGCAGGTAGCGGACGATACGCGTGCGGGTGCGAAAGACGTTGCGGCTCGTCTCGCTCATGACGAGGTCGACGTAGCGCCGCCGGTATCGGGTCTCGGTGTCGGCGAGGCCGTGCCACTTGTCCGGCAGCGGCCGCAGCGACTTCACCAGCAGGCGCAGCGAGTCGACCCGCACCGAGAGCTCACCGGTGCGGGTGCGGAACAGCACCCCGCCCGCAGCGACGATGTCGCCGATGTCGAAGGCCTTGAAGTCCTCGTAGGCGGGTCCGAGCGTCTGCTGCTGCAGGTAGAGCTGGATCAGGCCGGTGCGGTCGGCGATCTTGGCGAAGCTCGCTTTGCCCATGACGCGCTTGAACATCATGCGGCCGCCGACGTTGACGCGTGTCGGGTTGGCCTCGAGCCATTGCTCCTCACGTGCGCCGTAGGAGGCCTGCAGCTCGCCGGCGAGCACATCGCGCCGGAAGTCGTTGGGGAAAGCGATGCCGCGCTGGCGCAGCTCCGAGAGCTTGGCGCGCCGCTCGGCGATCAGCTTGTTCTCGTCGCCGCCGTCGTCGCCACCGCCCGAGCCGGTCGTGTTGTTGCCGTTCTTCGTCATGCGTTACAGACCCGCCTTGAGCGATGCTTCCATGAACTGATCGAGATCGCCATCGAGCACCGCGCCGGTGTTGCCCACCTCGACTCCGGTGCGCAGATCCTTGATACGGGACTGGTCGAGTACGTAGGAGCGGATCTGGTTGCCCCAACTCACGTCCGATTTGGAATCCTCGAGCACGCGCGCGGCGGCGTTGCGCTTGTTGACTTCCAGCTCGTAGAGCTTCGCCTTGAGCATCTTCATGGCCGTTGAGCGGTTCTTGTGCTGGCTGCGCTCGTTCTGGCAGGCGGCCACGATGCCGGTGGGCAGGTGAGTGATGCGCACCGCCGATTCGGTCTTGTTGACGTGCTGTCCGCCCGCGCCCGAGGAGCGATAGACGTCGGTCTTGAGGTCCGCCGGATTCACCTCGATCTCGATGTCGTCGTCGACCTCGGGCGAGACGAATACCGAGGCAAACGAGGTGTGGCGGCGATTGCCGGAGTCGAACGGGGACTTGCGCACCAGGCGGTGCACGCCGGTCTCGGTACGCAGCCAGCCATACGCGTACTCGCCCTGCACTTCCACCGTCGCGCTCTTGATGCCGGCGACCTCGCCCGGACTCGTATCGATGACTTCGCAGCGAAAGCCGCGCGCAGCGCCCCACCGCAGGTACATGCGCAGCAGCATCTGCGCCCAGTCCTGCGCCTCCGTGCCGCCCGCCCCCGCCTGGATGTCGAGGAAGGCGTTGTGCGAGTCCATCTCGCCGCGAAACATGCGCTTGAGCTCGAGATGCCTTACCTCGCCCTCGAGGCGCTGCGCATCGCGTTCCACGTCGCGCGCTGCACCCTCATCGCCCTCTGCTTCGGCCAGCTCGAGGAGCTCGACCGATTCGGCGATGCCGCGAGTCGTGCGGTCGATCTCGCCGACGTCGCTGGTCAGCCGGGCGCGCTCGCGCCCGAGATCCTGGGCGCGCGCCGGATCGGACCACACCTTCGGATCCTCGAGCTCACGCGCGACCTCCTCGAGGCGCTCGAGCTTGCGGTCGTACTCAAAGAA
>Ga0070730_10005035_pt1 | contig 11467 bp, 12 predicted proteins | sample Coa_R1_3_FD_66447 | JGI IMG/M metagenome (GOLD analysis project Ga0070730, IMG submission 66447) | Surface soil microbial communities from Centralia Pennsylvania, which are recovering from an underground coalmine fire - Coalmine... | ecosystem: Environmental > Terrestrial > Soil > Unclassified ... | reverse complement strand
TTTGAGAGCGTGCAGGGGCTCACCCGGAGCAATCGTCCGCCGCTGGCGGGCTACGCGATTGTCGATCCCTACCCCAGCGAGCCAAAGAACGGCTCGCCGAGGGCCCCGCAGTTGCGGGTGGAGAAGATGTGGGTGGGGCGGCCGCCAGACTAATTTTTCTGCCGCTTCGCTCCAAACCGCCGGAGAGTCTCGCCACAGCACAATGCTTATTGCTCCCGTTAACGAGGGGCTCGCCGCGTGGTCGGGCTCGCCCGTTATCTACCAAGTAGTAGTACGCGGCTGCGGTTGAGCCCGGTTTTGCATTCTTGACGTGACGCGTCTCAACCTTCACAATAATTCTCTGAGGTGCTTATGCTGGCTAACCTGTCGGGGATTCTGGCGTATCTGTTCGTAATTGCGGCCGTGTTGCTGCGCATTGGCGCCGGTACGGGCACATTTGCCACCAAGGGCTTCAGCCTGGTGGGCGCGTCACTGCTGTTTTTTGGATCGCGCATCCCGCGCAAGCACTTCTGGATTCCCGTGGCCCTGCTGATCGGCTCGGACCTCTACCTGAACCTGCGGGTTTACCAGTTGCCGTTCTCGCGCGATCAGTACGTGATGTTGGCGTGGTACGTGGTGCCGTGCCTGCTCGGCGTGCTGCTGCGCGACCGGGTGAAGCCGCTTACGGTGCTGGGCGCCGGCCTGGGGACAGGAGTTGGTTTTTATCTGACCAGCAACTTTGCCGTGTGGGCGTTCGGCAACATCGCTTATCCGCATACGCTGGCCGGCCTGATTGATTGCTACACCAAGGCGCTGCCTTTCGCGCGTAACGGCATCCTTTCAGACGTGCTGTTCGCGGCAGTATTCTTCGGGATCGGCGCGCTGGTGGCGCAGTTCGAAAGCGCGAGGGAAGGCAAGAGCGCAGCGGCTTAACACCCAAAAGCCAACACCCCTGAAACACAGAGGAACAGAGGACACAGAGGCTCGAAGAAATTCTGTTTCAAGAACCTAATTCGTCCTCTGCTGCCTCCTTTCCTCTGCGTTTCAAAGATTTTGGGCAACTACCCCTGCTGCGCGTCGTCCTCGTGCCTGATCTCTTCAGCAATCTCCCTTGCCGGCTGGCGCAATAGCCGGAACAGCAGATAAATCACGGCCACAACCAATACACCAATCAGCACCAGAACCCAGGGGTGCGCGTGAACCAGCTTTCTGGTTTCGGCCACGATCTCCGGGCCAAAGACAACGGTCAGCACTGAGAGAATGCCGAAGCGGAGCAGGCGGCCGCTGATGATCGCCAGCAGAAAGGCGATGAACTTCATCTCAAATACGCCGGCAGAGAAGACCAGCAGCTTGAACGGCGTGGGCGGCGGGAGCATGGCCGGGACCATGAGCGCCAGGAACTCCTGTTTTTCAAAGCGGTCGCGGATGCGCTTGAGGCGGGCTTCATCGATACGCTTGAGCAGAAACAATTCGCCTCCGGCGCGGCCCAGGGCGTAGGGAACAATGCTTCCCAGCGCCGATCCCAGGGAGGCCACAACGCAGTAGAGCCACGCTTTGTGCGGGTTCGAGTAGACGTACCCGGCGACCAGGGGATCCATGGGAACGCCGAATGCGGCGGCGTCGAGAATGGAAACAATGAAGACGCCCCAGGCGCCCAGGGCCTTAAGCGCGGAGAGCCAGGCAATGTACTTGGTGAAAAACTTGGGCGCGGACAAGGATTCATTGTAAAGGGGTACGTGGCTGCTCTGGAAGCCCGGGCAAAAGATAGAATAGCTAGACCAAGCGAGCTATCGGATTTCACCACGAAGTCTGGCCGGGGGCCGAGCGGCAGCGCGAAGGGTGTTTTGACACAATATTTTGCCAGCAAGTACACTAGCAAGTTTGGCATATGCGCGTCCCCGATTGCGTGAAGGCCGCGTAAGCCGGGAGTTCTGTCTTCAGGAGAGATGAGTGCCCGTAGTCGAGGAAAAGGTAAAGCAGATCATCGTGGACCAGCTCGGCGTGGAGCCTTCCGAGGTGACGCCCAAGGCCTCGTTTGTCGATGATCTGGGCGCCGATTCCCTGGACCGCGTGGAGCTGATCATGGCGCTGGAGGAGACCTTTGGGCTCGAGATCCCGGACGATGAGGCGGAGAAAATTTCCACGGTCCAGGACGCAATCGATTACATCCAGAAGAATGCGAAGTCAGTAAAGCAGTAGCGGCCCCGAATCTAAACTCAGCCGAAAAAACCAGAAGGAGACTGAACGTATGGCAGCAGCCGTTGAAGACAAGGTAAAACAAATTATCGTGGAGCAGCTTGGAGTGGACGAAGGCGAGGTGACGCCCAATGCCTCCTTTGTGGACGATCTTGGCGCGGACTCGCTGGATACGGTGGAACTGGTGATGGCCTTTGAAGAGGCCTTCGATATCGAGATCCCGGACGAGGACGCGGAGAAGATCCGCACGGTCAAAGACGCGGTGGACTACATTGACAAGCACGCGAAAGGCGGCAAGTAATTGGCGAGGCGAGTCGTCGTCACCGGGCTGGGCCTGATCTGCGGCGTTGGTCTCACCAGCCACGAGGTCTGGCAGAACATCAAGGCCGGCAAAAGCGGGGTAGCGAAGATCACCAGCTTTGACGCCGGCAATTTTGCCTGCCAGATCGCGGCCGAGGTCAAGGGCTTTGATCCTCTGAATTTCATCGAGAAGAAAGAGATCAAGAAGATGGGCCGCTTCATCCACTTCGCCCTGGCGGCGACCGATGAAGCCATGAAGATGTCCGGCCTGGAGGTGACCCCGGAAAATGACACGCGCGTGGGCGTGCACATCGGCTCCGGTATCGGCGGGTTTGACGTGATTGAGCGCGAGCACGAGGCGCTGCTCAAGGGCGGTCCGCGGAAGATCTCGCCCTTTTTTATTCCTGCCGTGATCATCAATCTTGCTGCCGGGCACGTGAGCATACGCTACGGAGCCAAAGGGCCGAATGAAGCCACAGCCACGGCCTGCACCACCAGCGCGCACGCCATTGGCGATGCCTACCGGATCATCCAGCGGTGCGACGCCGACGTGATGATTGCCGGCGGCGCAGAGGCCGCGATTACGCCCATGGGCGTGGGCGGATTTGCCGCAATGCGCGCGCTTTCCACCCGCAACGACGAGCCGGGAAAAGCCAGCCGCCCGTGGGACTCGGGCCGCGACGGCTTTGTGATCGGCGAAGGCGCGGGCATCGTAATTCTGGAAGAGCTGGAGCATGCGCGGCGGCGGGGAGCGCAGATCATGGCGGAGATCATCGGCTACGGCATGAGCGCCGACGCCTACCACATCACGCAGCCCGCTGAAAATGGCGAGGGCGGCTACCGCGTGATGATGAACTCCATCCACGATGCCAAGCTTGCGCCCGCGGACATCGACTACATCAATGCGCACGGCACCTCGACACCAATCGGCGACGCGCTGGAAACCAAGGCCATCAAGCGGACGTTTGGCGCAGATACTAAAGTCGCGGTCAGCTCCACCAAGTCGATGACCGGACACTTGCTGGGTGGCGCCGGAGGGCTGGAGGCGGGGATCACCATCCTCGCGCTGCGCGACCAGGTCCTTCCGCCGACGATCAACCTGGAAAATCCCGATCCGGAGTGCGACCTGGACTATGTTCCCAACCAGGCCCGCAAAGCGCAGCTCAACGTGGCGCTTTCGAATTCGTTCGGCTTCGGCGGCACGAACGGCTCGCTGATCTTCAGACGTTGGACGGAGTAAGGCTGGCAGAATGCCTCGTTCTCGAATTCTTTTGCTCCTGGTCTTCCTGGGACTCGCGTTTCGCGCTCACGGTCAAAGCAAAAGATATGTCTCCCCGCTGAGCTGGGAGCCGGCAAAACTGGTCAATGGCTCGCCCGTGCTCTTTCGCCTGCGTACCCAACATCTGAAAGAAGTCACAGCTGCGTTTCTAGGGCAGAAGATCGAATTCCGTCATAACAAGGAATGCGATTGTTGGTACGCGCTCGCGGGTGTGAGTTTGGAGACCAAGCCAGGCGTTTACCCGCTGCAAGTTTCCGGGCGAAGAACTGACGATGCCGATGTTGACCTGAGATTCGACGTCCGGGTGCGGGCGGCGCATTATCCGTTCAGCAAAATCACGCTGCCGCCAGCTTTTGTGGAACCGCCTAAAGAAGTGGAGCCTCAGATTGCTGCCGCAGAGGCGGCAAAGAAGCAGGCATTCGCCACGACTGATCCGAATCCGCTCTGGTCCGGTCCTTTTCAGCGGCCGGCAGAGGCAGAGACTTCGGGCGTCTTCGGCACTGCGCGCATTGTGAACGGGGTACAGAAAGCTCAGCACAAGGGGCTCGATTTCCGCGTGACCACCGGCACGCCGGTGCACGCGACCAATGCCGGGACAGTGATTCTTGCGCGGCCGCTCTATTTCGAAGGAAACTGCGTGATGCTGGATCACGGTCAGGGCCTGGTAACGATCTACATGCATCTCTCTGAGTTCAAGGTCAAAGAGGGCGAGAAGGTGGCCGCGGGGCAGCTCATCGCGCTGAGCGGCGGAACGGGCCGCTCCACGGCGCCGCATCTTCACTTCGCGGTGCGCTGGCGCGGCGAGTACCTGGATCCGGCAACGCTGCTCGCGCTGCGTCCGCCGGGAAAATAAAGGCACAGGCAGGAGTGCCTGCGCCACAGGATCAAATTTCTGATCGCTAGAGCTTTGGCGGAGTGCTGGGCTGGCTGGCGCCGCTCCCTTTCTTGTGGTGCTCGCCCTTCTCAGCAGTTCCGGCGGGGCAGCTGTCCTTGATGTGATCGATAGAAGAGACTTTGAAGTGCCGCTCGCCTTTTTCCTCCTTGCCTTCCTTGGATTCCTTGCCTTCCTTCTTTTCTGCGGCTTCGTTTTCTTTTTCGCCGATTGCAGATCCGCTTTTGGCCCATGAGCCGTGCAGCTTGACCTGGTGACCGACATGCTTACTCAGATCGTCCAGGCCGCCGACCTCGACGGCGCGCTTGCCGCTTTTAAGTTCGTAAACGCCTTCGTCATTGGGGCCGCTGAGGCAGCCGGTGAGCGTCGCACCTCCGGCGGCGCCCTTTTTCTGCGCGGCATGTTCATCCGTGCCGGTCTGGCCCGAAGCACCGCCAGTCTGCGCCGCGGACAGGAACGTGAACGCAACTACAATGGTGAGAACAGCAAATATCCTTCTCATGTTTTCTCCTCGGGTTTCCAGAATGTGTGCAGATCCACCCCTTAGCACATAGAGCAATGCAGCATTCCCGGAGTTGCCCCGGTACATTCCCAGGCATTTTGGGCCCCAAAAAACGAGCGTGACCGAAGCGGTCACGCTCAAGGACAGAGGCGCATGCAAGACTAGATGAAATCGTGGCCGATCTTCAGCTCCTGGAGGACCTTCCCGCCGCGCTCCAGCTCCCGTTCAGCCTCGCGCACGGCCTTATCGATCTCCGGAGAGAGATTGAGAAGCCTGCCGTCGATGTGCAGCGGCGCCAGTTCACGCAGGTTGAGCCCTTCCAGCGCTGCGGCCGCTTCGTCGAGAGACGCCGTCAATTCTTCAGAGTCGAATTCCAGCAGGGAGGAATCGCGTGATCCGCGATCGGGAAGCGTGACGGTAATGGTCTGCTCGTGCTTGTCGCGTATGACCACCAGGGCAAGCGCGCCGCCTCCGCGGTGCTTGCGGAGGATCTGGCCCAAGTCGCTGCGGTCGGTGATTTTCTCGTTATCGGCGCGAATGATGACATCGCCGGCCTTGAGCCCGGCCTTTTCCGCAGCACTGCCTTTCTCCACCGAGCGCACCAGAATGCCCTCGCCGTTCTTCACGCCAAAGAAGTCACCGAGCTGGCGGGTCAGGTTTTCCGTCTGCGCTCCGAGCACGGAAGAGTAAGTCTGGATCTGAATTTGCGGAAAATCCATTCCATTGCGCGGGAATTCACGAATGCGCGGCACCACGACGCGGGGAAAATTCTGCGCCACGACCTTGCTGTGCTCGGCCAGCTGCACGCTGACCTTCAGGGGAGCGCCATCGCGGCTGATGCCGAGGGTCACGGTACGGCCGGGCGGCGTTTCGCGGATCAGGCGGCGGAGTTGCTCCTCGCTATCGACCGCGGTGTCGTTAAACTGGAGAATCACATCGTGCTCGCGCAACCCGGCTTTGCCGGCGGGAGCATCAGCATCTACCATTGTGATTTCCACTCCACGCTCTTCCTTGAGCTTGAGCGCGCTTAGGCGGTCCCTGGTTACGTCCTGGATATCGACTCCCAGATACGATCTTCCTGCGGCGTAAACATGAGCTTGCGGACGAGGAGCTGCCGGAGTTTCCGGTTGCGGATCGCCGGTGGTGACCGCCGGCAAGGCCAGTCCCGCCAGCAACAATGCTGCCGCTAATGTGTGAGTCATAGAGCCACTCCGCGTAGAGTTATTTTCTTGCTTCGCGTTTAATCTCGATATTCCCTGTTGTTGTATGGACATGCAACAATGGCCCACCACCATTAAGGCTGCCCTCGGCGTAGACTTCGCGCGGGCCCATGCCCTGGGGATTGGTGATCCTGAGTTGATCGCCGAACTCGCTCCTGATCCCGTACCCGCGCGCCACCTCGACCGCCGCACGCACATTCACTCCCAGCCCTTCAGGTATGTAGACCACAATGTCGCCGACGGAAGTTTCCAGGCGCGAGTCGGTAAACTCTCCGCCGGGCGCCAGCCGCGCGATGATCCCGCCCGCTCCCGTCTCAGCGCGCACGCCGCCCTTGATCGGCCCAAAATGAATGCTGCCGCCACCAGTCTCGATCTGCGCCGAGCCGGCAATGTCCTTAATGTCGATATTGCCGCCCCCGGTCTCCGCTTTCATCTGGCCATCGCACTTCGTGACGTTGATCGAGCCGCCGCCCGTGCTCAGCGTCATCACCTTGGCCCACCCGATATTCAAATTCCCGCCGCCCGACTTCGCGTTCACCTGTCCGCCGGCCGAAACCAGACGAATGTTTCCCCCGCCGGTCGACGCCTGGACGTCACTTCCGACCTTTCCAATCTCAATGTTGCCGCCGCCGCTCGCGGCCACCACCACGCCGGTGATCTGGTCCAACTGGATCGCTCCGCCACCGGTGTTCGCCTCAACGCGTCCGGAGAGATTCGTCGCCGACACCGCGCCGCCCTCGGTCTCAAGTTTTACCTGCGCCGTCTGCGCCGGCACCTGGACGTCGAAATCGATCGAGCCGCGGTTTGAGCCTTCACAGTCCGCGCGGAGCGTCACCGACTCGCCCGAGCTGTAGGTCGTGAACTTCAAGTGGGCCAGCTCGCGCCGCGCGCCCTCTTCCGTCGCCGCGCGCACGTGCTCGCGGATGGTGTAGGTGATCTTGTTCTGCTGCGCGCCCTGGATGCGAATGGAGCCGCTCGACGAGCGTACTCTCACATATTTTCCGGCGGAAAACGTCCCGGAAACTTCCTGGATCCATTCGCTGCCGGTTGCGCGGTACAGGCGCGGGGTAGGACTTTGCGCGGCTGCAACCTGGCTTGCACAAAAAACGCCTGCCAAAAGATAGCCGGCGAAAATGAACCCCCTCGCCGAAACCCAGGCCGCAAATTGTAAGTGTCTCTTCATCGTTGCTCGTTTCTCAACTTTCGCAACAGCTCATTCGTAACCGTCTGGCTTCCGATTCCAACCTGCCTGCATCTTCCAGGCAAAGCTAATTGCCGGCTGCTAATTGCTCTTTGCGGCTTAGTCCAGATGCGGCGTGCTCGCCAGGTACCGCTTGGACTCCTCGCGGATAAACTTGTTCGGATCGCGCTCCGCCAGCACCATCAGCGCTGAGCGCACGCTCGTATCCGCCTTCACCGGGTCCAGCAGGCTGATGGCCTCCTGGCGCACCCCGGCATTGTTGTCATGCAGCAGCGCCTCGATCACCGCGTCGCGCACGTGGACATCGTCTTTTACATACCCTTTCAGGCCTTCCAGCGACTTCAGCCGCACGCCCGGGTTCTTGTCGTAACGCAGGGCATAGATCAACGCTTCGCGCACCGCGTTGTCTTCCGGACTGCGCGTCAGCATGTCGATCGAATCCAGCACCACGCCGGAATTGCGGTTGTTGCGCGCCGCCAGCAGCAGCAGTTGCCGGATCCGCGGATCGTCCGTGGAGCCGTTCAACGTCTGCGGCTGCAGCGTGTTGTATTTGATCTGGACCTGGTTCCCGTTGGCTTCAGGAGTGATGGATTCGATCTGCGCGATGTTGTTGATGTCTGCAGTCTGCGTGGTCGCTGTCGGGTCAGTGATGACGGGACGGTTCATCATCCGATACGTCGTAATCGTGCCGCCCGCAAACCCGATCATCAGCAGCGCCGCCGTCAGCGCCGGCGCCAGCTTCACCTGGTGCATCCATGCCGTCAGGTCAAACACGAACGAGTTCAGAAAGCCGCGCTTCTGCTCTGCGTGCTCCAGCGCTTCCTGCAACTGCATGCGGTTCGCCGTCAGAAAGCTGGGAGACACCTCTTTCATCGGCAGCGCAGCCATTCCGCTCTTGAACTCCAGCGCCGCGTCCAGCTCGCGCCGGCAGCCCAGGCAGTGGCGCATGTGCTGCTCGAAGGCGAACTTGGCATCGTCCGCAAGCTCGTCGTAGATGTAGAAAACGATGTTGTCTTTCGTCCAATCGCAGTTCATATTCATCACTCGTGGACCGCAGGCGCCCTCGCCTGCGATCGATTGCTTTCAGGGTAGTTGGCTCTTGGTATTTGGCTTTAAGCTCTCTGCCGTATCGCCAAACCGTTTGCGTCTTCCACACATTGCCAAATACCAACTGCCAAATACCGCCCTACCGCATCGGCTGCAGCGCGCTCCTCAGCTTCTGCGTCGCCCGGAAGAGCGTGTTCTTGGCCGTCTCTTCCGTCGTGTTCAGCATCTCGCCGATCGTCCGCAACCGCAGCCCCTGATAATGCTTCAGCTCAAACACCATGCGCTCGCGCGGCGTCAATTTCGTCAGCGCCTGGCTGATCTTGGCGCCCAGCTCGCGCCGCATCAGGTCGCGCTCCGGGTTCGCCCCGGCCCGGTCGTCCGACACGCGCTCCAGCACGTCCACCGGCTGCCCGCTTGAATCCATTACCATCTGCGGATCTTCCTTGCGCGTCTGCCGCTTCCTCAGATGGTCCAGGCACAGGTTGGTAACAATGCGGTAAATCCACGTGTAAAACGAGCACTCAAAGCGAAAGTTCCCGATGTGCCGGTAGGCCTTCAGGAACGCTTCCTGATAGATGTCGCGGGCGTCGGCGTCTGAGCCGGTCAGGTGCAGCGCCAGGCGGAGCACCGCCTGGTCATACTGGCGCACCAGCGTCTCGAAAGCGGCGCGGTCTCCGCGCTGGGCGGCGCGAATCAGCTCGCTGTCGTTAATCCGACTTAGGGCTTGACTCACCATCTCTCCGGAAGAATGGGAGCTTTTCTTACCGCCGCTCGCGCCAACCGCGACCCCAATCCATGTCGACTCGGCCGGCATCTATTCTGTCCTCGCGTAATCCTCTCTGCTTGCAATTACTTGGACGCGCCAGACGGCAATACGTAAGCTGAGATTACACCCCTTCCCCAGCCCTGGGCAAAGCCGGGATCACCGGCCCCAGACCCGGTGCAAAGCGGCCCTCGGGGCGCAAACTGCTCGATTCCCGGTGCAAAACGGAGGGCGGTTCTGGCGCGATTTCCGAGCTCCGTGCTCCTCTGTGCCCTCTGTGGTACAGATTTTCGGATTTGTCCCGATCACTGCAATTTCCCCAATCACCCGATTCCCAACGTTTATGGCATGATTGTCACCCCATGTCCGCGCCAACCCCCGAACAGCCCGGTCTGCGCAAAGAACTCGCGCTTCGTGACCTGGTCATGGCGCAGGTGTTGTGCGTGGTGGGCTCCAGCTGGGTGGGAATCGCAGCCAAGCTGGGCCGCGCTCACGTAGCCTTCTGGCTCGGCTCCATGCTCCTTTTCTATGTTCCGCTTGCCATCGTCGTCATTTATCTCAACCGGATGATGCCGCTCGAAGGCGGCCTCTACCAGTGGGCCAAAATCGGTTTTGGTGAGATGGTCGGCTTTCTCACTGCGTGGAACCTCTGGGTCTACGCAGTGATTGTGACCGGCGCAATCATCTTTGTCGTCCCTACCGATCTGTCTTACATATTTGGACCCGCGGCAGCCTGGCTGCCGGCGAGCAAACTTGCTACCCTCGCTCTGACCGGTGGCGTCATGGCCGGGATTACGCTGGTCGCCATCCGCGGCCTCGATATCGGAAAGTGGCTGCACAACGTGGGCAGCATCGGGATCATGATCGCCTATGTGATTCTGCTCGCGCTGCCGCTCTGGGCCTTGCTCCGCCACTCCATTGCTCACTATGAACCCATCCCCTGGCAGCCGCCGCGCCCATCCTGGTTCGGCCTGGCCATCTTCGGCCAAATGACGGTGGGAGCGCTGAGTGGATTCGAATACGTCGCCATTCTGGCCGGCGAGTGCCGCAATCCCGCCCGCACCATCGGGCGCTCCGTGGCCATCTCGGCTCCCATCATCGCGCTCATGTTCATTCTCGGCACCAGCTCCGTGCTGACGTTTGTCGGGACGCAGCCCATCAACGTGATCGGCCCCATTCCGCAAACCATGCGCCTGGCCTTTGGCGCCGTCAGTTGGGTGGCGCCGATCGCGATCTTCCTGCTGCTGCTGCGCGCCGTCGCCAGCGCCAGCCTGATCTTCACCGGTCTCACGCGCCTTCCCATGACCGCCGGCTGGGACAACCTGGTGCCCCGCTGGTTTGCCCGTCTCCATCCCCGCCGGCAGACGCCGGTGAATTCCATTCTCTTTGTGGCCGTGCTGGTCATGGCGCTCATCCTGCTGAGCATGATGGGCGTGCGCGAGCAGGAAGCCAGCCAGCTTCTCGCCGCGGCATCCATAGCGCTCTACGCCATCGCCTATGTCGCCCTGTTCGCGCTGCCGCTTCTGGGCAGCCGCGAATTGCGCAACGCCCTGCCCGCCTGGGTGAAGCTGGCTGCTCTGGCTGGACTCGTTTCCAGTCTCGTCTCGCTGTTCATCGGCGTTTACCCGATCGTGAACGTAACCAGCCGCGGCGAGTACGCCGCCAAGATCGCTGCCGTCGTAGTGGTAAGCAATCTGGTGGGCTTCCTGATCTACCGCGGCGGGCGCAAACGCCGCAGCTGATTGAGGACTAGCGCTGGGCCACGAGCTTCTTGAGCTCAATGACCTCGATCGGGCACTCGGGCCAGTTGTGCTCCCAACAGACGATCAGGTCACAGTGTTTCGGATCGTGGAAGTGGTGCACGAAATTGCGGCTCATGAATTCCAATTCGATGCGGATGAGCTGCCAGCGTCCGGGTTCCACTTCGCGGAAGGCTTCGATATCGGGAAACTGCGGCCCGATGTGGGTGACGATGAAGCCGAGCTCGCGCGCCATGGCGCCGAAGAGGAACATGACGCCATTTTCGTTGATCGGAGCAAAGCCAAGGGCTGGCGCAATGAGGGGCGCTCCGCACAGCGGGCGGTCAGG
>Ga0070730_10005033_pt1 | contig 11470 bp, 12 predicted proteins | sample Coa_R1_3_FD_66447 | JGI IMG/M metagenome (GOLD analysis project Ga0070730, IMG submission 66447) | Surface soil microbial communities from Centralia Pennsylvania, which are recovering from an underground coalmine fire - Coalmine... | ecosystem: Environmental > Terrestrial > Soil > Unclassified ... | reverse complement strand
CGGGCAGCGCCCGGTGCTTGTAACACCGAACGCGCCCTAACCGTACCCGCCTGCAGGACAGGCGAACATGGCTGATACTGACCTTAAATGCTCTCTCCCTAGGGTGCAACCCTTCCGCACGGACTCCCCTCTTTCGGCAGTCCGGCACATCCGCAGGATGCCGGGGGTGACCCAAGCCCACCTTATGCGGGCATCCGATGGCGGACTTTACGTCACGAAGTTCCAGAACAATCCGCACCATTCCCGCGTCCTAGCAAGTGAGTTTCTTGCTACACGGATCGGCTTGTGGCTTGGCCTTCCTATGCCCTCAGTTGAGGTAATCGAAGTACCTGAATGGCTGGTCAATCGAGCACTCCTACGAATTGAAAATGATGACAGGTTGACTCGCTGCGCCAGCGGGAGGCAGGTTGCTTTCCGCTACGTCTCGGCTGTCATGGAATCTCTGCCACGAAGACTGTTTGATCGAGTGACCAATGCGCGAGACTTTATTCGAGTCCTGGTTTTCGATAAGTGGGTTGCCAACTGCGACAACAGGCAGGCCGTATTTATGAAAGACAGCGATCAGGGGTACTTCGTGAAGTTCATTGACCAGCACCACTGTTTCGACGCGGGCCGATGGACATTCCCTGATTTGCCCCATCACGGAATCTATGAGCAGCACCACGTCTATAGGGATGTAACCGGCTGGCAGTCTTTTGAACCGACCCTCTCGCGGGTCGAAAAACTCAGTCGCTTTGATTTGTGGAAGTTTGCGTGTGAGATTCCGCCCGAATGGTATGAGCATGACACGGCGGCTCTCTCACGCCTGATTGAACGGCTCTATAGACGACGTCCCATTGTCCGTGAACTCGTGGCCAGCTTTCGCAGTTCTTCCCTCAACCCTTTCCCAAATTGGATGGAGAAATCGAACATCTCCGCAAAACGTTAGTAGGAGTCGCAATTATGAATAAAGCTCAATTAAAAAAGACGTTACCCGAAGTCGCAAAGCGCGTTGCCCTGTATGCCCGAGTCTCAACGCTGAACGGCCATCAGGACCCTGAGATGCAACTCTCGGAACTGCGGGAGTATGCCGGACGCAGGGGCCTTACAATTCATGAGGAATACGTGGATCATGGTGTGAGTGGCTCGAAGGAGTCTCGCCCAGCCCTGAATCGAATGATGATCGACGCTCGAAGGCGGAAGTTTGACGCTGTGCTGGTCTGGAAGATCGACCGGCTGGGGCGCAGCCTCAAGCACTTGATTGTTACCCTGGCGGATCTGAACGACCTGGGAGTCGCCTTCATCAGCTTGCGCGACAACTTGGACCTGAGCACGGCCTCCGGCCGGCTAATGTTCCAGATCATTGGAGCGATGGCTGAGTTTGAACGGGCGCTGATTCAGGAGCGGGTAAGAGCCGGACTGCGAAATGCGCAAGCAAAAGGCAAGCGCCTGGGACGGCCAGCAATCGCAGTGGACGTACAGCAGATCCTGTCACTGCGTACTTCGGGGCGGTCCTGGGCGGAAATCGAGGGATTGACCGGAATCGGCGAACGCACAGCCATGAGAGCACTCATGGCCCACCGGTCGCACGTATGCAACTCAGGTCCAACCGCTTCGTACGTGCAATCTCATAAATCACAGTTTGGCGCCGACTAGAAACTTGCCATTGCGGGCCAATTGAATTGGTACCGGGGGTGCGCCAATCGCGGCGGCACTTTTCAGTGAGCTGATATTTCGCAAACCGCATCCCTAACCGGATTCAGTGGAAAACACGTCTCACTCTGGCTCCAGTTCGACACTAGACTAATCCTTTGCACGCCCATCAACACTCTCCAGAGCAGAGGACCGCCACGGCAAACGCCTGATTAGTTTACTGGGCACGCTTTGATCTTAGTTCGGCTATGCCCTTGAACAACCGGAGAGGACGTCTCCAGTTTCTCCTCGATTTGACTTCGTGGTAGATGTCGTCCCCCGGCAAGAGTTGGTGCTCATCCAGCCAGCAGCGAATACCGCGCATCTGCAATTCGTGGTGGTTCCGCCGGGCAAAATCTTTGTCGGCGTGGCTGTAAACTCGGACAAAAACCCTCCGATTTTGGCCGCCGTAAGAGACTGATTCTTCAGTGGCCAAAGACAGACAAGCACGGCCGACACAAATAGATGTATTTGGCGGCATAAGAGTCAGTGGGCCGACATGTCAATGGCATACTTGAGTCCCAATCTGCCCCAGGTGCAAACTACCGCGTCAAGGTCTCCAAGGATCGCACTATTTCAACCGCGTAATACCGATCGCTCGATCAACCCCATCCACCTTCATTTTATAGCCGCCAGCGGACTTGAAAATAATGATCTTAGGCATAAAAGCGTAGTGGTAATAATAGTAATATTCGATCTGTTGCCATATCTGGCCATTCGTCAATTTAACTATCGTTTCTCCCTGCCAACCTTCGAAATCTCCGCCGATCTGACTCTCAATGACTGACGGTAGAACCGTAGAATCATCTTGCTCACCAGCATGCAGTTTCGTCCGCTCCTTGGGGCTGATTGAGGGATGGTCGTCGGCGATGGCCCGCAATGGAATGAAACTCCCTGCGGAAGGTTCCACGAGCATTACCGGCAAAACGTCTTCCTTTTGCCAGCTATTGCCAATGCTCGTACCCTCGCGCGGTTCAAAGCTGGCAATACCGGGCTTCACCAGAAGCACTGCCTTGACTTGGGACTTGGACCATGTGTTTCCAATTGAAGATCCTTCAACGGGTTCAAACCCGCCAATACCTGGCTTGACGAGAACGACCGGAATAACCTCGGATCGGCTCCAAACGACGCCGATTGCGGCTCCCATCGCTAAACTACACATTCCTACAAACAATGAGATTCTGACGGCTGCCAAGTTGACAATCTTGGGTAGTTTCGAATTCATGGTGGTTCTCCTGATTACCGCCACATAGTTTCGGCACCCGGCCTAAAGCGTTTTCCGTCCAGCTGCCCAAAGTGGGGCCCGACCTATTTGTTGGCCTTTTCCCAGGCGTTTACGAAATCCCGAACGAAATTTGTTGAAGGACGACGTTGAAATGCACTCGTCCTGGTCGCGCTGAACTGCCAAACCACTCGCAAAATATTCGGGGGCACGAATTTAACGGCAGATCCCTCCCCAGTGATGCCATAGCGGGGCACGGTAGTTCCATGAGCGTTTCCATAGCTATCAGTCCATACGTTGGTGTAAGTGCCCATTGAAAACGTGCTTGCGCCAAAGATCAGGACAATATCCGCTGTTGCCATATCGCCCACAACCTGCAACTCAGCGTGCTTCGAAAACTGCTTTAACATGTTGTTTCGCACGTCTGGCTCAGCTCCATAAATGAAAACTTTCTTGACACCTTTAAGCTCACTTGGCGAGCCATATTGGATGATCGGCTGCGGCGCACTCGCGGCTGCAGGCGCACTGGGCGGAGGCTGCATTGGGACAACACCTTTTGTCATGCTAAAGCTGCCATTGCTATGAATACCTTGACAATCCGTTCCCGAATAGGTCCCAGCCATGGAATTGCTTCGAAAGTCTGCGCTACCCATAAACTTGCCCACGCAGTCCTTCATATTTTGGAGAAGTTCGAACGAGAACTTGTTATTCGTGACCGTACCGGTGATCGTTCCACCTCCTCCCATCGAAGAGGTGTATGTTCCTCTGATTGAGGCTCCATCTTGTATCAAAATGAAAGACAACTGGCCGGCTGAGAGTGAGTCCGCAAATGTTGCAGCCCAGCTACCTTCCAGGGCCGTTGGCGCCGCTGCCGTGGTTGATGGAGGATCAATGCTCCTGGGCAAACCTGACAGCGACGTTTCTTTGCGGTTGGCCCACATCGCCGAAACTGAGTTAATTGGGATTGCGAAGTTTAAATTCTGCCCATCCTTTAAGAATGCAACGACAACGCCGATTACTTCGCCCTTATCGTCAAAAACCGGCCCCCCGCTGCTTCCATGAGAAATCGGTGCCGAGATTTGGAAGAGCTTCTGGTCTTCAACAGTACGGAGTCCACTAATGAGTCCGTTTGTGACGGACTTCTCCAAGCCTTCAGGGTTACCGATGACCACTATGGAAGAACCAATTGCCACTTTATCCGAGTCGCCCAGTTTGACAGCGCGAACATCCGAAGAAATTACCTTCAGGATCGCCAAGTCCTTTTTCTCATCGAAGGCGTAAACAGCGTCGGCGTCCAAAAACTTGCCATTGCCGGTCTTTACCAGGACACGCTTGGCTCCTTGGATCACGTGAAAATTCGTCACGACTGCTGTGCCGTCCTGTATAAAAAACCCTGAACCGAGGTTGATGGACTCTCCATCAGCCGAAAGAATAAGCGCAAGACCAAACTCGCTTTCCTTCACGATGGCAGCCGGAGTCTTTGAGGCTTGCTGACCAAGCTGCGCGGTGACCGAGACAGCGGCAACCAAGAATATTGCAATTAACTGGAGTCCCCTGGTCAAGAAATACATAAAATTTGGTTCCTTTCCAATGGGCTATCCGGCGTGGATTTAGGGGATATTGACTGTACGATACAGCGGCGAGATCGCTTTCGCAATAAATTTTGGTGGACTATCTCTCTTCTTCCACTGCTATCCCGTTTATGGGAAACTTTGAACTAAGAACTGGGATAGTGGCCTGGTCGCTCCTGGCTGCGATAAGCGGGGTTCTTCCAAACCCCGCTTCCCTGACACTCGCAAACTTGGAATGTCACGTTGGAAGGTGACAAAATGCCGATTAGTGATTCAGATTGGGATGCGGTCGTGCGTGCTGTTAATCACGGGAAAGAATTACGCGATCTACAAAAGATAGAGCTTAGGGAAACCGAACAGGCGCGCAATGCGTTCTGGATGGACACCCAGAAGAAGAATCAAAATTATTCTGTCTGGGTCGAGGCTGCGCTCAACTGGCAAGTAGAGCGGACAAACCGGGTTCTGGAGGACGTCTGCAAAATCTACCTCGATGTCTGGAAGAAGATGGGCAACACCGAGTCTGCTGATTTCTTCCGTGCTTTCGGCGCCAGAACCATTACAGCTGAGCTGCGACCTCGCATCTCCAAAGAAGAGGATCATTGGAATCGGTCATGGATAATACGCAACGGGTGCGAACTCCCGCCCCGCGAACAGTTTGACGCTCAGCTCGCCTGGTTTCGGCGATCAATGGAAATGCTCGAAGGTGAATGGAAGAGAGAATGTGAATCGAGGGCGATAATATGCGAAGCCAAAGAGCGGACTACCATCTCGACCAATCCCATCTTACCTCCTGATCCGACTGCCATAACCAGTCGCAAGCACTCATCGACTCACATCGCAGATCCCCGCAAAGAGACAATCAGCAAGATTTGCGCCGGACATCCGGAATGGAATGCACAGCAGATTTGCGTGGAACTGGACCGGCGTGCTTCTAGAAATTCCAATCTTTCACCGCTGTCGTCTTGGTCTTCTCGTTTGTGGGTTGATGCACGTAAGTCACACCGGGCCACGGTCGACCGCTACATTTCGCGTGCTCGTAAAGCAAAGCCATTAATGCTGTGACACTTTTGTGACATGTCACAATATTTCAAATCGTTCTGATGTGCATCCCGCCTAGTGATGCCGTGTTCTTTGTGACATTGAAGCAGACTTCTATTTGAGCATTCAGCCTCTTGTGGCAACCTCAAAACGGTTTGTTATGGGAGGTTGTCTCTTTATGATCGACATTCAGAACATCAAGCAGCGGACCCGTGAAGGTGACATTCCGCTCCGCGAGCTTGGGAGTGTATCCGGTGTTGCCTACAGCCGCCTGTGTGACGCATTCAAGGGATGGGTTACGCTACGAGATTCAGAATTGATCGCCCTAGATGGTGCACTTGATTCCGCGATCCGTAAGCGTGCCGAAAAGTTCAATCAGCTGCTTTCGGGTTCATCGACCAAGGGTTCAGCTACTGCCGGAGTGATTCTCGGCAACCGTGCGAAGGTAGTCCGGTGAGCGCATTAGTCAACTCGCGGGCACGGGTAGAACCATCTCTAGTTTCCAAACCAGAGCCAGAAGTCTCCTGGTATTACGCGCCACGCATTTCAGCCGGCGAATACCCCGCATACTCCAGGAAGTCAAAGGTCTATCGTGATCGTCAATTCAATCGTTGGGTGTGCGCAGTTCAATTCGATATTCTTGCCGAAAACCTGCAGAGAGTAGTTGCGCGGCTCACCTGGTATCTCAACTTGGGAAGCGGGGAGAAACCGAAAACGGGAAGGCGGAGTTTCTATTGGAAAGCATGGATTGCAGCCAATGGTGGGCTGCCGAAGCGTGGAGACCGAGTCTCCCATCACATTTTTGAACGCCGTCACTGCATTGTAGCCGTTGCCGATACGACAAAGAATTTCGAACAGATGACTGTTAAAGGTGAGGAGTCGTACAGCGTGGTCCGCACAGTCATACGCTGGGAAACTGGAGGAATGAGATGAATATCTTTTCTCCAACAGGCTCCGATCAACAAATCAACCTAATCATCTATCAAGGGAGCATGTCTTTAAGGCCAATCAAAACAGAGAGTTACCAAGGAAGATTGTCAAAACTGATTGAAGAGAAAAAACGCGTCACTTATGCAGACGCGTTTTTTAAACGTTTCGGCCCTAGCCGGGGTCGAGAGATCAACACAACCAATCTCAAGGGGCGGGCTGCATTTACCCTGTAGCCCGCCAAAGGCACTTCTCGCAGCAATAGTAGCACAGCGACCAAAAGAAAGAACGCGTCAGTTTTTCGGGCAAGACGTTCGGAAACGTAAATGGATCACGATCAAAACTCGATTGCGCGCCATGCAGAAGACCGAAGTTTGAGGAATAGTTTGCTTTCTCCTGAAGAACTGGCGCACAATCTCGGAATATCCACTGCAACTTTGGCGACCTGGAGATCGCGGGGGCACGGGCCGTCATATCTTAAAGTCGGTCGTGTTATCTGGTACCCAAAAACGAGGGTCGAGCGGTGGATGGAATCACAAACGAGGGAGCTAAATGGCACTGAGAAATCGCAACGGAACATGGCATTACAGGTTCAAGCTCCAAGGCAAGGAATATGCACAGAGCACCGGTTTGGCCGCCACAAAGTCAAACATCAGAGAGGCGCAGCAGATAGAGAGCGCACATCTCAAGACACTGATGGAAGGCAAGCGCCCGTCCCGGCGAATCGAGGTAAGACAGTTCAGTGATGCTGCCAAAGAGTTTCTCGAATGGGCGCAAGTGGAATACCGCGAGCACCCAAACACGTTTCGCCGGCTGAAAGTCAGCTTCGCCAGTGCAAGGAATTTCTTCGGCACCGAGGCAGTGAGCATGATTGACGAAGGCCGAATTGAAGCGTACAAGATTTGGCGCGTCAGTGAACACGAGGTTCGGGACATTACGCTGCGCCACGACCTGCACGCTATCAGCAAGTTCTTCGGATATGCCATCAAACAGCATTGGGCGATGGAAAACCCCGTGCGCAACGTGCAAATCCCCTCTGATGTTGACGCCGTGCGAATCCACGTGGTCAGCGCAAATGAAGAGAAGCAGTACTTCGCGAGAGCATCGAAGATCCCTGATCTTTACGACGTTGGTCGCCTAATTATCAACCAGGGAATGAGGCCGGATGAAGTTACCAGCCTTCGCAAGGAGGACGTGGACCTTGCACTCGGGCAACTCACGATGCGGAAAGGGAAGTCCACGGCAGCTCGCCGTATCCTGGACCTGACAACCGAGAGCCGCCAAATTCTTGAGCGGCGGATGGCTGGTTCGTCGCAGTGGGTTTTTCCCTCACGGCGCAATCCAGGCCAGCACGTCAACCGGGTCAACAGCGCGCATGACCGGATCTGCGCGGCTGTACTGAAGACGGGAATCTCATTCAATTTTGTGCTGTACGATTTCCGCCATACCTTCGCAACAAGGATGGCACAACAGGGTATCGATCTGGCGACGTTGGCGGCAATTCTGGGACACAACTCCCTCAGAATCGTTCAGAAGTATATCCATCCGACAGCAGAGCATAAGCGGACTGCGATGTTGAAATATGACGAAATATTGAGGGCGGCAGAGGCCGGGGCGAGGGTCAACTAATGAGGGCGAAAATCCTTGTCCCCTTTTTGTCCGCCTTTGAGGTTAAATTTCCCAAATTTTGGGCAATTGGGGACAAATGAGAACAACCGAAGGTTGGGGCTTAAGTCCAATGATTTCAAGTAAATGCTTGAAAAGCTTGGAGGCGCGGGTCGGAATCGAACCGACGCATAAAGGTTTTGCAGACCTCTCCCTTACCACTTGGGTACCGCGCCCTACCTACGAAAACCTCTGAGAGCATAAACCCTCGCAGCGGCGAAGGGTAGCAGGAATTCTCACATATTTTTGGAGCGGGAGACGGGAGTTGAACCCGCGACTTCGACCTTGGCAAGGTCGCACTCTACCACTGAGTTACTCCCGCTCAGAGGCCGTTCTCAATTATATCCGCATGAAAATGCAGGGTCAAACCGGATAAGAAATTGGGTAATTGCATAATCTGGTAATTGGATAATTTTTGGGTAGTGGGTCATTTTGCCTGAAGACATGTAACAGGGCACAGCTTGTCCTTGAGGTGAGCTCGCGAGCCGAAGGAAGTTCACTAGTGCCGAAAGCATTGAAAATATTTTGGGCTTTAGCCCCTGTGCCTTTAGATGTGAACGCTGTGGAAATTCAAAATGACCCACTACCAATTTTTGGCTGCGTTCGTGTTTACGCAATTCCAAAAGATTAATCCTCTGATTCAATTACCCACTTACCAAATTACCCACTTACCAAATGTTCTTAGCTTTGCACGAAGCGCATGGCCATCTCCGGATATCGGGGGCCGGATGCTATGCCTTTGGGCATGACCGCCTCGATCTGATCCAGGTCTGCTTCGGTCAGCACCACTTGTAACGATTGGGCGTTCTCTTCCAGGTATGTTCTGCGCTTGGTGCCTACCAGCGCCAGGACGTGGCTGTCTTGGGCCAGCACCCACGCCAAAGCTAACTGAGAAGCCGAGCAGCCTTTCTTGGCAGCCAGCTCTTCGATCTTCTTCACCAGTTCCACGTTTTTTGGGAAGTTCTCTGGTTGGAAGCGTGGAGCCATGCGGCGGAAATCATCGGGAGCTAGATCGTCGATGCTCTTGATCTGCCCGGAGAGGAAGCCACGTCCCAACGGGCTGTAAGCTACAAAGATTATGCCCAACTCTTTGCAGGTATTCAGGATGTCGCCTTCTACGTCGCGGCTGAAGAGCGAATATTCCGACTGTAGAGCCGCAATGGGATGTACCTTGGTGGCGCGCCGTAATGTGTCGCCGTTGGCCTCTGACAAGCCTAAGTGGCGCACTTTGCCTTCGTGGACCAACTGTGCCATAGCGCCTACGGTCTCCTCAATGGGAACCTGCGGGTCTACGCGATGCTGATAGTAGAGATCGATGGCCTCCACGCCCAGGCGCTGCAGGCTTGCCTCACATGCAGAGCGGACGTATTCCGGGCGTCCGCTCACGCCCACGATGCCGCGGGTCTGTGGGTCGCGCATCACTGCGAACTTGGTGCAGAGAAAGGCGCGGTTGCGACGATCGCGAAGGGCCTGTCCAACCAACTTCTCGTTCTCGCCGATCCCGTACATATCGGCGGTATCGAGAAAGTTGATTCCGAGATCGAGCGCTCGATGAATGGTAGCTATCGACTCCTGCTCATCACGAGGGCCATAAAATTCTGACATGCCCATGCAGCCCAGACCGATCAGGGACACCTGGTCAGAGCTTTTTCCTAGAGAGATGGTTTTCATAAAATTTCCAACTTTTAATTTGTAATTTGAACAAATAGCCCACCAGCCACCCTCTCCAAATTACAAATTAGAATTTAAAAATTATAAATTTACTTTTTTGTCCACTGCGGATCTTGCTCTGGATCGACTACCTGCCCATCGCGCATATGGATGATCCGGTCGCCGATGCTGGCTGCTTCTGGGTTATGGGTAATCATCAGCACAGTCTGGCCGAATTGCTGGTTGGTGCCGCGCAACATTTTCAACACGGCGTCAGAATTCTTGGAGTCGAGATTTCCGGTGGGCTCATCGGCCAGCACTAATGTTGGATGGTTGATCAAAGCGCGGGCCAAAGCGACCCTTTGCTGCTCTCCGCCCGACATTTCCGAAGGACGATGGTCGAGGCGTCCGGCAATACCCAACATGCCTGTGACCTTCTCGAAGAAATCGCCATCTCCATGGCCATTCTTGCCGGCGATCTCGCGGGCAATTTCGATGTTGCCGCGTGCCGTGAGCGTAGGCAGCAGATTGAATTTCTGGAAGACAAAGCCGATCTTGCGCTTGCGCATGTCCGTGCGCTGCGCGTCCGACATGCCGGCAAAGTCGTCGCCATCGATCAAGACCCGCCCGGAGTTAGCTTGTGTAAGACCGCCCAGGATGTAAAACAGCGTCGATTTGCCGCTGCCCGAAGGACCGACGATGCTTACAAATTCTCCGCGTTGCACCTCAAAGCTCACACCGCGCAGGGCCGGCACCTCGACCTTGCCGATCCGGTAGACCTTGGCGATGTTCTCAACCTGGATGATGGGTGCCACAGAGTTGATATTACCAAACCTCGGCAAAAGGATTGGGTAAATGGGTAACCTGGAAATTGTGGTATTGACGAACCGGCTTGCTCAATGACTCGATTTCCAGGACCCATTTACCCAAACGCAGATTTCTTAATTCTTCAGGAGGCGGCCCGTAGATTTTGCGATATGGACATGCCGGCTTTCTTGGGTCCGCGTTTCTTCACCAGCATGATACGGATACGTTCCAGCAACTCTACCGGGGCATACATGCCCTTCGGCAGAAAGATGTCAGCACGCGTGTCTTTGTCGTAAATTTTGATTTTTCCCGAGAACAGGATGGCAGGCGTCTCAGGAGAGAGGTCTTTGATCTTTCCGACCAGGTTTGCGCCATCGAAATCAGGCATGACCAGATCGCTCAGCACCAGGTCGATACCGCCCTGTTTGAAAACTTCCAGGGCTTCTTTACCGGTGGTGCAGGCAATCACGCGATAGCCACGTGTTTCCAGCATGACTTTACGGATGGAGAGGGCTTGTTCATTGTCGTCAACGCAAAGAATCGTTCTTTTCGGTCGCATATTCTCCCCGAATTCAATGCACATCTCCTGGCGTGCCAGAGCAGGCCGCCTGGATGTGTTGTTGTTTGTGAGTGGCTGGGCGAAAAAACTGGTTCGAAAAACGTGAACGAATCTTAGGCCACAACCGTCTGCGTGTAAAGTATCGCGGAAGCCAATAGGAGAATCCCTTAGGCAAAAAATCATCCGTGTGAATTGGATGCAGCAAATGGCGGAAAAATGCGCTCCCGAGAACTCTCACATCAGAAAAATATCTCGCCACGCACTACTTCCACGGCATGGCCTCCCACTCGAATGTTTACTACTTTGCAATCTTCTTTTCCGGCGGCGACATAGATTCGGCTTTTGCGCTTCATCTCCACG
>Ga0070730_10005031_pt1 | contig 11472 bp, 8 predicted proteins | sample Coa_R1_3_FD_66447 | JGI IMG/M metagenome (GOLD analysis project Ga0070730, IMG submission 66447) | Surface soil microbial communities from Centralia Pennsylvania, which are recovering from an underground coalmine fire - Coalmine... | ecosystem: Environmental > Terrestrial > Soil > Unclassified ... | reverse complement strand
CCCGCCAGGACCTCACCGGGCTGGCCGGGGACCGCCTGGACTGGGTGACCTTCGCCCGCGCGGCCGGCGACGTGCTGGCCGGGATCGTGCCGTTCGGTCGCAGCTGCTGGCACACCGTCGACCCGGGCACGGTGCTGTTCACCGGCAGCCTGAACCGGGATATCGCCTGCTCGGGCACCTGGCTGGCCACCTACGAGTACCTGGTCGAAGACGTGAACAAATGGTGGTTCCTGGCCCGCAGCGGCCGGATCGCCGGGGCCACCAGCCTGGCCACCCACGGCGACCTGTCCCGCAGCGCCCGGCACCGCAGCCACGAGGCGTACGGGATAGGAGACGAGCTACGCGTCTCATTCGTCAGCGGCGGCACCTACTGGGCCGCCGCTGGCCTGCTCCGCGACGCCGACGAACCCTGGTTCACCGAGGACGACGTGCACGCCCTGACGTCGCTGTCCGAGCCGATCGCCGACGGGTTCCGCCGCGCGCTCCTGGTCCGCGGGGACATAGTCGACTCGCTCACGGCGGACGGCATTCCCGACGACGGCCCGGGCGTGATCGTCTTCGACGCCGACGGCAGCCCGGAGTCGCTGTCACCCGCCGCCGAGCACTGGATCGGCCAGATGACCGAGATCCCCCCGCCTGCGGTGCCGGCCGAATCCAAGATCGTCCAGGCGGTCGCAGCCCGGGCCCGCGCTGCTGCTCCCGGCCAGGACCCGCTGCAGATCGGCGCCCGGTCCCGGGTACGGACCCGGTCAGGGTCGTGGCTGCTGCTATACGGCACCCGGCTGTCCGGCGGGACGCCCGGCCGCACCGCGGTCATCATCCAGCCCGCCACCCCGGCCGCCGTGGCCCCGCTGGTCACGCTGGCCTACGGGCTGTCCGAGCGGGAATCGGAGATCACCAGGCTGTGCATGCAGGGCCTGTCCACCCAGCAGATGGCCCGCGCACTCGTGCTGTCGCCGCACACCGTGCAGGACCACCTCAAGTCGGTCTTCGCCAAGACCGGCGTAAACAGCCGCAGCGAACTCGTCGGGCAGATCTTCCTCGAGCACTACGCGCCCCGCTGGGAAGACGTCACCGGCGTGCCCGTCGGCTGGATCGCCAAGGCCTCACCGATACCCGCCGGTACAACCTGAGCCTCGTGCCGCGGGCGTAAGGTGCACGCGCTGGACGCCCGCACCGGCCAAGGGCCGTCGATGATCCGGGCCGGGTTTCGAGCGGGGATAGTGGGTAGGCCGTCAGTAGCGGTTGAGGGAAGCGACGGGCATGCGCCGATATCTGCTTGTGCTGGACATGGACTTGCTCGCGGTGGACGAGGAGCTTGACCTGGAGCCGATCAACTACCTGGTCGCCAAGCAAGAGCAGGGACCAGGCGAGGTCGTCGTGTTGTCGCTGGTCAGCACAGGCCAGACGAAGCTGCCCGCCATGGAGCTCCTTCTCGGTGCCCGGGCTGGGAAGTTTCCCGTATCGCCCCGGCCAGACCATGACATCGCCGCTGCCGCCGAGCATCGTATGAACCTGGCGGTGCGCCACCTGAAGACGATCGGCTGCCAGGCGAACGGCCTGATCAGCGACGAGGACCTAGTCAAGGCAGTGCGCTCCGAGACCCGCAGCCACGACTATGACGAGGTGATCCTGGCGAGCGGCAGACAAGAGGGTTCCTGGCTTGCTCGCGTCATGGGCCGGGACCCGGTTCACCAACTGCGGCGGCAGTTGGGCCATCGGCTGATCGTTTTCCCATCAGGTGAGGGCTAGGTCAGGCGGGCGGCGGTGGACTTGGCCCATTGGGTGGTGGTGACCAGGCCGGGCAAAAGGACGGCGTTAGCCGCAGCCGGCCAGGATCCACCGTGGCCAGGGGTAATTTCCCGGTGCCTGCTCCTTGCGCGGGACCGCAGCCGCTGAAACAGCACCCACCCGATGCGGTCAGCCTGAACTGATACAGGCCACCGCCGTGCTGCGCTGACTGCGGTACCTCGTCTGTTAGCGTCATCTCATGGTGGTGTCCGGAAAGCCTGACTGGTCATGGCTGCGCGAGGCGATGACCGCGCCCATCGTCAGCATGGACACCTACCTGGACATGCCGGAGGAGCTTTCCCGCACGATCGAGGTCGTTGACGGCATGATCGTGCACTGTGAGTCTCCCTCGGAGAACCATCAGGGCATCCAGCAGGCCCTGGTGAACGCGCTGGGAGAGGCGGCCCGCAAGCTGGACCGGCGGTTCGGCACCTGCCATCGGGCGCGCGGTGACCTGGACGTCCTGCTCACCGAGGTACCGTTCCACTTCAAGCGGCCGGACGTCGTGCTCTACCGCTGCCTTCCTGACGACAGAAGCGGACGGTGGTCGGGCAAGCCGGTGGCCAGTGATGTCCTGATCGTCCTGGAGATCGTGTCCCAGCATTCGATCTCGGCCGATACGGCTGAAAAGCGGATCGAATACGCCGCTGCGGGGATTCCGTACTACTGGATCGTGCGCATGGCACAGGAAGACGGCCCGGCGGTATCTGTCGAACGCCTGCGGCTGACCTCGGACCGCCAGTACGCGCTCGAGCAGATCACCTTCCGCGGCCGGGATCACCTCGCCGTTCAGGCGATCGACCCACTCGAACTCACCCTGTCCTGGGAGCAACTCGACGAATGGCTGTGAGCCTGGCCTTCGGGATCAGGGATCGACGCGCCCGAGATCGGGGTTTCTCCGGGAACGATGACGCGGCGGCACGGCCCCGGGCATTGATCTGGCGAGTCCGGGAAACCGCCATGATCGTATTCGGGATCCGTGCCCGCCGCTGACTGGGGTAGGTGATCGTCAGGGTGCGGCTTCGAATGCGCCGATGTCGCACAGTCCGCCTGGTGGCTGGGGACGGGGGGTACCGCGCTGGTCGGTGGGCGTGCAGCCGGCGGCAGCAGTGGGGGGTATCCGGTCCAGCGCGGCGCTGGGCGGTGAGATCGCCATCGTCTGGGTGGGGCCGCCGTTGTCGTGCAGCGGCTGGAGCAGCGGGTTGGCGACGATGCCCGGGCACGTGGCGGTGGGGTAGGACAGGTTCAGGTGCCCGTCGCCGACGCTCAGCCCGTCCTTGATCTGCCCGGTGGGCCAGGCGTAGCAGCCGTTGTTGCTGGCGATCGTGTCGATCTCGGTCAGCTCGCCGGCCACGACCTCGATCCCGCCGCCGGTCGGCTGCAGGTTCACGCCGCCAGCGACGTAGGCGCTTCCGGTCGCATTCGCCGCGACCGTTGACTCCTGGACCGTGGACTGGCCGTTCTCCTGCCAGATCCCGGCGCCGTGGCCGCCGTCGCCGGGCACGCCGCTGGTGTTGGACACCAGGAGTCTGTTCTGGCCGCCCTGGCCGGGGCGGCCGCCGTGGCCGGTGGTGTTGCCGGCGATGGTGGTGTTGACCACGATCAGGAGGCCGCCGTTGTCGGCGAGGCCGGCGCCCGAACCGCCTTCGCCGCCCTCGCCGCCGGATCCGCCGGCGTTCTGCGCATCCCCGCCGTCGCCGCCGGTACCGCCCGGGCCGGTGGTGTTGCCGTAGACCGCTGACTGGCGCAAGGTGACGAACCCGTCGTTGTTGAAGATCGCGCCGCCGTTTCCGCCGTGGCCGCCGCCGCCGCCGTTGCTGCCGCTGCTGCACTGCGGGGGATTGACCCTCGTGCTGCCATCACCTCCCGCGCCGGTGGTGTTGCCGGTGAAGGTCGTGCCGATGGCGGTCACCATTCCGCCCTGGTTGTACAGGCCGCCGCCATCGCCGCCGGGCTGGCCCGGTTCCGGGAGGAAGAGGCAGGGGCTGATCGTGGCCAGGGCCAGTCCCGGCAAGCCCGAGCCGGTGGAGTTGCCGCTGACCGTGGAGTCAATCAGGTTCAGCGTCCCGGTGTTATAGATCCCGCCGCCCTGGCCGCCGTTGAACAGCCCTGTCCGGTTCGCCGTCACGGTCACATGGTCCAGCGTCAGCGAGCCGGCGTTGTCGATCCCGCCGCCGGGCGAGCCGAATTCGACCCCGCCCCGCAACGTCAGGTCCCTGATGATCACGGTCGCGCCGGATCCCACCAGGAGCAGACGCGGGCTGGCGCCCTGCGCGTCGATGACCGTGCTGGCCGCGCCCGCGCCCTCGATCACGACCGGCCCGGGCCCGCCGGCCCCGATCTGCAGGTGGGCATCCGGGCTACCCGGCCTCACCGCGTAATGCCCGGCCGGCACGATGATCGTGGTGGTTCCCGTCGCGACGGTTCCGCAGTCGGTGTTGCCTCCGTTCAGGTTCTGCGCGTACAAGATCGCCTCACGCAGCGAGCACGCCCCGTCCACGACGTTCTCATCCGAGGTAGTAGTCACCGTGACGAACGAGCTGGCCAGCGCGGGCGAGGCCGCCAGCGCGCCCCCGGCCCCCGCCGCGGCGACGGCCAGCACCACCAGCGCCAGCCGTCCGACAACCGGCCTGGCACGCCTGGCGCCGTGGCCCCCACAGGTCAGATTTATCCTCATCTTGCGCTCCCTTACCAAGTCGGTGACCAGCCGATAGGCCGCCGCGCAGAATCTGTCGGCTGGTCGCTATTGGCCAGGAGTACGCACCCCGGACCACCCGCGGTTCACGACGTATGAGCGATTTGATGCTGGCGGGTTAGCCGAGGCGGGCGTCGTCTGCGGACTCACTTTCGCCACCCGAAGATGCTGAAGAGTAATAGTCAAGGTGTGCTGGATTTGACCCCGCGCGGGTCGGGGCTGAAACCACCGCCGTTCGGGATAAAGAAAGCCCGCTGATGTCGGCACCTGGCTCGAGTCGCAGCCGTCCGCCGTGGAGGGATCAGGGGCGAGCTAGGTCAGGCGGGCGGCGGTGGACTTGGCCCATTGGGTGGTGGTGAGCAGGCCGAGGAGGAGGACGGCGTAGCCGCAGCCGGCCAGGATCCACCAGCCGGCGTGGGCGGCGTGGACGAAGCCGGTGTGGAGCGAGCCGCGGATGCTGGCCGCCAGGACCGAGCCTACGATCGCGACGCCGAGGGACTGGCCGAGCTGGCGGCTGGAGGAGTTCAGGCCCGAGGCCATGCCCGCCTGGCTCTTGGGTACGCCGGACATGACGCCGTTGGTGATCGGCGAGCTCATCATGCCCGCCCCGACGCCGAACAGAGCATAGGTCACGACCAGGTACAGGTGCTCGGTCGTCCCGGTCAGGCGGGACAGGGCCGCGCTGCTCACGGTGAACGCCGCGCCCGCGATGACCAGCGGGATCCGCGGGCCGCGCTTGGCCACCATCCGCCCGGCCAGCGGGGCGCACAGGGCCATGACTGCCGGCATCGGCAGGATGGTCAGGCCGGCCTGCAGCGCGGACAGGCCCCGCGCGTCCTGCAGGTACAGCGTGGTCAGGAAGAAGAACCCGGCCATCGCGGCGGTGGCGCAGACCGCGGTGAGGTTGGCGCCGGTGAACGGCGCGCTGCGGAAGAACCGGAAGTCGAGCATCGGCTCGGTGCGCCGCGGCTCGTAGGCGAGCAGGACCGCGAGCGCGGCCACCGACAGCGCGAAGAACCCGAAGATCCGCGGCGAGAACCAGCCGTCGGTCGGGCCCTCGATGATCGCGTAGGCGAGCGAGCCGAACATCGCGATGATGAGGAACTGCCCCAGCGGGTCGGCGCGGCGGGACCGGGGGGCCTTGGAGTCCGGCACGAACAGCGCGGTCAGGGCCATGGCGGCCAGGCCCACCGGGATGTTCGCCCAGAAGATCCCGCGCCAGCCGACCGTGCCGACGAGCACACCGCCCAGCACCGGGCCCAGCGCCATGGACAGGCCGAACACGCCGTCCCAGACGCCGATCGCGCGGGCGCGCTCGGCGCGGCCGGTGAAGGTGTTCGTGATGATGCCGAGCGCGGCCGGGTTGAGCATCGAGCCGCCCACGCCCTGCAGGATGCGGAAGCCGATCAGCAGGCCCAGGCTGGGAGCCAGGCTGCACAGCCACGAGCCGAGGGTGAACAGCGACAGGCCGACCTGGAAGATGGTCCGGCGGCCGACCCGGTCAGCGACCGCGCCGGAGAACATCAGCAGGGCGGCCAGCACGATCGTGTAGGCGGCGACCGTCCACTGCAACCCGGAGACCCCGGCGTGCAGGTCGCGGCCGATGGAAGGCAGCCCGACGTTCACGATCGTGCTATCCAGGCCGACCATGAATAGGCTGATGCAGCAGACCGCCAGCATCAGGGCCCGGCGCCCGCGCACCGGGGTACCGGCGTCCGCGCCAGAGGGCGCGGTGGGGGCGACGCCTCGGGCTAGCGGCTGGCTCAGGATCGGCACCGGAGTCCCTTCTGGTAGCCGATCGGACACGTTAAGTGACCTCAACCGGGCGTCTTGCGCTGGTGCCTGCATCGCGCGAACCCCTCGGGGAGGTACCCGTCGCCGACGGGTACCGGCTGGCTACGTCACGTCCGGCCCGGGGCCGTGGTTCGGGCTCACGCGTGGCGAGCCCGACCAGATGATGGGGAGCTTGTCGATCCCGTAGATGCCCTCGACTCCGCCTAGCTGCGGCGGCCCGTCCAGGGCGAGGCCTGGGGTGCGCGGCGCGAGGAACGCCAGCGCCTCTTCGAGTTCGGCCCGGGCCAGGTTGGCGCCCAGGCAGTAGTGCAGCCCCGCGCCGAAGGTGAGGAGTCTGCTGTCGCGTTCGGCGGTGATGTCGAAGTCCTCCCCGGCCTCCCCCTCGCGGTTGGCCCGCTCGGCGCTTATCGCGACGATGGTGCCGGCCGGGAAGGTGACGTCGCGGTACTCGATCTGCTCCAGGCAGATTCGGGCGGTGAAGGGGGTGACGGGCTCGTACCGCGCCACCTCCTGGACGGCGCGCGGGACCAGGCCCGGATCGTCGGCCAGCAGCGCCCACTGGTCCGGATGGGCGGCGAACAGCCGGATGGCGTGCGCGAGCTGGGCGGTCGTCGTGTCGATGCCGCCGGCGAGCAGGTTCACCACGAGCTGGACGCACTCCGCGGCGGACAGCCGGTCCCCCTGGTCGCGCGCCTCGAGCAGATCGCTGATCAGGTCGTCCCCCGGTGCGGCACTCCTGGCCTCCAGGAGTTCGGTCACGTACTCCTGGACCTCGGTCACTGCCCGCTCGATATCGTCGCGGTTGGTGCTCAGCGCCTGGATATCGAACTGCCGCTGCACCCAGTTGGACCACTCCTGCAGCCGCGCGGCGTCCTCGCGCGGCGCGCCGACCACGGTCGCGATCGTCAGCGACGGGTACGGCCTGGCCACCGCGGCCGCGAAGTCGCAGGCACCTGCGGCGGCCACCGGTTCCCATAGTTGCTCGAGGAAGCCGCGCATCGCGGGCCGCCAGCGGTCCGCCTTCCGCGGCGTGAGCGCCGGCCCGACCAGGGCCCGCAGCCGCCGGTGCCGCTCCCCGGTGAGGTTGAGGATGTTGGCGTCGATGTGGTCCGCGAGCGGACCGTCGGTGATGCCGAAGAACTCGGCGATCTGGCGGCCGGGGAAGGCCGTCGCGCGTGACCGCAGGAAGAACTCGCCGGAGTCGTGATCGAGCACGACGTAAGCCAGCGGCGACTTGGCTAGCCAGCCGCGCCGGCGGACCTCGGCCAGCTGTTCGTGGTAGCGGTCAGCCGAGAAGTCCGGCGCCATGTAGTCCAGCGCCGGCAGGTCGAGTTCGGACACAAGGTTCATTTCAGATATGACGGTACTCCGCTGCATTGAGTAGTCAAGTGGCTACTGTGGGCATTTCAGAACGCGTTCGGGCCTCACGGGATGAGTCTGCGGTCTAGATTTGCTAGTTAAGCAGGCCGTTAGCCCAGGGATCAATGCGCGGGAGGGGGGGACCAATGAGCCGCAGGCTGATGCAGCTGGTCATTCCGGTGACGCCTGAACGGAGAATGTTCCGCATCCATGATCCGGCCGTCGACCCAGATGCGCCGGGTGGCCCGCTGCCCCCGGTCGGCGCGCTGATCAGCACGAACCGTGAACAGCTGTGGATCGGCAGCTTGCAGGAGGACATCGACGTCCGGCTGGTGCTCGAAGAGTGGGACGGCGCTCCGCCGCCGTGCGGCGACGCCTGGGACGAGGAAGCGAAGAGCTCTATCTACCTGCGCGGCCAGGTCAGCGTCAACATGGGCCTGGCGGGAACCGCGGTCCGCGGGCTCAGGCTCGGCGGCGGGGTGGGCGACTACTCGGTGCGAGTCTACGCGGGCAACCGCGACATCGTGACCCGCCGCTACGCGGCCCTGTTCGACCGGCACCGCAATCCGCTGAGCGATGAGTTCCAGCAGGAGAAGCGGGCGCTTGAGGGCCTCGAGCGCTACCTGGTCCAGCTCTGGCGTGAGTCCTTAGCCAAGCCCGGCTATCGCGGCTTTCGCGGCTTTCGGGGCGATCGCGGCCTTGAGGCGCGCCGTTACGACGCGCGTTACGACGCGAGAGAGCCCTATCCGGACGGCTATGGCCCGCCGACGGCCGGCGCCGAACGCCCCGTGGCCTGACTCGGCGCGGTGCTGTGCGCCCCGGCGGTGCTCGGCCTTGACGAGGGCGCGGCGGAGTTCAGCGCGCCCACGGCGGTGACCGGTGGCCCCCCGCTGGCGCTAGGAGCCTGTTGCGTGGCGTGGAGCGGACCGGCGCTTCCCGTGGTCGCGATCGTGGCCCGGCCCTGAGAGGCCGCGCTCGGCGAGGCTTGCGTCCGCCCGCTGTGATGGTAGCGGAACGGGCTCATCGCGTAGAACATCAGCGAGACCATCGCCACCAGAAGTACCGCGAACACCGTGCCGATGATGCGGGCTCGGGGTGAGCGCAGCACCGCGGCCGGAGTCGGCCGCCGGAACGTCGTAAGGGAGGACGCCAGCCGGGGATCCTCGGCGGCCAGCCGCCGCTCGATTTCCGCCAGAACGCGCTGCTCGTCCTGCGACAGCGCCATCCGCCACCTCCGCCTCGCGCGCCGGTCCAATACCCTCTCACTATCTCTCAGGAGCGGGTCTTTATCCAATCGTTCTTGCTTCGTACTTCTGTTGTTTTTTCGCCGGGCGCGAACCCGATCCGGAACCCGTCGAGATAAATATTCGTGACGATGAGCAGCGTGTCAAGGTTGCTGTGATCGAACAATCGTTCTATCGTGGCGAGTATGCGTTGGGACAACCTGAGGCTGGACGACCAGGTCACCGACGAGCCTGATGCCGTCGGCGGCGACACCCTGTTTCCCGCCGCGCGCCGGGACGTGGCGCTCCCGCTCATCGAGCGCGGAGCGATCGCCCGCACGTTCGACACCCCCGGCTTCCGCGGCATGACCTTCTTCGAGGTCCAGGCCAAGTCCATCGTCAACCGCGTGCCCGAAGCATCCCGCATGCCCTTCCAGTGGACGATAAACCCATACAGGGGATGTCAGCATCGCTGTGTCTATTGTGCCGAGGGGCAGACGCCGATTCTGATGGCAGACGGCCGGACAAAGCCACTGGCAGACGTGCGGGTTGGCGACCAGATCTACGGCACGGTGAAGCGTGGCTACTACCACCGGTACGCGCTGACAACGGTGCTTGCACACTGGTCCACGGTCAAGCCCGCTTACCGGGTTGTCCTGGAGGACGGCACCCAACTGGTCTGCAGCGGCGACCACCGCTTTCTGACCGAGCGCGGCTGGAAGCATGTGACTGGGGCCGAGCAGGGCCCGATGCAGCGTCCGTTCTTGACCGTCAACAACAAGCTGATGGGCGTCGGTCGCTTCGCCGAGCCGCCGAAGGACACCCTCGCCTACCGGCGTGGATACCTCTGTGGCATGATCCGCGGAGACGGGACTATCGGGCACTATTCTTACAATCGGCGCGTTCCAGGCGGCCGTGACGTCCATATGTTCCGGCTAGCACTGGCCGACCCGGAAGGGCTCACCAGAAGTGCCGACTACCTCGCCCGCGAGGGTATCGCATGCAAAGAGTTCGCTTTCGCCGAAGCGTCGGGAACGCATCGCCCCATGATGGCGATCCGCACGAGCGGTCGCGATCGGGTTCAGAGGATCGAGTGGCTGATCGGCTGGCCCGAGGATCCAACCCCAGATTGGCGCAAGGGTTTCCTGGCCGGCATCTTCGATGCCGAGGGCAGCTACAGCGGAACCCTACGGATCGCGAACACAGATCCACAAATCGTCGACTGGACTGTTTCCTCGCTGAAGTCATTTGGCTTCGAGGTCGTCCTGGAGCAGAGTGGCCACGCCAACGGGCTCGTGTACGTCCGGCTACGAGGCGGACTCCGGGAGGTGCTGAGATTCTTCCACACCGTGGATCCCGCGATCACCAGGAAGCGCTCGATCGACGGCGTGGCGCTCAAGAGCGACGCCAAGCTCCGCGTAGCGGCGATCGAGCCGCTCGGGCTGGAGCTGCCGATGTACGACATCACGACCGGGACGGGAGACTTCATCGCCAACGGGGTGGTGAGCCACAACTGCTACGCCCGGAACTCCCACACCTACCTGGACCTTGACGCGGGGGCGGACTTTGACACCAAGGTGGTAGTCAAGGTGAACGCACCCGAACTGGTGCGCAAGAAGATGGCCTCGCCGAGCTGGGCGGGTGAGCACATCGCCATGGGCACGAACGTGGACTGCTATCAGCGGGCCGAGGGGCGTTATCAGCTCATGCCCGGGATCATCGGCGCGCTCAAGGATGCGGCCAACCCGTTCTCCATCCTGACCAAGGGCACCCTGATCCTGCGGGACATCGAGCTGCTCGCAGAGGCCGCTGAGGTCACGGACGTTGGGCTCAACTTCTCGGTCGGATTTGTCGACAAGGAGCTATGGCGATCTGTCGAGCCTGGCACGCCGGCCCCGGCGCGCAGGCTCGAGGCGGTCGCGGCCCTGAACGAGCGAGGGCTCCGCTGCGGGGTGCTCATGGGGCCGGTGATCCCGTTCCTGTCCGACTCCCCCGCCCAGCTCGAGGCGGCCGTCAGCCAGATCGCCGCGGCCGGGGCCACGGGGGTAACACCCATCGTGCTCCACCTGCGCCCGGGAACGCGCGAGTGGTACTTCGCCTGGCTGCGGGCCAAGCACCCCGCCCTAGTCGGCCGGTACCTCGAGCTGTACGGCAGAGGCGCCTACGCGCCGAAGGCCTACCAGGCCAGGATCGCGGGCCAGGTGCGCGAGCTGGCGGACAAGTACGCGGTCGGCCGGCCGAAGCCCGGACACGGCCACGGTCGGCGGTCCCCACGGGTCATCCCGGCCCCGCGGCGCACCGAGGTGCCGGCGGATCCCTCCCCCGACCCCGGTCCGCGCGCCGTGGCCGAGCAGCTCACTCTGCTGTAAGCCGGAGCGCGGCCAGAGTGTCCCGGTGGGCAGCTCACCTGCTGTAAGCCCGGGCCCGGCCGGGCGCCCTGGGCGGAGCAACTAACCCTGCTCTACGCCGGGCTCAGCCCACACGCACCGATCGGGCAGCTCATGCCGCTGTAGGCACGAGCCGACCCGCACGCCAACGGCCGGTAGCTCAACCTGCGTCAGGTGGCTGGCCGCGCGGGAGCAGGCCCGCCATGACGCCTGTCTCAGGGGG
>Ga0070730_10005030_pt1 | contig 11474 bp, 11 predicted proteins | sample Coa_R1_3_FD_66447 | JGI IMG/M metagenome (GOLD analysis project Ga0070730, IMG submission 66447) | Surface soil microbial communities from Centralia Pennsylvania, which are recovering from an underground coalmine fire - Coalmine... | ecosystem: Environmental > Terrestrial > Soil > Unclassified ... | reverse complement strand
TTTCTGCCGGTGCCGCTGATCATCGGCTTCATTCGTTCCGGTCAGGTGCGCGCGCTCGGCGTCAGCAGCGCGGCGCCGTCGGACGCGCTGCCGGGCGTGCCGCCGATCGCGCAGACCGTGCCGGGTTATGCGGCCGACATTTGGCACGGCATCGCCGCGCCGAAGAACACGCCGGGCGAGATCGTCGACAAGCTCCATGACACCATCAATGCCGTCTTGGAGGATCCAGCGATGAAGCCGAAACTCACCGATCTCGGCGCCGAGCCGGCCCCGATGAGCACGGCCGAGTTACGTACTTTCATCGCGGCCGAAGTCGAAAAATGGGCCAAGGTCATCAAGTTCGCCGACATCAAAGCCGGTTGATCGCGACCATGCAGTTTCGACGTCGTGATTTTTTGCATATCACGGCCGGCGCGGCCGGGTTGCCACTGCTGTCGCGTGCCGCCCGCGCGCAAGCGTTTCCGTCGCGCCTCATCACCATCGTGGTGCCCTATCCGGCCGGCGGGCCGACCGACACCATCGCGCGCATCCTGGCCGATCGCATGGGGACCGTGCTGCACCAATCCGTGATCGTCGAGAACATCAGCGGCGCCGGCGGTAGCATCGGCGTCGGCCGCGTCGCCCGCGCCGCGCCCGACGGCTATACGCTGAGCATCGGCCACGTGCAGACGCACGTGCTCAATGCCGCGGTGATGAAGCTGCCCTACGACGTGGTCGGCGATTTTGCCCCGATCTCGCTGATTGCCGACACGCCGATCTGGATCATCTCGAAAAAATCGCTGCCCGCCGAGGATTTCAAAAGCTTTTTGGCCTGGCTGAAAGCGCAGAACGGCAAGGCGACCGCGGGTACCGTCGGCATCGGCGGTCCGACCGAAATTGCTGGCCTCATCTTCGCCAAACAGACCGGGACGCAGTTCCAGACCGCGCGTTACACCGGCGGTGCGCCGCTGTTGCAGGATCTTTTGGGCGGCCACATCGATTTCGCCTTCGGCCAGGCGGCGACGTATCTGACCTATGTGCGCGATGGCCAACTCAAGGCCTACGCGGTGTTGCAGCCGAAGCGCTGGTGGGCGGCGCCCGAGGTGCCGACGCTGGACGAGCTTGGCATTCAAAACCTTCATGCCAGCTTCTGGCATGGCCTGTGGGCACCCAAGGGCACCTCGCCCGATGTGATCGCCAAGCTCAATGGCGCCGTGCGCGAGGCGCTGGCCGACGCCTCGGCGCAGCAGCGCTTGCGCAGTGTCGGGCAGGAAATCTGGCCCGTGGCCGAGCAGACGCCGCAGGCGTTGGCCGCCAAGCAGAAGGCCGAGATCGCGCAATGGACGCCGATCGTCAAAGAGGCCGGGATCAAAATTGACGAGAAATAGCGCTTGGGCCGCGCTGAGAGTGCACCTCCAGGGAGAACAAAATGCCGCTGATCGATCGCAGAACGATGTCGATGCTCACCGCCGCGGCGCTCGCCGCGCCGGCGCGGGCGTTTGCGCAGGAAAACTTTCCGTCGCGCCCCATTCATCTTATCTGCGGCTTCACGCCGGGCGCCTCGTCCGACATCGTGGCACGCCTGTTTGCCAAGGGGGCCGAACAGACCATCGGTCAAAACATCATTGTCGAGAACAAGACGGGTGCCGGGTCAAGCATCGCCGCCGGCTACGTCGCGCGCGCGGCAAAAGACGGCTACACGCTGATGGTGCCGGCGTTGTCGACCTTGACTTACAAAACCGTGCATCCGGAAGCGCCCTATGACATGGTCAAGGACTTTGCGCCGGTCGCGCTCCTTGCTGTCGGCCCGCTGGTCATGGCGGTCGATCCGAAACTCGGCGTCAACAGCGTCAAGGAATTCACCGCGCTCGCCAAGTCGAAGCCCGGCCAGCTCAATTTCGGCACCGTCGGCCCCGGCAGCCTGCCCGATCTCGCCGCCGAATTGTACGCCCAGCGCGCCGGCGTCCAGCTCGTGCAGGTGCCCTATCCCGGCAGCCCACAGATCACGACCGACCTGATTTCCGGCCGCATCCAGATGAGCTTTCAGATTACCTCGGCGATCATCGGTCAGATCCAAAGCGGACAGATCAAGGCGCTGGCAGTGGCGACCAGTAAGCGCTCGCCGCTGATACCCGACGTGCCGACCATGGAGGAAGCCGGCATGCCGGACTTCAACACGCCGCTGTGGTTCGGCCTCGTCGCGCCGGCCGGCACGCCGCGGGCGGTGATCGACAAGCTCGCCGCGGCGGCGAAGCAATCGATGCATGCGCCCGCGACGGTCGACTTGCTGGACAAGCAGGGTTTTGCTCCGGAAGAAATGGGGCCCGATCAGTTCGGCGATTTCATCAAGAGCGAGGTCAAGCGCTGGACCGACGTGGTCACCGCTGCGAACATCAAGGGCTGAGGCCGGCGCTGGTACTACGTCGACTGCAGCGCGCTTTCCTCGCGCGTGGCGTCGAAGGAGAAAATCCAGGAGCGGTCGAGGAACGGCGGCGGCGGCACTTTGCGGTTATTGGCGAACTGCTGGCGCGATTGCAGCGTGACGCGGGCGGTGCGCGGCTGCCGCGCCGCGACGTAGGCGGCGAGCGCGGTTTCGACGTCGTCGTGGTCGGCGAGCGCGCGCGCCAGCACAAAACCGTCCTCGATCGCCATGTTGGCGCCTTGCGCCAAGGTCGGCATGGTCGGATGCGCGGCGTCGCCAAGAAGCGTGACGCGGCCGCGCGTCCATTGCGGCAGCGGCTCGCGGTCGTAGATGCCCCATTTGAAGACGTGCTCGACGTGGCGGAACATGCCGAGCAGCGCGTGGTTCCAGCCGGCCTTGGCGGCGATCAACTCGTCGCGGCTCGACGGCACCGACCAGGATTCCTCGATCCATTCTTCGGTGTAATGGCCGCCGAAAATGTTGAGCGCGTCGCCGCCGCGGCCGATCGGATAGGTGATGACGTGGCCGTTGGGGCCGATCCAGCCGACATATTCGCCGCGCACGAGCGTAACGCTGCCGCCCGGGCCGACGCGCGTCGGCATGCAATCCATCGGCACCATGCAGCGCCACGCCATCATGCCGGTAAAGCGCGGCGCATCGGCGCCGAAGTTTTGGGCGCGGATGATCGAGCGGATGCCGTCGGCAGCAACGACGACGTCGGCCTCCGCCTCCGTGCCGTCTGAAAAACGTGCAACCGCAAGGCCGTTCACTGTCTCGGCACCGACGCAATGAGCGCCCAGCCGCAGCGTCACGTCGCCGGCCGCCCCGCGCAGCATATTGTGCAGGTCGGCGCGATGCGCGGTCATGTAGGGCGCGCCGAATTTCGGCTCATAAAAGCCCTGCATCGGCTCGCGAAACCGCAAGCTGGCGTCGTCCCATTTCAGCGACACCATGTTGGTCGGCTCGCAGGCGTTGCGGTGGAGCTCCTGTTCGAGGCCGAGCGCGCGTAAAACCTTGACCGAGTTCGGTCCGATCTGGAGGCCGGCACCGACCTCTTCGAGTTTTTCCGCGCGTTCGAAAACCGCGACCTCAATGCCGCGAAGACGCAGCGCGCAGGCCGCGGCGAGACCGCCGATGCCGGCGCCGATAATGACAACGCGTAGCCGCCGCTTCGCTCTCATTCGCATGCGCGGATGATGACATAGAACCACGCAGCGCGTAATACTGTGACCTCGCGTTCACTGATGTAGGCCGGGGGAGATTGCGGATGACGGCTCGTGTTGCGATTTTGGCAGCGGCGGCCCTGGTCGTTGCCGGTATGTCGACTGCGGCCGCGCAGCAAAAGACGCTCGACTACGCGTACTTCAAAAACCGGGTCGAGCCGATCTTCTTGCAGAAGCGCGAGGGCCATACGCGCTGCTATGTCTGTCATGAAGAAGCCAATAACGGCCTGCGCCTGGAGAAGCTGCCGGCTGGCGCAACGTTCTGGACCGACGAGCAATCGCGCAAGAATTTCGCCATTGTATCGACGCTGGTCGTGCCGGGCGACCTCGCCAACAGCAGGCTCCTCTTGCACCCTCTCGCCCCGGAAGCCGGCGGCGATTTGTTTCATTCCGGCGGCCGCCAGTTCGCCTCCAAGGACGATCCGGACTGGAAGATTTTGGCGCAGTGGGTGAACGGGCGATAGTGCCGTCATTCCGCAAGCCGAGCGAAGCGAGGCTATCCGGAATCCATAATCCCAACGACGAGAAGGTTCAGCGCATGACCAGCGTGTTGATGCGCTTGGGCACTTCGCCGACCGGAATAACGGCGCGCAGCTTCATGGTCTCGGTGTCGATGGCCGAGACCGAGCGCAGGCCGGCGTTGGAGATGTACACGGTCTTGCCATCGGGCGCGAAAGTCACCCAATTCGGGATCGCGCCGCCGAGGCCGCGGCCCGGCACCTTCAAATCCGGCAGCGCCACTTGGCCGCGCAGGCTCAAATCGGCGAGCGAATAAGCAAACACCGCATTCTGCGGGATGCTGGTCACCCACAGCGTCTTGCCGTCGGGCGACACGCCGATGCCGTGCGACGGCGCGGCGGCGCGTCCGGCATCCATCTCGACCCCGGTGTGCAGGTCCGGCAGCGTGATGCGGGCCACCTCCTCGCGTTTGGCGAAGTCGATCACGGCAAAGCCGTCGGTGTCGGAAAGCTGCACGAAGATGCGCTTGGTCGAGCCGTCCGGGTTGGCCTCGACGGTCATCGGCCGCACCCCCTTGTCGAATAGATATTCCCAGGCGACGGTGTCGGTCGCAAGATCGATGACGGTGAGCAGCTTCTTCGGAATCGAGCCGGCGATCAGAAACTTGCCGTCCGGCGTCACGTAGATGTTGTGCAGGCGGCCGCGCACCGAAATGCTCTTGGTCCGCGTCAACGTCGCGGCATCGACCACGTCGACGGCGCCCGGATCGCGCGCGATGGCGACGAAGATGCGCTTGCCGTCCTTGGCGACCGCGATGTTGTTGGGATGATCCGACAGCGCCACCTTCTTGATCAGCTTGCCGCTGGTCCGGTCGAACACATCGAGAGTCGAGGTCGATTCGTTGCTGACATAGACCTTCGAGCCGTCGGCGGCGAAATTGATGCCGTGCGCCGCCTCGATGCCCTTGATCACCTGCACGACCTTGTTGGTCGCCGGATCGACCACATGAATGGCGTCGCCGGCGCTGTTGGTCACGTAAACCCGCGCCGAACTCGCCAGCGCCGGCAGCGGCGCGAGCACCACGGCAATCGATGCGTATCCGAGCAAACGGCGAATGGCGGTCATGGCGCACCCCCCTTGGCAAAGCTCGCAACGAGCAAATTTACGACAGCGTACGCGCAAGGCGCGGCTGGCGCCAGCGCCTCGCGATCAATTTCAAGGGTCGCGTACTTACAGCGCCTCGACGGTGACGACGCCGGTCACCGCCTTGATGGCGCCCGCGATCTGCGGCGAGACCTTGAAGCGGCCGGGCAGCTTGACCTCGACCTCGCTGCCGTTCTGCAACAGCAGCACCACGCTGACTTCGCCGTCGGCCGGCTCGCTGCCGCCGTGTCCATTACCGCCGCCACTGCCGTTGCTTCCGCCGTTGCCGTTGCGTACGGCGCCGTTGCGAGTCGGTTCGAGGCGGCGCGCCACGCCGGCGAGCGGCTCTTCGTTGCGCAAAAACACCCGCAACCCCTTCTGCGTACGCGCTGCCGCTTGGTCGAGCGGTTCGACCGATTGAATGCGGGCGCGCACTTCTTCGGCCTGCACCTCGGCGGACAGCAGCAGCAGCACCGCGGTGCCGGGCTCCAACAGGTCGCGGTACTGCGCCAAGCCTTCGGCGAACAGCACGGCTTCGTAGTGCCCGCTCGGGTCCGACAGACCGATGATGCCCATCTTGGTGCCGTTGCGGGTGCGCCGTTCGATGCGCGACACCACCGTGCCGGCGACGCGGCCGGCACCCGCGCCGGCCTTCACGGCGCGGGAAAACTCGGCCCACGATTGCACGCGCAGCCGCTTGAGTGCCGTCGCGTAATCGTCGAGCGGATGGCCGGAGAGAAAGAAGCCGACCGCCTCGTATTCGCGCTGCAGTCGCTCCGCCGGCAGCCACGCTTCGAGCGCCGGCAGCGCCAGCGGCTCGTGCGCGGCCGCGCCGCCGAACAGTTCGGACTGGCCGAGCGCGGCATCGTCATGGCTGCGCTGGGCGCTGGCGAGCAGCCGGTCGACGGCGGCGAACACGCGGGCGCGGTTCGGCTCCATGGCGTCGAATGCGCCGGCGGCGGTCAGCGATTCCAGCACCCGCTTGTTGAGCGCGCGCGGATTGATGCGGCGGGAAAAATCGGCGAGATCGGCGAACGGCCGGTCGCCGCGCGCGGCGACGATGGTCTCGACTGCCTGGCGGCCGACGCCGCGCAGCGCCGCAAGCGCGTAATGGATGGCGTTGCCTTCGACCTCGAACTCAAGGCCGGAACGGTTGATCGACGGCGGCTCGACCTTGAGGCCGAGCCGCTCGGCCTCGGCGCGAAATTCGGCGAGCTTGTCGGTGTTGCCCATGGCCAGCGTCATCGACGCCGCCAAGAACTCGACCGGATAATTCGCCTTCATGTAGGCGGTCTGATAGGTCAACAGCGCGTACGGCGCCGAGTGCGACTTATTGAAGCCATATTCGGCAAATTTCGCGCAGGCCTCGAAGATGGTCTCGGCGTCGCTTTGCGCGATGCCGCGCTCGACCGCGCCGGAGATGAAGTGGTCGCGCTGCGACGCCATCTCCTTTTTGTCTTTCTTGCCCATGGCGCGGCGCAGGATGTCGGCTTTGCCGAGACTGTAACCGGCGAGATCGCGCGCGATCTGCTGGACCTGCTCCTGATAGGTGATGATGCCGTAGGTCGCCTGCAGAATCGGCTGCAGTTTCGGATGCAGATAATCGGTCGGCTCATGGCCGAGTTTTCGCGCGCAGTAGGTCGGGATGTTGGCCATCGGCCCCGGCCGGTACAGCGCGACCAGCACGATCAGATCCTCGAAGCGATCCGGCCGCATGTCGATCAGCGCCCGCCGCATGCCCGCGCTTTCCACCTGGAACACGCCGACCGTCTCGCCGCGCGCCAGCATGGCGTAGGTTTTGGCGTCGTCGAGCGGCACCTTGGCCAGATCGAGATCGATGTCGCGCCGCCGCACCAGCTTGACGGCGCGGTCGAGGATCGTGAGCGTGGTCAGCCCGAGAAAATCGAATTTAACGAGGCCGGCGGGCTCGACCCATTTCATGTTGAATTGGGTGACCTGCATCAGCGATTTCGGATCGCGGTAGAGCGGCACCAGCTCGCTGAGCGGCCGGTCGCCGATCACCACGCCCGCCGCATGCGTCGAGGCATGGCGGTGCAAGCCTTCGAGTTTTTGGGCGATATCGAAGGCCCGCGCGATCACCGGATCGCGGTCGCGCTCGGCCTGCAGCCGCGGCTCGTCGTCGATGGCGCGTTTGAGCGTGACCGGGTTCGCCGGGTTCTGCGGCACCAATTTGCATAGCCGGTCGACCTGCCCGTACGGCATCTGCAGCACGCGGCCGACGTCGCGCAGCACGCCGCGCGCCTGCAAGGTGCCGAAGGTGATGATTTGGGCGACGCATTCGCGGCCGTAGCGCTGCTGCACGTAACTGACGACTTCATCGCGCCGCTCCTGGCAAAAATCGACGTCGAAGTCCGGCATCGTAATGCGTTCGGGATTGAGGAAGCGCTCGAAGATGAGGTCGAAGCGGATCGGATCGAGATCGGTGATGGTGAGCGCATAGGCGACCAGCGATCCGGCGCCGGAGCCGCGGCCGGGACCGACGGGAATGCCCTGCGCCTTGGCCCACTGGATGAAGTCGGCGACGATCAAAAAGTAGCCGGCGTATTTCATCTTGACGATGACGCCGAGCTCATACTCGAGGCGCTCGCGATACTCGTCGTCGGTGTGGCCGTGCGCGACGCCGTGCTTAGCCAGGCGCGCGGCGAGCCCGGCGCGGGCGGCCTGACGCAGCGCCTCGGGCTCGTCGTTGCCGGCGGTCTCGTCGTCGCGGCGGCCGCCGGAAAAGCGCGGCAGGATCGGCGCGCGCGTGCGCGGCCGGAATGCGCACCGCTCCGCGACCTCGATGGTGGCGGCGAGCGCCTCCGGCAGATCGGCAAACAGTTTTGCCATCTCGGCGCGGCTCTTGAAGCGGTGCTCGGGCGTCAGCTGCCGGCGTTCGCCGTCGGCGAGGAGCCTGCCCTCGGCAATGCACAGGAGCGCATCATGGGCTTCGTAATCGTCGGGCTTGGCGAAGAACGGCTCGTTGGTGGCGACGAGGGGCAAGCCGGCCGCGTAAGCAAGCTCGATCAGTCCCGGTTCGACCACGCGCTCGGCTGCGGTGCCGTGGCGTTGCAGTTCGACATAAAGCCGGTCGCCGAATAGGCCCTGCAAAATTTCACAGCGTGCCGCGGCAAGCACCTGCTGGCCGCCGGCGAGCGCCACGTCGAGCGGCCCATTCGGCCCGCCGGTCAGCGCAATCAGGCCGGCGCTGTGACCCTCGAGCCAATCGAGCCTGATATGTGGCCGTTCATCCGGCTCGGTTTCCAGATAGGCGCGTGAGCACAGCTGTATGAGGCGGCGGTAGCCTTCTTCGCGCGCGGCAAGAAGCACCAGGCGGGGCATGGTTTGGCCTATGCCGCCGCCATTGCCCATCGCACCGCCGCGCTTCTCCTGATCGGCGAAATCGACCGCGAGCGCGCAGCCCACGATCGGCTGAATGCCGGCGCTGGCCATCTTTTCGGAGAATTCCAGCGCGCCGAACATGTTGTCGGTGTCGGTCAGCGCCAGCGCCGGTTGGCGGTCCTTTTTGGCAAGCTCGGCGAGCCGCGCGATGGTCAGCGCGCCTTCGAGCAGCGAGTAGGACGAATGCACGTGCAAATGCACGAAGCGGGGTTCGGCGCGGTCGGCCATTGCTCGGCTTTACGGAGTGGGCGCGGCGATTCTGCCGAGAGCGACGATGGCGCATCGCGCCCACCGCTGTCGATGGCCGCGGCCGCCTAGGCCGCGACATCCACAGCCGCGTTGGCGCCTGAATGCCACGCGACCTCCAAGCGGCGCCCCGCCGCCGACCGGAAATCAAATCACTCCAAGTACTTGGACCCAGACCGCGACGGTCGCCAGAAACAGCGTAATGGAGGCCAGCGCCGCCGCCTCTTCGAAGATCCTGCGAACCATGACCCTGCTCCCTTCTCAGAACGAAGGCGGAACATTGTTCACTAAATGTTCGTGGAGTCAAGCCCGCCGTTAGAGGGCGCGACCGGGACGCGCAATCGGCTGGTAAATGAATCGTTTCGCTCCATGATGGAATAGAGCAGGGCTGCCGGGGTTCGCCGCGCCATGCAGGAGAGCGCGGAATACAGGGGCTACGCCGAGGATTGCCGGCGAATTGCGCGATCCACGACCGATCCCGAGCACAAACGGCGATTGTTGGAAATGGCGACCGTCTGGGACCTGCTGGCCGACGAGCGCGAGGCGCTCATTCGTGGCGGGAAGCGGTCCGCAGCGGACCGGCAATAGAACGGCAAAGAGCGTCCGCTCAGTCCTAAGCCGCGCCGAGACAGGCCGGCGAAACGAAAACCCGCACCTCGCGGCCCAGCAGTTGCAACAGGATAGCGACGCGGTTCTCGTCGGCGATGCGCTCGAGCACGCCGGTGGCTTCGGCGAATATGCCGTCGATCAGACGCACCGCGCTGCCGGGTCGCATGCCGGCCGGCAGGCCGAGCCGCACAAACCCCTGGTCGGTCTCGCGGGCACGGATTTCGTCGACCACGCCGTCAGGCACCGGCACTGGATCTTCGCCGGCCAGCACCAGGCGACTGACGCCGAAGGTCGAGCAGATGGACCGCCAGCGGTCGCGCGCCGGATCGAGCGCGACGAACAGGTAGCGGGGAAACAGCGGCCGGGCCACGACGTCGTGGCGGCGGGCATGGCGGCGGCCGCGCGCATAACGCGGCAGATATGTGCCAAAACCCTGCCGGCGCAGATTGAGATCGGCGCGGGCTTCGCCGTTCGGCTGGGTGTGCACGACATACCAGCGCGCGCCCGGCATCATGACGCGGCTCCATCGCGAGCGGGCGGCGCTGCAGCATGCACCCGTAATAACGCCGGCACATGGACGCGCTCGGCGCCGAATATCGCCAGTGCCGCGTCGTAGGCGGCGCGCGCATCGGACAGCGCCGTGATCATGACGGCGTCGGCCGAGTCGATCTGTGCCTTGTCGAGATTGAGCCGGGCGCTGCCGGCCGGCGGCGACAGCACGCCGACGATCTCGACCGGGTGTTCGCGGGCGACCAGGCGGGCGATCTCGGCGAGATCGCCGTCGCCGATCAGCGCCAGCCGCCGCTGCCCGCGGGCTGCCGCTACGGCGAACAGCGCGGCGCATTGCGCGCGCGCCCGGCGAAAGAACGAGAACGAGTTGGCGAGATAGCGGCCGGTGAGCTGCGATTTTTCGGCAAAGCCCTGGGGCGTCAGATAGTAGGCGTAGCGGCGGGCCGGTGTCGTGCTGACCTTGATCAGTCCCTTGCGCACGCAGCGTTTGAGGTAGGCGTTGGCGAGCCCGAGCGCGATGCCGAGTTCGCGCGCGACCGAGCGCTGCGTGACCGCGGGGTCGCGCTCGACCGCATCGAGAAGCCCCAACATGATCGCATCGTCGGAGCTTTCGCGACGAACGGCGCCCGTCCAGCCTGCCATCGGCTCTTGCACGCGGCCCTCCCCTGTGCAGTCGCGTTCACCGAATGAACGTATAGCCCGTTCATCGACTGAACGTCAAACCCCTGCGCAGGGCGCTGCGGTCGGGCCTGAGATTGCGGATGGCGCTCACGTAACTGTGCGGCGCTCTACCCAGCGCTTTTGAACTAAGCTGAGACATCCGGGGTTTCAGGCAGAACGCAAAACAGGAGGTCGGGCCATGAAGGCGTTGATTTTCGCCGCGGGTTTCGTTGCTGCCGCGGTTGCGCTACCGAGCGGCGCGCAGGCGCAAAACTATCCGTGGTGCGCCGTTTACGGCGGCGCCAGAGGTGGCGGCGGCCAAAATTGCGGCTTTTCGACTTTCGAGCAGTGCATGGCCGCGCTGTCCGGCCAGGGCGGCTTCTGCAATCGCAATACGCAATACGTGCCGCCGGCCGGACCGCGCGCGCATTATCGCCGCCACCGCCGGCATTATTGGGAAGACTGAGGCGCCGCGCCGCTTACGTCAGCTCGACCACCGCGCCGTCGCGGATGGTGACGCGGCGGTCCATCTTGGCCGCGATGTCGAGATTGTGGGTGGCGATGACGGCGGCCAATCCGCTGGCGCGCACCAATTGGGCGAGCGTGCCGAAGACGCGCTCGGCGGTGTGCACGTCGAGATTGCCAGTCGGCTCGTCGGCGAGCAAAAGCCGGGGCGCGTTGGCCACGGCGCGGGCGATGGCGACGCGCTGCTGCTCGCCGCCCGACATCTCGGCCGGCCGATGGGTCATGCGCTCCTTCAGCCCCAGATAGGTCAACAGCTCGGCGGCGCGGGCCGCAGCCTGGCGGCGCGACAGGCCGCG
>Ga0070730_10005027_pt1 | contig 11476 bp, 8 predicted proteins | sample Coa_R1_3_FD_66447 | JGI IMG/M metagenome (GOLD analysis project Ga0070730, IMG submission 66447) | Surface soil microbial communities from Centralia Pennsylvania, which are recovering from an underground coalmine fire - Coalmine... | ecosystem: Environmental > Terrestrial > Soil > Unclassified ... | reverse complement strand
CTGTTACCTTAGCCCTGCTGGCAAATCTGCCCCATCATGGTCGCGGTGTCGGCGTTGTTGGCCACCATGTTTACCTTGGCCGAGCGAATGCCGATGGGCTGGTAGGGCGGCACACCCTGCGCGTCGGGCAGGCCCAGGTGTAGGGTGTAGCAGGCCACAAAGGTCTGGGTCACGTTGGCCGTCGTGCTCGAAACCAGCGTCACCGGCACCGTCCAGTAACGCTGGCCGGCCCCGGCGTCCTCGCTCACCGTGCCCACCGTCAGCGTCACCGCCTGGGTGTTGGCATAGCCGGCCGCGAACTGGTTGTAGGCTGGCAGCCCCTGCGCGCCCGGCTCCCAATACGAGTAGGCCCGCACATATTCATGGCGGTTGACCGAATTGAACAGCGAGCGCAGCACCTGCACCGCATCGGTGCGATCATCCAGGTAGCGCGTGGCGCGGATGTCGTTCGGGTTGGGCGCGGGCGTCGCCTGGAGCGGCTGGCCCTGGATGGTGCAGGCGCTGGCCATCAGGCTGGTGGTGTTGGCGTTGTTGGCCACCTGGTTCACGGTGGCTGAGTCGATAGACAGCCCCTGGAACGGCGGCGCGCCCTGGATGCCCGGCTGCGATAGGTGCAGTATGTAGCAGCCCACAAAGGTCTGCTGGCCGCCGGTGGTTTGGGCGACGAGCGTGGTTGGCACGCTGTAGTAAAGCTGGCCGGCGCCCGCGTCACCGGTGATGGCGCCCAGGGTGATCTGGATCGACTGGGTGTTGGAATAGCCGGCCTCATAGACATCGAAAGTGGGCAGGCCGGCCGCGCCCTTGCGCCAGTAGGAATAGGCGCGCAGGTATTGGTGCGTGTTGATCGCGCTGGCGAACGATGTCATCAGCGCGGTGGCATCGCTGCGGTTGTCGATGTAGTCGGCCGCCCTCGCGGTGGGCGCCGGACTGGCGGTCACGGCCGCGGTGGGGCCGGTTGTGGCCGTGGCGGGCGCCGCCTGCGTGGGCGCCGTGGTGGCCGTGGGCGCGGCGGCCATGCCGGTCGGCGCGGCAGTCGTGTCAGTGGGCGCCGCGGTCGTATCCGTCGGGGCAGCCGTCGTGTCGGTGGGCGCGGCCGGTGTAACCGTCGCCACCGGTGTATCGGTGACCGCGGCGGTCGTAGCAGTCGCCTCGGTCGGTGTCGACGTCGGCGGAATGGCCCTCGCCGGAAGGCAGGCCGTCAACAACAGTGTGCCAATGAGTACGAATGCGATTGCTGAGCGTTTCATAAAGTCCTCGCGCGTAAGGCATCAACAGGTTGCCAGTTTACACCCCCCGGACTGGGAATGTATACCGCTTTTGGTTATGGCTGCCCATAGTACCAACGTTAGGCTCGGCCGTTTGGGGGGGTTACGTGGGTGAATGCTCCTGCCGCGCGCGCGTTGCGTGTTTCGACGCAATGATATTTTGTTCGAATCGTGCGAATTGTCACCCTGAGCACGGCCGCAATCGCTAGATATTAAGAGCCGCCATGCGTGCGAAGGGCCTCCCGGCCTAGTAGTGAGACGGGCACAGGACCTGAGGCGCGCGTATGTTCAGCGTGTCGTCGGATAGTACACTCAAGGTCGCACTGCTCAGGACACGACGTTCTGCAGCCCAGCCGGGAGGCCCATCCCCAAAGGGGCGCTACGCAGTCGCGCGCCTGCGGGGGCCGAATTAGCAAACGATTGCGACTGCGCTGCTCAGGACAATTTAGCAGTTTACCGGGCCGGGAGGCCCTTCGCGCACCTGCGGGGGCCGAATTAGCAAACGATTGCGACTGCGCTCAGGGTGACACTTGGCGCGGCTTGAGCGAAATGTCATGGCGTCGACACACGCAACGCGCGCGGCATGTGCACTGAGGGTGACATTTCAACCGCGTTGAACAAAGTTTCCTGGCGACCAAAAAAATGCCGCGCGCCAAATTTTCACGGCCTCATAAAGGCAACAGCACGGCCCTTTAATGGGTAAACTTGCGTTCGTAAAAACCTTCGATGCTGAACTGCGGCCCGTTGATGTAATCCATCAACTCCGCCTCGGTCTCGCGCACCACCTGCGCGGCGGCGGCCACCTGGCCCGCAATCGCCAGCGGCACCAGGGTGACGCCGTTCACGTCGCCATGCACCAGATCGCCGGGCTGAATAGCTACCCCGTCGATGACCACCGGCACATTCACCGCCAGCAGGCGCGGCTGCCCATGCGCGGGCACCACACCGGCGGCGAAATAATGCAGCCCCAGACGGCGTACCTCGTCCAGGTCGCGCACGCCCCCATTGGTCACCACGCCAATCGCGCCCAGCCGCCGCGATAGCGTCCCCATTACCTCGCCAAAGTGCGCCGACTTGCGCGGCTGCGGGCCAACATCCTGCAGTACCAACACCACCGGCTGCGGCGAGCCGGCCATGGCCGTCATCCAATCGTGCCACACCCGGTCGTCCTGCCGCGCGTCCGGCGTGGTCGAATCCACGGTCAGCGTCACCGCGTAGCCTACCATCACGCCCAACTGCGGCGACAGGCAGCGCACATCCATCCCACAAAAGCCTTCCACGCGGCCGCGCACCTTGAACGACTCGATAGCGTTGCACACCGTCGGCGTGTCCAGCGCGCGCAGCGCCGCCAGTTGCTCGGCGGATAATACGGTTGAGGCACTCATGTCGTTTTCCTTTGCGATCTCCCCTGACGTCAGCACTCAATCATTCTACGCGGGGAAAGGAGATATCGGCAAGCGCGAACAGGCACGCAGTAGGGGCCGCAACACGCCTGCGTGTGCGCCCTTGCCTTCCAGGGCCGACACGTAGGTCGGCCCCTACAATGATGGCGTTTGCCGAAAACTCTAACTTAGGCGGAGGGTTATGATATAGGCCATCACGCCGCCACAAACAGGCCCGCGCGTTGGCCAACTGCTTTAGCAACTTGCCTTTTGCTTTTCTTAGCGTCTTAGCGTCTTTGCGGTGATGTTTTGGTTTTCTCTTAAGGAGCCCGCCGTGCATCCCGACCGCTATTTCAGCCCCGACCCCGCCCAGAAGCGCATCGCGCTGGAGCTCTACCAATCCGTGGCCGCGCTGCCGCTGGTGTGCCCGCATGGCCACGTGGACGCGCGCCTGTTCGCCCAGCCGGACGTTCACTTCGCCAACCCGGCGCAGCTGTTTATCATCCCCGATCACTATGTTTTCCGCATGCTTTTTTCACGGGGTGTGCCCCTGGAACACCTGGGTGTGCCGCGCGCCGATGGCGCCCCGGTGGAGGCCGACCCGCGCCGCGTCTGGCAGACCTTTGCCGAGCACTTCTATCTGTTCCAGGGCACACCCACCGGCCTATGGCTGGCCGACGAGCTGCAGGGCGTGTTTGGCGTGACGCACAAGCTGAGCGGCGCCACCGCCGCTGCCATTTACGACCAGGTGGCGGCCCAACTGGCCGCGCCCGGCTTCACCCCGCGCGAGCTGTACGCGCGCTTCAACATCGAGGTGCTGTGCACCACCGACAGCGCGGCCGACCCCCTGACCGCGCACCAGGCCATTCGCGCCTCGGGCTGGGGCGGGCAGATCCGCCCCACCTTCCGGCCCGATGCCGTGCTGGACCTGGCCGCGCCCGGGTGGCAGTCGAACACCGAAGCGCTCGGCCAGGCCGCCGGCCGCGCCATCCACGACTACGCCGCGTTTGTTGCCGCGCTCGAAGACCGGCGGGCTTTTTTCAAAAGCCAGGGCGCCACCGCCACCGATCATGGCGTGCTCACGCCCTTTACCACCGTGTTGGCGCCGGGCGAGCCGGAGGCCATCTTTCAGCGCGCGCTGCACGGCACGGCCAGCGCCGCCGACGCCGCACAGTTCATGGGCCACATGCTGGTGGAGATGGCGCGCATGAGCGTGGACGATGGGCTTGTGATGCAGCTTCACCCCGGCGCGCTGCGCAGCCACCATGCCGCGCATCTGGAACGCTTCGGACCCAATACCGGCGCGGATATCCCAGTTGGGGTAGAATTCACTCGCAACCTGCAGCCCCTGCTGGGACGCTTTGGCCTGGACCAGCGGCTACGCCTGGTCCTGTTTACCCTGGATGAGACTGCCTACAGCCGTGAGCTGGCGCCCCTGGCCGGCTTCTACCCGTCCGTGCGGCTTGGGCCGCCGTGGTGGTTCTTCGACAGTTGGAATGGGATGCGCCGTTTCTTTGAGCAGGTTATCGAAACCGCCGGCCTATACAACACCGCTGGCTTCAACGACGACACCCGCGCCTTCGCCTCTATCCCCGCCCGCCACGACCTGTGGCGCCGCGCCGCGGCCGATTGGCTGGCCGGCCTGGTGGTGCGGCGCATGCTCGACGAAGCCGGCGCCTATCCAATGGCGCGCGCGCTGGCCTATGACCTTGCCCGGCAAACCTACCGCCTTGCTTAGGCGTAATTGGTAAATGGTAATTGGTAACTCGTAATTGGCCGTCAACCCATTCAAGTCTTATAAATGCCTCTCGAATTACGAATTGCCAATTACCACTTACCTGATTAGGAGACCTTCCGCTCTTGAGCACCGTTCTGCCGCAAGACGCCATCCAGGCCATTCGCCCTAGCCTGCCCGACCGATCCCAGCTGCATATCTTGCGGCGCTGCTACGCTTACCTGCGTCCATATTGGCATGTCGTGGCCGGCGCCTACCTGGCCGCCATCGCCATCAATCTCCTGAACGTCGCCATGCCGCAGCTCATCCGCGGCATCATCGACCGCGGACTCACCGGCGGTGACCTCACTTTTGCCGGCCAGGCCGCGCTGGGCCTGCTGGCCCTGGCGGCCATCAAGGCCGGTCTCACCTTTGTCCAGCAGCGCTGGCTGGAGGTCGGATCGCAGGGCGTGGCCTACCAGTTGCGCAACGCCATCCAGACCAAGCTTACCGACCTGTCTTTTTCGTTCCACGATAAGTCCGAGGCGGGCCAGCTGCTCTCGCGCGCCATCCAGGACGTGGAGCGCATCCGCTTCCTCACCGGCCGGGCCACGTTCCGCGTGATCGACGGAACGGTGCTGGCGGTTGGCACGGCGGCCGTGCTGGTGTGGATGAGCCCGCGGCTGGCGGTGCTGGTGCTGCTCACCCTGCCCTTGCTGCTGTGGCGCGCGCTGGCGTATGCCAGCCTGGCCCGGCCGCTGTCGACGCTCATCCAGGACCAGTTGGGCGAGCTGACCACGCGCCTTGAACAGAGCCTGCGTGGCATGCGCGTGGTCAAGGCCTTCGCCCAGGAACCTGCCGAGATCGAGCGCTTCGACGTCGCCAACCGGCGCTGGTTCGTTCTCTCAGCCATGTCCGAGTGGCTGGACGCCGTCAACGGGCCGCTGCTCGACCTGATCATTAACTTAGGCTCGGTCATCATCCTGTTCTATGGCGGCTGGCTGATCATCAGCGGGCAAATGACCCTGGGCGAGCTGGTGGCTTTTACCACCTACCTGGCCCAGTTAGCCGGACCGGTGCGCACAATCGGGCGCGTCATCCCCGCCATCGCCATGGCCGGCGCCGCCGGTGAGCGCATTTTTGCCGTGCTGGATGCCGACCCGGAAGTGAACGACGCGCCCAACGCCGTGAATTTGCCGCCCCTGCGCGGCCACGTGCGCTTCGAGAACGTCTCGCTGGCCTACGGCGGCCGGCGGCCGGCGGTGCACGACATTACCTTTGAAGCACAGCCGGGGCAGATTATCGCGCTGCTGGGCGCCACCGGCGCCGGCAAATCCACCCTGACGCATTTGATCTCGCGCTTCTACGACCCCACCCAGGGCCGGGTGACCATCGACGGCTACGACCTGCGCTACGTGACGCGCGCCTCGCTGCGCCGGCAGATTGGCGTGGTGCTGCAAGAGACCACCCTGTTTGCCGCCACCATCCGCGAGAACATCGCCTTTGGCCGGCCGGAGGCCCCCGAGGCCGACATCATCGCCGCCGCCCGCGCCGCGCAGGCGCACGACTTCATTTTGCAGACCCCGGCCGGCTACGACACCGAAGTGGGCGAGCGCGGCGTCACACTTTCGGGCGGCCAGAAGCAGCGCATCGCCATCGCGCGCGCCCTGCTCACCGACCCGCGCATCCTCATCCTGGACGACGCCACCGCCAGCGTGGACACCGAAACCGAGCGGCTGATCCAGGAGGCGCTCGACCGTCTGATGCAGGGCCGCACCGCCTTCGTCATCGCTCACCGGCTGAGCACCATGCGCCGGGCCAACCTGATCCTGGTGCTGGAAAAAGGCCAGATCATCGCCAGCGGCACCCACGCCAGCCTGATCAACGACAGCCCCATGTATGCCGAGATTTATCAGCGCCAGCAGCCGCAAGCGCTAGCGGCTGGGCCGGCCCGCCTGGCCACCGGGAGCCGCCCATGACCCAGGGCGGGCCAGCCTCTGCATTGCGGGCAGCCGGCGGCGCCGCGCCGGCCGGGCGGCTGTTCCACTGGCCGGTGGTGCGGCGTATGGCCGTTTATCTCAAACCTTATCGCACCCGCATCACGCTGGCCATCCTGGCGATGCTGGTGGCTACCGGGCTGTCGCTGCTCACGCCTTACCTGATCAAGATCGCCATCGATCAGGCCATCGTCGGCGGCAATTTTCCGCTGCTGCTCCAGGTGAGTGGGCTGACGGCGCTGGCCTATGGGGTGCTGTTTGGTGCCTCGGCCGCGCAAAGCTACATGCTGGGCTGGGTGGGCCAGCGCGCCCTGACCGATATCCGCTCCGATTTGTTCCGCCACCTGCACCGGCTGTCGCTGACCTACTACGATACCCACATCGTCGGCGTGGTGGTCTCGCGCGTGGTCAACGACGTGGAAACCATCAGCGACCTGCTCACCCAGGGCCTCATCCAGCTCCTGGGCGATCTGCTGGTCCTGGTGGGCATCGTGGTGGTCATGCTCTACCTGAATACCCGGCTGGCGCTGCTGGCCTTTACCGTGGTGCCGGTCATGGTCATTTTAACGCGTCTATTTTCGCGTGCTGCCCGGCGCGCCTATCGACGCACGCGCTCCACCGTGGCGGCCGTGGTGGGCGACCTGGCCGAGGAGATCGCCGGCATGCGCGTCATCCAGGCCTTCGCCCGCGAAGACGCCTCGCGCGCGCGCTTTGCCCAGGTGAACGACGACAACCGCAACGCCAACATCTCGGCCATGTCGCTCTCGTTTGTTTTTCAGCCGGCCACCGACTACCTGGGCACCCTGGCCACCGTCATCGTGCTGTGGTTCGGTGGGCAAGCTGTTACGCACGGCCAATTGACGGTGGGCGTGCTGGTGGCGTTCCTGGCCTATGTCACGCGCTTCTTCCAGCCTATCCAGGAGCTAAGCCAGCTCCAGACCACCCTGCAGTCGGCCATGGCCGGCGGCGAGCAGGTGATGGAGCTGCTCGAGACCCAGCCGCTGATTGTGGACCGACCGGACGCGACCGAGCTGCCGCCCATCAAAGGCCGCGTGACGTTCGACAATGTGACCTTTCGCTACAACCCGGATGGCCCGCTGGTGCTGCGCGGGATCAATGTAGAGATCGCGCCCGGCCAGACCGTGGCCCTGGTGGGGCCCACCGGCGCCGGCAAGACCTCCATCGCCAGCCTGTGCATGCGCTTCTACGAGGTCAGCGGGGGCGCCATCCGGCTGGACGGCACCGATATCCGCGATGTAAGCCAGCGCTCGCTGCGCCGCCAGACGGGCATGGTGACGCAGGACTCGTTCCTGTTTGCCGGTACGGTGGCCGACAACATCCGCTTTGGCCGGCCCGGCGCCACCCAGGCCGAAGTGGAGTCGGCCGCCCGGCTGGCCAACGCCCACGAGTTTATCTCGCTCATGGAGCAGGGCTACGCGACGCGCGTGCTGGAAGGCGGCGCCAACATCTCGCTCGGGCAGCGGCAGTTGGTGTGCATCGCCCGCGCCGCGCTGGCCGACCCGCGCCTCCTGATCCTGGACGAGGCCACCGCGCACGTGGACACCGTCACCGAGGCGCTCATCCAGGATGCGCTTGGCCGGCTGTTCAAAGGCCGCACGTCCATCGTCATCGCCCACCGGCTGAGCACGATTGAAGACGCCGACCTGATCCTGGTGGTCAACGGCGGCCTGATCGTGGAGCGCGGCACCCACGCCGAGCTGTTGGCCCAGGACGGCGTCTATCGCAACCTGTATGAGCGGCAGTTCGTGGGGGCGGCCGGCGCGGTGACCGGCTAAAGCATTTCATTGCCGGGCTCTCTTCGCTTTGTGTTGAGGGCCATCATAATCACGTGGAGGGACATGCCATGTCTGAGCAGTCCATCAGAGGCTCGGTTGAGTACCTCAATCCTGAAAAGATGCACAAAAATCCGGCTTTCACACAGGTTGTTGTCGCTACCAATCCTGCTAAAACCATCTACATCGGAATGCAGAATGCTGTCTCGGCCCAGGGGGAGATCGTGGGCAAAGGCGATATTGCCGCCCAAACCGACCAGGTCATGAAAAATATCGAGACCTGCCTGCAAGCAGCGGGAGCGGCTGCTGAGCACATTGTCATCTGGACGATTTATGTTCAGCATGGACAGCCTATTTTCCCTGCTATCGAAGTCGGAATGCGCTGGTGGGGCAATCGCCCTAACCCACCGGCTAACAACGTGATCTTTGTGCCAGCTTTCTCGCCGCCCGATTTTCTGATTGGCATTGAGGCTGTTGCAGTCGTGCCGCTGTAGCACAAGGAGCCGCGCGATCATATGCCGGCTCACTTCTGCTGGCCTGGTTACAGTCAACGCAAACGATTTAGGGAGAAACACCATGACGCAGACCATGGCGGCCCCGGATCAGCCTGGACGATATGTGCCGGCCAACGGCATCCACATCTACTTTGAACAATACGGCAGCGGCGAGCCGTTGCTGCTCATACACGGCGGTACAGTAAATCACACCAGTTGGGAGAAACACATCCCAGCTTTCGCCCAACATTATTCGGTGATCGCGCCCGACAGCCGCGGGCATGGCCGAACGAAGAACCCATTGGACACCATGACCTATCGCCTGCTCGCGGATGATATGGCCGCTTTCATCCAGGCGTTAGGCCTCGACCAGCCATTGGTCTGCGGCTACAGCGACGGCGGTCAAATTGGGCTGGAAATGGGAATGAGTTATCCGCACCTGGCGAAGGCGTATGTGATCGGAGCGGCTGCTTTCAAATGGAATGAAGCCTATTATCCAGCGACCCAATCACTGGGGATGGAAGCGCCCGGCAGCGTGAATTTTGAACGGCTGGAGCGTGATATGCCTGAGTTCGTCCAAGGGTTGCGGGACAGTCACGATGTTTTTCAGGGACACGATTACTGGAAATCGTATATGCTTCAGATCTCAAAAATGTGGCTAGCCCCCTTGAACTATTCGGCTGAAGATCTAAAACGGATTGGCGAGCCAGCCTTGATCCTGGTAGGTGATCGTGATGATTTTGTTCTGATGGCTGAACAAGCCGTCGAGTTATATCGGATGATCCCTCGAGCGGAGCTGGCGATGGTGCCTGGCAGCAACCACTATTTCCCTTGGGCGAAGCCTGAACTCTTCACCCAATTGGTTCTAGACTTTCTGTTGCGTCAAAGCCCTCAGAGCCAAGAACGCTAGGGCGAAGCGGGCCCTGCGCTAAGTTCGCGGGCCACGCAGGCCGAGCCCGCGCCTGCCGCGGCGCCTGACGAACGCCTCAGGCTCATTCGTCTTGATCCTATCGCGCCTGACAAACAAGACTACCGCTGGATCGGCACGCCGTACGATCCCTCAATGTACGGGAAGCGCACCTCCAGGTCATCCGCCAGCTCAACACCCAGGCCGGGATGATCGGGCAGCTCCAGGTAGCCGTCCCGAATGGCTGGCGGCCTCGCCAGGACGCCCCACTGCAGCGGCCCCTGGATCATGCACAGCTCCAGCATGCGCGTGTTCGGGATCGCCGCCACAAGCTGCGCGTTGGCCATCGTCATCAAGCCCTGGTGCCAGTTGTGTGGGCAGAGATCGACCCCATAGTGTTCGGCCATCCGCGCGATCCGCAGCGCCTCGCTCAGGCCGCAGCTCGACACGTCCGGCTGCACGATGCCCAAGGCGTGCTTCTCCAGGTAGGGCCTGAACTCCTCCAGCGTCGTCAACTGTTCGCCGCCGGTGATGGGCAGGCTGACGGCTCGGCTCAGCGCCGCGTAGGCGTCAATCTCCTCCAACGGAAACGGCTCCTCGAACCAGGCAAAGCCCAGCCGGTCTAGCTCGCGCGCGATCTCGAAACTCTGTGAGATGGTCAGGCGCTTGTTGCCGTCCAGCATCAAGGACACGCGACGCGGGCCCGCTATGGCCGCGTGGAGCGCCTGCATCAACTCCAGGAATCGGCCGGTGGTCACGCCGTCCCACGCCCACTCGGTGCCAATGCGCACCTTGCAGGCGGTGTAGCCCTGGGCCAGGTAGCCCAGCGTCTCATCGATGAGCTGCTCGGGCCGCTCGTTCCAGGCATAGCGGCAGCCGCTGGAGGCATACAGCCGCAGCCGTTCGCGTGGCTGCGCCGCCAGCAGGCCGCGAACCGTCTGGCCGCTGATTTTGCCGCGCAGGTCCCACAGCGCCGTGTCCAGCGCCGCCGCCGCGCAGTCGTGCGGCGGCACCGGCAGCGGCTCGCCGGCCGGCAGGCGGCCATTGGGCTGCGGAGCAAGCGTTGCGTCGCTTGGGTCGCGCCCGATCAGCCCGGGCGCCAGCCAGTTCACCCACTCGCGGATCAGCGGCGGAACGCCATACGGGCTGGCCTCGCCGATGCCAGTGAGGCCCTCATCGGTGCGAATCACGACGATGGCGCAATCGGCCTTGATCGACTTGTAGCCGGCGGTGGCCCATTGGTTTTCTAGCTCGTGCGGCCGTGACAGGCAGAGCGTTTCGATGCGAGTAATGTGCATAGCCTTCGCTTATATCATCTTTCCCGAAATGTGGTTGGCGGCCATTGTGCTGTGCACAATGGCCGCCAACCACATTTCGGGATTCCAACTCTTCCCACTGATTGTGCTATGATTTTTTTATGACCCCAATGGAACGCCTGCCCGCCCCGCCCGTCACCCTGCCCATCGCTGGCCCGGCCCCCGAGCCGCCCGACCCAGAGCTGGTGCGTCAGCTCTATCAGGTGAGCAGCGCCACCGCCAGCGCCACTCTGCACAAGATGGGCATCCGCCAGACCTATATCGAAGGCCCAACGGCGCGCCTGCCCGGCACCAAGGTGGTGGGGCCCGCCGTCACGCTCCAGTTCATGCCCCAGCGTGAGGACATTGCCTCCGGTCTCGGCCAGGAGGGCGCCGAGCAGAAGAGCGCGCTATGGCACGTCTTCGACGCCGTCAGGCCCGGCGACGTGCTGGTGGTGCAGGCTTTTGGCGACGCGTATACCGGCTGCATGGGCGAGATGCTCATCACCTATTTCAAGGGGCTGGGCGGGGTGGGGCTGGTGGTCGATGGCCTGATCCGCGATTGGCCGCGCGTGCGCGAGATCGGCCTGCCGCTGTGGACCCGCGGCGCCACGCCCAACTATGCATCG
>Ga0070730_10005026_pt1 | contig 11477 bp, 8 predicted proteins | sample Coa_R1_3_FD_66447 | JGI IMG/M metagenome (GOLD analysis project Ga0070730, IMG submission 66447) | Surface soil microbial communities from Centralia Pennsylvania, which are recovering from an underground coalmine fire - Coalmine... | ecosystem: Environmental > Terrestrial > Soil > Unclassified ... | reverse complement strand
ACCAGGGGAATGCTCGTCGGCGGGAATGATCAACTCGCTGAGCTCATCCACCATGGCGAACTCGTCCTTCGAGAAAAACTTAAGTGGGGGCTCGCTCGCAAGCGCGGATGAGACTGTCGCACCGGCTACGGCCGCTGCCGCTGTTAGCTGAATCAGCTCGCGCCGAGATAGATTATCCTGGTCCGCCATTAGACTTCTCCTTTGCCGAGCTGGTCCGCCAAATGGTCGCAGGAGCGCCACGCCAGAGCCATGATGGTCCACGTGGGATTGTGGCAGGAAGCGCTCACGTGGCTGCTGCCGTCGACCACGAGCAGGTTTTTCACGTCGTGTGACTGCTGAAACTGGTTCAACACCGATGTCTTCGGGTCTGTTCCCATGCGCGCCGTACCCAACTCGTGAATCGACCAGCCCTCGGTCAGAACCTGGCGCTTGACCTCCACAATCTCGATCCCCGCCTCTTCGAACATTTCGCGGGCGGCATCGGACATGTCAGCGGCCATCTTCTTTTCGTTCTCGCCGAACTTGTAATGGAAACGTAGCGCGGGAATTCCCCACTTATCCTTTACTTCGGGATCGATGTCGACATAGTTTTCATAACGTGCCAGCACTTCGCCAAAACCGCCCATGTCGATGAACGCGCCAGCATAATCGCGCACCTGTTTCTTGTAATTCGAACCGAATCCTTTGGCCCAAAACGCGCTTTGCGGGAACATGGTGTTGCCGCTTGACCCCTCAAAGCCGTATGCCCGGATAAAATTAGGATTTTTCTCTTTCAGATTGCGGAACCGGGGGACATAAAAACTACCAGGCCGGCCGTCGTCGAGCGTGCGCGCTTTGCCCACCAGATCCTTCACGATACCCGTGACGCCGGGGCCCATCAGGTGCTCACAAAAGTTGTGTCCGACGTGTCCGCTCGAATTCCCAATCCCGTTCGGGTAGGTTTTCGACTTGGACAGCAGCAACAGACGTGCGCTCTCGAGTGTCGACGCGGCAACTATGACTGCCTTGCCGCGGGCCTCGTAGGACTTGCCCGTGTCTGTATCGATAAACGCCACGCCGCGCGCGTGGCCCGAGTTCGGATCGACGGTGACTTCGTAGGCGGTGGCATTAGTGCGAATGGTGAGGTTTCCGGTATCAAGCGCCGGGTAGATGAGGCCCGTAGGGGAATCGAACGCGGCGTGGATGTCACAACCACCTGTGCGCCGTTCACACGCTCCACGGCCGAAACAACGGCTGCGATATTTGTTTTTCACGCCGTCAGTGGTGACACCCGCGCGATATGGCGTCAACACACGCCCCATCTTCGCGAGACTCTCGCGCAACATCATCTCGGATTTTGTCAGACGGATGGCGCGTTGGAAAATGCTGTCCGGAAGGTATGGCAGATTTTCTTTGTGCCCGGAGATGCCGAGGTACAAGTCGACCTTGTCGTAATAGGGCGCCAGATCCTCATAGGAGATGGGCCAGTCTTCGCCATAACCGTCGTGACTTTTAGCCTTGAAGTCGTAATCGGAAAGCCGCAGCGCCAGGCGGCCCCAGATATTGGTCTTGCCGCCCAGACAGCGCGCGCGCACCCAGGCGTAACTCGTGCCTGTGTAGGGATTGGCTTTCTCGTCCACGACGATATTCTTGCTGTAATCGGCGAAGTTCCAGCCTTCTACATAGTTGTAGACGTGGCTATACGGCATACCCTTCGCATAGGGTCGCGGGCGAAAGTTGTATTCATTACGAGTGAGGGCGTGCGTATCGGGCGGGATGTCGCCACGGCGCGGATGGTCGTACGGCCACTCCATGGACTTGAGTTCTTTGTTGATGTTGAGCTTCTTGCCCGCTTCGAGAAGTAGCACCTTCATGCCGTGCGACGTCAGCACGTGCGCCGCCATGCCGCCGGCCGCGCCTGAGCCCACAACTACGGCATCATAGACACGCTTCAGATCGACCTCATTTGCATTTGGCTTATCCGGCGAAAAAAACAAGCTCACGGGCGGCCGCCTCGCACCATGTTCCGAAAAGTCTCGTACGAGCCGCGTTGCTTTTCCTGCTCTATCATGGCGCTGGCCAGAATCTCCATGTTCCTGGCGAGGTCCGGATTCTTGTACGCTTCGCGCATGGCAGGCACAACATCCGACATCCTGACCCAGACAAACAGCATCTCTCGTGAGTTCTGCATAAAGAGTTCGCGTTGAAGAACGCCGCTGGTCACAAAGGACGCCGCCATCTCCCAGTAGCTTGACAGCATGCGGAAATAGGCATCCTCCTGCGATCCTTGCGGGCAGATCTTAAACAGCTCGTCCATGTTGCGTGCGTGAAAATTCTTCACAAACCACGCGCGCGCCTGGCGCAATTTGTCTTCGCGGCGTAGCTCGTAGAGTCGCAGCAACAGATTCGCGTCATCGTATGTCGCCGGTCTTTCGGCCTCTGAAGCGATAGCCATTTATAATGCCCCTCCCCATTTTTCCAGTTTACCGGAAACGCGACCGCAGCCAAGCGTTCACGCTAAACTTGCAAACGCAAATGTCCCTTAAGATCCGTTAGAACAGCCTCTCCTGCTTTTTGAGCGTGCCGAAGCTGCCGATATTGGCTACCGAAAAGGCAACGCGAAATTGATTTTCATTGCGCACACCGAAGTTAAAGCGGCGGTACTGCACACTGAAACCACAGCAGTCCGTATTGTAGGTCACCTGCGCGGTAGCGAACTGCATGATGCCTTGCCGGTAGTCGTAGACGGCGTCGAAGGCAGTGTTCCATCCGCGATGATTCGGGTCGCCGAACCCGACGCGCCCGCGAATCTGGTTAGCCTTAGGGGAAAGCAGCCTGGAAGTGTCCGGCGTAGCGCTTTGGCATTGGCCGGCGTCGGATGGAAGCAGCGGCAGACAGCTGACCGAGTTGTGCCCGGCGGAGATGAAGTAATTACCCTTGCGCAGGTCGGTGGTGAAGCCGCTGTTTACGAAGCGGTTCAGCAACGGATCGAAATCCGTGCGCCACTCGAAGCTTATTCCGGGCTTGGGGCTCCCCCGGAACACCGACACGATGGGCGAATAATTCCGCGGGCCGTTAAGAAACGCGTAGGGCGTTAATTCGACCGAGCTCAGCACGATGTTGCGCTGTCCTGGCACTACGGCGCCTCCAAAACTCGGGTCGAAATAGCGCTGCTGCCACAGTTGCCAACTGAACACCTCCGACACTTCGTTGCCTCGCTTGGCGTACAGCCGGTTCGTAAGCGAAATCTCCAGCTGGTTCGTATTCGACACCAGCTCCATCTCATCGAAACGGATCACCGCGTTGAAGTCCTGCACACCATTGACGTACTGGTAAGTAACTCGCGGCTCGATCACATGCTTGAGCTTGTCTCCCAGCCACGTCTTCCGGTTGAATGTGCGTTCGAGTGATGGCGCAATCAAATCAGCCGTGAACTCCCGGGTGCTGCGAATCAAATTCTGTCCGATTACATGAAGATCCTGCTGGGTTTCCCCGTACTGCGTTTCGCGAATGGAGAAGCCAGGTACCAGATGAAAACCCTTCCAATCGAACGCTGTCATGACGTGCGGCGCGACATCCGCGCGCTCTGAGAACTGGCTTGTCTGAAAAAGCGGCTGCGCGCGCCGCAATAGCCCCACGCTCGAATCGAATGAAACCCAAATGGGCAGAGCGCGCTCCCACACCTGGCGGTCGCGGCTAGCAAACTCGAATTCCGGCAGCTTGCGAATGACGATGGAATCGTGAGGCTGGGTGCTCTGAAAATTTTCGAGACGAGCGAACACCGTATTGAAGGTAAATGAAGACCAGTTCTTGGTGATGAATCCTACCGAGTAATTCTCCGAGAAGATCGCTTCATTGAATGATTCGGTAAACGCCTGCCTAAACGTTAGCGAGCTGAGGTAATTTATGGTGCCGCGCGCCATGAATCCGTCGCCCAGATCAGCCTTCGCGGTCGAATAGAGGCTGAAGCCACCCTGCTTGATGCGGGTTCCATCCGCCTGAAGCAACCCGCGATCCTGAACTCCGTAAAAGATCGCATCAAAATCCGCACCGGCGAAGGGCTTTCCGCGAAAGTCGACGTGATGCGCGAGACCGCGCTGGGTAAAATCCTGCACGCGGTACGTGGCGTCATAACTGCGATTGATAGCCCAGTAATATCCCAAACCAACCATCTTGCCGCGGACGGAACTATTGCCGATGTTCGGCATCAGGAAGCCGCTCTTGCGCGGAAGCTTTTGGAGCGACTTGTAGAAGTAGGGCGTATAAAAGAGCGGCATGCGTTTCAGCCAGAAGATGCTGCGGTGCGCGATGGCGCGATCGTCCGGAATGATGTCGAATGTCGGCCCCTTGAGCGTCCACCAGGGATTGGGAAGCTTGCAGTTGGTGACGAAGCCGTTATGGAGGATGTATTTCTCTTCCAGACGCTCGGCCCACTCGCCCTCGAAATATAGTGGGCTGTTGGAAGTCAACAGCCCCGGCCGCGCATCCACGTGCGTCCGGCTCCAGCCCCGCACGTTGTAAAATTTGCCGGTCTCGGTCTCGGTATTGTATTCGACCCGGTCGGCGTGGATCTCCTCGTCTTTCGCATACTGGTGAAAAACCACGTTACCGCGCGCCTCGACTTCGTGCGTGTCCTCGTTGTAGTCGATCTCGTCGGCCGTGAGCTTGACGTCGGAGCCTTCGATCTCGGCTTTACCGCGAAGATGGCGCAAGGGCCCGTTGGTTTCCTCCTCATCGCGCGCGCTGGTATCCCAGATGCCAGGTGGCGGTGCGTTGGGCCGCGGCAGTTTGACGCGCAGGTCGGGTTGGACTGTGGAGGGGGCCGCAGGAACCGGCGGTCCATATGGCGGCCGGCCGATCTGCGCCGAAACGGTTACTACAAAAGTCAGGGCAAGGAAAATTCCGGGGGTGATGAAAAACTCGTGACAAACCACAACAGGCGTGTTATCAAGACAGAAAGAGCAATGGCGCGTGAATTTCCCCAATCGAGCAACGTAGCACACCTGATCGGTGGGATGCGCGGATGAAAACATGAATTGCCGGTACTGCCAAAGCTGGAACGCCGAGGACGAACATCGCTGCACGCGTTGTGGTAGACGGCTGAAGATCGCCGAGGTTTCATCCACCTTCGCGGCCAGCCGTTCAGCGTCGGCCCTGGCGATCGATGACCAGCCTGCTGTAGTGGTTGAGGTTAATGAGCCCGCACCTTTGCCAGTGGCCCGAACGCCCGTTGCGCAGAGATTGATGTTCGAAGAACTGCGCGATTCCAACGTGATTCCCTTTGAATCGTTCGCTGCGCACCGCATCCAGCCGGTTCCTGCCCCTACACTTGCGCCAGCACGAAGAGCCGCGCCAATTCCCGCGGCACGATTGGGACCACAAGACGCGATCGAACCACCGGCGCCTCTCCGTGCTCGCGCGCGCCGCCGGTCTGCCATTTCCGAACAGAACGATTTGCAGGGAGGCCTCGATTTCCTGGTACCGGCGCCGCAAGGTCCACGCACCCTCAAAACCCAGGTTGAAGCCGTGATCTATTGCGATGCCGATGTCGCCACGCCCAAGCACCGTGCCATCGCCGCCGCGATTGATGGGGGAATGATTTTTGTCGCGTTCGGGCTGTTCCTGTTCGCATTTCACTTCTTGGGCGGAATGTTCCGGCTCAACCGGCAGACGATTCCTTTTTTTATTGGCGTGTTTGGCACGCTTGCCGCGTTCTACGGCATGCTCTGGATCTGGGCAGGCCGCGATACGGTGGGCATGCGTTGCACGGGGCTTCGGCTCATCGATTTCGATGGGTTCCCTGCGAACCGCAGATGCCGGCTGGTTCGGAGTATCGGTACGTGGCTAAGCTTCTGCGCCGGCGGAATCGGTCTGCTCTGGGCGCTGGCGGATGAAGAGAAGCTGACTTGGCACGACCACATGTCGAAAACCTTCCCCACGTTTCAGGAATCGAACAGCGCCTTCTTCCGCAAGGCGTAGCGTCTGTCGGGCAACTATATTTAGGCTGCCCTTCAGCCTACTTGGCTAATTGAGGCGGAACCGGCGTCGGGCCGAAGAATGCGTCGTCCAGCGTTACCGGCGTCTGCCGGCGTAGGTTCTCCACCGCGCTGCGCGCCAGTTCCGGGCGCATTTTCTTTTCCAGGTCGGCCTTCACTTCGTCGAATGTCTTAGTATCGTGCTGCTCGACTTTTATCAAGTGGTACCCGTAGCGGGTTTTGACCGGCTCGCTGACCTGTCCAACCGGAAGACTGAATGCCGCTTGCTCAAACTCAGCCACCATCTGGCTATGTTTGAACGAACCCAGATCCCCACCGTTCGCGCCCGACGTGCTATCGTCAGACTCCGCCTTCGCGAGCGCCGCGAAATCGCCTCCCGCCAATAGCTTTTTCCGCAGATCCTGCGCTTTAGCCAGAGCTTCTTCCTCGGTCAATTCCTGCTTGCCGGCATGCTGGGCCAGAGGCGATCCCTTCATGCGGATCAAAATATGCCGTGCGTGTACCGTCTCGTATTCCGACTTGTGCTGCTCATAGTATTGCCGCTCCGTCGCTTCGTCAACCTTCACATTGGCGGTCATGTCCATGAACAGCGCGTTGGCGAGCAAGTTGTCCTTTTGAAGCTCGATCTGTTGCTGAAATGCCGGCGTCTCGTCCAGCTTCCGCTTATGTGCTTCCTGCGACAGGATCTTGATGCGTACAAGTTGCTCGGCGAATTGCCGCTTGTTCGGACCTCGCGCCGCAGCGCGAACCTGTTCCGGCAGGGCGTCAACTAGTTGGTCGAACTCGCCGGCTGTCATCCTCTGCTCGCCGATCGTGAGAACCACTTTATCGGGCGGAACTGTAGTAGCGGGACTGGCAGGCGTGATCACAACCCGTGCGGGCGGAATCGCGGTCGCTGGGGTGGGCGCGGGCGTCTGTGCGGAAAGGCACGCGGCACCCGCAAAGACCAAAATAAATCCGGGATGATTCATCTGTTTATCATAGCAGCCGGATTTAATTAGAATTGCCGCAGCCGGCCGGCTCCACAACCGCGGACATAGAGCCCTTTGACCGCGGCAACCGCCAGTCCGGGCCGTAGCCATGGATCTGGTCGCGTGCAAACTCCGCCTCCGCCAGGTCACACGTGATCAGCACCGTACGACCGCACGTGTCTACCTCCTCCGCATGCCGATAGGCCTGATCGAGGGAGAAGATAAAGATCTTCTGCAGCATCTCGATGACATAGTCGTAGGTATGATCGTCGTCATCGAGCAGCACCACGCGATAGAGCGGCGTGAGCTCCGCGCGATTGATGACTTCCGTTTCGGGAGAGACCGTGGATTTTGCCATGCGTCGGCCCGGCAACTGAAAATCAGTCACCCACCACTAGGGACCAGTATGCCATGCACGGCTTCCTGCAATGGCCTGCGCTAGCGCAGCTCTTCCATCACCTGGTCGAGCACTTCTTTTGGCGGCCGGACCTTCGATTCGGGCAAGGTGGCCAGCGGCGCGTCTTCCATATTCAACATCTCCATGAAGTTGGGCTTCTTGGTGTCCACGTAGAAAACGCCCGTCAAGACTTCGCCCTTCTTCTCCGCCTCGTCCATGGCTTTGAGCGCATCGAACTTGTTGCTCGGATCGTAATCGCGGCCCAGTTTCTTGATGCGTAGCTTCGAGCCGTCGTGCAACTCGATCTCCTTTACTTCGCCTTCATCAATCTCGACCGAGATGTCGTCGTAGTACGGAACGAAATCCAGTTCGTTCAAGATCTCGTCGTGCTCCTTGATGTAGCTGTAACTCTTTGTGGAGCCTTCGTGATCGTTGAATGTCGTGCAGGGCGAGATCACATCAATCACCGAGAGCCCGTTGTGTACGATGGCCGTCTTCAGAATAGCCTGAAGCTGCTTTTTGTCTCCGGAGAACGAGCGCGCTACAAACGTGGCGCCGCACCGCAGGGCCAACGCGCAGCAGTCGAACGGAGGAAGTTCGTTGATGACGCCCGTCTTCAGTTTCGAGCCCAAGTCCGCTGTGGCCGAAAACTGGCCCTTTGTAAGCCCGTATACGCCGTTGTCTTCGATGATGTAGATAAATGGAAGATTGCGGCGCAGCAGGTGCATGAACTGGCCCATGCCGATCGATGCGGTATCGCCGTCACCGGTGACACCGATGCCCAAAACCGTTCGATTGGCGAGCATGGCGCCCGTGGCGATAGATGGCATTCGGCCATGGACCCCATTGAAGCCGTGAGACAGGCCTAGAAAATACGCCGGCGACTTCGACGAACAGCCGATGCCCGAGAATTTCGCCACGTTCCATGGCTGCACGCCCAGCTCGTAAAAGCATTCGATAATGCGCTCTGAGATGGCGTTATGGCCGCATCCAGCGCACAGCGTCGTCTTCGCGCCCTTGTAGCTCAGAACCTCGAGTCCGGCGCGATTCAGCTTCTTGGGCGGCGGCGTTACAGTAGTACTCATTTCCCCTCCTGACGAACGATGTCGTCGGTGACGGTCCGCGCATCTAGCGGCAGACCACCGTAATATTTCATGCTTCTCAGTTTTGCGATCTCAGCGGCGCCATACTCCAGGCGCATCAGGCCGAGCATCTGGGCATCGCGGTTCTGCTCGACCACGTAGACTCGGTCGTGCCGGTGGATGAAATCCAACAGGTCCTGCGTGAATGGGTAGGCCCTCAGCCGCAAATAGCTGGTTTCGATTCCGTATTCGGATTTCAGTTGATCGCGGCTTTCTTCGACAGCGTAATGCGATGTGCCGAATGCCACGAAGCCAACGTTTGCCTTGGGGTTGTACTCAACCTCCGCCTGCGGCACATGTGCGCGCATGGTTTCAAACTTGTGCGAGAGGCGGTCCATGTTGTTCACGTAATCGTCCTCGCGCTCGGTGTACTGTGCTTTCTCGTTGTGCCCGCTACCACGCGTGAAATAGGCGGCCTGCGGGTGGTTGGTGCCCGGGAGCGTGCGGTATCCCACACCGTCGCCGTCAACGTCTTTGTAGCGCGCAAAACCACCGAGGCGCTCGAGTTCCTTAGCCGTCAGCACCTTGCCGCGTTTGATCGGCTTGGTGGGATATACAAACGCGTCGGCCATCCAGTTGTTCATGCCTAGGTCGAGGTCCAGCATGACGAAGACCGGGGTCTGGAACTGCTCCGCCAGGTCGAACGCTTCGATAGCCATGCTGAAGCACTCTTCGGGAGAGCGCGGAAACAACAGGGGATGCTTCGTATCGCCGTGTGAAAGCAGCGCCGTCGAAATGATATCGCCTTGCGCCGTGCGTGTCGGTAAGCCAGTCGACGGGCCCACACGCTGGACATCGAAGATCACAGCAGGAATCTCGGCATAGTAGCCCAGTCCAACGAATTCCGACATCAGCGAAATGCCGGGACCAGCCGTCGAGGTCGCCGACCGCGCTCCTGCCCATGCCGCACCCAGGACCATGCCGATGGCGGACAGTTCATCTTCCGCCTGCACCACCGCGTATGTGGACTTACCGGTCTCCTTGTCGATCCGAAAGCGTTTCAAGTAACCGATCATGGATTCCACCAGCGATGAGGATGGCGTGATGGGATACCACGTAACCACGGTCACTCCGGCGAATACGCAGCCGAGCGCAGCCGCGGCATTACCTTCGACAATGATTTTGCCTGCGGTGGCATTCATGCGCTGGACACGATACGGGTCGCTCTTGGTGAGAGTCTTGGAGGCGTAATCGTAGCCGGCCTGACAGGCGCCCCAATTCAGCTCGGCGGCTTTCGCCTTTTTCTTTCCAAACTGCTTGAACAGCGCTTTGTGAACCTCCTCCATCTCGATGGAGAGCAGGTTTGCCACAATGCCGTCATAGATCATGTTGCGCACCAGCTTGCGCAGCTTGGCTTCCGGGCAGACTGGACCAACAAGCTTGTCGAATGGCACCGGATAGAAGTGTAGGTCGGAGCGCAGCGCGTCCAGCTTGAGGGGCTCGTCGTACACTACGGCGGCACCGCTGTCGAGCTTCATCACGTCTTCACGCGCGGTCTCGGGATTCATGGCGACCAGAAAATCCACTTCCTTCTTGCGGCCGATGTACCCCTGCTTGCTGGCGCGGATCGTAAACCAGGTGGGAAGCCCTTGGATGTTGGACGGGAACATGTTCTTTCCCGACACCGGAATGCCCATCTGAAAAATGGCACGCATCAGTACGCTGTTCGCGGTCTGACTGCCGGAACCGTTGACTGTTGCGACTTGGATGCTGAAATCGTTGACTATGGGTTGCTGAAACTCGCCTGAGCGAGGCGAGGTTGCTGAAACCTCAATTGTAGACATCTATGTGCGAGATCCTTCTCCGGGCGGCAGAAGCGCCCATCAGGTTGAACTGTAAATTCCTTCTAATTATACGCCCGCCCGCGGGTCTGCGCGAACGTGCGGCGCGGCATGAATCGAGTAACAGGCCGGGGCCCATCGTCCAGCGGGCTGCAGAGGGTGCCTCATACCGTCAAAATACGTTAAACTGAAGGCGTTCGAGGCAGGAGCGTTTGAGCCGATCCCCATTTCCAACCTTCTTGATTTGTGCGCTCGCGCTCCCCTGTAGTGCCGCCGAGCGAGGCCAACTCGATTTCAGCCCTTCATTGTTTACCGTGATGGCCGCGATCAACGCTGCCGGCTATGATGCGGAGATCGCCTCCGCCAATAACGACCCCCTGCGTGAGCAAATCCGTAAGACCCTCGAAACCTCCCGCGCACCCGTCATCGAGGATCTGAAGAGGTTTTTCGCGGAGCATCGCCAAAAAAATGAAACCGCCGAGCTGAGCCAGTACGTTTCCTTCGCACTTTCCGTGACCGGTCCACCGGATTTCGCATTCAAGTATCGCGAAGTCGAATTGCCGCCGGACGTCCGGGAACTGCAGGCATTCGGACCCCTCCTCGCGCGTTTCTCCCGCGAGGCCAACATCGAGGAACTGTGGAAGCAATCGCAGCCGGCTTGCGAGCGAGCCCTCGAACGCTACCACGAGCCCATCTCTCGCGCCATCCTTCAGGTCAACGCGTTCCTGCGCAATCCGACCGCTGGTTACCTCGGCCGCAGTTTTCAGATCTACCTCGATCTCCTCGGCGCCCCAAACCAGGTGCAGACGCGCAGCTACGCCAATGAGTATTACGTTGTGGTGACTCCGTCAGCCGAACCTCGCGTCGCCGACATACGCCACGCCTACCTTCACTATCTCCTCGATCCACAAGCCACTAAGTACGGAATGGAAATCCTCGAAAAGAAGTCACTCGAAGATTATGCTCAGGGGGCGTCGGCGCTCGATCCAATCTACAAGTCGGATTTCCTGCTGCTCACCACCGAGTCGCTCATTAAGGCTATCGAGGCGCGGCTGCCCGGGCACACCGACACCGTGGATGCCGCACTGCACGAGGGCTATATTCTCGCGCCGTATTTCGCCGAGCAACTCACCATTTACGAAAAGCAGCGCGATGCCATGCGGCTTTTCTTTCCCGAAATGATCAAGAAGATCGATCCGGTTCGTGAAGAT
>Ga0070730_10005025_pt1 | contig 11477 bp, 12 predicted proteins | sample Coa_R1_3_FD_66447 | JGI IMG/M metagenome (GOLD analysis project Ga0070730, IMG submission 66447) | Surface soil microbial communities from Centralia Pennsylvania, which are recovering from an underground coalmine fire - Coalmine... | ecosystem: Environmental > Terrestrial > Soil > Unclassified ... | reverse complement strand
TTTGTGCTGCATCCCAGCGGAGCGTCTGCGGATGTAATTACCCAGGGCATCATCGCTTTGGCAAATAATAATGTCACCTATCCGGCCGTGGGCGTGAACTCGAGCGGACGCGGCGTGATCGCTTTTACCGTTCTGGGCGCGGATCATTACCCCAGCGCGGGTTATGCAGCACTCGACGCCAAGGTCGGTGCGGGTGACGTGCACATTGCCGCCGAAGGAGCGGCACGCCAGGATGGATTCACCGGTTATTTCCCTGAAGTGAGTCCAATTCGTCCTCGCTGGGGCGACTATGGCGCAGCCGCAGTCGATGGCGATTCGATCTGGTTTGCGAGTGAGTACATTTCGCATTCCTGCGATTTGACTACCTACGTGGCCACCAACTTTACCTGCGGCAACACCCGGGGCGCGCTGGGCAACTGGGCCACGCGCATCACCCATGTAAATGTGCAATAAGAGCTGGGCTTAATTTTCAAGGGCCGGAGAGATCCGGCCCTTTTTCTTCGGGATAATGCGCTGGTCCCGTTAAGCGGGGAGGGACCAGCGGCTTTCCGTCCTGGAGGAAACGGACTGCTTCATTCATCAGAACGCAAGAGACGCCACAGCTTGCAAAAAAAGCGAAGAATCTTTTACCGTCATTTGTCGAATTCAGCTTGGCGGCGCGACTTATACGCAGACGAAAGCCGAAAAGGAGATTCTTTCGATGCAATATCTTTTGTTGATTTATCACGAAGAAGCCCAGTGGGATGCCGTAAGCGAGCCTGACAAGCAGAAGATTTATCAGGGATTTGGTGCGCTGCGTTTCGATCTACAGCAAACCGGCAAATACGTCGGAGGGAACCAGTTGCAACCCATTGCAACCGCCACCACGGTGCGCATCCGCAATGGCAAAACCGCGATCACCGACGGGCCATTCGCGGAAACCAAGGAGCAGTTGGGCGGCTACATCATGGTGGAGGCCGGAAACCTGGATGATGCAATCTCCATAGCCGCGCGCATACCGTTGGCTGCCACAGGGTCCATTGAGGTCAGGCCGATTGTGGTGCGGCCGGCCCAGTGAGCAAGCTCTCCATCTTTGGACTCCTCGCCGTGACCGCCATGCTGGTGTTTTATGCCCTGGAGAAGCGCAGCCCCTGGTTTATTTTTGCTTTTGCCATTGCATGCGGCCTGGCATCAATCTACGGGTTCCTCCAGGGCGCCTGGCCGTTCGGACTGGTGGAAGCGATCTGGTTGTTGGTCGCGCTACGACGGTGGCTCAAGGCCCGAGTGGAAGGCTGAAGTCGCTGCAAAGACAAACGATTGTTGAGCATTTAGAATAATCGACTGCTTTGAATGAGGAGATATCCATGCAGAAACGATTTTTTTTTGCTCTTGTGATTGCTGTCGTATTTGCGACTTCAGCTCTGGCATTCGCGCCGGTGAAGTATGAGGTCAAGCAAAAGTACGTGCTCGGCGGCGAAGGTGGCTGGGACTATCTGACCTTCGATCCCGCCGGCAAGCGGCTATTCATTTCCCGCGGGACACACGTCATGGTGGTGGATCCATATAAAGGCTCTGTCATTGGCGATATTCCCGATACAGCCGGCGTGCACGGAATCGCCCTGGCTCAGGACCTGGGAAAGGGTTTCACCAGCAACGGCCGCGAGAATACCGTTACCGTATTCGACCTGAAGACGCTGAAAGAGACCGCCAGGATCAAGATCGAGGGTGAGAACCCTGACGCTATTCTTTATGATCAGGCGTCGCAGCGGATTTTCACCTTCAACGGGCGCAGCAAGAATGCGACGGTGATCGATGCAGCCAACGGTACGATTGTGGCCACCATCCCGCTGGACGGCAAGCCCGAGTTCGCCGCTGCCGATGGCAAGGGTATGGTCTTCGTGAACATCGAGGATAAGAGCGAGATCACGCAAATCGATGCCAAAAATGCCAAAGTGGTGAAGAGTTGGCCGCTGGCGCCTTGTGAAGAGCCGAGCGGACTGGCGATTGACCAGAAACATCTCCGCCTGTTTTCCGGATGCGGCAACAAGCTGATGGCCGTGAGCGATGCGGAGAATGGCAAGATGATCACCACGGTGCCGATCGGAGAAGGTGTGGACGCCAATGCCTTTGATCCTGAGACGGAACTGGCCTTCAGCTCCAACGGACGCGACGGCACGTTGACGGTGGTGCATGAGGATTCGCCGGCCAAGTTTAGTGTTCTGGAGAACGCGCCGACGGAGAAGTTCGCCCGCACCATGGCTTTGAATACGACGAACCACGACGTTTACCTGGTGACGGCGGAGATCGAAGAACAGCCGCCAGCCAAAGAAGGCGAGCGCCCGCGCCGCACCATGAAGCCAGGAACGTTTACCTTGCTGGTGGTCGGCCCGGCCAGCGCTTCGGGAAAGCAAGAAACGCCCAAAAAACCGGAGTCATCCGGCGCAGCTCGTGCAGCCAAAGATCCCGCCGCCGAGGCGCTGTACAAATCCAGGTGCCAGCTCTGTCACGGCCCTGACGGCACGGGCAGCGCGGCAGGAAAGAAGCTGGGCGTAAAGGAGTTCAAATCGCCCGAAGTGGCAAAAGAATCTGACAACGAGATGTTCGACATCACTAAAAAAGGCAAGGGCAAGATGCCGCCGTTTGACGGCAAGCTGACTGACGATCAGATCAAATCGCTCATCAAATACATTCGCAGTATGAAGTAAAGCCGGAGCTCGGCCGCTATTTCAGATATTTCTCCGGCAGCTGATGCGCTGGGTCCTCAGCCTCCCAGTAGATGGTGAGGATCCACCAACGGCTGCCGTCGTTCAATAACTGAAAACTGTTGATGCCGCGTGCAAACGGCTTTTCGCCTTTTGCATGGCGCGACTCATAGGTGCTCCAGACGTGGGCAATGTTGTCCCACTGCTCCACCCGGTTGGCCACCGAACCCTCGAAAAAACCTTCTTTGCTGAAGTAGTCCTGGCTTCTCTTGGCGTAGTCCTCGGGCGTAACCACGCGCGCGATGGCCGCGCCTTTGTCGCCGCGGCGGGTGGGAATCATGCGAGCGCCATCATAGAAGAGGCCGCGGAAGCGGTCCCAGTCGCGCTGGCCTGGTGTCCCGGAGATCACGTCATACACCGCGGCGATGATGTGCTCAATCGAGTCTGCGTCACCAGGATGAGCGGCCGGCGTGGGTGAAGGAGCAGGCGTAGGTTGAGGCGAGGGCTGCGGGTTTTGGGCAGAGCCGATCAGGAAACCGGCCAGGACCAAAACTGCGATGAGTTTGTTCATGCGCAGTAATGTACCTGGCTTTTCCGCAAAGGTAAATTACCGGAGCTTCAGGGCGCTGCAGCCGCATATAGGGTGCTTCGCAGGGCGATATGCTACACTATTCTTTTCAACCACATACGTCACAACAACAAGCATGCTCTTATCCAAGGAATACGTCGGGTATCTGGCCCGGCAAGTGACCCAAAAACTGATCAGCGGGCAGTTTATCGAGGCCCGGAACGTTGCCGAGGTCAGCGTGGCGGTCAACACTTCGCTGCTGGAAGAGCTCCAACTGGAAGACCGCATCAATGACGAAGTGCGGCTGGTCCTGGAGCAATATCAGGACGAAATGCAGCGTGCAGGCGCCAGCTATCAGGAGATGTTCAAGAAGGTGAAGAACGAGCTGGTGCGCAAATACAAGGCGGTGCTGTGAGACTCTCTCGCGACAAGGTGAACAAGCTGGCGCACAGCGTGATGGATGCCCTCACCGGCCTCGAGTCCGTCGAGTTCATCGAGGACCCGAATACTATTCGCATGGAGGCGCGGCGCGTTCTGGAAGAGCTGCTCAATGCTGAAGAGAAGATCGACCTGGCGGCGCGGCAGAAGATCGAAAGCCAGCGGCGCACCATCACCGAGGGCACCCAGGAGTGGGACATCCTCTATCGCAAGTACTACAACGAGGAAGTCAAGAAGCTGGGGATCTGAGGGAATTGATCGTTGAGTAATCCGGACACTTGGAATTCCGCGGGATGAACGCGTCCGGTTTTCCGTCCCGCAAAATCTCAAACTGCAAATATTCAGATTTTAGTAGCCCGCCAGGCGGCGTTCCTGTGAGGTCATCTGCGCCCAGAGTTGGTCCATATTTTTCTGGATCCACGTGTTGGCGGGTTCGAGTTCGTGCGCTGAGTTGAACCAGCGATAGGCCATGACGCGGTCCTGCTTGACGCAATGTCCGCTGGCGTAGAGGGCGGCCATCTGGATTGCCGCGCCTGGATCTCCCTTGTCGGTGGCTGCCTTTAAATAGAGCATGCCCTGTTCACAGTTCTGTTGCACACCTCTGCCTTGAAGGTACTGTTGCGCGCGGAGCAGGGCGGCGCTGGGCTTATGGTCGGGCAGGTGTGTTTCCTCGGGAGTGTCGGCGGTGTTAGCGGTTGAGGCGCTGTCTTTTTCGGGCGGCGCAGGTTCACCCGCGTCCGGCGCCGAAGTCGGTGCTGCGGCCGCGCTCGGAATCACAGAGCCAAGCTGATTTTCGTCCTTGCCCTTGCTCTCGTTTGCCGCCGGATCATTCGTCTTCGGCGGATTCGTGGTGACGTTCGCCTCTTCTGTTTTGTTCTTGGCCGCCGGATCAGCATTCGGAGCCTGTCCATTCGCCTGCGGCACGGCCGAAGGAGCGGGTTCAGCCTTGGAAGGCGAAGCCTTGGGGCTCGCCTTGAAACTCGAACGCCACTGCACAAAGATCAGGCCCAGGATCGCAGCGATGATGATCAGCAGCAGCAGTTTGCGCAGGCCTCCTCGCGAAGGTTCATCTTCAAGAAGATATTCGCCATCGCCTTCAGCAGGCGAGTTCAGCCCAAGGAAAGACGGCCCGCTGATCTGGGAGTCGACGACCGGTCCGTTGCGGAAAATTGCCGGTTCTCCACGCCGCGCTCCGGCTTCCGGAAGATCGGCCACTGGCGCCGGCGCAGTAGGCCGCGCGGCGCGGGTTCTTAAGTCCTCTGGCGTGGGCAGCTGCGAGTTGGCGATCGCCGCGGCACGGACCGCGTCAGGAGCGCTTCCGCGACGGTCCTGGAGACGTCGTTCAACCCGCGTCCCGCACATGCCGCAGAATTTCAATCCGGCATCGTTCTGGTGCCCGCATGAAGGACACTTCATGCTGAGCCCACCTGTCGCGGTTCGTCGTTCTGCCTGCCGTCGTTCCAGGCGCACGCCGCACATGCCGCAGAATTTATGTTCAAGACTGTTCTCCGTCCCGCAGAATGTACATTGCATTCAGGCCTATGACTCCTTGAAGCCGCCGGAAACAGCAGCTCTCACACTGAGTATTAGGATGACGCCGCACCGGAATACGCTGCAAGCGTTTTATCACCTTAATCCCATCACAAATCTCATCATACAAAAGCGATCCGGGCTCCAATGCCCGAGTTTACAGGAATTTAGAAGGTGCACCTTAGCCTGGCAATGGAGACATCAATATCCTTGTGGCTGAATTGATTGGGCGATAATGGAAGCAGATGACGTTTTTACAGGAGATCGTAGATGCTGCCAAGCGGACCGCGCGCCAGGCCGGCTTCGATCTTGTCGGCGTGGCTCCTGTACGCAAGGAGGATCTGCCCGAGCTGGACGCTTTCATTCAATGGGTGGATGAGGGCCGCGCCGGCGAGATGAAATACCTGGAGACGCGCACTGAGTCGGGAGAACTGCGGCGCGCCTCGGCCACCAACGCGGCGCCATGGGTGCGGTCGATGATCGTATGCGCGCTGAACTACAGCGCAGACCGGCCGTATTCGACTGAAGTGAGCGATCCGCAGCGCGGCTGGATCTCGCGTTACGCCTGGGGCAGCAAGGATTATCACGATGCGCTGCTTCCGCGTTTGCAGCAGGTGGAAACGGCGATCAGGCAACTGGCGGCAGAGCGCGGGCTGGCAGCGGAGACGCGCAGCTACGTCGATACGGGACCGATCCTTGAACGGGTGTACGCGCACCATGCCGGGATCGGCTGGATCGGAAAGAACACCTGCATTATTCATCAGGAGATGGGCTCGTGGCTTTTTCTGGGCGTGATTCTTACCTCGCTCGAACTTCCTGTAGACGCACCGCCGGCTGACCGCTGCGGAAGCTGTACCCGCTGCATTGACGCATGTCCTACGCATGCGATCGTCGAACCCGGCAAGCTCGACGCGCGCCTCTGCATCGCCTACCTAACGATCGAGAAGCGCGGCGAGATTCCGGAAGAGCTGCGCGCTCCCATGGGCCACCACGTCTTCGGTTGCGATATCTGCCAGGACGTTTGCCCGTGGAACAACAAGGCCGGCAATGCGCTGCCCACTTCGCTGCCGGAGTTCCAGCCCCGGGAAGGGTTTTTCCACCCCGAGTTTCGCTGGCTGGCGCAAATGGATGAGGAAGGCTTTCGCCAGACATTTCGCGGATCGCCGGTGAAGCGCGCCAGGTACGCGGGGCTGAGGCGCAATGTGGCGATCGCGATGGGCAACAGCGGGAGCAGGGAATTCGTTCCCGACCTGCAAAAGCTGGCGGACGATCCGGATCCCGTCGTCGCAAGCCATGCCGCCTGGGCGCTCAAAAAACTTGTTGAAGAGTAGCTCCCGAGTATCTCCCGCGATATTGCGCCTTGTGTTACCTTACTCAAAACGTTCATGCCCAGCGCCCACAAAGAAGAATCCTGGAGCACGCCGCGAGCCTTTCCCCGATTTCTGCTGGACATCCGGCTGGTGATTCGCGGTAAACAGGTGCTGCACGGCCGCACGAAGGACATGGGTCAAGGCGGCGTGGGCGCGGTCATTCCCGGCAATATCGAGATCAGGGAGGTTGTGGAGCTGGAATTCCAGCTTCCGCTGAGTAGCGAACCTCTCACTATTCAGGCCGAGGTTCGCTATCGTCAGGGATTCCAGTACGGATTTCGCTTCCTTCATCCAACCGAGCAGCAGAGAGAGTTGATTCGTCGCGCGACCAGCGATCTGCCTTCCGCGCCGTAACCACGAATTTTCAGCCCTCGAACCACGTTTCCTGCGCAGCGCAGGCCAGAGGATCTCTGCGGGGGGTGGTGTGACAAGGATCACAGCCGCGTGTGATCTTTCTCCCGGAGAATACTTCAGGAGACGGATGAGCGCGCAGGGTGAAATCACGACCGCCCCAGGCAAGGTCCTGCGGTTTCCACAGGCAACAGCGAACCAGAAGCGGGTATTGGTGCCGCGAGAGCACGGCGCGTGGGCCCTGTGGCTTTTGCCGTTGTTCAGCGGAGGCATTATCGGTTTTGCAGCCGCCCCCCTCGCCGCCACCGCGCCGGCCATCTGGTTTTCTTGTGTTGCGGTTGCCGCATTTCTCATTCATCAGCCGCTCGAGAGCCTGCTGGGCGTCTCGGTGGTCAGGGTGCGCTCGGCACCGGAGCAGCGGGTGGCAGTCTTCTGGGTGATAGGGCTGACGGTGATCGCGGCGCTGGGAATGATGGAACTGATCCGGCTGCAACGCGGGCTGGTGCTGGTATTGGGACTTGCTGCGCTTGCCTGCTTTGCCCTGGCGGCATTCTGCGGACCCGTTCGCGCCCTTCGTATTCCCAAGCAACTGGTCGGAGCGCTGGGGCTCACCTCCACCGCCGCCGGCGCGTACTACGTGACCACCGGCCGCTTCGATCGCGTGGCCCTGGCGCTGTGGCTGGCTTCGTGGCTGTTTGCCGCCGGCCAGATCGAGTATGTGCAGATGCGGCTGCGCACTGCCAATCTACGTTGCCGCCGGGACAGGATTAAAGCCGGCTGGAAAATCTGCGTCCTGCATCTGGGGCTGCTTGCCGGCGCGGCCACCACGGCAACCGTCCTGCCCATTTCGAAATTGCTTCCGCTGGCCTTCGTGCCTGCAGTTTTCAGGATCTTTTCCTGGATGTTCGGACGCGTGCGTCCGCTCAAACTGTACGTTCTTGGATTCACCGAACTGGCGCAGAACATCGTCTTTGCCGCGCTGCTGACTGCGGCGTTCCTGCGGCGCTGAGGCGAGCGTCTGGAGCTTGCAACATCGCTGTCTAGGTGCTGACGTGCCGTTTTCAATCACGAGAACTGGCTGCGATATACGGCCTTGATATGATCGAGGCGCTTTTCGAGTTCCGCCGCCTCTTCCTTCAACCCCAGCTCATTCGCTGCGGCGATCGCGTCGCGAAAAGCGTCCTTGGCGTCGGCGTAGAGGCCGGACGTGCCGAAGCGGGCCTCGTACATCTGGTCGTAATACTTCTCGCCCAGGGCTTTGCACTTGCGCAAGCGGTCGACCTGCAACTCGCGCTCGCTGCGCTCAAACCCGGTTTCCGTGGGCGAAGACTTCACCGGCAGCACGGTCAAAATCGAGCGCTGGCCGGTGAGCCGGATAAGCCGAAAAGGCGTGGAGATGCTGCGAGGCAGCTCTTTTTCCGGGACGAGAAGAAAGTCAGGATAGAGCGGCGGCCGAAGAACGGAAGCAAGGTCCTGATCGTAGATCCAGGGCGTGGCGACGGGGAAGGCGCAGTAGCGCGCGCCGGCGGCATTGGAGAGATTCAGCAGCACGCGCATCAGCGACATGGCCGGATGCGTGGTGCGCGCCTGCTCCAGATAGACCTCATGCCGCTCATGCAGCATCAGCACGGCTTCGCGGAGCCGCTGCTGGCGGAATTCCAGATGAAAGCGTTGCTGTCCGGAGAAGGCGACCACGAAGCCGTCCCACGCAGCCGCCGCAGTCGCCACCAGCGCGCCGGTTGGATCCATGAGCTTTTCTCCCCATTTCCACCAGCGGTTTTCGCGATCGTAGTGGAGTTGCACCAGGTTGAGCCCGTCGCGCATGAGAAAGCCGCTGTCGAGCAGGGAGTGCATGGCGGCCTCGATGACCTTCCTGGGCGGTTCGTCGAGTCCCCAGAACACGGCGGTTTGAGCCAGGCTGGAGTCGGAGATGACGAGTTCGACGTCGCCGAGCGGAAGTTCTGCTTTCAGTGTGTGTGAATCGCGATGAAATTCGACTTCGACGTCGATGATTTGGTTGTGCTCATCGCGGCGGAGGGAAAGAACCCGGCCTTCGGCAAATTGTGGCAGGCCACTGTCGGGGAGGGCGTGCAAGAGACGTATGGTTTCGCCGGGGTAGAACACGCAACAGGTTATCCCAGCCCTGGCTCTGAGCGCAAAAAGAAAGACGCGTGCCTGGAGCGATAAGCGGGCACGCAAAGGCAATGAGTTTCTGGTAGAGTGCTCTCGCACTTCAACTTCAGGCTGACAGGAAATCTATGCCGAATGGCGGGCCGGACAATTGCAGTACGTGTGGTTTCAATCGGCGTAACGGCGGCGTGTGGAGGAATCAGGCGCCGGATGAAAGCCAGATGCCATTTTGCGAGATTCGCGGTGTGCCCATTCTGAACGACCACTGGACGTACTGCGAGAACTGGCACACGCTAGAGCCTGAGCCGGCGGGCCCGATTTATTCGTCAGGGATCTATGATCAGCACTACCGGCGAATCCCATGGCACGGGGCGGTGGCGCCGGAGTTGATTGCCGGCGGCGCGTGCCACGAATGCGGAGAGCCGATTCATGACGGGATTTCGATTCCCACGATGGAGGGCGCTCCTCTGGCGTTTTGCAGCAATCTTCACTATCTGGAATGGTGGAAGAGACAGCATCCGGGAGAAGACGCGCCGATGAGCCGCGACATCTGCGAATCGTAAGCAGGAGAGGCTCTTGGCTTGCCCAACGGGCGCGGAAAATAACTGTTCCCTGCAGTTACTAGTGTTCCCGGCCCTCAGCTGAGTCGAGGTAAAACGCCTCCAATGCCGGACGGTACGGTCGCGGTAGCCACAAAGGACGTTTCAGTTTTCCGTTTGCCGGGACAGGCCGCGCCAGTTTCATCCAGCGTTGGTATTCAAGATGCGCACGGTTAGTGTCGACCAGGATGTCGCCGTAGCGGTCGTTTTCCGCGGCGCGCGTAACCGTGACCTTCTGGTGCCAGCAGTGTTGCCCGCTCACGGGATCGGGCTGGACTGGAAAAATCAGGTTCTGGTGGACGCCCGCATCCTCCCAGTGAATGCGTGAGGAATCGGGGTCGCTGCTCGTGAACGGACGAATGCCATGCACCTGGCGCATCATCCATTCGCCTGGCGAAACCTGCTCCAGGTTGACGACAGCGGTCGACCAGCGCTCGCCGCCAGAGTCTTCCTGCAAGCGCCATCTGCCCAGATGATGGGAGCAGGCCACGATTCCCGGTCGGATTCCTTCCGTCACCCAGACGCGGTCCACAAAATAGCCGATGCTGGTTGCGATCCGCACCAGATCGCCCGTGTTCACCTTGAGCCGCGCGGCATCGCTTGAGTGCAGCCAGACCGGATTCTTGTGAGAAATCTCATAGAGCCACTTCGCGTTTCCTGATCGGCTGTGGATGAGAGTCGGCAAGCGGAAGGTTGGGAGCAAAAGCATTTCTCCCTTGTTGATATCAATGTTGTCGCGATGGACGTGACTCTTGATGTAAGCCGGAACCGCGTATTCGGGCCATCCCCAGTCTTTGAGCGTTCTGGAATAGAACTCGAGCTTGCGCGAAGGCGTGGGAAACCCGACGCAAGACTTGCCATCGACTTGCACACCGACCGGCGCGCCCTTGGCATTGACCACCTGCGTTTGTGGATCGACTGCTGCGCCTTCCAGATCTTTCGCGGCCACCGGTTGTTCGTGGCCTCCGTAAGAGCTCTCCTGTACAAGGAACGCGCCGTACTTGCGCATGTAGTCGAGAGGCGACAAGCCCTCTTTTGCGGCAGCTTCGGGAAGGCCAAGCACGCTGTTTTCAAAAATCCAGCGATAGTATTCGGAGACCGTCAGCTTCTCACCAGCGCGATAAGGCGACTCGAAGTACTTCCGGATTCCCAGCGAGCCGTCGGGATCGATGCGCCAGGACAACTCGATCCAGAATTCATCTTCTTCCCAGACCTCGCCTAGGCCGGCCTCGCGGTGAGCTTCGTACGTGGAATTGAACTTCTTGCCTTGCTTCTCGAGCATCACGCGCATGACGGGCTGTCGAAAGCCGATCCAACGCGCTGCGTGCGTTTCCTGGCTCATCAGGTCGTGCCGCTCGGAAGCATGCCCCATGGGCAGGACGTAGTCGGCGAACCACGCGGTCTCGCTCCAGGTGGGCGAGAGACAGGCATGGCACTCGACTTTGCTTTCGTCGCTTAGCGCTTCAATCCAGCTCATGCCGTCGGGATTGGTCCAGACCGGGTTGTAGACGCGGGTAAAGTACATAGCCAGCTTGCCGCGTTGTTCTTTGAGGAAGTGGGGAAGCAGAAAGCTCATCTCAAAAAACGCAAGCGGAAATTCACGGGCCCACATCATGGGGTTCCAGGCGTTGGGTGCGGGCGGCATCAACGGCGGCGCAGGAATATATTTGTTAAACCCGTTCGGCGCCACGCCCCCAACCGTATCGACGGCACCAACCAGCACAGTGAGAAACTCCAGCGCCCGCGCCACTTGCCAGCCTCCGAGATTGCCCGCGGCTGCGTTGCGCCACACATGCGTTGCGACAGCCGA
>Ga0070730_10005024_pt1 | contig 11478 bp, 10 predicted proteins | sample Coa_R1_3_FD_66447 | JGI IMG/M metagenome (GOLD analysis project Ga0070730, IMG submission 66447) | Surface soil microbial communities from Centralia Pennsylvania, which are recovering from an underground coalmine fire - Coalmine... | ecosystem: Environmental > Terrestrial > Soil > Unclassified ... | reverse complement strand
CATGCTGCTGACCGGTTCGTTCAGCGATCGCGAAAAGACGCAGCTCAAGAAACTGCTGGCGGAGGGACTGGTGCACATAGCGGTGGGCACGCACGCACTGCTCGAAAAAGATGTCGAATTCCGCAAGCTTGGCCTGGCGGTTATCGACGAGCAGCACCGCTTTGGCGTAATGCAGCGCCTCGGCCTGGCGCACAAAGGCGTGCATCCCGACGTGCTGGTGATGACGGCCACGCCCATCCCGCGCACGCTCGCGCTGACGCTCTACGGCGACCTGGACGTTTCGGTGATCGACGAACTGCCGCCGGGCCGAAAACCCATCGTCACCAAACATGTCACCGCCGATCACATCGAGCGCATCTACAGCTTCCTGAAGAAGCAGATCGATGAGGGCCGGCAGGCGTACGTGGTGTATCCGGTGATCGAGGAATCGGAAACCAAGGCCATGAAGGCAGCGGAGAAAATGCATGGGCACCTGTCGTGCGAAGTATTTCCTGGGTTGGCGGTCGGCCTGCTGCATGGTCGGCTGCCCGCTCCCGAAAAAGAAGCTGCCATGGAGGATTTCAAGCGCGGTCGGATTCAGATTCTTGTCTCGACTACGGTGATTGAGGTCGGCGTGGATGTGCCCAACGCGACGGTGATGCTGATCGAGCAGGCGGAACGGTTCGGCCTGGCGCAATTGCATCAGCTGCGCGGGCGCGTGGGCCGCGGCGCGGAGCAGAGCTACTGCATTCTGGTGACTGAGCGCATGAACGATGCCGCGCGCGAGCGCATCCGTACCATGGTGGATACCGCCGACGGCTTCCAGATCGCCGAGATGGACCTCAAGCTGCGCGGCCCGGGCGAGTTCTTCGGTACGCGTCAGTCGGGGCTGCCTTCGCTGCGCGTGGCCAATATTTTGCGCGACCAGGAGATTCTGGAAAAGGCGCGCGCGGCCGCACAGGATTTTGTCGAACATCCGCCGTCGAGCGCGGAACTGGACCGTGCGATGGCGTACGTGCACGGCCACTGGGAACGCCGGTACGGGCTAGTCGAGGTGGGCTAGATGCGGGTGATCGGCGGAGAATTTCGCTCGCGCCGGCTGAAATCGATTCCAGGGCAGGCCACGCGCCCCACGCCCGATCGTTTGCGCGAAACATTATTCGATATTCTCGGCGCGCAGGTAGATGGCGCGATTTTTCTCGATGCCTATGCCGGTACGGGGGCCGTCGGCATCGAAGCCCTCAGCCGCGGCGCCGCGCGCACTGTGTTTATCGAGAGGAGCAAGAATGCCGCCAAAGTGCTGCGCGAAAACCTGGCCAGTCTGGGCGTGGAAGGCCGTGCGCTGGTAGTGGTGGCGGCAACGCTGAAGTCTCTTGCGGACCAGAGAGCCGACATCGTGTTTCTGGATCCGCCGTATGAGCAGGAAGGAGAATATGGGCTTGCCCTTCGGCTTCTCAGCGAGAACCCGCCGCGGCTCGTCGTCGTGCAGCACTCTGCCCGCTTCGCGCTCGCGGAGTCTTACCGTACGCTGAAGCGAACACGGACAATCAAGCAGGGCGATAATGCACTGAGTTTTTATGTAATAGATTGAGCCGATTTGGATTCGTTTGTATTCAGATGTATTCTATAGATATGTCCAAGGTGGTCACGATCCGGCTCGGAGAAGAGGAGTATCAGCGCATTAGAACTGCGGCTCAAGCCGATAATCGGCCAATATCCAACTTCATGGAAACAGCCACGCTACGCTTTCTTGAGCAGGTGGAGTTCGCAGACGAGCAGGAGATGGCAGAAATTCGCTCAGATAAGCCGCTGCTCAGAAGCTTGAAGGCAGGATCCGCCGATATCAAGAAAGGCCGATTCAAGATTGTTCGAGATCGCTGAGACGGCCGAATTTCGAGCGCGCTTGTCAGAGTTGCCAGCGAACGAACAACGACGTCTACGGAAGAAACTTTCGGGTTATGTGTATCCGATCTTACGAGCCAACCCGATCAGCGGGCCGAACATCAAGTGCCTGTCCAATTTTCAACCGACCACCTGGCGCTATCGGATAGGGGTGTATCGCGTGTTGTATGAAGTTCATGAGGCAGTAGTCTATCTATTGACGATAAGACTCAGAAGAGACGCGTACCGATAGGCCCAGTCTGAACCGGATGAATAGAGTCATCAGCTACAATATCCGCAGCTCCACCGGCGCTCCCGCGCCGCAGCCCAGCATCTTCGCCGCCGATGCCTGGCTCGATGAAATCTCCAGGTAGCCGGAGCTACCCGCGATCACAAACACTTCACCCGGCCCGCACTCAGCGTAATTCCGCGCCAGCTTGACAATGATCTGCATCCCCGCGGACATCTCAAACGGCCGCTTCTCGATCTCCGCGAATTCCATGGTGTGAAAATTCGTGATCAGGTTTCCGAAACGGTCGATCTTCAGGATCTCGCCGGTCCAGCCGCGGCGAGCGGTACGCACGGGCCGCTCGCTGTGCAGCCGCATGTAGTCGGTGATGAGCTTGCCCATTTTCGCGGGCGCCACGCCGCGCGCCAGATGCGCGCCCACGGGTGAAAAGATGTCGCGGCCATGGAACGTCTGGCTGACGGGCCGCAGGAAATATTTCTCGGCCGTCACCCAGCGGACCTTGTGCTTCTCGCGCCCATAGATCATCGAAAGCACGCCGTTGTCCGGCGCCACGAAACGCTGGCCCGCCGCTTCCGCCAAGATGGGCCGTCGCGAAGTGCCCACACCGGGGTCGATCACCACGACGTGCACCGTGCCCCGCGGAAAATAGGGGTACGCCTGCGCCAGCAGAAAGGCGGCTTCGGCGACCTGGTAAGCGCCTACATCGTGGCTGATGTCGACAATTTCGGCCGCCGGACAAATGCCCAGTATGACGCCTTTCATGGTGCCGGCGAAGTGATCGGCGAGGCCGAAATCGGTGGTTAGAGTGATGACAGGACGGCGCATTGGTTAAACTAAGAACAAGTGGAGCGCTATTACTTCGACCACAACGCGACGACGCCGGTGTCCCCCGAGGTCATCCAGGCCATGGTGTCGTGCCTTGCCGAAGTTTACGGTAACGCGTCCAGTATCCATCATTTTGGCCAGATGGCCAAGCAGCGCCTGGAAAATGCGCGGCGGCAGTCGGCGGCGCTCATCGGCTGCCAGCCGCAGGAAATCGTATTCGTAAGCGGCGGCACCGAGGCCGATAATCTGGCGTTGTTCGGCGTGGTGCGGCATATGAACCGGCCGCAAAAGCACGTGGTCACGACGGCCATCGAACACCCGGCGGTGCTGAATGCCTGCGCGCAACTGGAGCAAGAGGGCGTCGCCGTCACCTACGTGCGCGTGGGCGCGAGCGGCGTGGTGGACCCCGACGATGTTCGCCGCGCGCTGCGGCCGTCCACGGTGCTGGTTTCCGTGATGCACGCGAATAATGAGCTGGGGACGGTGCAGCCGGTGGCCGAAATCGCGCGCATCGCGCACGAAGCCACAGTCTATTTCCACTCGGATGGCGTGCAGGCGCTGGGGAAGATTCCGGTGGATGTGAAGGCGCTGGGCGCGGATCTCTACTCGATGAGCGGGCACAAGATTTACGCGCCGAAGGGCGTGGGCGTGCTGTACGTGCGCAAGGGCACACGCATGGGCTCGATCGCGTTCGGGGGGCATCACGAGCGCGAGCGCCGGCCCGGTACCGAGAATGTACCCGGCGCCGTCGCGCTGGGCCACGCGGCAGAGTGCGCGGTACGAAACCTGGATGCGCAGGCGGTTGCGCTGGCCGCGATGCGCGATCGTTTGGAAGCAGGCATTCTGGAACGTGTTGTGGGAGCGGGAGTGAACGGCGCGAGGGACCGGCGCACTCCCAACACCACCAACATCTATTTCGACGGCATCGAGGGTGAGGCCCTTGTGATCGCGCTCGATCTGCGCGGGTTTGCCGTTTCGACGGGTGCGGCTTGCTCTAGCGGAGCAGTCGAGCCATCGCACGTGCTGACTGCAATCGGCCTGTCGCCCGAACGCGCGCGCGCCAGCATCCGTTTCTCGCTGGGGCAATCGAGCACGATCGACCAGGTGGACGCGCTCATCGGTGCGGTTGAAGAGTCGGTCGCACATTTGCGAAAAATCTCACCGGTGCCAGCTCATGCCTGATCCCGCCAGCTCCACGCAGCCGATTGCGGTGGCCATGAGCGGCGGCGTGGATAGCTCGACGGTCGCCGCGCTGCTGGTCTCGCAGGGCCACACCATCATAGGCCTTACCATGCAGCTCTGGAACCAGCGCCGTCTGCCTGAGCTGTCTACTGACTCTACGAGCGGCCGCTGCTGCTCGCTCGACGACGTCTACGACGCGCGCCGCGTGGCCGAGCAGCTCGGCATCCCATACTACGTTGTAAATTTCGAGAAGCAGTTCGAGACGCAGGTGGTCGAGCCATTCGTGGCTGAATATCTGGCGGGACGCACCCCCGTCCCGTGCACGCTTTGCAATAACTTCATCAAGTTCGACCAGTTTCTGGATATGGCGGGCGGCGTGGGCGCAGGGCAGATCGCAACCGGCCATTACGCCCGCGTCACGCGCGACCCCGCCACAGGGCGCTATCAGCTGCGTCGGGCGGTCGATGGCAGTAAGGACCAGACTTACTTTCTTTTTGGCCTGACCCAGCGCCAACTCGCCCGAACGCAGTTTCCGCTGGGCGAAATGAATAAAGCGGAGGTGCGCGCGCTGGCGCGGAAGATGCATCTGGCAGTGGCCGAAAAGGACGAGAGCTACGAGATCTGCTTCGTGCCTAATGGTGACTACGCTGCGTTTATGCACGCATACCTGCACTCGAAGGGGCGCGCGATGGAGGAGCGGCGCGGGGAGATTGTCTCCGGCGCCGGCCGCACTCTCGGCCAGCACACCGGCGTGCACCATTTCACAGTGGGCCAGCGGCGCGGTTTGGGCATTGCGACAGGCGAGCCGCTGTACGTGATCTCGACCGACCCGGCGACGCAGCGCGTAACTGTAGGGCCAGGCGACCGATTGTATCGGGCTGGCCTCATCGCGCGCAACGTCAATTGGATCTCGTGGGAAGGCTTCGCGGCGCCCGCGCGGGCGCAGGTGAAGATCCGCAACAGGCACGATGCCGCCCCGGCAACGCTGTATCCCACCGCCACACCCGACCAGGTCGAGGTGCGTTTCGACGAGCCACAACGCGCCGTCACTCCCGGGCAGGCCGCTGTTTTCTACGATGGCGATTTGGTTCTTGGCGGCGGATGGATAGAATGACGGGTTCATGCGGCAACGCTCGGCGCTACGCGATGCAGTTGAGTACGGGCTGGCCTGGCTCGCGCTGAACTCGCTGGTTTACACGCCACTGCCGGTCTCGAATTTCCTGGCGCGAGTTTACGTGCGCGTGCTCGATGGCGCACTGCCGCGCTTGCGCGGCGTGGCAATGGAGAATCTCGCCATGGCGCTGCCGGACGCCACCCCCCGTGAGCGCACGCGCATAGTGGACGGCGTCTACCTCTCGATCGCCCGCCTGCTTGTAGCCTTCGCCCGCTTTCCGCGCATAAACCGGGCCAACATTGGCCGCTGGATCCGCTACGAAGGTTTCGAACATTTCGAGCAGGCGCTCGCCCGCGGCAAGGGAGTGCTTTTTGCGACGGCGCACCTGGGCAACTGGGAATTGAGCGCCTTCGCCCACGCATTGATGGCCGCGCCCATGCATGTAGTGGTGCGACCCCTCGATAATCCGCGCATCGATGCACTTGTGGCGCGCCGCCGCACGCTCTCCGGCAATCATCTCATCGAGAAAAAGGACTACGCACGCGGCATCCTGCAGGCGCTGGCGGCGAACGAAGCGGTGGGGATCCTGATCGATCAGAATGCGTCACTCGATAGCGGCGTGTTCGTGGATTTTTTCGGAATTCCCGCATGCGCCGGCGCCGGATTCGCCAAGCTCGCCGCCCATACCGGCGCTGCGGTAATTCCAGGCTTCGCGCTCTGGTCCGAGAAAGAGAGGGAATTCGTGCTGCGCTTCTATCCCGAGGTGCGGATTACTGGCAATATCCAGGAAGACACCGCCCGCCTGCACGCGGTCCTCGAGAGCGTGGTCCGCGAGAATCCGGATCAATGGCTGTGGATCCACAGGCGCTGGAAAACGCGGCCGCCAGGAGAAGTTTCGCTGTACGAAAGGGTACCTTCGCGGGGTGGTATAGGCGAACCGGTATAGTACACTTTGGCTTGACCGGGATCGCGCCATGATCCGCTTCCAATCCCCATCCCTACGATATATTTCGGCGCTCGTCTTTCCGGCCGCGGCTCTGGTCGTGGCGCTACTCCTGCACAGGATCGTAGATGCGGGTTTCTTCCTGCCCTTCGTTGCCGCCGTGTTTTTAGCGGCATGGTTTCATGGACTAGGAGTCGCGCTGGCGGCGACGCTGGTCTGTGTGCTGGCCGTGGATCTCGTTTTCTTCGAATCCCCGTTTTGGCCCACCATCGACTCTCCCCAGCAGGCCGGATGGTTGATTGCATTTGCGCTGATCTGTGCGCTGATGGCCTACCTGGTGAGCCGCCGGCGCGCAACGGCCCACCTGCTCTCGGTCGTGCTGGATGGCATCGCGGAAGGACTCGTCGCCACCGATCTCAGGGGCCGGGTTTGTTTCATCAATCCGGCTGCCGAAGAGATCACCGGTTGGACCCGGTCAGCGGTCATGGGTAAACCGGCGAGCGACATTCTGCGGCTCGCCGATGAGAAAACCAGGGACACATTGGAAGATCCCCTCGCAAAATCATTGCGCGAAGGAAAAGTCCTGGCGCTTGGCAGCCACGTCATGCTCACAACGCGAGAAGGCGCGGAAACTCCGGTTGAAGCCAACGCTTCACCTATTCGCGATGCCGACGGCAAGGTGTGCGGCGCGGTGATGCTGTTCCGCGATATTTCGCGCCACCGCCAGATGACTGACCTGGCCAGCCACTCCCAGAAAATGGAGGCTGTGGGGCGTCTGGCCAGCGGTGTCGCGGGCGATTTCAATAATCTGTTGACCGTCATGACCGGCTACAGCGAGCTGATGCGCGCCGAACTGGCGGCGGGCAATCCGCTGCGCCGTTTTGCAGATGAGATCCAGATAGCCGCCGAGCGCGCCGCCGGGCTGACGCGGCAGCTCCTTGCGTTCAGCCGCGGGCAGGCGGCGCAACCCAGGCTACTCGATATCAATGCCGTCATCGCCAACATGGACACGCTGCTGCGGCGCCTGCTCGGCGAACGAATCGAGGTCGTAATCCTCCCAGGGCCGGCGCTCGGCCGCGTGAAGTGCGATCCCGGCCAGATCGAGCAGATCGTCGTCAACCTGGCAATGAATTCGCGCGACGCCATGCCCGATGGCGGCAAATTCGTGATCGAGACCGCCGGCATCGAACTCGAAGAAGGGGAAGAGAGCCGGCGCATCGGCGTCGACCCCGGTGCTTACGTCATGATGGCCGTGAGCGACACCGGCTGCGGCATGGACGCCGATACGCGGTCCCGGCTGTTCGAGCCGTTCTTCACGACCAAAGGCTTAGGAAAGGGGACGGGACTCGGGCTTTCCATCGTGTACGGCATCGTCAAACAAAACCAGGGGCAGATCACGGTTTACAGCCAGCCCGGCTCGGGTACCATTTTCGAAATCTACTTGCCGCGGTCGCGTGAGCATGCCGAGGCGGCGCCTCGCGGCAAACCCGCTCAGCCGGGTAAGGGATCGGAGACGATTCTGTTGGTGGAGGACGAGGACGGAGTCCGCAAACTGTGCTCCGCGGTGCTGCAATCGAACGGCTATACCGTACTCGAGGCCGTCGACGGCGCTGCCGGCCTCGCGCTTTACGAGAAGAACGCCGCGCAGATCGACCTTCTGCTCACCGACGTCGTGATGCCGCGCATGAATGGCTTCGAACTGGCCGAGCGTGTTGGAGCGACAGATCCGAGCCTGAGTATCCTTTACATGTCCGGCTATCGCGACCACCCCGTGAGCCCTTCGAATAGAGATGCCCACTGGGCTTTCCTACACAAGCCGTTTACCCCGGATGCGCTGCTGGTGAAAGTGCGCGAGTCGCTGGACGCGCGCGTCAGCGGCGCCCACAACTAGAATGACGGCGCTATCACCGCTGGAGCCGCTCACGCACGCTAGGGTATACTTGGAAGCACGTAGTGCCAATCGCACATCCCGTGGGCCTGTGGCGCAGTTGGGAGCGCGCTTCCATGGCATGGAAGAGGTCGTGAGTTCGAATCTCACCAGGTCCACCAAAACGGCACCACGGTTAAACACCTGATCTAAGAACATAACACCTGGCATATCCGTCAACATCGCCGGACCTCCTCGCTGCAACCTGCTGAGGCATACCCCAAGACGCGCATCGTTGATCACCGACTCTCGCCGCTCCCATTCAAACCCCGAACAAGCTCGCCAATATGAATTGTGAGGAGGCCAGCTATGGCCATCAAGTTGGCGGTGTGGCGATGATCTTCACGCCCCTCGTGGCCCGGTTGGGAGCGATGGGAATCGGCCGGCTCAAGATTCTTCTGGCGCGCGGGCCCGCCGGGCATCACAGCTCACGTTGACACGCCGCTTTCGCGCTTGCCTACAATGAGTTGATGGAGTTGCGCCGCGTCGCCGGTGTTGTCGCGCTCATATACTCGGTCGTACTCGTCACGTCATGCTTGGCGCGCCGCCGCGTCATCACGCGCAACAAAGCCGCTCCCGCTCAGTCGCTGCTCACCGCCGACAAGCACGATCTGCTCACATTAATCGAAAGGCAATATCAGGCCATCGACACCCTGAACGCCACCGTCGACATGGTTCCGGCAGTGGGTAGCGCCATTAAAGGCAAAATCACCGAGTATAAGGACGTCCTCGGCTACCTGCTGTTTAAGAAGCCGGATGAAATGCGCCTGGTCGGTCTCTATCCAGTCGTGCGCAACAAAGCGTTCGATATGGTTTCGCGCGGCATGGATTTTCGCTTGTTTGTGCCGTCGAAAAACCAGTTCATCGTGGGGCGCAATGAACCCTTCGACGTTCCTTCGCCCAATAAACTAGAGAATATGCGGCCCAGCGTTTTTCTTGACGTGCTATTGGTCCGCCCCCCCGAACCGCAGCAGCGTACCGCATCCGTGGATTTCACCGACGAAGACAACGCGGCCTATATCATTCACATTCTCGATACCGGCCCTGACGGGGAATCGTACGTCGCGCGTGACGTCTGGTTCGACCGCCTGACACTGCACATAGTGCGCCAAATGATTTTTGACAGAAAAGGTGAAATCCTCAGCGATGCGCGCTATAGCGATTGGAAACTCTACAACGGCGTGCCTTTCCCCAAGGTCATCGACATCAACCGCCCGAAAGACGATTACGGTGTGGTGCTCACGCTGCTCAAGGTCGAGATCAACGAGCCGATGAGCGACGAGAAGTTTGCCCTGGAGCAGCCGGAAGGGACCGTGCTGCAGGTGCTTGGGTCTAAGCCCGGTCAGCGGTCCGACGCGCCTGCCACAGGAGATTCCTCGGCATCACGAAAGAAGACGGCCCATTGACCTTCAAGCTGATCCTTGAAAATCTGCGGCATCGTCCGCTGCGTACGCTGCTCAGCGTGCTGCTGATCGCCATTCCGGTCACGCTGATCCTAACGCTGGTGGGGCTAAGCCAGGGCATGCTCGAGGAATCCGCCAAGCGCACGCGCGGCGTGGGCGCCGACATCCTGATCAAGCCGCCCAACACCTCGGTGATGAGCTTCAGCGCCGCCAACATACCGGAGAATTTTGTGAAGTGGGCGCAGCGGCAACCACACGTGCAGGTGGCTGCCGGAGCGGCGGTTGCTCTGGTCTCCGGCATCACCACCGTCAACGGCGTGGATCTGGAGGCGTTCTCCAAATTGAGCGGCGGTTTCCACTTCATTGAAGGTGGACCGTTCCAGCAGCCTGACGATATTCTGATCGACGATTATTACGCGAAGCAGAAAAAGGTGCACGCCGGAGATTCCATCGAATTGCTCAATAAGAAGTGGCGCGTAGCCGGGATTTTCGAATCAGGGAAGCTTTCGCACCTCGTGCTACCGCTATCCGTGCTCCAGGGCCTGCAGGGCAACACAGGAAAAGTGAGCCAGATCTACCTGAAACTAGACGATCCCGCCAACATCGACGCCGTCATCGCTTCCCTGAATAAGCAGCTCGCGGGGTATCAAATCTATTCCATGCCGGACATCCTCACGCAGATCTCGGTCGAGAATGTTCCCGGCCTCAGCACATTCATCAATGTGATGATGGGAATCGCAGTCGTGATCGGTTTCGCCGTAGTGTGCCTTTCGATGTACATGGCGGTACTGCAGCGGACGCGCGAGATCGGCATTTTGAAATCGCTGGGGGCATCCCGCGCATACGTGCTCGCGTTGATTGTCGCCGAAGCTTTCGTGATGGGCCTGGGCGGCACCGTGGCCGGTATTATTCTCAGCTTTGTGGCTCGCTGGGTGATCCTGACCTTGGTGCCGGCGTCGCTGCAGCAGGCCATCGCCTACGACTGGTGGCCCAAGGCCGCCCTGATCGCCCTGTTTGCGTCGTTGCTGGGCGCCCTCTATCCGGGATTCCGCGCCGCGCGGCAGGACCCGATCGAGGCCCTGGCCTATGAGTGAGCCGTCCATCATCGAAATCCGCGCCCTACGTAAGGTGTATCGCGTGGGCCGGGTGGATGTGGAAGCGCTGCGCGGCGTGGACCTCAATGTCGGCCGCGGCGAGTTTCTGGCCATCGTCGGGCCTTCCGGCTCGGGTAAATCCACACTCTTTCACATTGTAGGCGGCCTGACGCCGGCAACTTCAGGCGTAGTGTGCATTAGCGGCCAGGATGTTGGCGGGTTGACCGATGCCGGGCGTACTGAGCTGCGCAGAACCACCGTTAGCTTCGTGTTTCAGAAATTCAACCTCCTGCCCAATTTGACCGCAGGCGACAACATCGCGCTGGCCCGCTTTCTGTCCGGCAAGAACCATGCGGAGGATCCGGAAGAGGCCGCGCGGTTTCAAGAAGTGCTGAAGCTACTCGGCATCGCCCATCGCCTCGACCACCGGCCGAGCGAGCTCTCCGGCGGCGAGCAGCAGCGCGTGGCCATCGCCCGCGCCATCGCGAACCATCCGGCCATCCTGCTGGCCGACGAGCCCACCGGCAATCTCGATTCCGTCAATTCGAGCTCAGTACTTGAAATTCTGGGCGGCTTGAACGAGCGGTTGGGACAGACCATCCTCATGATCACGCACAATCCCGATGCGGCCGCGTTCGCGCACCGTATCGTGCATATGCGGGACGGCCAGATCGTGCCCGATCCGCCGGCGGCCTAGCACCCGCGAAGCCGCCCGCTGGAGCGGTCGCGGAATTGGGTAGTGGACGGAATTGCGGCATGAAACCGCTGCTTATTCGGTTCTTATTCCGAAGCGCCGGCCTTCTTCAGCAGTTGCGCGATGGCGGCGTAGCCCTTCTTCAGGGCCAACGCCAGCGCCGTGCGACCTTCACTATCGCGGGCG
>Ga0070730_10005023_pt1 | contig 11479 bp, 15 predicted proteins | sample Coa_R1_3_FD_66447 | JGI IMG/M metagenome (GOLD analysis project Ga0070730, IMG submission 66447) | Surface soil microbial communities from Centralia Pennsylvania, which are recovering from an underground coalmine fire - Coalmine... | ecosystem: Environmental > Terrestrial > Soil > Unclassified ... | reverse complement strand
CGGATCGGTCAACCTCATCGTTTGCTTCTCCTTGAGCCACCCGTTCGCTCCGCGTCCAGCGGAGAACCTGCGGCGGCATTGAAAACCTGTCGTGGTCGTTAGTCCTTAGTCGTTAGCGAAGGCAACGGCGAACGACCAACGGCTAACGACGCTTTACCAAGAGGACTTCGAAACCCCTGGAATCTCCCCACGCAGCGCGAGCTGCCGGAAACACAAGCGGCAAATGCCGAACTTGCGCAGGAACCCGCGCGGACGTCCGCAGAACTTGCAGCGGTTGTGCTTGCGGGTAGAGAACTTGGGCTTTCTCGGCTTGTCCTGGTGTAACCCAACACCGTCTTTCACTCGTTTTGCTGTAGTTGCCACTTAGCTTTTAGCTCCTAGCTACTAGCTTCTAGCTTTCAGCTCTGCTGTCAGCTCTCGGCCAATTCGCTTCCCTTACTCGAAACCTGAAACTCAAAATCTGAAACTACGCTCTGAACGGCATTCCCATGTGCTTCAGCAACGACCGCGCCTGATTGTCATTTGCCGCAGTAGTCACGATGGTGACATTCATGCCCTTCAATTTGTCCACCTTCTCGTAAGAAATCTCCGGGAAGATCAGCTGATCATGCAAGCCGAGCGTGTAATTGCCGCGCCCATCGAAAGATTTCGTCGAAACACCGCGGAAGTCGCGCACGCGCGGCAGAACGATATTCACCAGCCGGTCGAAGAACTCGTACATCCGGTCGCCGCGCAGCGTAACCATGGCGCCGATGGATTGGCCCTGACGAACTTTAAAGGCGGCAATGGATTTCTTCGCACGCGTCACCACCGGCTTTTGGCCGGTGATCTGGCCGAGTTCGTTGACCGCAGGGTCGAGCACCTTGGCATTCTGCGTCGCCTCGCCCACGCCCATGTTCACAACGATCTTGTGGAGGCGCGGAACGGCCATAACATTCTTGAGTTCCAGTTCCTTCAGCAACGCGGGAGCGACTTCCTTCTCGAACTTTGACCTCAGCCGCGGGCGCTCTTTTGCGCTGTGCCGCGCCTGCTCCGGAGCTTTCTGCTCTGCCGGCGCTTCCTTCTGTCCTTTTCTATCTTTAGCCATCTCGTTTTCAACTTCCTCCCACGGTTTCGGAGTGGATACCGGTTCGTGAGAATTGAGTGATTGGGCGATCGGGCGATTGAGTGATTAAAAAGCTTTTCCATCACTCAAATGACTCAGTCGCTCAATAGCTCAATCTACTTATCCAATGTCGTTCCGCACTTCTTGCAGGTGCGGACTTTGCGGTCGCCGCGCACTTCGTGTCCGATACGCACAGGTCCGCAGGTCGGACAAACCAACTGCACGTTCGAAATCGAAATCCGGCTTTCCTGCTCCGCGATGCCGCCCTTGATGTTGCGCTGCGGATTCGGCCGCACGTGCTTCTTAACCAGCATCACGTGCTCGACCAGAACCTTCGCGTCGTTGGGAAACACGCGCAGTACGCGTCCTTCCTTACCTTTATCGCGTCCGGTGATGACCTTCACGGTGTCGTTCCGCCGGATGTCTACTCTCTTATGTGCTGTCGATACGGTAGCCATTTTTCAAACCCAATTTCGTAATTTGAAATTGTCGTGGAGACCGGGTTCAAATTACGAAATTACCCGATTACCAAATTACAAAGTTCCTAGATCACTTCCGGAGCCAAGCTCACAATCTTCAAGAACCTCTTCTCGCGCAACTCGCGCGCGACCGGGCCGAAAACGCGCGTTCCAACTGGCTCGCCAGCTTCGTTGATCAAGACTGCCGCATTCTGGTCGAAGCGGATGTAGGTTCCATCCCGACGGCGATGCTCTTTCCGCGTCCGAACGATGACCGCCTTGACCACCTTGCCCTTCTGCACCTGGCCTTCAGGCGCTGACTCTTTCACGGCCGCCGTGATCACATCGCCTAAGCCAGCATTCAGGCCGGTCGATCCGCCGAGCGGCAGAATCATCTGCAGCTTGCGCGCGCCGGAATTATCGGCGACCTCCAGCATCGTTCTCATCATCACAGCCATGGCCTTATCTCCTGTTTCGGGTCGGAACGTTGTCATTCCGAGCGCAGCGAGCAACCTGCTAGCTCGCCACTTCTGTCTGCGCTTCCGGCACCAGCGCCGCCTTGCGCACAATGTCTTTCAACTTCCACCGCTTCAGCTTCGAAAGCGGACGGGTCTCTTCAATGCGCACGACATCACCGATATGCGCCTCGCCCTTCTCGTCATGGGCGTAGAACTTTTTGTTCCGGGCGACGACACGTCCGTAAAACGGATGCGACTTCTGCCGCGTTACCTTCACGACAATGGTCTTCTTCATCCGGTTGGATACGACATATCCAACTACTTCCTTGCGGCGGCCTTGCGGCTTTTGAGTTGTTTCCGCCATTATGATTTCTCCGTTGCGGCCGAATGCTTGCGCTCACTGAGTATGGTCTTAACGCGTGCGATATCTTTTCGCAGCCCGCGCAGCTTCTTCAGGCTCTCGGTCTGCCCCATGTTCAGCTGAAATTTAAGCTTGAAGAGCTGATCGGCCAGGTCGCTTTCCTGATGGCTCAATTCAGCGTCCGTTAGATTTCGAATTTTGTCGACCTTCATAAATTGGCTCTCAGCTTTCAGCTGTCAGTTTTTCTTGCCGCCGCTGTTGCTGATAGCTGACGGCTGAAAACTGATCGCTGCTTTTAGTGTGCCCCTTCGCGTTTCACCAGGGTCGTGCGCAGCGCCAACTTGTGCGACGCGAGGCGCATTGCTTCGCTTGCATCCTGATGACTGACGCCTTCCATCTCAAACAGAATCTTGCCCGGCTTTACTACCGCGACCCAATGATCCGGTGCGCCTTTTCCTTTTCCCATACGGGTTTCGGCCGGCTTTTTCGTGACCTGCTTATCCGGGAACACACGAATCCAGATTTTTCCGCCGCGCTTGACGAACCGTGTCATGGCCACGCGGCTGGCTTCGATCTGACGGTCGGTAATCCATCCGGGCTCCAGCACCTTCAGCCCGTAGTCACCGAACGACAGCGTCGATCCGCGCCACGCCTTGCCGGTCATCCGGCCGCGCTGCTGTTTGCGGTACTTCACTTTCTTTGGCATCAACATAAAATCAGCTCTTCGCTTCTAGCTCCTGGCTAATACTTCTACATTCTGCCTTCTTAACTTCCGTCTTCCTTAGAATCCGCCCGCAGGCGCCGACTGCTGCTGCCCTTCGCGCTTCTTCTGCTGCAGGATTTCGCCCTTGTACACCCAGCATTTCACTCCAATGACGCCGTAAGTCGTGCGCGCCTCGCTGAATCCGAAGTCGATATCGGCACGCAACGTGTGCAGCGGCAGGCGTCCTTGCAGATACCACTCCGACCGCGCGATTTCGTTGCCGTTCAAGCGTCCGCTGACCCGAACCTTGATTCCCTTGCAGCCGAAACGTAGTGCCGAATCTACCGCTTTACGCATCGCGCGACGGAAGCCCACTCGCTTCTCCAGTTGCAGCGCAATCGATTCCGAAACCAGTTGGGCGTCGAGCTCCGGCTTGTGCACTTCCTGGATATCGACAAAGATATCTTTGCCGGCGGTCCGCTTTTGCAGTTCGCCCTTGAGCTTGTCGATCTCCGCGCCCTTGCGCCCGATGATGATCCCCGGCCGTGCCGTCTTGATGATGATGCGCAGCTTGTTGCCCGGACGTTCGATCTCGATCGCGCTAACGCCCGCCGACTTGAGCTTGTCCTTCAGCTCATTCTTCAGCTTGACATCTTCATGAAGCTGCTTATCGTAGTCCCGCTCCGCGAACCAGCGCGACTTCCACGGCTTCGTAAATCCAAGCCGAAATCCGTATGGATGGACTTTTTGTCCCATTGCTTCTCCTAAACCGAACCATGTGTCGCGGGCGCTCTCGCCCGCGAAAACCGAAAATCTATTTCGCAGCAGCTTTCTTCTTCTTCCCAGATTTAGCTGCCGGAGCCCGCCGCTTCGCTTTCACGGGAGCCGTTACCCTTTCTTCTCCGACGACCGTGGCGACATCGCCATTCTTCCCGCGCTCGGCCAATACGAGTTCGATGTGCGAAATGCGCCGCTGATAGCGGTACGCGCGCCCCTGCGGCGCCGGACGAATCCGCTTCATGCGTGGGCCGTCGTTGGCCACTGCCCGCTTCACGTAAAGGTTATCGATCTCGACGTCGAGACCTTTCTCACTCGCAAGAAAGTTCGCGTTGTCGAGCGCCGACTGCAGCAGCTTGCCAACATGCGACGCCACGCGCTTCTTGGTGAACAGCAGGGTATTGCGCGCCTCTTCGACACGCCGCCCCTTGATCAGATCCAGCACCAGCCGCGCCTTCTGTGGCGAGACGCGCAGGAAACGCATTTCCGCTCGAAATTCCATAATCGCTACTAGCTCCTAGCTGTTAGCTTCCAGCTAATCAGAAGCCAGAAACTGTCTTGCTCAAATCCCCCCCCAGCCAATCTTGAAGCGTTTAGCTAGTAGCTAGAAGCTAGTAGCTAGAAGCTTCTGTTATGCCTTCGGTGGCGCCGCTGGCGCCGACCCGCCCGCCGGGGCCGATGGAGCAATGGCTCCCGGTCCGCCCGGAATGCCTGCCGGTTTCGCCGCGGCTTCTGTCGCTGCCTTCATGGAGTGGCCCTTGAACTGGCGCGTGAAACTGAACTCGCCCAGTTTGTGGCCCACCATGTTCTCGGTGACGTACACGGGGATAAACTTTTTGCCGTTGTGCACTGCGATCGTGTGCCCCACCATCTCGGGCACCACCGTCGAACGACGCGACCACGTGCGCAGCACTTTCTTCTCGTTGCGCGAATTCATCTGCTCTACCCGCGTCAGCAGGAAGCCATCGACGAACGCGCCTTTTTTTGTCGAACGTGCCATAAATTCAGCTCTCAGCTTTCAGCCGTCAGCTCTCAGCCAACAGCTCTTACGTCTTGTCATCCTGAACACGCGCCGGACGCGTGTGAAGGACCGTACGTCACTTTCAATCACCACCGCAACCGCAAAGGCTACTTCGACCGCCGGCTCACGATGAACTTATCCGTGCGCTTGTTGTTTCGCGTCTTGTAACCACGGGTCGGCTGGCCCCATGGCGTCACTGGATGCCGTCCGCCGGAAGTCTTACCTTCGCCGCCACCATGCGGATGATCCACCGGATTCATCGACACGCCGCGGTTATGAGGACGCTTTCCGAGCCAGCGCGACCGTCCAGCTTTTCCGATCGTCACATTCTCGTGATCGATGTTTCCGACCTGGCCGATGGTCGCCATGCAGTCCTGCGAAACCTTGCGAGTTTCGCCGGAAGGCAACTTCACCAGCGCGTAATCCTCTTCCTTCGCCACGAGCTGTGCAGATCCACCCGCCGAACGCACCATCTGCGCGCCCTTACCGGGTTTCAGTTCCAGATTGTGGATCACCGTGCCAGGCGGAATGTTCCGCAGCGGCAACGCATTTCCCACCAGGATGTCGGCATCGGGGCCGCTCACAACCTTCTGCCCGACCTTCAAACCCTCGGGCTGAAGGATGTACCGCTTCTCGCCATCCGCATACGCCAGCAGCGCAATGCGCGAAGAACGATTCGGATCGTATTCGACGGTCGCAACCGTCGCAGGAATCCCGGTTTTGTCGCGCTTGAAGTCAATGATGCGCAGCTTGCGCTTGTGTCCGCCGCCGATGAAGCGCATCGTGATGTCGCCCGAGTTGCGGCGTCCGCCGGTGCGCTGCTTCGGTTCAACCAGCGGCTTATGCGGATGCTTCGTCGTGATGTCGTCGTTGACCAGCGTCGTGCGATACCGCAGCGTCTGCGTCGTCGGTCTGTAAGTTTTGATCGCCATAAAAAGCTCTCAGTCGTCAGTTGTCAGTCATCATTAGAACCTAGCATCGCCATGTCCTTGCTGAGGACTGACGACTGATGACTGAAGACTTCTCACAAATTCTGCGCGTACTCCGGCATCTTCTCGCCGGACCGCAACCGCACGTACGCTTTTTTCCAATCCGGACGGTAGCCGGCAAATTTACCCCGCCGCCGTTCTTTTCCCGGATACGTGGCCGTGCGCACGGAATGCACTTTCACCTTGAAAATCGTCTGCACCGCTTCCTTGATTTCCGTTTTGGTCGCCTTCGGAGCCACCTGGAACACTAGCGTGTTCTGGTTCTCCTTAATGGTGAGACCTTTTTCGGTAATCACCGGACGGCGAATGATCTGGTATGCGCTCTTCATTTCCTACGCCACCTCCGCCGCTTTTTCATTCCGCGGACGCCGACGACGCTCGCCTGTCGCCTTCTTCGCGCCTTCGTCTTCGCCCGACTTGCGCTGCTTTTTCCCGACCGAATTCTTGAGCGAAAGCTGCAGTTTCTCGATCGCAGGTTTCGAGAAGATCACCCGGTCATACCGCAGCAGGTGATACGGATGAACTTCATTTCCCCGCACCAGTTCAAGCCCGGCGATATTGCGCGCGCTCAGTTCCAGATTCTTATTCTCCTGCTTCGGAGTCTCAACGATCAGAACCGTCGAATCGACCTTCAGTGAATCCAGCGCCTTGCGGAACCCCTTTGTCTTCGCTTCCTTCACGTCAAACGCGTTCACAATGATCAACTTCCCGTCGGCATATTTCGCAGCCAGCGCCGAGCGCAACGCGCCCAGCAGTTTCTTGCGCGGGAAAGTGTAGTCATAGGAACGCGGAACCGGACCATGCACCGTCGCGCCATGCCGCCACAGTGGCGAGCGGATCGATCCAATACGCGCCCGGCCTGTGCCCTTCTGCTTCCACAGTTTCTTGCCGGATCCGGAAACCTGCCAGCGTGCCTTGGTGGCGTGCGTACCGGCGCGCTGCCCGGCGCGGTAGTGCTTCACCGCTTCCCAGAGCAGATCTTCGTTCACCGCGCCGAAGATCTCATCGGCGAGGTCGTAGGTTCCAACCTTCTCGCCGCTCAAATTGTGTATATCAATCGTCGCCATATCTTTTGCATTTCTGACCACTGGCCACCGGCCACTGATCACTGGTGTTATGCCTTCTTCGCTGCCCTCTTCGCCGCCTTCAACGGATCGACCGTCGCCGCACCCGCGAATCCGCGACGCTCTCTTGGCGGCTTCTTCGCCTTGGTGATCACGATGTATCCGCCTTGCGGACCCGGAACGCTGCCTTCCACTACCAGCAGGTTCTCGTCCTTGTCGACGCCCAACACGCGCAGGTTACGTGCGGTCACTTGCTGATTTCCCATGTGCCCGGACATACGCATGCCCTTGAACACCCGCGACGGAAACGCCGACGAACCGATCGAACCGGTGATCTGGAACATCGACCCGTGCGACTTGGGCCCGCCACCGAAGTGGTGCCGCTTCACAACGCCCTGAAACCCTTTGCCCTTGCTCACTCCGACGATGTCGACAAACTTTTCACCTTCAAAAATCTCGACCAGAACGCGGTCGCCGATTTTCAACGCCCCGTCGCCGTCAGACGAAGGCTCAACCTCCAGTGGAACCTCGCGCAGGAACTTCACGGGCGGAAGATTGTTTTTCGCCAGGTGTCCGCGCTCCGGCTTCGACAGTCGCGACTCCTTCACAAACTCAACCAGGCCAATCTGGGCCGCCTCGTATCCGTCCTTCGCAGCAGACTTGTGCTGCGTCACCACGCATGGGCCCGCCTGCAGCACCGTGACCGGGCGAACGTCGCCCTTCGAGTCGAACAGTTGCGTCATCCCGACCTTCTTACCCAGTATTCCCGCGACCTTCGTTGCCATTTCCTTCTCCATCCCCAGCATGGCTCGGAGCTATTGGCTGGGAAGCTTTAGCTGAAAGCTGATAGCTGACAGCGGAAAGCTTATTTATGTTCTTTTCCGAACGCCTTGATCTCCACGTCAACTCCGGCCGGCAGATCGAGCTTCATCAGCGCATCGACCGTTTGCTGCGTTGGCTCGAGAATGTCGAGCAGCCGTTTGTGCGTACGAATCTCAAACTGCTCCCGCGACTTCTTGTCCACGTGCGGCGACCGCAGCACCGTGTACTTGTTCTTCATCGTGGGCAGCGGAATCGGCCCCGCAATCTGCGCGCCTGTGCGCCGTGCTGTCTCTACGATCTCGCCCGTCGACTGATCCAGGATGCGGTAGTCGTAGGCTTTCAGCCGGATGCGAATTCTCTCTTTTCCAATCACTGTTTTATCTCTCTAACCCCTCCCGGCATCTCCGGGAGGAAAGATCCAGCGGCAAGCTGCAAGCCGCGCGTTTGTTTGACTGACAGCTGAAAGCCGATAGCTGACAGCTTACTGAACAATCTCCGCGATCGTTCCTGATCCTACCGTGTGGCCGCCTTCGCGAATGGCGAAGCGCAAGCCCTTCTCCATCGCCACCGGCGTGATCAGCTCGATCGTCAGGCTCACGTTGTCCCCCGGCATCACCATCTCGGTGCCCGAGGGAAGTTCCGCCACGCCCGTCACGTCCGTCGTGCGCAGGTAGAACTGCGGCCTGTATCCCTTGAAGAACGGCGTATGCCGCCCGCCTTCTTCCTTCGTCAGAATGTAGACCTCGGCCTTGAACTTCGTGTGCGGCGTGATCGATCCCGTCTTCGCCAGCACCATGCCGCGCTCCACATCGTCTTTGCCGATGCCGCGCAGCAGCAACCCGGCGTTGTCGCCCGCCTGCCCTTCGTCCAACTGCTTCTTGAACATCTCGACGCCGGTCACCACCGTCTTGCGCGTGTCGCGGAAGCCGACAATCTCGACTTCTTCCCCGACCTTGATCTTGCCGCGCTCGATACGGCCCGTCACCACCGTGCCGCGGCCCGAGATCGAGAAGATATCTTCGATCGGCATCAGGAACGGCTTGTCCAGTTCGCGCGCCGGCTGCGGCACGCTCTTATCCACAGCTTCCATCAGCGCGTCTATCTGCTTTTCCCACTTCTCTTCCCCGTTCAGCGCGCCCAGCGCCGACAAGCGGATCACCGGCGCGTTGTCTCCCGGGAATCCGTAGCTCTTCAGCAGCTCGCGCACTTCCAGTTCCACCAGATCCAGCAGCTCGGGATCGTCCACCGCATCGCACTTGTTCAGCGCCACCACGATGTACGGAACGCCTACCTGGCGGGCCAGCAGCACGTGCTCGCGGGTCTGCGGCATCGGACCGTCGGTCGCCGCCACCACCAGGATCGCGCCGTCCATCTGCGCCGCACCCGTGATCATGTTCTTGATGTAGTCGGCGTGGCCCGGGCAGTCCACGTGCGCGTAGTGCCGGTTTGCCGTCTCGTACTCGACGTGCGCCGTCGCGATGGTGATCCCGCGCGCCTTCTCTTCCGGTGCGTTGTCGATCGAATCGAACGACCGGAACTTGATGTTCGGATTGTGCTTCGACAGAACCTTGGTGATCGCCGCCGTCAACGTCGTCTTGCCATGATCGATGTGCCCGATTGTGCCTACGTTGCAATGCGGCTTTGTGCGTTCAAATTTTTCTTTCGCCATAAATCAGCTCTTAGCTCCTAGCTCTAGCTCAAAACCAAATCTTCTTCGTCGCCGTTGTCGAACTTCTCGTAGTACGCCCCGAGAAATTGTTGTTTTTCAATCAGCTGTTCCGATCGAAGCCACTCTTCAAACCGCTCGAACTCTGATTGAAACCTGGCCCGAAAGACTTCGAAGTTCCGATGCCAACTCCAGAAATCCCTCACTCTGTACTGAGCCGATTCAGGAGACTCGCACCGCGTTTCCGTACTCAAATACCCTTCGGCCTGACCCAACAACATCGGCCAACTGCCGCCAACTCCGAACGCCGCCTCAAACTCAACCCGCTGGCCATTCGCAACCCAAAATCTCCGATCAACTACGAACCGCGGGGAGTGGAGTCACTTCGTCGCGCCCTGCACCTTGGCGATGATTTCCTCCGCGACCGATCGCGGAGCCTCCTCATAACGCGCAAAGTGCATCGAGTATTCCGCGCGGCCCTGGGTTGACGAACGCATGTGCGTTGCGTAGCCAAACATCTCCGCGAGCGGAACGATTGCCTTGATTACTTGCGACCCTGCGCGATGCTCCATGCCTTCAATGCGGCCGCGGCGCGAACTCAGATCGCCCATGATCACGCCGGCATAATCTTCCGGCGTCACCACTTCGACTGCCATCACCGGCTCCAGCAGTACCGGAGAAGCCTTGCGGGCCGCCTCTTTGAACGCCATCGAACCGGCGATCTTGAACGCCATTTCGTTCGAATCAACGTCGTGATAGCTGCCGTCGAACAGTGTCGCTTTCACATCAACCATCGGATAACCGGCCAGCACTCCGCCTTCGAGCGCTTCCTGGATTCCCTGATCAATCGGCTTGATGAATTCTTTCGGCACCGAGCCGCCGACGATGTCATTCACAAATTCATAGCCCGTCCCCGGCGGTTGAGGATCGAGATAAATCTTCGCGTGTCCGTACTGACCACGTCCGCCCGTCTGCCGGATGTACTTGCCTTCGGCCTCTGAATGCTTGCGGATCGTCTCGCGATATGCGACCTGCGGCTTGCCGACGTTGGCTTCGACCTTGTACTCGCGCATCATGCGGTCGACGATGATTTCCAGATGCAGTTCGCCCATACCGCTGATGATCGTCTGCCCACTATCGGGATCCGTGTGAACCTTGAACGTGGGATCTTCCTGCGCCAGCTTGCCTAGCGCCATCCCCATCTTTTCCTGATCGGCCTTGGTCTTCGGCTCGACCGCAACCGAAATCACAGGCGCCGCAAACTCGATGGATTCCAGGGCGATCGCATGATCTTCGTTGCATATCGTGTCGCCCGTCGAAACGTTCTTCAAACCAACCGCAGCGCAGATGTCGCCTGCCAGAATTTCGCTGATTTCTTCGCGCTTATTGGCGTGCATCTTCAACAAGCGGCCGATGCGCTCCGTCTTTCCGGTGCGCACGTTGAGAACCGTGTCGCCCGTCTTCAGCTGTCCCGAGTAAACCCGAATGAACGTCAACTGGCCGACAAACGGGTCGGCCATAATCTTGAACGCCAGCGCCGAAAACGGCTCTTTGTCGTCCGCCTTCCGTGACACTTCCTGGCCGTTATTTGGATTTTTTCCATGAGTCTCGCCCACATCAAGCGGTGACGGCAGGTAATCCACCACTGCATCGAGGAGCGGCTGTACGCCTTTGTTCTTAAACGCAGTTCCCACCACAACCGGGAATACCTTCAACTCAATCGTCGACTTCCGCAGCGATTTGCGCAGCTCGTCCGCAGTGATCTCTTCGCCTTCCAGAAATTTGTGCAGGATCTCGTCATCATTTTCCGCGATGCTCTCGACTAACTGCGCGTGGAAGGCTTCAGCTTTCTTCTTCAGTTCAGCGGGAATTTCTTCGGTCAGGTACTCAGCGCCAATCGTGTCGTCCTGCCAAATGATCGACTTCATGTTGATCAGATCGACTACGCCTTTGAACTTATCTTCCTGGCCGATGGGGAATTGAATGGCGACGGGCTTGGCACTGAGACGCTTGCGGATGGTATCGACGGCATGCTCGAAATCGGCACCCATCTTG
>Ga0070730_10005021_pt1 | contig 11482 bp, 8 predicted proteins | sample Coa_R1_3_FD_66447 | JGI IMG/M metagenome (GOLD analysis project Ga0070730, IMG submission 66447) | Surface soil microbial communities from Centralia Pennsylvania, which are recovering from an underground coalmine fire - Coalmine... | ecosystem: Environmental > Terrestrial > Soil > Unclassified ... | reverse complement strand
GTGAACACCTGCGCCTGGCGGCGGCACGCCGGCCCCGGCAACAATGACCCCATGCCCGTGCCCTCCCGGCGCCTCAAGGACCTCATCGAGGGAACCGTCGACCATCAGAGCAATGCTTGAAACCTGTGGATCTGCCGGGAAGGACATGAAGGAGGGTGCACCTTCCCGGATGATGATCGAGTCGTAGGTCTCAAGCAATGGCCGGCGCTGTAACGCTGGCCGGGAAGGTACACCCGTGCTCACAGTAGTCCCAGACCTGCCTGCCGCGCTGCCATCGGAGGGACCGTCGCCGTCGCTGATCGACCAGATCGTGCGGGAGGGTGCGCGGCAGATGCTGGCCGCGGCGCTGCAGGCCGAGGTCGCCGCGTACATCGGCCAGTTCGCCGGGATGCGCGACGAGAACGGCCGGCGCCTGGTGGTGCGCAACGGCGCCGCCGGGCCGCGGACGGTGCTGACCAGCGCCGGGGCGGTGGAGGTGACCGCGCCGCGGGTGAATGACAAGCGCACCGGCCCGGCCACAGGTGAGCGGATGCGGTTCTGTTCGGCGATCTTGCCGCCGTGGGCGCGCAAGACCCCGCAGATCAGCGAGGTGCTGCCGCTGCTGTACCTGCACGGGCTGTCCAGCGGCGACTTCGTGCCCGCGCTGGGCCAGTTCCTCGGCTCGTCCGCGGGCCTGTCGGCCGCGGTGGTCAGCCGGCTGACCCAGACGTGGGCGGCCGAGGCGGCGGCGTTCGCGGCCCGGGACCTGTCCGGCGTGGATTACGTCTACCTGTGGGTGGACGGGATCCACCTGGGCATCCGGCTGGGCGAGGGCAAGCTGTGCCTGCTGGTGATGATCGGGGTGCGCGCCGACGGCCGCAAGGAGCTGGTCGCCCTGGCTGACGGCTACCGCGAGTCCGCCGAGTCGTGGGCGGATCTGCTGCGCGACTGCGCGCGGCGCGGGATGCGCGCCCCGGTGCTGGCCATCGGCGACGGGGCGCTAGGGTTCTGGTCGGCAGTGCGGGAGGTGTTCCCGCAGGCCAGGGCGCAGCGCTGCTGGTTTCACAGAAGCCGTAAAGATTCAACCTGTTGTTTTTCCTTGCCTGTCTCGTTGAGCTGGTATGGGCATATCGGTCGAGGTCCGTGGGCAGCTCGTCTTGCGGTTCAGAGTGCTGTTTCCACATCTGAACGAGCGACAGCAGCGGCTGGTGCTGGGGCAGGAGGCTCGGCTGCTCGGCCACGGCGGGGTGCGTGCGGTGGCGCGGGCGGCCGGGGTCAGCGAGGCCACGGTCCGGGCCGGGGTGTTCGAGTTGGAGGCCGGCGAGGATCCGCTGCCGGACGGCGTAGCTCACCGGCTGCGCCGGCTGAACTTGGCCCGCGTCTGCCCTCCGTGCTGACTAGCGCTGTTGTCCCAGCTCACCGAGTCGGCCAACCCACGCATCCTCACAGCGCTGCCGCGCCTGAAGGGAACCTTCGCCGTGTAACTCATACGGCCTGCAGTTGTCCTGTTACTGGACTTGGGTCAGCCTGGATGGGCGCTGCCGCTGCGGCGCTGTGCCTGACGCGCCTGGTTCCTCCGAAGCACGTGGCGGAGGCTCACTGTCGCCGCTGGACGCGCGGTGAGCCCCGGACACGGCTGCCTGCCCGGCGGCGCGGACGTTCGTCCACAACATCCGCAGCGTTGCCGTACCGGAGTTGATCCATCGGTGCGGAATCCTGGAGTTGAACGTGACCGACTCGCCCGCGCGCAAGTTGACAGCGTCGTCTTCGCCGAAGCTGAATTCCGCCTGCCCGTTCAGCACAAGGACGGACTCTTCACCGTCGTGCTCGTAGGACTCACCTGAGCCGCCGCCGGGGTCGGCCTCGTACATGTCGCTGCAGATCAGCGTGCTGCGGGATACCGCGTGGATTCGGACCCTGCCCTCGTCGCTAACCAGGATCTCCGATTCTGCCCACTTCCGCACCTGCGGGCTGGCAGATGCAGGCAGCCCGCCGAAGAGATCAGCAGCATCGATCGAGTAGCACGCGGCCAGCCGGTGCAGCAGCGCCAGGCTCGGCTGTGTTCCCCCGCGCTCGACCGTGCTCAGATGCGACACCGAGATCCCGGCCGCGCGGGCAACCTCGCGCAAGCTGGAGCCGCGTTCCAGCCTCGCCTGGCGGAGCAACTGGCCGATGGGGACTGGCCCGTTCCCGGCCGGCGCGTTATCTGGTGATGTCGGCGCCATCGCTGCCGCGATCGCGGCGGGGCTGAAGTTCCGGTGCCGCATTTCCCGGGCGGCCATGACCCGGTCGACGTCAGCCGGGCTGTACCACCGCCACGTGCCCTGACGCTGCGGGCTGACAATGCCGTGGCTTTCCCAGTCGCGCAGCGTTGAGGGGCTGACCTGGGTGAGCCGACTGAGTTCGCCTATCGACAGGCGTGGAGTCAGCCGCGCAGCCGGTTTGGCTGACTCCCGCGTCGTTCCGGGCACGCTTGGCCTCCGTTGGCTGGTCGGCATGTCCGGGGCAGGCGGCGCCTGCCTGGACCGTCCGCGCCCATCGAGCCTACCCAACCGCCCGCCAGGCGGCCACGTCATGCATGCACCCTGTCATCCCGGTGGTGTTCCCAGCAGTTCCTGGGCCGTTGTCCCGAGCGGCTTTTCCGCCCGCGCCCGGGCCGTCTTGGGGAGCACGAGGTAGTAGATGGCAACGCCGACCGCGACGACGATGACGAACCCGAGGCCGGCCTGCCGCGGGGACTGATAGGCCAGGACACCAATGAGCACGGCCGACCAGACCACCGAGACGATGTCGAAGACGCCGCCCAGGCGCCCATACTTCCATGGATGCTCGGGAAGCTGCCGGCGGCGCTTGGCGATCATCCCGGCCCCGACGGTCAGCCCGTAGGAGGCGGCCCAGCCGATAGCTGTCAGCGCTGCCAGCGCGGTCAGGAACGGCGACCACAGGGTGAGCAGGAACGCAATGACCGCGGTGACGACCGTTGCGTTGACAGGGACCCGGCCCCGCGCGGTGAGCCGGTGGAACCAGCCGGCCGCAGGGAGTTGCTTCTCGCGCGCCTGGGACCAGAGAATCCGGGCGGCGGTGAGCTGCAGGATCTGCGTGGTCACCACCAGCGAGGTAATCGCGATCACCTCAAAGATCTGCGGGAACACCTGGCCCAGCCGCTGGTGCAGGACGGCCATCAGCGGCAGGGACGACGCCGTCACGTCGGACAGGCTCTTGATCGACAGGGTCAGGATGATCATGGCAATGGTCGCATACAGCAGCGCCGAGACGTTGGCGGTAACGACACCGCGCGGGGCTTTCCGCGATGCCTGCTTCACCTCTTCGGCCATGTTTCCGGTCGAGTCGAAGCTGGAGATGATGAACGCGGGCATGAGGAGCACGAACAGGAACGGGATGAGGTAGCCGCCGTGCGCGGCAACGCCACCAGAGCTGGTGAGGAAAGACGGCGAGCGGATAACGCCCTTCACCAGCAGCACGATGACGACGGAGCTGATGCCGATGAGCTCGCAGATGACGCCGACGTTGTTCGCGAAGGCGGAAAGCTTTACCCCGAGGACGTTCAGGATCGTGACGAAGCCGATCAGCCCAGCGGAGAACAGCAGCGTGTCCGCGGTGGTGAGATGGGTGATGCCCATCGCCGAGGCGAAATAGGGGGCGAGGGCGACACCGTTCGCGGCCATCGCGGCGAGGTGCGCGATGACCAGCCACCAGCCCATCTGCCAGCCGAGGGCGGGCCGGCCGAGCCGCCTGGCGATCTGGTAGGCGCCGCCCGCCAACGGGAACGCCGAGACCAGCTCGGCCATGGAGAGCCCCACGATCACCTGAAAGATGCCGCCGATGATGAATGGCCAGATGAACGCGGGGCCGCCTGTGCTGAGGCCGTAGCCGTAGAGCAGGAAGATGCTGCCGGACACCGCGATCAGCGAGAACTGGACCGCGAAACTTGAGAACAGCCCGAGGACCCGCCGGAGTTCCGGCCGGTAGCCGAGTTGGCCGAGGAATGCATCGTCGGCGGCGCCCGAGTCAGCCTGCGGGCCTGGTGTCAGTCGTTCGTTCGCCATGGTCACTCCAGGGGGAAGACCGCCTCGCGGCTGGGAAGCCGGGAGAGCGTGGTGTGACATTGATCTACCGTACATCCGTAGATTTGAAGAACATGACTCACCGCCCGGGCACCTGTCAAGACCTACGGCCGATCAATTTCACGGATGTGCCGCAACCTTGACAGCCCGGCCGCGGGGTGGCAGCCTTCTTATCGTTCTACGGATTTACGGTAGATCGGAGGCGGCGCCTTGCAGCCAGCCCTCACCATGCCGCGCGGGCTGCCGCAAGGATCCGCGCTGCTGGCGGACGGTCACCGGCTCGGTCAGCCGGCCCGGCTGGGCACGACCCGCCTGCTCCGGCGCGAGGGATGCGGCACCGAGGCTGATTACCGCCGGGCCGGTCGGGAGCAGGGGCGGATCTTCACCGCGATGAACATCGGCATGAAGGACTGGCCCGAGACCGTGCGGGCCCTGCAGGAAATCGAGGCTTACTGCCTGGCCAGGGGAGTGCGCCCGCCGGACCGTTACCAGCTGATTCCCGAGCGCCGCCTGGGCCTGCCGACCGCGGCCCGCGCGGAGGCGCCTGCGGAAACCGGCCCGATGCTGTGGGACGAGGCGGACTGGGCACTGCTGGGCACCTGCGTGGAGTGGATTCAGCCGGAGGTTGGAGACAACATCATCGGCGGGCCTGCCAGCGTGGAGAACGCCCTGGCTGCGCTGGCTGCCGGGTCCACCTACGTGGGCTGTTTGAGCCAGTTCGCGTGGCGCTGGCCCTACTTCGACGACGACGTCCAGCAGGCCGGCGAAGTGGTGCGCGCGTGCGGCGTGCTGGCGGCCAAGCGGGACCAGGGCGTCATCCTGGACACCTACCTCGAGGACGGCATCGCCGGCGTGTTCGAGGACTATGCCTCCCTAGTCGGGTGGGCCAGCATCGAGCGATGGATCGCCGCCCTGTGCGGCTGCCCGCTGTCGGTGTCGTGGGGCGGCCTCACAGCCGACCCGGTGACCAAGACCATCGTCACGATCGCCCTCGAGATGTCCAACACCGGGCGGATCCCCGCCGCGTTCGTGCAGGGCGACACGATCAGCTACACCGACGATCTAGACAAGAACGCCAGCATCTGCGTGCAGGACGTGCAGTACATGATGCTGGTCCAGGCGCGCTACCACACCGGCGCCTGCGCGCTGCCCGTTCCGCTTACCGAGAAGCAGCGGGTGCCGGCCTGGCAGGAGATCGCCCAGGTCCAGGTCATGGCACGGCAGGCGGAAAGGCGGATCCCTCAGCTGGCCCACACCATCGGCTGGCCCGCGATCGAGCATGAGGCACAGCTGCTGGCAGACCGGGGCGCGCAGTTCGGCACCAATGTCCAGCGCGGACTGGCCGACCTTGGTGTCGAGCTGACGGACCCACTGCAGGTCATGCTGGCCTTGCGCCGGCTGGGCACGGCGGAGATCGAGCGTGCCTGGGGTGTGGGCGAGCGGGACGGCGGCTTCGCGCACGGCCGCAAACCGTACCTGGCCACCGAACTGGTCACGGCGACGGCGCAGGAGTGCGCCCGATTCACCGCCAGCCCGCCCCCCGCCCCGGACGGTGGTCACGTGGTGGTGGTCGGCTCCACCGACGTCCATGAAATGGCCAAGCGGGTGCTCCTGCAGGCGCTGGCCAGCGTCGGCTACATGGTGACCGACATCGGTGTCAACCGCGACCCGGAGGACTTCGTGGCCGCGGCGATGCAGGCGAGGGCGTCGGTGATCGCGATCACCACACACAACGGCGTCGCCCTGTCGTTCGGTCGGCGCACCGTCAGCTTGTGCGCGGAAGCCGGGCAGTTCCCGCTGATCGCCATGGGCGGTGTGCTGAACGAGGATGCCGCCGCAGCGGCCGCCCCCGTCTGTGTCACGCCGCAGCTGAACGAGCTCGGCATCCATACCCCGGGCAGCATCGACGGGCTGCTGACGCTGTTGCAGGAAAACCCCTGCCCACCACGGAGAGCACGGATAGAGGGAGAAGTGCCTTGTCAGTGACTGATGCGACGGCCCTGGACGGCGCCCTGACCTACGCAGCCAAGCGCAAGCAGATCCTGGTCGCAGGGACGTGGCGCGACGCCCACGAAGGGGCCACCACCGGCACCGAGAACCCGGTCACCGGCGCGACCCTGGCCACACTCGCCGAGGCGCAGCCGGCCGACGTGGACGACGCCGTCCGGGCCGCCCGCGCCGCCTTGACCGATCCCGCCTGGGCGGACCTGCGGCCCGGCGACCGCGCCCAGCTGCTGTTCCGGCTGGCCGATGCGATCGAGGCCCGGCTAGAGGAGTTCGCGGCCCTGGAAGCCGCTGACTCCGGCAAGCCGTTCCGCAACGCGCGGAACGTCGACATCCCCCAGGCTGTGGACCATCTGCGGTACTTCGCCGGCTGGGTGACGAAGATCGAGGGCAGCACCATCCCCTCGTCCGTGGGTGACTACCTGATCTACACCAGGCGCGAGCCGGTTGGCGTGTGCGGGCTCATCGTCCCCTGGAACTACCCGCTGCTGCTGACCATGTGGAAGCTCGCACCAGCTCTGGCCTGCGGCAACACCGTCATCGTCAAGCCGGCCGAACAGACCTCGCTGACCGCGCTGCGGCTCGGAGAGCTTGCGTGCGAGCTGGGTTTCCCATCCGGCGTGATCAACATCCTGACCGGGCGCGGCGAGGTCACCGGCGCAGCCCTCGCCCGCCACCCCGGTGTCGACAAGATCTCCTTCACCGGCTCGACAGAGGTCGGCAAGCAGGTCGCGGCCATGGGCGCGGCGAACCTCACCCGGGTGTCGCTGGAACTGGGCGGGAAATCGCCGAACGTGGTCTTCGCGGACGCCGACCTCAAGGCGGCCGCCGCCGGCGCCGCCTGGGGGATCTTCTACAACATGGGCGAGGACTGCTGCGCCGGCTCCCGGCTGTTTATCCAGGAGCAGATCTTCGATGAGTTCCTGGAGCAGGTCACCGACGCGGCCCAGGCCATCCGGGTCGGTCACCCCTTCGACACCGAATCACAGCTCGGCCCGCTGGTTTCCAGCGAGCACTGGGCGAGAGTGGCCCGGTACGTGGACAGTGCCGCCACCGACGGCGCCCGGCTGATCACCGGCGGCGGCCGCCCCGCTCCCCTGTCCGGCGAGGCTGGTTACTACTTCGCGCCGACCATCCTCACCGACGCGACCCCCGATGCCCGGATCGTCCGGGAGGAAGTGTTCGGCCCGGTGGTGGTGGCCACGCCGTTCACCGGCGACGAGCACGCCCTCGAACTGGCCAACGACACCATGTACGGGCTGGCAGCAGGCGTCTGGACGCAGAACCTCGGCCGGGCACACCGGTTCGCGCGCGGGGTGAAGGCCGGGACCGTCTGGCTAAACGACTTCGGGCCAGCGGACGCGGCAGCACCGTTCGGCGGATTCAAGCAAAGCGGGTACGGACGGGAGCACGGCGCCGAGGCCTTGAACCTGTTCCTGGAAACCAAGTCGGTGTGGGTGAACCTCTCGTCATGACCGCACAGCTGAGCGCCGCCCCCGCCCAGGCGCGGGAGAGCCAGCGGATCCGGGAACTGGACTCCCGCTATCTCAACCCGGGCGCCGGCCCGGCCAGCCCCCTGGTCTGGGATCACGCTCGGGGCAGCATCATCAACGACACGGACGGCCGCGAATACATCGATCTTGCCTGCGGGACGCTGATCACCAACCTGGGCCACGCCCACCCCGGTGTCGTATCCGCGATCGCCGCCGCGGCCGCCCGCTCGCTCGCGTTCTACAACTGCTCCCACCGCGACCGCGCGGAACTGGCCCGGCGGCTGGCCGAGGTCACCCCAGGGGACCTCGAACGCTCGGCGTTCTTCTCCTCCGGCTCCGAAGCGGTCGATGCCGCGGTGCGGCTGGCGCGGCTGCACACCGGCCGGGCCGAGATCGTCTCGTTCACCGGGGCATTTCACGGCCGCACCTACCTGTCGCTGTCGGTCGGCGGTCTGGGCCGGCTACGCCAGGGCCTCGGCCTGGGCGTGCCCGGCGTGCTCCACGCACCCTACCCCGACCGCACCCGCACCGACGGCGACGGCACGCAGGCCATCCGTGATCTGCTGGCCAGCTTGTCCGGCGGCGACGTCGCGGCCATCCTGGCCGAGCCGTACCAGGGCGCCGGCGGGGTCATCATCCCGCCGCCCGGCTTCCTGCCCGGCCTGCGCGGGCTCGCCGACGAGCTCGGCGCGCTGCTGATCATCGACGAGGTGCAAAGCTCCTATGGCCGCACCGGGCCCATGTTCGCGACCGAGCACACGGGAACGGTGCCGGACATCATGGTGCTCGGAAAGGCGATGGGCAATGGCTACCCGGTCAGCGCGGTCGTGGCCCGCCCGGCGGTGTGCGCCACAGTGCAGCCGGAGCAGTTCTCCAGTAGCCACAGCGGCAACCCCGGCGGCTGCGCGGCCGCGCTGGCCGTCCTGGACGCGTTCGCCGAGGAGGACGTGCTGGGCTCGGGCGAACGGCTCGCGGCGCTCTTCAGCGAGCAGCTCACAGCCATCGCACGGAACGAAAAACACGTGGTACAGGTGCGCCAGCAGGGTCTCGCCATCGGGGTGGAAGTGACCAGCCGTGACCCGGGAGACAGCGACGCCGCCTACGCCAAGCGGGTCGCCGCGCACCTGCGTTCCCGGGGGGTCGTGGTGAACTCGCCCATCGGGCGTTCCGGCAATGTCATCCGGGTCGCCCCCGCGCTGACCATGCGGCCGGAACTGGCCCGCCAGGCGCTCGGTCACCTGGCCGCCGCGCTCGCCGAAGCTGCGCTCGCGGTCAGCTAGACGGAAGGGGTGCCATGCCCGAGTTCTCCGAGGCCGCACGCGAGCTGCTTGACGGCCCCAACATCGCGGTCCTGGCCACGCTGATGCCCGACGGCTTCCCGCAGACCACCGCGGTCTGGGTCGCGCGGCGCGGCGAATCGATCGTCTTCGCCACCACCCCAACCCTCAAACTGGCCAACATCCGGCGCGACCCCCGGGTCTCGGTCACCATCTGCGACCGGGACGACCCGTATTTCGAGTTCAACGCCCGCGGCCGGGCCGTCTCCATCGACAAGGCGGATGGGACCGCGCTGATCGACGAACTGTCCGCGCTCTACTACGGCAAATCCCCGTACCCGTACCACAAGCCAGGGCTGGCCTGGTTCGCCGTCCAGGTCGAGATCGACCGCTGGCGGACCAACCGTGACTGAACCAAGCAGGGCTGAATCGGCCGTAACTGGGAGGCGGCGCGGATGAACGTGGCCGAGGCACTGGCGCGCGCTGTCCGCCGGCACGGGGTGACCGACGCATTCGGGCAGAGCATCCCCACCGCTTTCTTCCTGGCCGCGGCCCGGGAAGGCATCCGGCAGATCAGCTACCGGACGGAGAACGCAGGCGGCGCCATGGCCGACGGGTACGCGCGCGTGTCCAACCGGGTGACGGTCGTCGGTGCCCAGAACGGGCCAGCGGCCACGCTGCTCGTCCCCCCGTTCGCAGAGGCATACAAAGCCTCGGTGCCGGTCGTCGGGTTCGTCCAGGACGTCCCGCAGGCAAGCCGCGACAAGAACGCATTCCAGGAACTCGACCATTTCGAACTGTTCCGAGGCTGCACCAAATGGGTGCGCCAGCTGACCGACCCCGCCCGCGTCGATGACTATGTGGACATGGCGTTCACCGCCGCCACCACCGGGCGGCCCGGACCCACGGTGCTGCTGCTGCCCAAGGACCTGCTGGTCGAGCAGGTACCCGGGCAGCCCGCCGGAGCGCGGCGGACAACGCCGATGGGCCGGTTCCCTCTCGACCGCACCCGCCCAGACCCCGCCGCCGTGCGCGAGGCAGCCCGGCTGATCGCGGTCGCCCGCAATCCCCTGATCATCGCTGGCGGCGGCATCCACATCTCCGGCGCCTCAGCCGAACTCGCCGAACTCCAGCAGCTCGCGTCGCTGCCGGTGGCGACGACTACGATGGGCAAAGGGGCGGTGAGCGAGACCGGTCCGCTGTCGGCAGGGGTCATCGGCTCATTCATGGCCCGTACCAGCCCCGGCCATTACCTCCGCGACTTCGTGCGGTCCGCGGACGTGATCCTGCTAGCAGGCTCACGGACCAACGAGAACGGAACGGATGCCTGGCGGCTGCTCCCCCAGGACGCGGCTTACCTCTCCATCGACATAGACGGCAGCGAGTCCAACCGCAACTACGACGCTGCCCGTCTGGTCGGAGACGCCCGGCTGGCGCTCGCCGACCTGCGCGACGAACTCGTCCATATGGACATGTCGCTGCGGGGGGCGGAAGCTGCCCGGGTGCGTTCGGTGATCGCCCAGGCCCGGGCGGGATACGAGCAGGACATGCGCCCCTTTGCAACCTCGGAGCAGTCGCCCGTGCGGCCGGAACGGGTCATGGCCGACCTAGACGCCGTCCTCCCAGCGGAAGCGATCGTTGTCGCCGACGCGAGCTACTCCACCATCTGGGTAGCCTGCCACCTGCGGGCACGCCGGGCCGGGCAGCGGTTCCTGTCGCCGCGCGGCCTGGCCGGCCTCGGCTGGGGGCTGCCGCTGGCACTGGGAGCCAAGGCCGCCCGGCCCGGATCGTCGGTCATCTGCGTGACCGGGGACGGGGGCTTCGGCCACGTCTGGGCCGAGCTCGAGACAGCCGTACGGGAGCGGCTGGCAGTCACCATCATCGTCCTTAACAACTCGATCCTCGGCTTCCAGAAGCATGCCGAGCTCGCCAATTTCGGGGCTCACACCTCGGCCATCGGCTTCGAACCAGTCGACCACGCGGCGATCGCCCGCGCCGTCGGTGCGACCGGGCTCAGGATCCAGGCCGCAGCAGACATCAGGCCCGCCATCGAAAAGGCACTGGCGTCAGACTCCCTCACCCTGCTGGACGTAATAACCGATCCCGACGCCTACCCGCCCATCACCGCATGGGAAGGCAAAGAAGCAACGCTGACCGGCAGTGCCTGAACTGAGTGCTGAGGGGGGAGTTCGCACCGACGCGGCCGTATCACCAGCCTGCACAGGGCGTCCCCTGACGCGGAGAGCCGACTGCCATTGCGGCGCCCGACCAGTCACACCCATCAGGATGTGATCAAGGAGCCAGGAGCTGCAACCAGCTTTGCCCACCATGTCGCAACCGTGCCCAGCCTAGTTCGCCGTCGCCGCCGCGCACGGATCTTATCGGAAGATCTGGTCCATGATCTCTGCTCCCGTGGTGATCACTGGGCGCAGCTCGCGGCGATATACCAGCTCGGTGGTGCTGGTCTGCTTGTGGCCGGCCACTCTCGCGATCTCCTCAACCGGAACGCCACCAGCGGACATGATGCTTACGAAGGGTCGGGTGGCCCGGGGGAATCTCACCCCCGGGCTCCCACAGAATCCGTGCGTAACAGTCTCCCGTTACACGGCTCTTGCCGTCCTGGTCATCCGGTGAGCGGTTTCAC
>Ga0070730_10005020_pt1 | contig 11482 bp, 7 predicted proteins | sample Coa_R1_3_FD_66447 | JGI IMG/M metagenome (GOLD analysis project Ga0070730, IMG submission 66447) | Surface soil microbial communities from Centralia Pennsylvania, which are recovering from an underground coalmine fire - Coalmine... | ecosystem: Environmental > Terrestrial > Soil > Unclassified ... | reverse complement strand
GACCTGGCCGGGCGAAACGCCGACGAAAGTCACCGCCGTGCCCGTCTCCTTGGTGAACCCCGCAGCCAGTTCCTTCATCGCGCCGGTCAAGGCATTGGCGTTGAGGACCCGGATGTCAGCCGCCCAGGCAGCCGTCGTCGAAACCAGCAAAGCCAGGACGGCGACGAAACAGCGAAGTCGAGGGTCATGCATCAACGGTCTGCCTGGTTTGGACCACGTCTCGAGCGTCGTTTCCATGCGAACACCATTCGGAATGGATGACGCTGCGCACCTACCGGTTGGAGTTCTCAAACGTGATCATTTCGGTGCGGGTCACCGTAACCCATTTGGTCGTCACAGGCGGTCCGCCGCCGCCCATATGCCACGCAGCATAGGCCTCGCGGAAGGCGCTTTCGGACAATAGGCAGTCCACCGGATAGATCACCTTGTAGCCGCGCTGGGCCGCACCCGCGCCGGTCCCAAGGCCGACGCCTTGAGCGGACGTGCCACAGAGAATAACCGTTTTGATGCCGTGATCTTTCAGTCGCTGGTCGAGATCGTCGCCGAGAAATTTGTCCGGTCCGCCCGGTTTCTGCTCGACGACCTCGCCCTCATGCGGCGCGATACCCTGATCGATGATCTTGCCGCCGCCAGGGAGCGTGTAGGCGATCAGCATGCCGGCGGCGCGCGCCTTGTCGTGCAGTGCCTTCAGCGTCGGGACGGCTGCCACGCAGCGCGGGCGCTCGCCACAGTTTCCAGTCATGAAGTCAAGAAGCAAAAGCGCCGTGGTTTTGGGTTCGACCGCCACGGCTTTTAACGCAGGCGGCGGCGGCAGCTGGATTGTCGCCCACTCGGTGGTCACGTCCGTCGCACCCGCAGGCATGACAGCAACGATAGCGGCGGCAACGATGACGGCGCCTAACAGCCACCGTCTCGAAATGACAGACATGCGGTCCTCCATTCGGCTGAAATCGCTGACTTAAGGTCGCGTCCTCCGGACTTCGCATCTTGCTGTCGGAATATCCCCATTTCAACCGGCTGCCGCCATAATTTGCCGTAGCAAAGAACGCCAAACCTAAGAACGACAGTCGTCAGGTGAACCCGTCAAAAAGCTGCCAATCAAGCTACGGTATGAGCCAGATGACGTTCCGCCGCGCCAATTGCCCGCTGCTGTTTGCGGCCCTGGGCAGCGGGTGTAAAATGAAGGCGTCACGTTGTCTGCATCGGAGCTTTGGGGAGCAACCGCATGCAATGGCACCGGCGAATTTTCTTGACCGTCGCACTCGCGGTCGTCGGCGCGCTCGCCGCCTCGGCAGCGTGGTCTCAGGCTGGCCGGACGATCCGACTGATCCTGCCGTTCCCGCCCGGCGGCCCGGCAGATGCCATGGCACGCGTCGTGGCGCAACAGATCGGCGACGCCGGTGGCGCCTCGATGATAATCGAGAGCCGTCCCGGGGCCGGCACCGAGATCGGAACCGAATACGTTTCGCGCGCGGCGCCTAACGGCGACACCCTGCTGGTCATGTCAAATTCCTTCGTCGTGCTGCCCCACGTTCGTACGCTCAAATACGATCCGTTGACCGATTTCGTTCCGATTTGCGAGCTGGCGACGTTTCCGCCGCTCATCGTCGTCAACAGTGACTCGCCCCACCACACGCTCGGCGATTTCATCGCCGCAGCGCACGCACACCCCGGCGCTCTGACCTACGGCACGCTTGGTCCGGCGACTGCTTCCCAGGTCGCGTTCGAAATGCTCAAGCTTGCCGCCAAGGTCGATATCATGTTCGTTCCATTCAGCGGCTACACGCCGGCGATCCAGGCGCTCTTGGCGCATCAGGTCACTGCGGCGCAGGCCGACCTGACGACGCTGCAGGGCCAATTGCAGACCGGCCAGCTGCGCGCACTCGCCACGACTGCGGCGGCGCGTGTCGCGATGCTGCCTGATGTGCCGACCGTCATGGAGTCCGGCTACAAGGACGTCGAGGCTGAGTTTTACGGCGGCGTGGTCGCGCCGGCGAAGACGCCGCAAAGCACCATAAGCCAAATCACCCGCTGGTTCTCCGATGCGATCAAGACACCGGCGATCAAGGCGAAGTTCGCCTCGCTCGGCTTTGTTCCAGGCACGCAATGCGGCGGCGATTTCGGCGCGATCATTCGCAAGGATTACGACAATTACGGCCGCACCATCCGCGACGCTCACCTGCAAATGCACTGAGTGCGGTCAGGAGTTAAAGGGAGAAACGACATGCGCTTTATGAAAAGCTTGCCGACATTGGCGGCCGTTGCCACGGGCGCGGTCCTAGCGTCATCGGCGCTGCCGATTGACGCGGCGGGGCGCGCAGCAGCAAACCGAGCAACAAAGCTATGTAATGAAGATTTCGACCCCGACCATCCGCGACATTCCCAACAAATGGATGGAAATCTTCGCCGCGGCGCTGGAAAAGGATTCCGGCGGCCGTATCAAGGCCCAGTTTTATCCGGCCAGCCAGCTCGGCTCGATTCCGCGGCAGATCGAAGGCACGCAGTTCGGCTCGATCCAGATGGAGGTGGTGCCGCCCGAATTCATGGTCGGCCTCGATCCTCGGTTCGAGGTCATGGCCGCGCCCGGCCTGGTCGATTCGCAGGCGCACGGCCAGCGTGTCGCGGCCGATCCGGCGGTGCTCAAGCTGATGCTCGCTCTCGGCGCCGACAAGGGGCTGCACGGCGTCGGGCTATTCATGGCCGAACAGTCCGTGCTCGTTTCGCGGATGCCGCTGCGGCACCTCGCTGACTTCAACGGCAAGAAAGTCCGAATTTTTGCCTCGCCGTTTCAGAGCGAAGCGTTCGGGCGGCTTGGCGTCACCCCGGTGGCGATGACGCTTGGCGACGTGCTGCCGGCCATTCAGCAAGGCGCCATCGACGGCGCCGTCACCGGAATAGGACCGGTCGCCAATTTCCACATGGTCGATGCGGCGAAATTCGCCACCCAGACCGGACAGCCAGCGATCTTCTTGATCGCCGAGGTCAACAAAAAATGGTTCGAAGCGCTGCCCAAGGATCTGCAGGAGATGCTGGAGAAGGACGCCGCGGCGGCGTCGCTCGCCGTCAATCCTTACGCCGTCGAGCAGGTCAAGGAGGCCGAGAACAGCTTTACCTCAAAGGGCGGCGAACTGATCACGCTGCCGGCCGCTGAGCAGGCCCAGATGCTGAAAACCATCGTCAGCGTCGGCCCCGACGTGTCGAGCAAGAACGCGGCGCTGGCCGCGGCCTACAAGATCGTCGCCGATGCCGCCGCCCGGACGCGCCAAGCTGCGGACCATTGAGCGGCGGCGCCGGTTTCGAATTTATGGCGCCCTGCCTAAAATCCGCACAAAGCATGCGCGCACTTGGCGTTGCGTCTCCACCACATGGGCATTGAGCGCGGCGAAATCCGGCAAGTCGGCGGCGCGGGCGAGCAGGGTCAAGACGCCGGGACTCGCCGCAGCCGGATCGAACTTGCCGGGGAGGCAAAGCCGCAGGATTTGCGTGAGGTCGTGAAACAGCCGCACCGCCGGCCGCAGGACGTCGGCGTCTTGCCGGGCGAGCACGCCAAGACTTGCCGCCTTGTCGAGCGCCCGGGCGGTCGAGGGATCGACAATATCCGGCGTGGCCGCGGCGTGAACGAGCTGCAGATATTGGGCAATGAATTCGATATCGACCAACGCGCCGGCGGCATGTTTCAAGTCCCACGGATCGGCGTCGCCCTTCTCGTTGGCAATAGCAGCGCGCATGTCGATGACGTCGGCGGCCATCGTAGCGGGGTCGCGGCGGCGGCACAGCACGTCGCGGATCGCGTCCGCAATGCGCGTGGCAAACTCGGGTGGACCGGAAATCACACGCGCACGGGTCAGCGCCATGTGCTCCCAGGTCCACGCTTCCTGATCCTGATAGTGTCGGAAACGCTCGATCTGCGTCGCCAGCGGGCCCGAACGGCCGGACGGGCGCAGCCGCATATCGACCGGATAGAGCACGCCGTAATTGGTCTGTGCGGTGAGCGCACTGATCAGGCGCTGGGTCAGCCGCGCAAAATATTGCGCGCCGTGCAGAGGACGCTCGCCGTCCGAGCCGGGATGCCGCTCGTCGAAATCATAGATCACAATGAGATCAAGGTCGGAGCTCGCCGTCATCTCCTGCGCGCCGAGCCGGCCCATGGCGACGATGGCGGTCTCACTGCCACGGATGCGGCCATGCGTAGCGGCGAAATCGTCCTGCACCTTGGCATGCACGGCGCGCAGCAACGCTTCGGCAAGCCGAGCGAACACTGCGCCGGCCTGCTCGGCCGAGAGCGAACCCGACAGGATGCGGGCGCCGATGAGAAACATTTGCTCTTGGCCGAACGAGCGCACCGCATCGAGAAAATCTTCCGTGCTGCGCGCTTCGTCGAGCACACGCGTGAGCGCGCTCGCCAACCGGGTATCGTCCGGCACCGCGCCGAAAAAGCTCGGATCGATCAGCACATCGATGAGGTGGGGACTGCGCGCCAAAATATCGGCGAGTCGCGGTGCCACGCCGACGATCAGCGCGATGAACGCCACCATCTGTGGATTTTGCCGTACCAGCGACAGGAAACGGCCGCCGGCGCGCAGCCCGGCGATGAAATGGTCAAAGGCCGCGAACGCCGTATCCGGATTGTCGGCGCGCGCGACCTGATCGATGATCAGCGGCAATAGCTCGAGCAAAGCGTTGCGCGCCTGTTCACCGTGCAAGCCGCGGTAGCGCGGCGATCGCCAGCGCCCTACTGCTTCGGCGACGTGCTGCGGCCGGCGGAAGCCGAGCTCGGCCAAGCGATCCAGCGTCTCGCCTTCGCGCTCGGGCGTGTCGAACGAAAGATTCTGCCGGTCGGCGAGGAAAGCGGGTTCGCGCTCGAAAAGCCGGACGTAATGGCGTTCGACCGTGCGCAGCTGCGCCACGAGATGCGCGGCGAAGGCGTCGCGGCCGGTAAAGCCGAGGAAGCGCGCGAATTGTTCGAGCGCCCGGGAATCGGACGGCAGCGTGTGGGTCTGCTCGTCGGCGCGCATTTGCAGGCGATGCTCGACGCGGCGCAAAAAATCGTAAGCAGTGGCGAGCTCATCGCGCGTGGCGGCATCGATCCAACCGCCGGCGGCAAGCGCCGCCAGCATCGCAATTGTGCCCCGGCCGCGCAGCTCAGGATGGCGGCCGCCGGCGATCAGCTGCTGGGTCTGCACGAAAAACTCGATCTCACGGATACCGCCACGGCCGAGCTTGATGTTGTGACCTTCGACCGCAATTTCGCCGTGGCCGCGATAGGCATGGATCTGCCGTTTCATCTCGTGCACGTCCGCGATCGCGGCAAAGTCGAGATATTTGCGCCAGACAAAGGGTGCCAGCTCGCCCAGCAGCTGATCGCCGGCGGCGACGTCGCCAGCGCAGGTGCGCGCCTTGATCATGGCTGCGCGCTCCCAGTTCTGGCCGCGACTTTCGTAGTAATCGAGCGCAGCCTCGGTCGAGATCGCAATCTGAGTCGAGGAAGGGTCAGGACGCAGCCGCAGATCAACGCGAAATACATACCCGTCGGCGGTGCGCTCCTGCATGAGCTTGACCAGTTCACGCGTCAGCCGCACGAAAAACGGTCCAGGCTCGACATGCTGCGGCAGCGCCGCGGCGGCCGGATCGAATAGCACGATGAGATCGATGTCGCTGGAGAAATTCAGCTCGTAAGCGCCCATCTTGCCCATGGCGAGCACGATGTAGCCGGAGCCGATTTGCGGATGCCGCGGATCGGGCGGCGCCAAGAGGCCGCGCCGGACCGCGTCGCGCAACAGATAACCGACAGCGATGCCAAGCGCGGAGTCGGCAAGTTCGGTCAGCGCCCGCGTGACGCGCTCGACCGGCCAGACACCGCCAATGTCGGCGAGCGCGATCAGGAGCGCGGCCTCGGCCTTCAGCCGGCGCAGAATGCGCATCAGCGCCGGCTGGGTGCGTGCCGCGTAGGCGGCGCGACGTGCGGTGGCGAGCGACGCGGCAATCTCCCGGTTGGGATCTTCAGTGAGCAAACGCAGAAAGCGCGCGGCATCTGCACCGATGAGGTCCCAGAGATACGGCGCGCTCTCAGCGATACCTGCAGCGATGCTGGTCAGGTGCGGATGGTCTTTGAAAAGAGCCGCGAGGCCCCTGCCGGCCGGCGTTTTCGAAATGCTGCCAAGCCAATCGGACAGGCCCGCCGCTGCCGATGCGTGCGGCAAGCCCCCTGCCGTACCGTCTTTCGACGATGCAGACATACCGAGCCGTCGTACCAGCGCCGTTCCGTCGAGCTTCAGCTTCGCCGTTTTACGGGCCGCCGGCCGACTCATCCGGACCCTACCGGTCCGGCGCTTGGCAACTCGATCGTGCTTTTCAGCCCGGGATGATTGTCTTCGAGCTTGAGCTCGCCGCCGTGGAGCCGCGCGACCGCGGACGCCAGGCTCAAGCCGAGGCCGGAGCCCGGCTCGGAGCGGCTTTGCTCCAGGCGCACGAAGCGCTCGACCACCCGGCTACGATCGGCTTCCGGAATCCCCGGCCCGCGATCCTCGACGCTGAGCGTAATGCGCTCGCCTTCATTCTTGGCCTTGACGACGATCTCCGCGGGGCCGCCGTTGAACTTGCCAGGCGCCGTATATTTGATGGCGTTGTCGACCAGATTGGCCAGCGCCTGGCTGACCAGCTCGCGATTGCCGCGCACCGGTGCCGCCCACGCGGCATCGACTTTGAGCACCAAGCCCTTCTGTTCGGCCAACGGTTCGTACAATTCGCCGACGTCGTGCGCGATCTCGGCGGCATCGAATTCATTCATGTTGTCGCGGGCATGGCCGGATTCGGCGCGCGCGATCATCAACAGCGCGTCGAAGGTGCGGATCAGGTCGTCGGATTCCGCGATCGTGGTTTCCAGCGCGGCGCGATAATCGGCGTCGTTGGACGAACCGCGCAACGCCTGTTCGCAGCGATTACGCAGCCGCGTCAGCGGCGTTTTCAGATCGTGTGCGATATTGTCGGAGACCTCGGAAAGGCCGTGCATCAACGCGACGATGCGGTCGAGCATGGCGTTGACCGCATTGGCCAGGCGGTCGAGCTCGTCGCCGGTACCGGCGACCGGCAACCGTCCGGAAAGGTCGCCCGCCATGATCGCCTGTGAGGTTCCGGTCATGGCGTCGATGCGGTTGAGCACGCGGCGGCTTACGAAAAATCCGCCGGCGAGGCCGAGCACGACCACCAGCGCGAACGACCAGCGCCCGGCATTGCTGATGATGTCGTAAAGCCGTTCGCGCTCCTCGAGATCGCGTCCCACCAGAACGTGGAAACCACCGAGTTGAATGACATAGACCAAAGCATGATGTTGCGCCGGAGGCTGTGCTCCAGGCGCCTCGAGGCGCCGATACGATGTTTCGTGCCAGCCCGGATGGTCGAGCACGCCGGGCTCCAGCGCACTGATATTGCCCGCCAAGCCTTCGCCGTTCGGCGTGGTGACGAGATAGAGGCTCGATCCCGGCTGCCGCGAGCGGACCTGCACGGCGGCGAACAGCCGACGTAAACCGCCTTGGTCATATTGCTCGGTCAAGCCGCGGATCTCGCCGTCGATGGTGCTGGTGATCTGCTCGGTGATGAGCCGGCGGGTGTTGAGCGCAAAATAGCCGAGCAGCGACGCGGCGAACACGATGAAAATCAACAAATAGACGAGCGTCAGCTTGAACGCCGTCGTGCGCAGAAGCTTGCCGAGTGCCACCACAAACGAATTCTTCAAGATTGCGCGCCCAACTCGCTGTCGGAAAAATCGTCTTCCCAGAACTCGAGCGCGCCGCGCTGATCGCTCTGCCGGTTCGCCGCCTCGGCGCGCCGCAGCTCAACGCGGCGGATTTTTCCGGAAATGGTTTTCGGCAGGTCGGCGAATTCCAACCGGCGCACGCGCTTGAACGGCGCCACCGCGGCGCGGCAGTGCCGGAAGATCGACAGCGCAGTGGCGCGGTCCGGCATTTGACCCGCGGCGAGCACCAGATACGCTTTCGGCACGGCAAGCCGGATCGGATCGGGCGACGGCACCACGGCGGCTTCCGCAACCGCCGGATGCTCGATCAGCATGCTCTCAAGCTCGAACGGGCTGATGCGGTAATCCGACGATTTGAACACGTCGTCGGCCCGCCCGACGTAGGTGAGATAGCCGTCGTCATCGACAGTCGCGACATCGCCGGTGCGATAGACTGTTTCGCCGATCGAGAGCACACCGGCCTCGCCCTGATAGCCTTGCATCAACCCGGTCGGCCGCGGCTGCAGCAAGAGACAAATCTCGCCTTCCTTCAGCGGCGTTCCCGCGGGATCGAGCAGCGCGACACGATAGCCGGGAAGCGGCCGGCCCATGGAGCCCGCCTTGAGCTTTTGGCCGGGCGTATTGCCGACCAGCGCCGTGGTTTCGGTCTGGCCGTAGCCGTCGCGGATGGTCAGCTGCCATGCCGCGCGCACGCGCTCGATTACTTCCGGATTGAGCGGCTCGCCGGCGCTGATCAGCTCTTTCAGCTTGACCGGCCAAGCGGCCAAATCCTCCTGGATCAGCATGCGCCAAACCGTCGGCGGTGCGCAGAACGTGGTGACGCCGCAGCGCACGACGGCGTCGAGCAGACCGCGCGCGTTGAAGCGGCGCTGATTGACGATGAAGATCGTGGCCTGCGCGCTCCACGGCGAGAAGAAGCAGCTCCAGGCATGCTTGGCCCAGCCAGGCGAGGAAATGTTCAGATGCACGTCGCCAGGACGCAAGCCGAGCCAGTAGATCGTCGACAGATGCCCGACCGGATAGCTCTGATGCGAGTGCAGCACGAGCTTTGGCGTCGCCGTCGTACCGGAAGTGAAATAAAGCAGCAGCGGGTCCTCGGCGCGGGTTTCGCCCTGTGGCGCAAATTGCGCGGACTCGGCGTAGCAATCCTCATAGGCAATCCAGCCGGGCGCTGCTTTGCCGACGGCAATGCGCGTGTAATCGCCGGGCAGGTCGGCGAACTTTGCCGCCGCGTCGCTGCCGGCGATGACGTGGCGCACCTTGCCGCGGGCGAAGCGGTCGGCCAGATCGTTGCGCGTGAGCAGCGTCGTCGCCGGCACGATCACCGCGCCGAGCTTCATCGCCGCCAGCATGGTCTCCCACAGCGGCACGACGTTGCCGAGCATGAGCAAGATGCGGTCGCCGCGCTTAACGCCGAGCCGGCGAAACGCGTTGGCGACGCGATTCGAGCGCTCGCTCACTTGCGCAAACGACAGCTTGATCTCGGCAGCGTCGTCGTCGACCAGCCACAGCGCCGGCTGCTCGTTGCCGCGCGCCATGACGTCGAAATAGTCCAGCGCCCAGTTGAAGCGATCGAGCTTGGGCCAGGCAAAATCGCGAAAGGCGGCGGCGTAATCGCTGCGATGGCGCACCAGAAAATCGCGCGCCGCGATGAAGGTCGCTGCATCGCTCGCGCTCATTGTTTCCTCCCGAATCGGCGCCGTTTATCGTGGCGGCGGACTTTTACCGCGCCGACCGCGCGGCCGATCTCAGCGCGCGCCGTCACGGATCATGTAGCCTGCGCCGCGCACGGTGTGCAGCAGCGGCTGGGCAAATCCCTTGTCGATCTTGGACCGTAGGCGCGAGATATGCACGTCGATGACATTGGTCTGCGGATCGAAGTGATAATCCCAGACGTTCTCCAGCAGCATGGTGCGGGTGACGACCTGACCGGCGTGCCGCATCAAATATTCGAGCAAGCGAAACTCGCGCGGCTGCAGCTGCAGCTCCTGGCCGGCGCGAGTGACTTCGTGCGATAGCCGATTGAGTTCGAGATCGGCCACCCGGTACACCGTCTCCTCGCCGCGGCTGCCGCGCCGCCGTGACAGCGCTTCGATGCGGGCCAGCAGTTCGGTGAAGGCATACGGCTTGGCCAAATAATCGTCGCCGCCGGCGCGCAAACCCTTGACGCGATCGTCGACCTGGCCGAGGGCCGAAAGGATCAGCACCGGCGTCTCCACCGTTTGCGCCCGCAACGCCTCAATGATCGACAGGCCGTCGCGCTTGGGCAGCATGCGGTCGATGATCAGCACGTCGTATTGCCCATCGAGCGCCAGCGCCAGGCCCTCCTCGCCGTCGGCGGCCTGATCGGCGACGTGGCCGACCTCGCGGAAGGCCTTGACCAGATAATCGGTCGCGTCGCGATCGTCCTCGATAATCAGAAGGCGCATGTCCGCAAAGCCGCGTTCAACATAGCCAAAGGCAGCACCGCAGTGGGGCAAATCTCGGCGCCTGCCCGACCAATCAATATCATCCCGGGCGGGGCCCTCGGCAATATCGGCGCCCGGTTCAAGCGGGCTCAAGCACCCATAGTATCTGACAAAATCGCCACAGGCCGGGGCCGAACGAGGGCGACGAGCCTAGGCCCGCCGCCCTCCTCGGCCAACTCCACTCCGGTGGGGGCGACGAATACCGGACGGTGGAGCTGGTATTGGGCGGGGACGGGCCTTGCGGCCCGCCCCCCAGGGAACGCCCGCCAGCGGGGGCGACAAATGCCGGCGGATGCCCCATTGCTCAGGCGTTGCCGAGCGGCAGGGCCACGTATTTGGTGCCTTCGCCCGACTTCACCCGGAATAAAACGGTGTGCTTGCCCTGCTTGCGCGCCTCAGCGACTCCTTGGTTCACCTCGTCGGGCGTCGCGACGGGCTTGCCGCCCACGTCGAGAATGACGTCGCCGACCCGCAATCCGTGATCGGCGGCGACACCGCCGTCCGTGATTGCAGTCACCACCACGCCGCTGGCGTCCGCCCCCGCAACCTTGCCGGAGGGCGCCAACGTAAAGCCGAGCTTCGGCACGTCGATGTCGCCGCTTGGATTTTTGGGGTGCGCCGGTTCGTTCGCTGCCTGTTTTTCATTCGGCAGGGTGCCGAGCGTCAGCGTCACGTTGCGCGACTGGCCGTCATGAATGACGGTCAGCGTGACGGTGGTGCCCGGCGCCATGGTGCCGATCCGCCGCGCCAATTGCCGCGCGTCGCGCACCGGTGCGCCGTTAACCTGGGTGATGACGTCACCGCTCCTGATGCCGGCCTTCACCGCCGGGCTGTCGGGCTGCGGCTCGGCGACCAGCGCGCCGGTCGCCTCCTTGAGGCCCATGCTGTCGGCGATGTCCGGCGTGACGGGCTGAATCTGCACGCCGATCCAGCCGCGGGTGACGCTGCCCTTGTCGCGCAACTGGGCAACGACATTCTTGACCGTCGCGGCCGGGATGGCGAAGGCGATGCCGACCGAGCCGCCCGACGGCGAATAGATCGCGGTGTTGACGCCGATCACCTCGCCGTTGACGTCGAAGGTCGGACCGCCGGAATTGCCCTTGTTGACCGGCGCGTCGATCTGAATGAAATCGTCATACGGTCCGGTGCCGATGTCGCGGCCGCGCGCCGAAACGATGCCTGCGGTCACGGTGCCGCCAAGGCCGAACGGATTACCGACCGCCAGAACCCAATCACCGACGCGGGGCGTCGCCTCGGTCAG
>Ga0070730_10005018_pt1 | contig 11487 bp, 11 predicted proteins | sample Coa_R1_3_FD_66447 | JGI IMG/M metagenome (GOLD analysis project Ga0070730, IMG submission 66447) | Surface soil microbial communities from Centralia Pennsylvania, which are recovering from an underground coalmine fire - Coalmine... | ecosystem: Environmental > Terrestrial > Soil > Unclassified ... | reverse complement strand
GACCGGTTGATCGGCGGCGTGCCAGCCAGGGTCGCCGGCGTCCGTTTGACCGGGCACCCGACGCAGCGCATGCCGAACAACGCGTCGTTCACGATTTATGGAGCGGACGGCGAGTCGCTGTTGCTGAACCTGGACCAGGCCGGTATCGCCGCCTCGAGTGGGGCGGCGTGTACCTCGGGCACACTGGAGATCTCCCACGTGCTGCGCGCGCTACGCCTGCCCGAAGAAGAAGCCCGCGGGAGCCTGCGGCTCACCACCGGCGTCCGCACGACCGACGCCGATGTCGACCGCCTGCTCGAAGTGCTACCCGGCATCGTCGAGCGCGTCCGCGAAGTAACCCCGAGTCTCGTTAGCTAGCGAAGTCGGCACTCCACAAGCCCGCGGACTGGGAAATTCGCACCTCACCCCCCAGCCCCCTCTCCTCCCGAGGAGAGGGGGAGTCAGGTCCGGCAGCGGTTATGTTTCGTCGATTTTGATTGAGTTGATCGTTATCGGCGTCTTCGGTGTATCGGGCCCACCTTTGCCCGGGCCGGTCGGCGTGGTGGCGATTTTGTCGAGCGTGTCCAGGCCGTCTGTCACCTGGCCAAAGATGGTGTAGTTGGGCGGTAGCGCGTAATCTTTGTGGACGATGAAGAACTGGCTGCCGTTGGTATTCGGACCAGCATTGGCCATGGCTAGCGTACCGCGCACGTATTTCCTGGTCACTGGCTCGTCGTTGAAGCGATAGCCGGGGCCGCCGGTGCCGGTGCCGGTTGGATCGCCTGTTTGCGCCATGAAGTTGGGAATAACGCGATGGAACGTCACCCCATCGTAGAAACCCTGGCGCGCCAGGAAGACGAAGTTGTTGACGGTGTTCGGCGCATCCTTGGCATACAGATCGGCTTTCATCGTGCCGAGGCTTGTGTCCAGGGTGGCGGTGTACGTCTTTGACGGATCGATCGCCCCGGGGTCCGTGAGCTTGGGTGCGGCGGCGAATTGCTTGGGTGCGGACGAGGACACTGGCGCTCCTTGGGCTGCCGGTGAGGCAGAAGCAGATGAACTCGAGGGCGAAGGGGCAGGCTTGGGCAGGGGGCTCAACCCGGGCGGAACCTGTACGGTCGCGGGCGCGGGCGGCGTGGTCGGTCGGGGCGTCGGTGCCGGCGGCGCGGCGCTCTGACCGCAGCCAGCCAGCGACAGGGTCAGGACGGCAAACGCGACAAGTCGAATGCGAAGGCTCAAACGGCGCTCCTGATTGTGATTCTTGCCGCCTCGTGCGGCGACGCTGGATTAGTCAGGCCAGGGCGGGTGCTTGCGCTATGGTGGAACGATTCGCTTCGCTCATCTCCAGCGCACATCCAGCACCGGCGTTACGGCGTATGTCTGAATGGGGAGTGTACTCAATCGTGTATCCAGGTTCGGCAAAGGTGATTGTGACACCACCTCAGCATGGGCCGCGCTATGATCGGCCCAACCTCGCGGAAGCGACGGGAGCGGGCCGAAGCGCTGGTAGACTGTCCCTAGAGGCGCAAGCACCGTCGTGAACCCCACTGAGTCAGAGAATGTCCGAGGAGGCGAAGGCATGAAGGCTGAGCAATCCAATGCCCGCAACATCCTGCCGCGGCTTCCTCAGGGCGCGGGCAGCAACCTGAAGTCCTACTCTCCGACTCAGCTGCACTTCCTGATGCGCCTCTCGCACCTGCAACGCCAGCGGCGGGACATGGTCAACGTTGCCGATGGCAACGATTGGCACATGCGGCTGGTCAACAAGGCGCTGTACTCGACGTATCGCGACTGCGAGGATCTCGGCGTTGGCGAAGAGGCGCGGCTGCTCATGGCGCAGCAGGCGCCCGAGCGTTCGTAGCCATCGCGCCTTCCGCGCTCGGCGTGGGTCCCCAGGGACGTGAGCGGCGAGGCACCCGCATCGCTTCGCTCGCTGCGTTGCGACATTCCTCAACAGGGGGGAGTGCGCGCAAGGGAGTTGAGGCCGCATCGCTGAGCTTCGCTCGCTGCGTTGGGACGTTCCCCAACAGGAGGGAGTGCGCGTACGGGAGTTGAGGCCGCATCGCTGAGCTTCGCTCGCTCCGTTGCTCCTTTCCCCAACAGGGGGGGAGGAGTGCGGGTACGGGAGTTGAGGCCGCATCGCTGAGCTTCGCTCGCTGCGTTGCTACTTGCCCCGCGAGCAGTGAATACTCGCACGAGAGCGAGCGAAGGAATGCGGCCTGGACGGAACGCCAGGTCGGAACGATGACGATCGATCCCACTTTCTTTCAGGACTTTCTGGCGGCCGGGTGGCTACAGGTGCTGCGCGCGCTGCTCGTCGTGCTGGTGGCCGTCATCGGGCTGCGGGTGGCGCATCGGTGGGCCGGCAGCATCATGCAGCGCGCGCGGGTCGACACGGGCACCCAGATCCTGGTCAAGCGTGGGCTCGCCATCGCGGTCGTGGCGATCACGCTGCTGGTCGTGCTGGGCATCCTGGGGGTGAACTCCGTCAGCCTGGTGACGGTCGCCGGCGCCGTCGGCCTGGCGTTCTCCCTGGCGATCCAGGACATCCTGAAGAACTTCTTCGCCGGCGTGTATCTGTTGCTCGAACGCCCGTTCCGGGTCGGCGACACGATCCAGGTCAAAGACCAGTTGGGGGTGGTGGAGAACATCGGCGTGCGCACCACGACGCTGCGCACGCCTGACAACGTTCAGGTACTCGTACCGAATACGGTTGTATTTGCGGAGGTGGTCTCGAACCACACCTACCAGCGCCCCGCCGTGCCGACCCCGGCGCCAGCAGACGATCAGGGCAGCAAAGACGCGGTGACCGAGCAGGCAAGCGCGGCGGTCGTCAAGCGGTCGTAGTGCCTGTCGCCGTGGACGTGCCGAGCCCGGAGCGCATGCGGGCACTGGGTAAAGCGCTGGGTCAGGCGGCGCTGCCAGGGGACCGATTCCTCCTCGAGGGCCCGCTGGGCGCGGGCAAGACGACCTTTGTGCAGGGTCTGGCCGAAGGCCTCGAGGTCGACACGCCGGTGAGCAGCCCCTCGTTCGTCATCGAGAACCAGTACCGCGGGCGGCTGGTCCTGTACCACGTCGACCTGTACCGTCTGGAGCGGGTCGAGCCGGAGCTCTGGGCCAGCCTGGAAGAGCACCTGTACGGCGACGGGGTCGCCGCGGTCGAATGGGCCGAGCGGCTCCCAGATGGGCTTCGCGACGGCGGCACGCTGATCCGCATCGAGCAACTGGACGCCGGTCGGCGCGTCACGCTGGCGACGTCCGAAGAACGGCTGGCAGCGGCCGCCAGAGCCGCGTGATGCTGGCCTCAGCCCCACTCCTGCTGGCCCTGGACACCTCGACCAGCACCGCCAGCGTGGCGCTGTTCGACGGCCAGCGCGTGCTGTCGGAGACCACGTGGCGCGCCGGGCGCGAGCACTCGACGCGCGTGCTGCTTGAAGTGCAGGCGGCCCTGGCCAGAGTTTCGCTGGCACCGGAGAGTCTCACTGGAGTCGTCGTCGCGCGGGGGCCAGGCTCGTTCACCGGTGTGCGGGTCGCCCTGAGCCTGGCCATGGGCATCTCGGCGGGCCTGTCGCTGCCAGTCTGGGGGGTCAGCTCGCTCGACGCGCTCGCCCATGCCGCGGATGAGGAAGTTGTGCCGGTGCGCGCCGTCCTCGAGGCCGGGCGGGGCAGATTTGCGACCGGCCTGTACCTGAACGGCCGGGGTATCGAAGACCAGCGCCTCGCCACGCTCGAGCAGCTCGACGAGCTGACCCAGACGCCGACCCGCATCATCGGCGAGCTCGCCGAGGCCGCGCGCACGCGCCTCGAGCAGAACGTCAATGCGCGCCTCGCGCCACCGGCGGCGTGCCTGAGGCGGAGCGGTTTTCTGGCCGAGCTTGGCTGGCGCGCCGCCCTGGCCGGCGACCCCGGCGACCCACGCGCACTCGACGCGCTGTACGTCAGCTAACTACGGGAGCGCTCCATAGCGCGGCGGTACACTCTTTGCTGCCGTGAAAGTCGCCACTGCGTTTGTGGTCGAACCGATGCGCGTCGAGCACATCTCGGCCGTCAGTGCGATCGAAAAACTCTCGTTCCCACAGCCGTGGCCGCAGAATGCCTACCGCCGCGAAATCATGGAAAACCGCATGGCGCACTACGTGGTCGCGCGGCGCCTGGGCGACGATCACCGGCTCGGCGACCCCGCCACGGACGAAGCACACGCCTCGCCTGCCCAGAACGACTTCCTCGGTCGGCTGAGCCGGTTTCTTCGGCCACCCGAGCCCCCGCGCTCGCCGCGCCTGGAGGAGGAGCTGCGCAGCATCGTCGGCTATGCCGGTATCTGGGTCATGACCGACGAGGCGCACGTCACCACGATCGCCACCCACCCCGCGGTGCGGGGCCAGGGCGTCGGCGAACTCCTGCTGCTGGCGCTGATCCATCGCGGCATCGAAGTGGGCGCCCGTTGGACCACGCTGGAAGTCCGCGCCTCGAACACGGTGGCCCAGAGCCTGTACCGCAAATACACGTTCAAAGAGATGGGCGTGCGGCGGCGGTATTACAGCGACAACGGCGAGGACGCCCTGGTGATGTGGACCGACGCGCTCGACTCTGAGTCGTTCCTCGCCGCCATGGCGCACCACGAGCGCCGACTCGCCGAGCGACTGGGGTCGGCCGAAGTGCGTCTCGGCGACCGGTTCTGGAGCTTATCCAATGGCTAATCTGGTCTCGATGCCATTGACGGGACGCGCCAGTGGCTGAGCGCGTGCTGATGTTGATCGACGGGCACTCGCTCGTCTTTCGAGGGTTTTACGCACTCCAGGAAACGCGTCCGTTCACCAACGCCAAGGGCGAGCTGACGACCGGGGTGTACGCCTTCACCAGCATGTTGCTGAAGGCGCTCGAAGAGCTGAATCCCCAGTACGCCGCGGCGGCCTTCGACATGAGCCGTCCGCGCTTTCGGCTGGCCGAGTTTCCCGAGTACAAGGGCACGCGCAAGGCCGCGCCGCCCGGGCTGCGTGACCAGATCACCTGGAGCCGCAGCGTCCTCGAGGCGATGCAGGTCCCGCTGTTCGAGGTCGACGGGTATGAGGCGGACGACGTCATTGGCGCACTATCGGTCAAGGCCGTCGAACAGGGCCTCAACGTCATCATCCTCAGCGGCGACAATGACCTGCTCCAGCTGGTCAATCCACACGTAAAGGTGCTGACTTCGCGCCGCGGAATCACCGACACCATCCTGTACGACGAAGCCAGAGTCATCGAAAAGTACGGCGGCCTGCGACCCGACCAGCTTCCCGAATTCAAAGGACTCCGCGGCGACGAGACCGACAACATCCCAGGCGTAGCCGGGATCGGCGACAAAGGCGCCCAGAAGTTGCTGCTCGAGTTCGGCACGGTGCAGGCCCTGTTTGACAACATTGAGTCTGACAAGATCCCGCAGAAGCAGCGCGACCTGTTGAGGCCCTTGCGTGACCAGGTGCTGATGGCCAGACGCCTGGCCACGATCGTCACCGACCTGCCCGTCGAGCTCAATCTGGACAAGGCTCGCCTGCGCGACCTGCGGCGACGCGAAGTCATCGAACTGTTCCAGGAACTGGCGTTCAAGTCGCTGATTGATCGCCTCCCGAAGCCGGCGCCGTTACCCAAGAACGGCCGCGCCCAGGCCGGACTCTTCGATGACCTGGGGGACCCGTTGCCGGCCCCGCCGGCCGAAGTCTTCGGGCGAAACATCACCAACCTGGCTGACCTGGACGACGCAATCCAGCAGATTCGCGTGCATGGCTCGTTTGCCTTCAACGTGCAGGCCGCGGGCGTCTTGCCGATGCGGGCGGACATGGTCGGCATCGGGCTGGCGGCGGGCGAGGTCGCGTTCTACGTGCCGGTCGGCCACACCGAAGGCGAACAGATCGACCGGGATCTCGCCCTGGCGCGGTTGCGGCCGCTGTTTGGCGACGCGAGCCTGCCGAAACGGGCCCACAACGCGAAGTTCCACATCGTGCTGCTCGCCAGGTACGGCGTGCCCGTGAACGGCCTGGCATTCGACACGATGATTGCCGCGTTCCTGCTCGAGAGTGGCCAGCGGACCCTGGCGCTGCGGGATCTGGCCTGGGACAAGGTCAAGAAGGAGCTGCCGTCGGTTCAATCACTGCTCGGCGTCGGCCGAAAGGCCATCACCATGGCCGAGATGTCCATTGCCGACTGCGGCTCGTACGCGTGCCAGGATGCGCTTCTGGTCGAGGAGATCGTGCCGGGCCTGGAAGAGGAGCTCGAACACGACCAGCAGACGCCGCTCTTCCGCGATGTCGAGATGCCGCTCGTGCCGGTCCTGGTCGACATGGAAATGGCCGGCATCGCGGTCGATTTGCCGTACCTGGCTGAGCTCGGCACCGAGCTGCAGTCGCGCATTGCCAGCCTCGAAGCGGAGGTCTACGGGCACGTCGGCCACGAGTTCAACATCAACTCGACGCAGCTGCTCAGCGACGTGCTCTTCGGCGAGCTGCACCTCGAGATCAACAAGCGCAAGCGCCGCTCGAAGACCAAGACCGGCCACATCTCGACCGGCAGCGACGTCCTCGAGGAGCTGCGCGGCACCCACCCGATCATTGAGCTCATCCTCGAGCACCGCCAGCTCCAGAAGCTCAAGGGCACCTACGTCGATGCGCTGCAAACCCTGGTCGATCCCAATACCGGGCGCGTGCACACGTCGTTCAATCAGACCGGTGCCGCGACGGGCCGGCTCAGCTCGAGCGATCCGAACCTGCAGAACATTCCGATCCGCACCGACACCGGCAAGCGGGTGCGACGGGCGTTTATTGCCCGTGCGGGGGCACTGCTACTGTCGGCCGACTACAGCCAGATCGAGCTGCGCGTCCTGGCGCACATGGCCAAGGAGCCGACACTCATGGAAGCCTTCGCCAAGGGCGAGGATCCGCACGCGGTCACCGCCGCGGAGGTCCTGGGCATTCCGCTCGAGTCGGTGACCGCCGATCACCGGCGCGTGGCCAAGATGATCAACTTCGGCGTGCTGTACGGCATGAGCGACTACGGCCTGGCCGAGCGCACCGGCCTGCCCGCGGCGGAGGCGTCGGGGTTCATCCGGCGCTACTTTGAGCGCTTCGGTACCGTCAAGGCCTTTCAGGATGATGTGATCCGGGAAGCCGAGAAGGAAGGCTACGCCGAGACGCTGCTCGGTCGACGCCGCCACCTGCCCGAAGTCAACAGCTACCTTTTCGCGGTGCGATCGGCGGCCATTCGGCAGATTATCAATGCGCCGATTCAGGGCTCGGCCAGCGACATTGTCAAAATCGCGATGATCCGCGTGGCCGATTTCCTCAAGCAGGAGGCGCCGGACGTGCGGATGCTGCTGCAGGTGCACGACGAGCTGCTGCTCGAAGGCCCAGAAGCTGACCTGCGGCGGATCGCCGATCGGCTCTGTGAGATCATGGCCAGTGCGTATGAGATGACGGCACGCTTGCACGTCGACCTGAAGATTGGTCCCAACTGGGAGGACATGAAGCCGCTCGCGCAGGCCTCACTCGTACGTGCCTGAGCTGCCTGAGGTCGAGTCGCTCGTTCGCGACCTGTCGCCGACGCTCGTCGGGCGCAGCATTCGGAGCGTCGAAGTCCACAAGCCCAAGCTGTTCACCGCTTCGCCGGGGCTCACCCTCGAGGATCTCTACGGTCGTCGGATCGAATGCCTGTGGCGGCGCGGCAAACTGACCGTCTGGGAACTCTCAGATGGGCTGGCCCTGGTCGTCCATCTCAAGTTGGCCGGGCAACTCGTCCAGGTTGACCGAGACGGGCACGAGCTGGGCCACGGTGGTCACCCCGTGCCGATGTGGGGCACCCCGTTGCCGCACAAGTCGAGCCACGTCGTGTTCTGCCTGGACGACGGCTCGATGCTGTACCTGACCGACATTCGCCAGTTTGCGCGCGTGCACCTCATGCCGGCCAAGGACGTCGCCGCGTTCTTAAAACACCAGAAGATCGGCGTCGAGCCGCTGACGCGCCGATTTACGGCCCGCGAATTCGGCGTCAAGCTGCGGCGGCGGAGCATACCGCTGAAGACGACGATCATGGATCAGTCGGTCGTGGGTGGCATCGGCAACATCTACGCCGACGAGTCGCTGTGGCGGGCGAAGCTGCACCCACGCCGGCCCGCCGCCTCGCTCAGCGACGCCGAAGTGGTGCGCCTGCACCGCGCGATTCGGGCCGTGCTCGACTACGCGGTGCGTGAGGGCGCGGCGTTCGTCCCGCACGGCAAAGCCATCTCAGACCGCGCGTTCCCGTACTGCCATGGGCGGGCCGGGTCGCCCTGTCCGCGCTGCCGGACCATCATCCAAAAAGAGTGGGTCGGCGGGCGTGGGACGCACTTCTGTCCCAGATGCCAGAAGGCGCCCGCCGTTGCCTGAGCTCCCGGAAGTAGAAACGACCGCGCGCGACCTGCGGGAGCGGATTGTTGGGCTGCGCGTATGTCGTGTCGGCGGCGTGGATTGGCCGCGCATGCTGCCCAACTCGTCCGAGGCTGAGCTGGCGCACGCGCTGGGCGGGCTGCGCGTGGAGGCCGTCGACCGCCGCGGCAAATACGTGCTTTTGGCATTCGAGCAGGACCGCTGGTTGACCATCCACCGGAAGATGAGCGGCAACATCCTGCTCCGTGAGGCGGACGCCGCGCCCGAACTGCACACTCACCTCGAGATCGGGTTCGACAACCGCAGCGTGCTGCGCTTCGTCGACGCTCGAAAGTTCGGCCGCGTGAACCTGTTCACGTCATCCGCCGGGCTGCGCGAATTTCTGAGCGACCGACTCGGACCGGACTCGCTCGTCGACCTGGACGCGGCCGTGCTGGCGGACAGGCTGCGCGGCCGCCGGGGGCGGATCAAACCCTTGCTGCTGGACCAGGCGTTCGTCGCCGGGATCGGCAATCTGTATGCCGACGAGGCGCTGTGGGCAGCGCGCATTCATCCCCTGCGCGCGGCCGAGTCACTGTCGAAGGTCGAGGTGCGCAGACTCGCGCAGGCGATCCAGCAGGTCCTGGCGGCGGCGATCGACCGCCGGGGCACCTCGTTCTCGAGCAGCTATCGCGATGCCGACGGGTTGCCGGGTGAAAACCAGGAGTTTCTGAGCGCCTACGGACGCGCGGATCGGCCGTGTCCCAGGTGCGGCAAACCGATCAGCCGGATGCTGATCGGCCAGCGGAGCAGCCACTTCTGTGCGAAGTGTCAGCCGCTTCGGCTACGCCGCCAGAAGCTTTTGAAACCGCGTCGCTGAGCGGAAGGGACCGACTACGGCGAGCCGGAACGCTTCCGGACGCCAGAGCTCGGCGGCGACCCGCTGCAGGCTCTCGGCCGAGACGGCGTCCACGATGCCCAGAACTTCGTCGACGGTCAGGATCTCGTGCCGCAGCAGCTCCTGACCACCGAGCCACGAGGCCACCGCCCGGGTGTCCTCCATGCGGAGCTGGAGTCGGCCTTTGATGAACTCCTTGGCCTTGGTCAACTCTTTGTCCGGGACCCGGTCGGCCATTTTGAAGAGCTCTGCGATGGTGGCCTTGAGCGCCTCGTCGAGCTTGCGCGGATCGACGCCGGCGTTGACCACGGTGGAGCCGGTATCCAGGTAGTGATTGACATAAGAATGCACGTCGTAGCACAGACTGCGCTTCTCGCGGATCTCCAGGAACAGTCGGCTGCTCATCCCTTCGCCCAGGACGGCGTTCAGCACGTCGAGCACGTACCGGTCGGGGTGCGCCGCCGACAGCCCCGGTGTTGCCAGGCAGAAGTGCGCCTGCTCCGTCTTCTTCGACCTGAGCCGCAACCGCGGTGTGTCGTTGGGGATCTCAGCCGGATACCAGGTACCAAATGGACGGGCTTGCCAGTCGCCCAGGTATTCGCTGGCGCGCGCGACGACTTCCGCGTGGGTGACGTTGCCGGCGACGGCGACCACGGTGTTCTGGGGCACGTACAGCTGGTTCATGTATCGGATGACTTCGTCGCGTTTGGTTGCGCGGACGCTGTCGGGCGTCCCACCGGTGTCGCGCCCGAGCGGCTGATGCGGCCACACGACTTCATCGATCAGGATGTTGACGATGTCGGCCGGGCTGTCCTCGGTCATCGCCAGTTCTTCGAGGATCACCTCGCGCTCTTTTTCCAGTTCGAGCGGATCCAGCAGCGAGTTCAGCAGGCTGTCCGCCAGGATGTCGAGCGTCGCCGCGAAGCGATGATCGCCAACCTTGGCCCAGTAGACGGTGAGCTCTTTATCGGTGCCGGCGTTCATGATCCCGCCGATACCCTCAATTTCCTCGGATATCTCGCGCGCGGTCGGTCGCCGACGTGTGCCCTTGAACAGCATGTGTTCGAGGAAATGCGAGACGCCCGCGATTTCGTCACTTTCGTATCGCGAACCCGCGCCAATGAAGATGCTGATACTGACCGATCGGGTGTGCGGCAGCGAACTACTGACGATGCGGAGGCCATTGTGCAGCACAGTCTTGTCGTACATTGAGGCCGCCGGAGTGTACGGGACGAACCAGGTCAGCCCGCGCCGACACCCAGGTATGCGCGACGAACCGACGGGTTGTCGAGCAAATCGCCGCTCGGGCCGCCCAGGACGATGCGACCCGTCTCGAGCACGTAGCCGGTGTCGGCGAGCTCGAGCGCCTGGTGGACGTTCTGCTCGACCAGCAACACTGTCAGGCCCTCGGCGCGCAGCACCCGCAGACTGTCGAACATCTCCGACACCAGGCGGGGCGCCAGACCCAGGCTCGGCTCGTCGAGCATTAGCAGCCGCGGCAAGCCCATCAGCCCGCGCGCCAGCGCGCACATCTGCCGTTCGCCACCCGACAGCGTGCCCGCGGCCTGATTGCGGCGTTCCTTGAGTCGCGGGAACAGCCCGAAGACGCGCTCCAGACTTTCCGCCCGGCGCGCCCTGGCCCGTGGCGAGTAGGCGCCGACCTCAAGATTTTCCCGCACGCTCATGCGCGGCCAGAGCTGGCGACCCTCAGGCACATGCACGATGCCGAGCTCGACGATCTGATCGGTTCGGGCGCGGCTGATCTCGCGGCCGTCGAAGGCGATGCTGCCCGAGACGGCCGGCAGCAGGCCTGACACGGTGCGCAGCGTCGTCGTCTTCCCGGCGCCGTTGGAACCGAGCAGCGTGACCACCTGGCCTTCGGCCACGCTGAACGAGACGTCCCACAACGCGACGACGCCCTGATAGCCGGCACGCAGTCCCTCGACCCTCAGCAGAGGCTCAGCGCCGGCCGTTCCTCGCGGCGGAGCGGGGTCGGGCGTTCCACGCGTATCAGGGGTCACGGTTGCTCAGGTGGACGCATCGGGAAGTCGGCCGCCCGCGAGGGCTCGCCAAGGTACGCCTCGATCACGCGCGGATCGTTGGCGACGACCTCAGGCGTGCCTTCGGCGATCTTCTCGCCGAAGTCGAGCACGATCACCCGGTCGCAAATGGCATGAATCGCGCGCATATTGTGCTCGATGTACAGCACGGTCACGCCGCCATCGCGCACCTGGCGAATCA